>Ga0190315_1000103_pt1 | contig 49602 bp, 44 predicted proteins | sample 48701101_MG_FD_161673 | JGI IMG/M metagenome (GOLD analysis project Ga0190315, IMG submission 161673) | Hydrothermal vent sediment bacterial communities from Southern Trench, Guaymas Basin, Mexico - 4870-11-0-1_MG | ecosystem: Environmental > Aquatic > Marine > Hydrothermal vents > Sediment ...
AGGATCTTGATGAGTATTGGAATTATCACCTCCATCAAGAGTATCAAAGAAATCATTTGGCCAAATTTTCTAACTTACCAGAAATATTACGATCTTTGTCGTAGTAAAGTGACTGCACCCAATTGATATATGACATGAGATAATTGAACATGGCGCTTATTGATAATCAAGGTGAGCCAATTTCGCGCTGGTGGGTGATGAAAAGCATTGAAGTTTTAGAAAAACAAAAGAATCTGTTTTCTTCAGCTCAAATGCGGCAAGCGCGAGTAGAACTGATTGCCGGCACGAATCGGTTAAAAACGATAAAAAGTTGGCTACTTGCGGCTCAAATTATTGAAGGATGTGGTAGAGAGCATGTCATCACTGATTTTGGAAAAGCGATTATTGCTAATGATCCCCATCTTGAAAAGGCCTCAACATGGTGGGCTTTTCATTTATCTATTTGTTTTTCAAAACGAAATGAACCTTATGCCAGTTTTTTTATGAGTTTAGAACCCATTGCTAAGGATTGGATTCCATGGGAAAAAATTATTAAGCTAGTTCAAGCTAAGGTTATTAAGCAAGTTCAAGCTAAGGCAGAATTACAAGGTTATAAAATAAGTAGTATTGAATCCTACCTAAGCGGTATCAGAAGAATGTTTGTGGGAGATCGGCCTTTAGCTGAATTAGGCCTCATTGAATCCAGAAAGGTTAGAGGGCAAGGTATTTATGTCCGTTTAGGTGAGCCTTTGGTAAGCGATTTCGTTATAAGACATGCCCTTGCTTTAATGCGTTACCATCATTTTCGCAATCGGATAAGTGTTGATTTTTCAGAATTACTGAATGCCGGCTTAGATCGTTTTCTCTGTTTGTCTCCTGATACTTTACGTACTCAATTGAGGGTGATAAGTCGAATGGAACGCTGGCAAAATGAATTGAGTTTTACAGAAAACGCTAATCTTGATTCAATTGCTTTTGGTGAGAATTTGAACTCAAAAAAGACATTATTAGTGCTGTTGCAAGAAAGTCAAGATACTTGGTTGTAGGGTGGGGTGTTGAAGTTGCCTTCGTGCCCTATAAAAATACAAAATAAATAACGCAAAAGACGCAAAAGACGCAAAAGAATGCAAAAGATATTTATTAAAGGCCTCGAAAACGTATTTTAGCGTCTTTAGCGTCTTTAGCGTTTATTTTTCTGTTTTTAATAGGCTATCAACAAAATTCGTTATAATCCGGAATTTTCTTATTCTTCCGTTTCCAAACTCACATTTGAACTGCCTTTCACACTTTCGAGCCCATCACCCAAAGGTTCATTCTGACAAGTAAAACCACGTAACTGGCCAGTAGGCAAAGTGACTTCTATCCCGCCTTCTGTTCCATCATCTTCTTCATACACCGTGTAGCGATGTGTCTTTTTTGAAAAGGACAGCGTATATCCAGTGTCGTCTTCTGTGAGACGAAATGGGTTTTCAGCGCTACCGTATGCCATTTCGATATCTCCAAGTCTGCCAAAGCGATACAAGGCGTGACTACCCGCTAAACAAACAGACAAGTTTTTTCCTTCCTCTACCAGACAATTAAACGCTACCTTTTCGCCTTCCTGACAATGACTCGCCGCAGTCGCGACTATTGATGGTGACGGCATTGGCTTATCGGCTGGGTTATCTATGCTGATCGATTCAGGCAAAGTGACTTCAGGCAAAGGCACTTCTTTTGAAGCTTGCGACAAGCAACCCGATAGGACAAAAGCTAATGTGGGTGCAAGTACGAGTATTTTGTTCATTTAAAAAACTCTCCATATAACTACAAGGATTATTTATAAAAAAGGATAAGATCGTGACTTAAATTGAGTTCATCAACGGAGCCATAAAATATAACTACAAAGAATATAACTACAAGGATTATTTTATTCGATGCGGATAAGATCGTGACTTAAGTTGAGTTCATCAACGGAGCCATAAATCAAAACAATGCCAAATATCTTCAAGTCACTTTTCATTGATAAAAAGGCTTTTGATAATCACATAACGAACTCATAAAGGCTATGATCTAATCCATTTCACGCAAAAATTTTTGCGTGAATATTATTAATAATCCTTGTCGTATTATAAACGCGCGGGCATTATGCGCCCATTAACTAACGAATGCAAGACTTGTTAAACGCCGATTTTGAACGACGGATAATAATTCGCTATTCGATATTTCATTAATTAAAATAGTCAATAGATTAAATGGAATCTAAAGCTTTAGCTTTGGGCTTTATTTTGAAAATCAAAAATGGAAACGACACATCTTAAAGCATCACTCAATCAAACACTTGCAGAACATCATACCCCCCGTGTGCGTTATCGTGGTTTAGGCATTTCTAGTAATGCTGTTGAAGATTTATCACTGATTAGCCAAACATTACAGACTTTATTGCCCCATTATACGTTATGGGAATTAGGCCAAAACGAGGCCCCAGAATTACCGATCCATCGCGTTGATTTTATTGAAAAAGCTTTTGAAATGCCTCAAACAGGATTAATCATTTCTTTACCTGAAAACGGGATGTTTGACTGGTCAAATCTTGAACAACGCGCTTTTTGGGCAGCCCTCAGCGAAACTTATGGACGACATACTGTCATTGCTGTTTTTGCTGATACCTTTGAAAATACTCGCCTAGTTGAACCTTATTTCAACGTTAAATCCTTATCATCACTGCCGCTTCGCGTCTGGGTTTCAAAATATCAATTTTGAATGTTGTCGTTATCAATTATCAGTGATCAATTATCTGCTTCATAAATTTTTGGGCAACCACAAGGGATTGCCCCTACAAGCCGCCCGTAGGGGGCAATCCTTTACCCTAGCCTTTTTGAAAATCATTTCTCCTTTTGAAAATAAAGTTAGATAAAATTTCTAAAAAACATAAGAGATTATCATGTTTGAACTCAAAATCAGTAACTTAAATCAGGCCCGTCACTTATCACAATATTGGGCAACCCATACCGTTAGTTTGCTTGATCCCGATTTTGTGGACGATGGCATTACAAAATGCCCCATTGCGAGTCAAGATGGCAATCTGCGACGTTACTATTTTCATGATATTGAACCAAGATATAAAGATCATTTTCTTCCTTTGTTGGGAGGAAAAGCCGTCATTGCAAGTCGTCAACAAATGCAAGAGATTTTGGAATTTACGGCATCGCTTAAGTCTACGGATAAACTACTGGTTCATTGTCATGCTGGCATGTCACGCTCAACCGCTGTCGCTTGTGCTGTTCTTTGTCAACATGGATTAACACCGATTGAGGCAGTGAAACATGTTGTCTCAATACGCCCAATCGCTATGCCAAATCGACATCTCCTCAAGCTATTGGATGATCTGTTGGGGCTTGACGGTAAGCTGGTTGTTGCAGGTACAGAAGAACTTTTTATGAAATAAATAAGCCACTTTATCAATGATCAATGATTAATTATTAATGATCATATCAATATTAATGGTGGGCAAGCGAGCAATAAGCTCAGGGTTTATCTGAGAACAGACTGCCCCCTTACCCCGCATCGTTAGACATAGGTTGTAATAATTGGAGTTCAAACTTTAGTTTGAATTTTTATAAATTATACTGAAACAAACTTTTGGCAAACTAAAGTTGGAACGTAAAGCCACAAACTAAAGTTGGAACGTAAAGCCACAATGATATTGATTTTTAAGATTGCTATGGCTTTGTAGGGCAGTTAATATGATAACTGATAACTGATAACTGATAACTGAAATTATGATTAGATTAGGCGATCTTGTTGAGTTAGATAAAACACATAGTCAAGACGCTGCTATTGTGTTGGATATGGGATTATTGAATCACAATTTAGTGAGTGCTTTTACACCTACTCAGGCTTCTGTCAATATTCTGAAACGGTTAGTGCGGGTGGTGCTACCTGGGGTTCCACCAGAACAAAGGGCTATGAATTGGTTCGGTAGTTATGGTTCGGGTAAAAGTCATCTTGGTGTCTTGATTGGACAATTATTACGTGATGGTGCCCATACACCTGAATTTGCAGGATTTCTCCGTAAACTAGAAAACTTTGGGGAAAATGAACTCGCTGAAGAATTACGACGGGTTTTTCTGCCGCTGACTGATCCGGATGCGAGGCCTTATTTGTTAGTACCCTTGTATGCTTCACAAACGCCTTCTTTACAAGCCAAACTTTTAGAAGGGCTGTATAAAGCAATCAAAAATCAGGTCAAAGTTCATCCCGCATTGACATTAGAATGCATTTTGCCCCGTACCGAATATGAGGCTGCCTACCACCGTTTTGAAGAAATCGTTCAAAATGCCCCTCATTATCAAAATGCCGAGTTATCAGATTGGCAGTTGGAGGCAGATTATTTGACGACTGAGGAAATGGCATTAGGTTTAAAACACTATCAACCTCTCGCCTTGAAAACGTTTTGTCTCTGGCATCAGCATGTTTGTCATGGCGCAAAATTTCGGCCTGTCGATACGGATGGCAAAAATGTTGTCGAAGCTTATAAGGAAGCGGGTCAAAATTTGGCCACTCAGTATCATTATGGCGGAATTGCTGTCATTTGGGATGAATTAGGTCATGCTTTGGAAGACTTAATGCGTACTCCTGAACGCAATGCTGTGGAAGAAATCATTGAATTACAACGTTTTGTGGAAACGACTTGCCAACCTAATCTGGGTCATGTCTTATTTTTAGGATTGACACATGTCTCATTAGCAGAATACGGGGCGCGTTCTGAAGCGCCTCAAGATGTGCGAGATCGCTTGAAAACGATTGAAGGCCGTTTTACCAGTTTAAAAGTGGAATTAAAACCGTCAGAATCAGAAGGTTATCACTTATTAGGGGCACAGCGTTCTTGGACAGAAAGGGGGCAGACTTACTTAGCACAGTCTCATACGGCTATTGATTCTCTTACAGCTGTCTGTGGCAAATTGCCGTTATTCCAAAATCTGAGTCAAGACTTACCCAAAATCATCCGTGATTGTTATCCCTTGCATGTGATAACGGCCGCTGCCTTATTTGCGATTTCTACCCGTTATGCTCAAGCCACGCGAACCGCTTTTACTTTTTTTCGAGATTTAAATGGGCAAACGTTTGAGCGTTCGATTAGTGAAGCGGGTTTATTTAGGCGTGAATTGATTCGTTTACCCGAATTGATTGAATATTATGGTGACAAAATGGAAAAAGAGGCCTCTGGCATGATGGAAATGTATCGTCGCGCCATTGCCGAGGTACGTGCCAAGGGGGATGAGTGCGAAAATAAAGTCAATATTATAGGGGTATTGCTGCTTTCTAAAGTGCTTGGCGAGCATTTTCAAGCCACTGAAACGTTTATAGCGGCCGCATTATGGGATGAAAAGCTGAATCAGTCCACCATAGAAACCTTGCAAAAAGAGTTAGTCTGGTTAAAAGAGGCGGGATTAATCTGGAAAAATGAAGTGACGGAGTTATGGAGCTTAGCTGGTGAAGCTTGGGTTGATCCAGAATCCTTAATTAAGAAAAAGCAAGACTCTATTACATTAAGTGAGACATGGGCTTTGTTTACACAGTACCCATATATGTGTGATGATTTGTTGCCACTTCTTGGCAAGCATGATCTTGAACCTTCTCCTTGTGGTATTGTGCGTTGCTACTCGGTTGATTTGTTGAATTCGCCTTTTAAAATGCCAATCACTCAATCAGACAATCTATCTAAAGCCGCACAAGTGTTTTTAGTGATGGCAAAAGACAGTGAGGCGGCTATCGAAGCACAACAAGTTTGTCAAACGCTGTCATTTCAGCAAGTTTATTATTGGATTCCACGCGAAGGCACACAACGTTTAAATGATAAATTGCGTCGTTATGTTGCCATTGAAGAGTTGTTAAAACAAAAAACACATGGGGAGGGATTAAAACGACAATTTGAAGCCAGGTGGGAAGAAAATCGTCAAGCCTTGACTCATCAGATGAGTGAATTATTTGGACGACAAGGTTTAGTCTCAGGGCGGGCCCATATTTTTCGTGCAGGTGAAGATACGCCCTTGACTTGCAAAAGTTGGCATGATTTCAGAATTTTTCTGACTCAAGCGGTGCATCAAGAATACCCTAGCGAGATTTATGTGTGTAGTATGGGCTTAAACAATGTTGATGATGAAATCTATACCAGTCATTCAAAAGTGATTGATGTTGTGCATAAAATCTTAAATTTTGATAATAATGTGGCTTATCAAAATGATTTACTAGGTGAGAAAGAGACGAGTCAAACGGCGGCGATTATTGACGGTATTTTGGGGCAGTATGCTAATCAATTATTTATAGAACGTGAAAATGGATGGGATATCAAAACCGTTGATGAAACGAAAGGGGCAATGTATGACGTTTTGAGCCTAATTCGCAATGAATTATTAAGAAAGCGAGAAAAGCCTTATAAAATCAGTGAATTACGAAAAAAATTGTTGAAACCGCCTTATGGTTTACCCCCCAGTGCTTATGCCATACTCACAGCGGTTGCTTTGCGTAAAGACATTAAACGTTTAGCCTGGGTGAACCTGAAAACCAATGAACCTTTTGAAAAAACCTTAGCGAAAGCTTTTACGGCTAACAGTACGCTTGAAATACGGCTGCAAGATTTTGGTAAGAAGCAATTGCTCATTCTCCGATTATTAGCCGAAATACTGAATATTTCACGAGTACCGAAAACGGATGACAATGAGTATGCGAGACAAGCTGTTCAAACGCTGAGACAGTTTATCAAAGAATTGCCAGATACGGTAAAAGAAGCGCCGAAATTGGATGACAAAGCGCGTCAATTAGCGAAATTTTTCCGCGCGGTTGGAAAAACGCCGCATGATCTGGCTGATTTATTGATTCAGTTAACCGATATCCAAACTGAGCAAAAATCAGATTTTGGCGCGATGAACAATTATCCGCAAACCCAGCAACAACTTGCAGAGATCATTCAGGCCTTTGAGAAGATTAAAAATGAACGTCTCCATGCCTTGCGTCAAGTTTTAAGGGAACACGTTCCTGAATCAATGACTGAAAGAGAAGTTTTATTAGAACAATTGCTCAACATGGGTACAAGACAAGCTATGAACTTGGTTCAAGTCATTGGTACAGAAGCGATCAATGAAACCATGATTGAACGTCTTGTTCAAGACATTCTGCATAAAGGCTTTGATCAGTGTAGCGAGATTGAGATTGGACAACTGATTGGGGAACTCAAAGCGTTATTTGAAAACAGCCGAAAACCGAGGCAACCAGCCCCAATCCCACAAGCATCAGTACAGCCCCCCTTACCTCAACAACGCCCAGCATCGGCGAATCTTTATCGGGTCGCAGAACCGACTCTTGATCCTCAGACGTTAAAGATAATCAATGACTTACGAGAAGTCATTGCGCCTTACCAAACGCGCGTTGATAAAAAAAGAGTGCTAACAGCAATTCAACAAGTGTATGCCGAAATTGAGAAGTTATCATTGTGAATTGTGATATAGAACGCTGATTGTGATGATTCAACTGATTAACACTGATCAAAAATTAGCCGACTTCACCGCCGTGCCCAAAAGGTGGATGCCCGATGTCGTGGCTTAGACAAATTGCTTCGATTTGAAAAAGCGAAGGGCTCCGATCTTTTATTTGCTGAAGATAAATTCTTCTGGTTTCGTTGATGTTCACATATACCTGAGCCAATTTGTGCGACTTCTAAAGAATGCGTAAGACGTGTTCTGTAAAAATCGTTTTCTCCGATACCGAGAATTTGTGTTTTGTTTTGAAGGCGTATGAAAGACGAAGAATGAATGATTCTTGCTCTATCCCTCTGAGCTTAGTCGTCAGTGCTTTCGGCATTAAATGGCTTTCGTTTTTCTTCGTCGCGGGTTTGACACTCATCCCACATTTGATTGATAATTCTCCTTTTATATATAATGCTCACTGTTGAGCGGCACTTTCCAAGGACAGGACGTTAATTGGTAGCGAGAACGCCTAGTTATCCTGAGCGACAACCGCCCGGAGCGACTTGAACGAAGCGTAGTAGGGGAGAGCGTTTTATCAGGATAACGACAGAGATAACCTGCGTTTACGAAGGCGAAGCCGCAATAAACGTCAGGTTGATTGAATTGTTAGCTGATATTACGAATTAAGAAAATTAACAAAGTCTGTGCTTTTGTGCACAAATATCTTTAACTCATTGTAGTGTTTTTCAATATTTCCTCTCAACGAAGCATGTTTCCATGGAATAATCCAAATATCGTTGTTTTTACAATAATAAGGTGAATTATTTGGTCTATCTGAAGAAACAGCTAAGTCAAGTAACCAAATTAAAATATCATGCGTTGACAATGCAAAAATGATGTTTGGTTTTATTAATTCAATTTGTTTTAACAATAAAACTTTATCATTTTTTGCATAAGCAGATATAACACTTGGATTTGAACTTGAACCACCGCTAGTCTTTTTTAAATTAACGAAATTCTTCTCAAAGATGAATTTAAGTGCTTCCATTTATTTATTGTTTTAAAATAGGGGAAATTTTCAAGTAAGCCTGTGGCCCAGCGAGCTAAGTTATATAAGTAAATATATTTCGGCCCATTGTAAGCCAGCACTCTCATGTCTCCACCTTTCCAGTTATTAACCTCTTTACCGATAAAAAGAACTTTATACTTTTCGTCCTTAAAATGAGCAGGTGACACAATACCATCACGGCATATGCGTGATTCGTCTATACGACAAGTTCGATAATGTTTTTTCCACTCATCCCAAATCCACTCATCCCAACTATTTTGCATTAGAACCTCTATTATTTTTCACGCTACTGAAAACTCAGGAAAAAATGGATATTATTTAAAATTAAATCCTTGAAATTTTATTGATAAACAAAATCGGCACGGCCTGGGCGTTCTGATGCTGTTTCAAACGAGAACACGTTTCAAAACCATCCATCCCTGGCAACTGGCTATTTACTAAGATAACTGAAGGTAGCGATTTCTCTATCATGTTCAAGGCTTGTTCTCCAGTGTTCGCAATAATCACGTTCAGCCCAACCGGTTCAATTAGCGAAGTTAATTATGTTAAACTTTCTCGATCTGGTTCTACTATCAGGATAGAGGCATTTAATTTGCTTGTATTCATACAGCAATTCCCTTTCAGATAAAAAGTATGCCAAAATTAACAACTTAAAAAAATAGCTTTCGTAAAGGAAAAAAGAGTGTGCCAAAAAAAATGACATCAAATCCCAAATAAAAATCAGCTCAAATTTATAATGTCCTTACTATATCAATTATTTTTAAACAGAATGTTTGGGATAGAACGCTGATTGTCATGATTAAACTGATTGACGCTGATCAAAAATCAGCGTCAATCAGGCCTTCATCAGTGTTATCAGTGTTCTATTCATAGCCTTATCAAGCCGACAATTTGATGACTTCTCGAATCACACGTTCAACCGCTTGTTCATTCTCATCTTGAAGGGCGTGGCTGATTTCGTCGCCAATCGTTTTCTCTTCGTTGAACTTCTCCAAGAAAGTATCCAGTACTTTTAATCCTTTAGCCATTAAAACGACGCCATTGAAACAATTGTAATGGAGTTCTTGGTAGCGAATTAAGCTTTCTCGTTGCAAAAAACGAATGGTGGCGAAATAGTTGTCTGTTTTCTCGTCGTCAAGAGATTCGGCTAAGTCATCAACAACGATATTCGTTTCTCTCGGAAAGGCTTTATAAAGTAATCTCAAGACAAGTGCTGCACATTGGTTGAAATCATTTCTGTTGTTGTTAATCATTCTGATGGTTATTCACAAGCTGTGCGCCTACAAACTAACTCACTGTGGTTAAAGCGGTTTGCAAGGCTCGCAAAGCTTGCCCTCTATGGCTTAACTGATTTTTAACTTCGGAAGGCAATTGCGCTGCGGCACAGTGATGGGTTGGCACATAAAAAAAGGGGTCGTAACCAAAGCCATTTTGACCACGCGGTTCGTGTAAAATTCGCCCTTCCCAAGTGCCTTGACAAATCAAGGGCATCGGATCGTTGGCATGCTGCATGTAAACAATGACACAGTGGTATCGTGCGGTGCGTTGTTCATTTGGCACCCCTTTTAATTTTTCTAATAGGAGGGCATTATTGTCGTCATCAGTTGCTTCCGCGCCAGCAAAGCGTGCTGAGTAAATACCGGGGGCCCCATTGAGCGCATCGATTTCAATGCCTGAATCATCTGACATCGCGGGTAAACTCGTGTATTGAGCGGCATTGCGTGCTTTGATTAAGGCATTTTCAACAAAACTCAGTCCGGTTTCTGGCACATCGGGTACATTAAATTGGCTTTGTGGTACGACTTCTAAATGAAATTCGGATAGTATTTGTGCAAATTCGCGTAATTTGCCTGGATTGCTACTGGCTAAAACGATGGTTTTCACAGTTATTTTGACTCTAAGGGGTTAGATATTAAAACCTGACAGGTTTTTAAAACCTGTCAGGTTTGGCCCGTCTTTTTGTCTCACCCATGATTAAAACGGTACGTCTTCATCAAAATTTTTATCGGGTGGTGGTGTTGTGGTGCCGCTTACGGGTGGCTGTGGCGGAATAGGTTGTCCCGCGTTTTGATTTGGGTAGGCGGGTGGCGGCATAGGTTGTCCTCCAGCTTGTTGAGTATAGGGCTGAGCGGGTGCTTGCCCAGCGCCTTGAGCAGGCGGTACAGGGGCATAGCCACCACTGGATGCGCCATAGCTACCAGGGGCCCCATAACTGGTACCGCCACTCTCATTGCGACTGCCTAACATTTGCATGTCACGAGCAATAATTTCAGTGCTGTAGCGGTCTTGACCTGTATTTTTATCTTGCCATTTGTTGGTTCGTAAACGACCTTCCACATAAATTTGTGAGCCTTTGTGTAGATATTGTTTGGCAACTTCAGCCAGGCGATCAAAAAAAACAACACGGTGCCACTCAGTTTCTTCTCGCCACTCGCCAGTTTGTTTATCTTTAATTGAAAAACTGGTAGCCAAACTCACATTGGCAACGGAAGTGCCGGAGGGCGTGGAACGCATGTCGGGATCATTTCCCAAGTTGCCTACTAATATAACTTTATTCACACCTCTTGACATATTTATTTACCTTTTTCAAGTTAAAGTTAATCAACGAATTAGCAGCGCACTTCATTCAGAACCGCACATTCAGTCAACGCTGCCATGTCCAATATTTTGCGATCGACCTTCAGATAAGCAACCTCATCTTCAATAATAATCACAACTTCAGCCACGCCTGGCACTTGCATCAAACAATGGGTTAATTGATTGGCTTTTTGTTTGTCAAGTTGGCCAATGTTGAGTAAGTGGCTGGTTAAGTAATGCGGTTTTTGCATGGTTGCTGCCAGTATAAACCAAATCACCGTTAATGTGGCACAAAAAGCAAATACGGCGCTAATACTATAATGTTGATGCAACCAACCACCCATGACACCGCCTAAAAAGGCTCCAAAAAATTGGGCGCTTGAATAGACACCCATTGCAGTGCCTTTACTTTCCGCCGGTGCGATTTTGCTGATGAGGGAAGGTAAGCTGGCTTCAAGTAAATTAATCGCTGTGAAGAATAAAAAGAGCATGAGTATCATGCCAATCAAATCATGATGTAAGTAGCTCAAGCCCAATTGAGAGAGGCCTAGTAGGCCTATTGCGCCAACAAAGACGATTTTCATCTTGCGATATTTTTCAGCAATGATGATGAAAGGTATCATGGCGATGACAGAGGCAATGAGTACGGGTACATAAACCAGCCAATGGTGTTCAGCATCCACTTTGGTTTTTAAAACAATAGGCAATACGACAAACAGTGATGTCAGTAATAAATGGAGTGATAAAATACCAAAATCGAGGCGTAATAATTGGGTGTCTTGTAAAACGCGTTTAAATTGTGTCGGTGCCGGTTCAGTATCACGGTGAAAACGACAACTTAGGGGTTGGGGTACAATCAAGTACAAGATAGCAATACCGATTAAGGCAAACATGGCTGTCAACCAGAAAATGCCGGGTACACTTATCCAACGGTAGAATAAAGGGCCGAGTGCTAAAGCTAAAATAAATGAACTGCCGATGCTCATACCCATGATAGCCATCGCTTTAGTGCGGTGTTCTTCACGGGTTAAATCGGCCATCATAGCGAGTGTTGCAGAGGCAATGGCTCCACAGCCCTGTATGGCGCGGCCTATAATAATACCAATAATGGAAGTAGAAAGCGCTGCTATGACACTACCTACCGCAAATAGAAGTAAACCAATATAAATGATCGGTTTACGTCCAAAACGGTCAGATAACATGCCAAAGGGAATTTGGAAAATCGCTTGAGTCAGACCATAGATTCCTATTGCGAGTCCTACCAAAGTAGGGGTTGTATCCGGTAAATCTTGGGCAAAAATGGCGAAAACGGGGAGAATCATAAATAAGCCCATCATTCTGATGGACATAATACTGGCGAGTGCCATAGTGGCACGTCGTTCGCCATGAGTCATATTATTGTTAGGAATCATAAATTTTAATGATAAAGCTAAAACTCTCTGCTAGAATGTTTCCCAAATTTGAAACATTTGGAAAGAAGAAAATCAATTTTTCTATCTGATAAAGGGCGAACACGCAAGGGCAGCCCCTACGTCAAATCTTATTTTAAAGGGCGATAACAAAAGTTCGCCCTCCCCCGCAGTTATAATCCGTTTTTTCTAGGAATAATTTTTGCGGGTACACCAACTGCAATAGAGTTTGCAGGCACATCTTTGATCACGACAGCATTGGCACCAATAGCGACATCATCACCAATCTGTATGGGGCCCAGTAATTTAGCACCCACACCAATATCGACTCGATTGCCAATAGTGGGAGAGCCACGTATTCCGGTCTGTTTTAAACCGACTGTCACACCGTTGCGAATAATAACATCATCACCAAAGACGGCATCACCGCTTACGATGATATTGCCAAAATGTTCAATGGTAAAACCTTTACCCACTTTGGCTTCACAAGGCAGTTCAATCCCGGTAATAATTTGAATAAAAAGGAATAAGATTTTGTATATAAAAGAAAAAGGCATGCGTAACCCTCTTCTTTTAATGGTGTAGCGCCATCGTCCAAGACGATAGACTAACATAACCCAAAAACCTTGGCGAGTTATATCATGTTGATAGGTACGCCAATCCTCACGAATATTTTCAAACACTGCGTTGTGTTCTCCCCCCTTTCTATTTGTATTCAATCAAACGACGACGTTGTCCGCGCCAGCGGTGGTAGTAGTAAGATAATTGTCCTATGACAATGGGTAAGCACTGAAATTGTGAGTGTAGCCCATACAAAAACAAGGTAAGCGGATTACTTGATTTCCAGCGTGCTTTGATAGCAGTACGCACACAGAGCAAGAGAAACACTAGCACACTTAAAGCTAAGGGCCACCACGTTCTCATGAGAAATGTGGCAATCAGTCCAACCATGAAAATGCCGGTTAACACACTGGCTTTAAAAAAATTGTTGCGTAATTCAGATTGCCATAAAGGGGTAGCCGTATTGCGAAAAAGTGTTGAGACTTCAGCATAAGCGTGGCCGGCTCGTACCGCTCGCTGCCAATATTGTTTGGCTTGGGTGATGGCTAAATCATGCTGTGTCATGGGTTGATCGATGTGCATAATAGTATAACCCAAGGCGCGGATACGTTGACACATTTCGGGCTCTTCTCCAGCAATCAGTTGTGGGTTGTAGCCATCGACTTCTTCTAATACAGCACGTCGCATTAAAGCATCACCACCACAAAACTCTGAAATCCCTAGGGGATATACCCAGTCTAAATCTAATACACGCTGATACACAGAAGCGTATGGTGCCAACTCACGACGATGTCCCCAGACTATAGCCACTTGAGGATCATCTAGTTGCTGTATTGCTTTTTTAACGAAATCAGGGTGTAGAATCGTATCACCATCAAGAAATAACACCAGTGGTGCTTGAGCAACACGCCATCCCGCATTGCGACCAATAGCCGCCGCCGGGCGTTCTGGATGTACAACCCGTACTTTAGCCCCTAAGGCTTTCGCCTGGGCCGGGCTACCATCGGTGGAATCCGAATCGACATAAATGATTTCCACATTTTCAGGCGGATCGTTTATCGCTTGTACTGAGCGAATGCAATCCACTAAGCGTTGACCTTCGTTGCGTCCAATTATGACGACAGATAATTGTGGTGTTTTCATTTGGCATCTCACATTTATGATGTTGTCTTTTGGTACAATTTAAAGCGCTGATTAAATGAACACCTTTGCCAATGGCGAATATATTGTGAATGCATGAATTTCGATTTTAAATAACCTATTAAGTAAGTAAGTATGAATTGATGAACGTTCAATGCCAAAGTAATCGCTTAAGCAATCCCCGTCTTAATTTGCCTCCCGTTTCATATTCTTCAAGGAGATCCGAAAAATACCCCCCTCCTCGAAAGACTTCAACCCGATTAAGTACCGAGCCAACCACTGGCGGATTTAAACGCTCCAATAATTGTGCCGCTCGCTTGAGTTCACCTGGCATAACGACTCCTGCTTCAACTACCAATAAGACACCGCCAGCAATTTCGCCCAACAATTCGGCATCGGCTGATAACAACAGAGGCGGGGTGTCCATCAGTATCAGATCATAATGGGCATTGAGTTGTTTAAGCACAGAACGCAATTTACCATAAGTGGCTAAATGACGCTTTGGTGTATCACCAACAGGCAAGCGATCCGGTAAATCTGCCGTGGCAGGTACGATCAACATTTCGGGTGATAGCACCCTATCACTGTCTTGGTTTAATAAGGTTGTCAATCCTTGAGAAGAGGTTGCGCCGCCATAACGGGGATCGGGTTGAAACGCATTCAGTTCCACCGCTAAGGTATGCACCCCTAACTCACTGAGCAAATGTGCTAATTCTAAAGTCAGCGTTGTGGTGCCACCACCTGGTTTAACCGAAGTGATAACAAAACCAGTCGTTTCATGGGTATGCCAATCGCGTTCTAATGCCAATGCCATACGACGCAGGTAATCCGTCGCCAATTGTTCAGTACTCAGGTTGTAACGCTCTAATATCCAAGTCATAGGTGGAAAACCTAGAATTTTATGCACTTCCCCCGGGGTGCGTATGCGCTGATCTAGCATATCTATCAGGATTGGCACAGCTATCCCTAAACCAAGGGCCGCTATGACGAATATTAAAACAATTTGTTTGCGTCCCCCTTTGATTGGATAGCGCGCTGGTGTGGCAGACGTGTTTAAGCGTACAAATCCTGGGGCAGTCGCTTCAACGGTCAAAAAGTCAATGCGGTTATTGATTTTATCCAACTGTTTGTAAGTACGCAAAATCTCTTTATTGAGTACCAGTGCTTTATTATAGAGATTGGCATAGTGGATGGCTTTTGTACGTTGTAGTTCTAATTCGCCGGCCAAGGCTTGCTCAATACGTTGTGTTTGATAAATTTCAGCTTGACCTTTTTCCAATAAACGGTCATGGATTTCTTGATACAAATCACGAGTTGCGCGTTCAATTTCTTGATCGATTTGAGCAATTTCTCTTTCGGCACGACGCTTACTCGGATGTTTTGAAGTTAAACCTAAAGTTTGGATCAATAATTCTGTACGTCGTTCAATCAATTTTGTTTTATAACTGGTGAGTACCCTATCATTAGCAACCATTTCTCTGACAAGTGTATCTAACGTCGTTTTACCCTGAATGAGTTGTTTTTTCAAAGCGGCTAAACGGGTTTCTGCCTCAACGCGCTGACGACGTGCGAGCGTAAAAGCAGAGGTATTTTCAATTAAAATGTCATCATAAGGATTGAGGCGGTTTTCTTGAAAGGTTGTCACACCCAGTTCTTCAGCAATTTTCATACGGTGTTTATGCTTTTCTGAAATCAAACGCTCTAATTTATCCCGACGTTTGTTCAATTTTTCAATTTGACCATCACTATCATAAAATATCTCCGCCTTAGCTTTTTTCAAATAAATGTCTACAACATTATTGACGACAATATCCAATCCTTTTGCACTCGAACCCGTGAGTTGAACAGTAATAAATGGGTTATTACGTTTACTTTTGACTTCCAAGGCTATTTTTAAACGGCTCTGAGCTTGCTTGTCAGTTTCTTCGGGCAGTAACCAATTTTTTCGGACTTCAGGCCTTTGTAACGTTTCTTGCAAAACATCGCTGCGCTTGAGCATGTTAGTCTGTTGCTTAACAAATAATATGTAATCATTACGATTTAAATCCATCCTTCTATCTGAATCAAGCGTGGGGATAAACTTGGGTGACACAAGCACCACCGCTTGCGCCATGTAAAGCGGTTTACCGGTTTTCAACGCAACCGGCACACCAAGCGCACTGACTATAACAAAAATAAGTAATGCCAGCCATTTGTATTTTAAAAGGCTAACTAGGGGTTTGAATCGACCGGTAGAAATAGAGTGTTCTTCTGTAGATGAGGCTGTAGATACAGGAGGAGGCATATTATCAGTTATCAGTTATCAGTTATCAGTTATCAGTTATCAGTTATCTTATATAATTATCAATCAGTTATCACGGATAGAACGCTGATTAAACTGATTTAACTGATTTCGATGCAAAAATTTTTGCACGCCATTCGATGCAAAAGTTTTTGTACACAATTCCAAGCAAAGTTTTTGCACCGCCATTTTGCTTGGAATACTTTTGCAGCGAACGCAGTAAACAGATGAGTGTCAATCCGTTTACGGTGGTGTACTAATAACTTATTGAAAAAGATTGTTTTATTTATTATTTGAGGTATTTTCTTGGCGAAGGGGGTGGCTAAATCGGGTTACTCAATGCTTTTTTAATAAAATACTAAAATACGCCTTAAAGAAGTAAAATAAATGAACTAATGAACATTTAGCTATAAAGTTTATCATGAAAATCAGTGTTCTAAAACATTGATTCTCATGATAACTTTTAACCCTATAAACGCGCTATTAAGAATTATAATGATTGTCACTTAAAAACAATCAGTGTTCGAGACAAAAATTGATCTACATTTTAGGTAAAAGTTTTTGTATGCAAAAACTTTTGCTTGGAATACTTTAACCTAAAATTGATAACTGAACACTGATAACTGAACACTGATATTTATTCTAAGCCCGAATTAGCCGCTTGTTCCGCTTCAATCGCAGCCCGTTCAGCTCTTAATTCTTCTTCTTCTTGATCAAGTTTACGGCGTTGGCTATCAGCTTGAATCGATACTATATCGGCATAAATGCCCAACATTGTTGTAAAAGGGTTTAGAAATTGTATAGCATAGTTGATTTTGGCAATCGTATTGGTTGGCACGTAGATAATATCACCTTCTTGAAGGGCCACATTCATTTTTTGATTAGGTGTTATTAATTCATTTAGTGCCATGGGCTGATTGAGTCCTTCTTCAGGGCGGATAACATTAATTCTATTGGGAGCGGCATCTCTAGTTGGGCCCCCGGCCCTTGCAAGTAATTCAATAAAAGACATATTGGGAGTGAGGCGAAAAGCGCCAGGACGACGGACTTCACCAAGTACATACACTAATTTTTCTTCTATATCAGGAATATAGACAATATCATTGCGTTGCAATTTAAGATTGAGGGATAAATCTTTGCCCGTCAACAACGGTTCAAGTTCAATCCACACCACCTGATCACGCCCCCGAAATATAGCACAGTGCGTAAAGGGCAAAGTTTGTGCCTCTCCTTGCAAACCACTGGCCTCGGCAAAACCACCCGCTAACGAAATCGCTTCAAGCAAGCTGGGTGTCGTCATACCAAAGTGTACTTCGCCAGGGTGAGCCACGCGCCCTAATACTAATACCCGGTTGGACGTATAACGATCTACCCGCACAGCGACAGATAAATCCAGATAATAGGGGGCCAGTTTTGCGGTAATGGTTTTGGCCGCCTGTTCGCGGGATAAATTAGTCAATTCAATAGGCCCAACAAGTGGCAAAGTAATCTTGCCATCGGGGCCCACAGTATGTTTGCCGGATAATTCTGGATAGCCCCAAACTTCGACGGTCATTTCGTCGCCGGTACCCAAATGATAATTTTCGTCGTTTTCTGTCACAGCGGCTTGAAAGCCAGTTAAAGTGCCAGGGGGAGTCACCATGATTTCCTGACGGGCAGACGGGCGCACAAAATTATCGGGAATGGAAACCGTTGAGCTACAGCCGATTAGCAATGCCACGCACATCCATAACGGCAATCGCCAATAAACTTTAAAATAATAGTGTATTTTTGGGATAGGGATAAGAGATTTGATTAAGTTTGACATAAAGATTGAGTACAGTGCGCCAAAGCGGCAGCCTCGTCAATATAAATACTGAAAATGTCTTGTAAGTGTATTAGTTCAATCAAGGTACGCACGGGTGGTGTGGGATTAAGTAATAAAACATCGCCTTGATGTTGTTGTGCCGTTTTGAGGGCCGAAACAAACACCGAAAGGGCTTTCGCATCAATAACATTTAACTGTGTGAGGTCAATAATTAAATAAGGCGATATCTTTTCAATAAGATCAATCAGTTGCCTTCGTACAAGTGCCGTATCAATGTTGATTAAACTCCCTGACAGCGTGACAATGGGTATCCCTTGTTTTGTTTGATAAGTCAATGCCATATTTTGAAATACTTTAGTATTTTGCAAGATTGAATTTTCCTGATGTCAACTGTTCAGATGTTCTTACGTTCATTATTGTTAATAAAAAACATGAAATAGACTTTAGAAAGCAAAGTTTTTTTAATGAGCGGCACAAATTTGCAAAAATAAAAATGAAAACCAAAATTCAAAATTTGAACGGCTATAGTTATTTAACTTATGAAATTTTTTTTTCATATTGAATGTGACTTGCTAAGTCTTGAGTCTTCGCCTTTTATTTCTGATAATCAAAAAAAGGTTTGACGACATCTTGAACTCTTCATAAAAAAAAGGTATGGTGCTATCACATAACACGAAGATTTCATAAACCACTTGAAGTGTTTAAATAATAATTTTCTTTCTAAAATTTAACAAAGTTCGTAAAAACATTTTTCGTTTAAAAAGCAAAATAATCCGCTAATTCGGCTAAATCCACAAAATCCGCGATAGATTTTTCGCCCGTTTTTTGCTTTTAATAGGAATCAATGATGAAAATACTTGATGTTAAGTCTTTGGCGATTGAATCGGTCAAAGTGATACGTTTTGCACGTTTTTGTGATGAACGTGGCTATTTTACCGAAACCTTCAGAAAGAGTGATTTGTTGAACAATTCTCAAATAGATTCTATGACGAATGTTGAATTTGTTCAAGCCAATGAAAGTCTATCAAAAAAAGGCGTGATCAGAGGTTTGCATTTTCAATGGAATCCTTATATGGGAAAATTAGTCCGAACGATCAAGGGGAGAATGGTGGATATCGTGTTAGATATCAGAAAAGGTTCTCCAACATTGGGCAAGAGCATAGCTTATGATATGCCGGCTAATCTTGATGCAAACGCCAGTGAGTGGATTTGGGTTCCTCCCGGCTTTGCACATGGGAATTTCTTCACAGAAGACAGCATGATTGAATACTTTTGTTCGGGTGAATATAGCCCTGGCTGTGAGGCCGGTATTTCACCCCTTGCGAAGGATATTGATTGGTCATTATGTGATCCAACACTGAAGAAAGCCTTTGATGAAATGGCTTATTCTACTCAATTAATGACGGATAAAGACAAAAACGGTTTTTCACTCCAAACATGGTTGGCCGATGAACGTTCTGATAATTTCTTGTACGAACAACTCAAATAAGGAAAACGTTTAATGCAAGAAGAACACATCTTATTGACTGGTGGCAGTGGTTTATTGGGTGGCGAAATGAAACAATTGTTACCCAAGGCGTGGTATCCCACGTCATCAGAATTTAATGTTACCCATTATCAGCAAATGCATGATTTTATGGCAGATAAAAGTATTCGTCTTATCATTCATGCTGCTGCTTTTACCTCACCCCCGTTAATAGATAAAGAGCCTGAAAAAGCCATTGATGTCAATATTGTTGGTACAGCTAATATTGTCAAATTATGTATAGCTCATAAGGCACGCTTGATCTATATTTCCACAGACTATGTTTTTAAAGGTGAGCAGGGAAACTATAAGGAAGATGCCCCAGTCTATCCCGTGAATAAATATGCCCAGTCAAAACTGGGTGGCGAATGCGCTGTATCGATGTATGATAATGCTTTAATTGTGCGTACTTCTTTTGGGCCTAATGACTTTCCTTTTCCAAAAGCTTTTATTGATCAATGGACAAGCCGAGAAAGTGTGCACGAGATTGCGGCCAAAATCGTTGCCCTTGTGAATACACAAGTCACGGGAATTGTGCATGTTGGTGGCAAACGCAGGACCGTTTATGACTATGCCAAAAGTTTAGATGACTCAAAAGAGATCGGCCAGTTATCTATTAATGATGTTTCATTTACGCCACCAAAAGACACTTCTTTAGATTGTCGTTATTACGATGAAATCGTGACAACAAATAGTTAACCTTCAGGAGAACAAATCAATATGAAAATCTTATTAGCCGGTGGGGCTGGCTATATTGGTTCTTTGTTAGCACCAACCTTATTGGAACGGGGTTATGAAGTTGAAGTGATAGATTTACTCTGGTTTGGTAATCATTTACCCAAAGAAGTCAAAGTGATCAAAAAAGATCTGTTTGATTGTCAAAAAGAAGATTTGATCGGTTATGATCAAGTGATCTTTTTGGGCGGATTATCTAATGATCCCATGGCAGAATTTAACCCTGCTCTGAACTTTATTTCTAATGGGGCACAGCCTTCCTATCTCGCCTATATTGCCAAATTAGCTGGCGTTAAACGTTTTATTTATGGCAGCTCATGTTCCGTTTACGGGTATACGGTGAATGAGCTTTATGATGAAGATTCCCCCGTGACTTGCGCTTATCCTTACGGTATTTCCAAATTACAAGGTGAACGTGGTGTTCTCCAGATGCAAGATGAGCATTTATCGGTCATTGCCTTACGACAAGGTACCGTTTGCGGTTACAGTCCACGAATGCGCTTTGATCTGATTGTGAATACCATGTACAAATCTTGTCTGGTTGATGGCAAAGTCACGGTAAATAATGCCTCTATTTGGCGACCGATTCTGGATATTCGCGATGCCGTGAATGGTTATTTAAGAGCGGTACAGGCCGATCTCAATATCAGTGGCGTTTTCAATATCGCTTCTGACAATTATACCGTCGGTCAAGTAGGTGATTTGGTTAAAGAGCAAGTGGAAACACTCAGTGGTCGGAAAATTGGTATTGAAATCAAGCAAATTCAAGACTTTAGAAATTATAAAGTCACTTGGCAAAAGACTAAAACCATCTTGGGTTATGAACCAAAACATACGGTATCTGATATCATTGTGGATGTGCATAAACATCGCGATGAATATGGCGACTTTGAAAATGACAGTTATTACAATATTAGGACTTTTAAAAAGTTAAAACTTTAACTGACTTTCCACCGTTCAGCTATCCGTTTTCAACTCTTCAATAAAATAAATGTAGAAAAACCACTCGACAAGTCGTCTTCCGGTAAAACTTGAAAAGCATTTGATAAACCGAAAAAGGGCAACCACAAGGGATTGCCCCTACTAATAGGTGCTAAATAACTTTCCATTTGAGATTTGAATAACTATGGATTCATCAACCCATAAAACACAGGTCGATATCTCGATCATTGTCGTCGCTTGTAGTGTTAAGGAACTCATAGATGAGTGTTTTACGGCTGTCAAAAATGCTAACGATCGGCTCAATAAAGAAATCATTTATGTCGATAATGGTTCAACGGATGGCACCGTACAGATGGTCAAAGAAAAGTTTCCAGAAACCGTTATTATTGAAAGCCCAACCAACTTAGGATTCATCAGAGCCAATAATTTAGGCTACCCTAAAGCCAATGGAAAATATGTCTTGATGCTCAACTCTGACGCTTTTGTCGGTATCGATAGTCTACAAGAAAGCTATGACTTTATGGAACAACACCCAGAATGTGGCGTACTGGGTTGTCGTCTCATTGATAGAGAAGGCACCATGCAACCTTCTGCGAGATATTTTCCGACACCTTGGAACTTATTTTTAACCAACATGGGCATGGTCAAGAATACTATCCCTTTTTTAAAAGGTGTTGATAACATGGAAGTCGATCACAGTCGTATTTTTGAATGTGATTGGGTGATCGGATGTTACCTGTTTACCCGTAAAGAAATTGTTGACGAACTTGATTTTTTTCTCCGCGAAGATTTTTTCATGTATTTCGATGATGCCGATCTTTGCTTAAGGATAAAACGGAAAAATTGGAAAGTGTTTTTTTACCCAAACGATGTGATTCATCTCGGTGGTATTAATAGTGCCAAGCTGACAGAGGTTACTGAAAAAGGTAAGTTCACTGAAAAGTACAATTTAGAAAGTGAATATCTCTACTTTAGAAAAAATTACAATGTGTTTTATGTTTTGGCAGATTTCTTTTTGATTGTGCTCGCTGCTTTTCTCCGAGTGATTAAAAAAGTCTTTTTTTTCAAGAAAAATATTGTTATCAAAAAGACTTTAGGTCGTGTTGCTTTGGCTTTTAACATTTTGGTTAAAACACGTTTTGGGAAAGTGCCTATACATTAATTTAAACTGCCATCAGGAGCGCATAGGTCACCTTTAATGAGCATGATCGTACTGATACCGGCTTTTCTTGCCGCCTATTTTGCTTTTACTCGCTCTCCCCATTGGGCTTTCATAAATGTCTACATTCCTGTATTTTTTCTATTTCCAAGCTACTATCATTGGAAGCCCAAACTCATACCCGATCCTAACTTTGCTCAAGCGGTCATCATGCCTATTATGTTGGCTTTTTTGCTCCGAAATCTACCTGGTTGGCGATTTTCATTCACCGATATTTTAGTCATTGTATTTGCATTATTTGTCAGTGTGTCAGAATATCTGAATTTTGGCTATAAAGAGGCCCAAAATTTGATGTTTAATATGCTGGTATCGGTGCTATTTCCCTATATTCTGACTAAAAGTTTGGTTGAACCAGCCGGTTTACGAGAAGAGTTTGCTAAACGTATTGTACTGATGCTTTGTATCATTGCCTTACTTATGGCTTATGAACCACTATTTAGATCGGGTTTTACTATTTGGCATAAAATACTGGGACGTTTTTTTGAGGGCCAAGGCTGGCGTATCCGTGTAAACTATCGTTGGGGCTTAGTACGTGCTAATGGCCCCTTTACACATCCGATTATGGCCGGCACGACTGTCGCGATAGGTTTTTGCTTACAACAGTGGCTGCAGTGGAGTCAAGCGGGATTTTCACGAATTATGGGTATACGAATACCCAAATTGTCGTACCTTATCACCCTGATTCTTTTGGCCGGTTTGATTGCACCACTTTCAAGGGCTCCGTGGATAGGTACCCTATTAGCACTGATGGTTGTTTTATTCTTGTCAACGCTTATCAGTTTGATCCGTCAACCCAAAACCCGCTATTTGCTCGTCGTTGCTATAGTGAGTAGTATCGTTATAGGGGGTATCATCTCAGCTAATGTATTTAAACAGTTTGCATCTGTCAGTCGGGAAGAGGCGACCGAAAGTTCCCAAGAGCGTGAAACGATTGCTTATCGTTTTGAATTGTACACAACATACGGGAATATTGTCATGGAGAAATGGGCATTCGGATGGGGACGAGGAGGCTGGCCTACCGATAAAGCTCAAAAATCTATTGATAACCATTTTATGCTACTCGCTTTGAATCATGGTTTGGTAGCCGTGTTTTCCCAATTGATACTCTTTTTCTACCTTATGATGCGCTTATTCAAGCATGCGATAAGTCGTCCGGTTAGCAATCCCGCGAAAAGTGGTATAGATTTGATGTTGTTTGGCATTTTGTTACACTTATTTTGGTCTGGTACCACAGTTGGCCTATTTAACATCAACCCTTTAGTATTTATGATTTTTGGTTGGAGCGAAGGATATTTACTGAATCGTCAAAACAATACCCGTTTGTCAGCCGCACCCATTTATCATAAGCATTTACCCTTCCATTTTAAAAGAGTATTAACCTAAAAGATGGTTTTTAATGTCGTAGGCGAATTATGTTATTCAATTCTTATGAATTTATTTGTCTTTATTTACCTATAACGCTTGTCATTTATTTTTTTCTGAATAAAAAAAGACTGATTATTCCAGCACGCTTATGGTTAGTCATTTCTTCCCTCTTTTTTTATAGTTACTGGAATCCTAAATATTTACCTTTACTTTTAGGTACTATCCTCTTTAATTTTTATGTGGGTAAAGTACTGTCCACTTGTCTGTATAGCAACCTTTACAAAAAAAGCATTCTCATATTCGGGATTTGTGCCAATGTGGGTTTACTCGGATATTTTAAGTATACCGATTTTCTTCTCGAAAACTATAATTTCGTGTTCAGCTATGATGTTGCACCACAACATATTATATTACCTTTAGCGATTTCTTATTTCACATTTCAACAGATTGCTTATCTGGTTGATAGTTATCAAGGACGCACCTCAGAACATAATCTTCTGAACTATAGTCTCTTTGTTTCTTTTTTTCCCCAATTGATTATGGGGCCTATTACTCACCATAAGGAAATTATTTCTCAATTCGGAAAACCGTTTAAAACACGTATTAATTACAATCATATTGCGCTCGGTTTGTTTATTTTTTCAATTGGCTTTGCCAAAAAAATATTATTGGCTGATTCACTGATTGGCTACGGACACGCCGCTTTTAATGAAGCACAACAATTAACAATGATGGAAGCGTGGTATGCCGCACTCAGCTATACACTGGCCTACTACTTTGATTTATCAGGCTACGCTGACATGGCTATCGGCCTTGGTAAAATGTTTAACATTAATATTCCTATTAATTTTAATTCTCCTTATAAAGCTAGAAATTTTGCTGATTATTGGTCACGCTGGCATATCACGCTCAGCAGATTTTTAACTTGGTATGTTTATGTCCCATTAGGGGGTAATAAAAAAGGGCATTACCGTAGCTATATCAATATCATGCTGACCTTTCTCGTATCTGGTATTTGGCATGGTGCAGGCTGGACCTTTATTGTCTGGGGTATTATAAATGGTATTTTTGTGGTAATAGCCCAATTTATGAAAAACCTAAACTTACAATTGAATTTATATGTCGCTTGGTTTTTGACATTTCTCGGCGTTATCATTGTGCGGATATTTTTTGTGTCCCATAATATTAGTGATGCTTTCTATGTAACATACACATTATTTGATATAAACGCACTGATTCTCGCTGATTTACCTCATGCCAATTTGTACTATCAAACCCCTTTTCTCATCATTGGGCTATTTATCACTTTATTTTTCAAAAATAGTAATGAGATGGCACAAAATTTTAAGCCAAACTTAAAATATGCCGCTTATACTTCGATTCTACTCATCGCTTCCATGATCACATTAAGCGAAAACGTAGAATTTTTATACTTCCAGTTTTAAGCTAAAAATATCAAATACACCTAAAAGAGGGGTGATAAATGGGTTTAAGAAGCCAAGCCGATAACTTTGCTAATTTACTATGAGGGACTTGCAAAACTCTGACGTGCAACCAAAAATCAATGACTTACAGTGTATTTCACGCAAACGTTTTTGCGCGCAAAAACGTTTGCGTGAAATCTTGTTTCCGTAAGTTATTGTTTTATCGTTCATGCTCAAGAGTTTTGCAAGAGGCTCTATTGTATGGAAATATGCCATTAGGCTGTTTTGAAATGATTTATCTGAACCTCTGTATCACCCACATTGCAGCTAAAAAATATAACCATGTCTTCAAAACAGTTTGTTTTATTTCAAATTCTGTTTCTCTGTTTAGCTTTCTTGTTGGCACTCTCACTTAAAATAGTTGATATTGTTTACAACGAGAATGATTTGGTACGCCATTACCAATTAAGCAAACTCTATTCAGAAGCAAACAGAGACACAATCAATGTCATACTTGGTTCCAGTGCGGCTGGAAATACATTCAACGCCAAATATTTTACCACATTATCACAACAAAAAACCCTTAACTTGGCGCTCACGGGTAGTTTTGGTTTTGTCGGGATATTCAATATGTTACAAAGAGTTCATCAACAGTATCCTGAACTAAAAAACGTGATTATTATGCCGAGTATTGTCAGATGGCGCCATGAATTACGCCATGAGTCTATTTTTGAAATCTCATCAAATTACAAATTTATTCAACAACTTCAACAAAACAAGGTAGTTGATGATCTCAGCTTAGAATATTTGTCCTATTATATTAACTTAAAAGAAATTTATTGGTTTGCAAGATGGTATTTTAACTACAAAATCGTGGGCAAAGCCTTTTACAAGATAGAAAATGATTACTGGGCCCAAAAAAGAAGAAAATATTCAAACGGTTTATTGAAGGTTTCAAAACTGCGAAACAGAAAACTCTCTGACACAATCCACTATTCTAAGCAGATAGTCTATAAAATGATGGTCACAGAATGTGAGCAAAATGCTTTAAATTGTATCTTTGTACATGGGCCTACACACACACAAATTATTGAAAACTCACCGTCACAAATCCAGAAAATAAATCAATTTCTGGAAGCCAATCAAACAAAAAATTTTATAGGCATCACACGCCTGATTGGTGTAGAAAATGCTAAAATGGGGGATAGTATTAACCATATTGATCCTTCTATAAAGGATGAGATGACACGCTTGTACTTCACAATGCTTGAACCGTTTCTACATCAGTAATCATTGTTTCTTTTAAATGTAACACATTGATTATCACAATACCTTCGCCAAATTGTAAAAAACGTCAATTTTGAGCTAATGTCAATTTTTAACTTATTGATTTTGCTAAAATAATAAAAATAATTATTTGAAATGGCTAAATTTTAAAATTGGCAAAGGTATTGTTATCAATCAATCTTTATGATTCTGTGTCTCACAGTTGACACCAAGCTCAACCCTTACATCCAGCGGATATTGTCAGGGCGAACCTGTTTGTTCGCCCTGTCAACCTGCCAAACAAATCTGACGCAACGTCCCAATCCGAACTTCAAGTGGCGGAGGGCTCATAAACAATATCTGTATCAAGCTTATTTCCTGACTACCCTGAATGCCAAAGGCTGAACAATTATCCAGAAAATGGGCTAGGGCAAAGGATTGCCCCTACATGCCACAATCATCCATTTATCTGTCGTTATCTATCTTGTCCTAACAAGATAAGTCTTTGTTCTCCAGCATCAATATGCACTTGTAAAATATGGCTAAATACGCTTGGATCCTTGATTTGTGTTATTTCCCCAAGACGTGGAAAGTAGAAATCTTCTAAACGCGACAACCAAAACCGTAGTGCGGCAGCCCGTAACATCACAGGCCAAACTTGATATTCAACTGGTGTCAGTGTTCGATTATTGCTGTAACCCTGAAACATCGCTCGTGTACGTTGTTCATCTAAATCCCCATCAGGCAAACTACACCAATCATTGACGGTGATAGCCAAATCATAAATTAAAACATCGTTGCAGGCATAATAAAGATCAATAATACCGCACAATTTATCCCCTTCAAATAAAGCATTATCGCGGAATAAATCAGCATGAATCACACCACGCGGTAAGTCCAAATCTTGGTAACTGGCCTGAAACTGTAATTCTTCTTGTAATAACGTCGCTTCATCCCTTTCCATAAAGGGCAATACACGCTCAGCGGTGATTCTCCACCAATGAGGCCCATGTTCATTAGCCCGGTGCTGATGAAAATGAGGGCTGACTGTATGCAAACGGCCCAGCGAATCACCTAATGCACGACATTGTGCCAAAGTGGGCATATCAACATCTTTGCCACACAAACATTCAACCAAAGCGGCTGGTTTACCATTGAGTTGACGTGAATAATGCCCTTTTTCCTCCGCCAATGGGTGAGCCGTAGGAATACCATGCTCTGCCAAATAAGCCATTAATTCAAGAAAATAGGGTAATTCATCATGATTCAATTGTTCAAATAACGTCAACACAAATTTGCCGCTAGTGGTTGTCACAAAATAATTCGTATTGACAATACCAGCATTGATACCTTGATAGGCGACTAAATCGCCTAAATTATAATGTGTTAAAAATTCTTCTAATTGATAGTGCTCAACGCGAGTATAGACAGACATGTAGAAAACTTAAATTTTGATTGAGTAAATTATGCAGTTTATCTAAAAGTGATATTTTATGCTATAGCTTTTCAGACCATTATTTTTAAAATGCCTCAAATTAATGAAATCAATAGACTTGTCCGAAAATAAGGGGTTGTGAATTGTGTTTTTATTAGCCAAAAATTTATTGACGGACAAGTCTAATTAGCAAAAATTAGCACTTATCGTTTTGCCCTTCAGAGTTGCGCTTCTTGTAGTAATTCAAAATCGTGTCTAACACTTCTTTTGGTTTCTCAACGACTGTTATTAAGTTTAAATCTTCAGGGCTGATAGTGTCATCTGCTAACAACCTGTCTTTAAACCAATTGAGTAAACCTTGCCAGAATGCCTTTTGCACTAAAATAATCGGGACTTTTTGTGTTTTACTGGTTTGTACCAAGGTGAGGATTTCAGACAATTCATCTAAAGTACCAAATCCCCCTGGCAGTATCACGTAAGCTGACGCATACTTAACCAACATCACTTTACGAACAAAAAAATGTTTAAAATTCAATGATATATCTTGATACTGATTAGCACTTTGTTCGTGTGGCAAAATGATATTGATGCCAATACTCTGTGAGCGCCCTGCAAAGGCCCCTTTATTAGCCGCTTCCATAATACCCGGCCCCCCTCCTGTCATAACTGAATAGCCTGCATCGGATAATTCACGAGCAATTTGTTCTGCTAAGAGACAGTATGGATGATCGGCCGGAAAGCGGGCTGAACCAAATAAACTGACAGATTGCCTAATATTCGATAACTGCTTAAAGCCTTTAACGAATTCCACCATAATTTGAAAAACGCGCGAAGATTCTTGCCGTAAATTCAATAACTTCTCTTGGCGGGTAAAAGAGGCTGATTTTGGATCACTCATAATTAGGGTAATAAATCATAATGGGAATTGAGAATAGGAAAACGGTGTTTCTATACAAAGCGATGTTTCTCAAAAATCGCCTTGTTTCCATTTTCTGTTTTCAATGTTTCATACCAACGTTCAAGATCCTCAGGCCTATCGATATCCCATTGTGTAGGCAATGCATGCCAAGGTAGCTTTAAATCTTGTAAACGTGCCCGTGTCAACGCTAACACTTGTGAACTACCCCAAGGTATATCAATAAATAATTCGGGTATCACTTGCTGCAGCCCTATCAATACATACCCCCCATCTTCAGCCGGAGCCAGTACAACTGGATAGTGTTGTAAAGCGGCAAAAGCGTCATCAATTGTTTCAACAGTCAAACTCGGACAATCACTGCCTATCAACACCGCAGGCGCACGACTGGCTAACGCATAAGCCATACGTTCTCCCAAATCTGAACCCATTTGACGATGCAAACTGACACCAAACTCGGCCTGGCAGGTTTGGAAAAACGGATGAGATTCATCAGGGGCGCACCACAATTGGGTAGAAAACACATTACTGAATTTTTGCAAACAATGGTTGACTAATTGTTGATGCAAATCCGCCGCACCTTGCTCTCCTAACCTATTGATTAATCTTGTTTTAACCTGACCGAGTCGAGGTGCTTTGGCAAACACCAATAACAAATCCCCCCAACTCCCCTTTTGAAACTTATCTTTACCCACAAATAAATACCTTATTGAAAAAATTCCATCACAAACTTTAGTTTGTAAATTGAATGACAAACTTTAGTTTGTGAATGATTGTTTTAATTAATATAATAGAGAGGTCCATAAATAACGTAACTTGTTGAAATACAGTACACAAAATCAATAACTTAGCTTATAAAGGGAGAAGTATAATAATTAACCCAAGCTACTCTTCCAGAAGGTTCGGCATTCAGACATAACGATTTATGGGTAAAGCTTAATTTGGAAAAGGAGTGGGGCAACGCCGAATCTTTGAGAACAGCCAATAAAATTAAACTAAACTGGTTTTTTTAAATACATACGCTGCATGTCTCGCACATTTAAGTGGAGCCAAATTTTATTAAAACGGAGTTTAGTGGAAATCCACTTAAGGGTTTGTTTGACAGTATCACTTTTACTGATGACACCAACATTCCAAATCAGTCTATCTAGTGTGAGTGAACGTCCTACATAATCGACTTTTGGCACCGTAAATGCGGCGTTGGTTGCCATTTTTTTGAGCGTGTGAGTCGTGAAAAAATAAATATGTCCATCGCAACTTAAACTCCTTTCCCTTTTACCGAGTAGCTTGAACATCAAAGTATCATATCGAGGGGTTTCTAGGATAAATAAACCACCTGGCTTAAGTATGCGATAGACTTCTTTAAAAGTGCTAAACGGCTCGGGTACATGTTCTATGACATGCATCATTAAAACCACATCAACTGAATTTTCATCAAGTGCAGCTTCTTCTATTGTTTTGGGAATGGCTTTTATCCCAAACTCAGATTCAGAAAATTGGCAGCCGCCTCTGAGCGGTTCAATACCCATGACATCCCAGCCATCTTGCTTAAAAAAGTTCAGCAAATGACCCAATCCACTACCAATCTCAATTAATTTACCCCGATTAGGATAAGATTTATTCAGAAACTCTTGAGTTTTTTGATAATCTCTAATCTGAAGAGATTCTTTTTCAAACCGATGCTGACTATGATGCAATGTCCAGTTTGGATCAAAGTTTTTAATCATGACTTGATCCACATCGCGAACTCTAGGATTCGCATACATTAAACCACAGTGATTACATTTTACAATCTGGTTAACTTGGGCAACTCCTGGCCCAAATAAAATGGTATAGTCATTTATACCACAAAGATTACATGGTAAATCAGTCATGTATGTCTGCCTTGTATTTGTATGGTAATGAGTTGTACAAATTATTGACTAATTGTTGATGCCAATCCGCTGCGCCTTGCTAGCTTAAGCGATTGATTAATCTTGTTTTAACCTGATCGAGTCTAGGTGCTTTGGCAAACACCAACAAATCTCTCATCCCTTTTTGAAAAGGGCTAAAGTCTTGTGTATTGATTTTATTCTTAATTCGTTTATCTCCGTCAGTAGAGACGCGATGCCTCGCGTCTATGCCTCGCGTCTATGCCTCAAGTCTCTACATCGAGTTTCTACATCGAAAGACGCGAATCGAGAGACGCTAATCAAGAGACGCGAATCAAGAGACGCTAATTGAGAGACGCGAGCATCGCGTCTCTACTTAGGCAACTCGCAAAAAATAATATACCAAGGGCAACCACAAGGGATTGCCCCTACAAGCAATCAATTACTGTAGGGGCAATCCTTCATGGTTGCCCCTGACTGGTATATTGTTCTTTGCGAGTTGCCTTAATAATATTTCTTCAAAACATGCGGACTCACACCTAACGCATAGCCCAAACGCAAGATCCACATCAGCAAAATTGTGCGGATAATACCGCGTTGTTCCCAGCGGCGGCTAGACGTTATCGCAGCTGTGCCGATGCACACAGGCTGACTCAATTCTTTCAAGAGGCGACTCATAGCGACATCTTCCATTAACGGCATATCAGGAAAACCTTGTATTTGTTGATACAAACGACGTTCCATAAAAATCGCTTGATCACCCGTAGCAATCCCTGTGAAGCATGAACGCCAATTCATTAAACGCTCAATCACACGCAATAGCCATTTTTGCCCCGATAAACGCACATCAAATCGTCCCCATTTTCGCCCACTTTCTGTAAACCCTTTGATTATCAATTCATCAGCTTGGGCCGGTAAAACGGTGTCAGCGTGTAAAAACACCAACATGTCATGATGAGCAAATCGGGCACCAAAATTCATTTGCCGCGCCCGCCCACATTCTGTCAATAATACGCTATCCGCTAACGGGCCCGCTAAATTGCGTGTTTTATCAACGCTGCCCCCATCAACGACAATCACTTGATGCCCTGCTTGACGCAACGGTTGCAACACTTGCAATGTGTCAACAATAACCGCTTGTTCATTCAACGTCGGAATAATAATGGACAAGAATCCGTTCAAGATAAAGCCCCTCCACAACTACTACCTTGCCCTGCTGTGCACCCATAACAATGATCTGCAACAATAATCGGATTACCTTTTAAATCAACCTCAAGTAATTCGGAGATATGGCGCTGTCTTGAACTTTGCAGATGCAAAGGCAATCCTAACATTTGGTTAAAATCGCAGTCATACACATACCCTTGCCAATCAATACTGATTAAATTGCGGCACATCACCGTTTCTAAGTTTTCCTCACAGTAGGCATCACGTAATAACTGCATATAATTCTTAAATTCTCCCTTTGAAATCAACTGGCTACCAAACCGCTGTATTGGCATATTGCAAATAGTATACAACTGATTAAAAACAATCCCATACTCTTCTTCTAAAAACTTTTTATAATCCGCTTCTAAAGCAGCTTGCGGTGCCGGTAAATCCGGCCCTTGGGGATTAAACACAAGATTTAATAGCAACCCAGAGCTTTGTTGTCCATAACCCAAAGCATTTAATTTACGCAAACCGGCAATACTATTTTGAAATACGCCTTTACCGCGTTGCCTATCAACATTTCCTTCCAAATAACAAGGTAAAGAGGCAAAAATTTCAACGGCTTGTTTTGCAAAAAAATTTGCCAGTTCTTCTTGGCCGGGAACCTGTAAAATAGTCAAATTACATCGATCAATGATATGTATACCCAATTGTCGTGCCATTTCAACTAAATAGCGAAAATGCGGATTTAATTCTGGTGCGCCACCAGTGAGATCCAAAGTTTGAATAGAAGGTGTCGCCCGTAAATAAGTTAACACTTGTTCACAAGTGTCACGCGCCATGATTTCAGTACGATTTGGGCCAGCATTGACATGGCAATGGAGACACTGTTGATTACACACATAACCCAGATTGACTTGTAAAGTATCTAAGGTTTCACGTGTGATAGAGGGAAAATACGTTTTTTCTAGTAAAGGTAAAGTGGCAAGCATGAGAATCTCTACGATGACAAATCAATTGTAAGGTGGGCTTTGTATTTTGTTGCCCACCAATATCAATTATCAAAACATTCTTCTAAACGATAAGGTTCTTAAAATAACAAGAATTGCTCTGCAAAAAAAAAGTGTGGAATTGATAATTTATAATGAGTGATTGTTTATTATTAATCTCGTCATCCCGAAAAAATAGACTGAAAAATCAATAACTTGGTTTTATAACGGATTAAAAATTATCAGCGCAAAGGCACTTTAGTAGCCAAAATTCGCAAAATATAGGTGATATTTTATATTCACCTCCTTACGTTTTTGAAAATGAGTTCAAATTTAAATTGTACTCATTTTAGCATTGAAAAATTTTTTGACAAATAACGCCTTATTATAATAGAGCCGTTTAAGCACTGATTTGACTAAATTCAAAAAATACACCAGGCATTACACTAGGCGATGTTCAAGGTGATGTTGAGAGAGTACAACTCATTATTATAGATGTTCAGAAAATAATTATTAGGGCGATAACAAAGCTTCGCCCCGACTATAGAATAAATAAAATCACATAAGCTTTTCCGAGATTGATTCGTTTATTCCCGTAATTAGCTGTACTGTACTGACGTTTATCCCCCTAATTAGCTTCGCTTAACGAAATATCGCTATACTGACGTTTATCCCCGTAATTAGTTTCGCGTAACGAAGTATTGTTGTATTGTACTGATATATACGGATAAGTTGTAAGCGTTTTAGGATTAGTGAGTTGACAGCTAAGAATTAAAAGCAGTAGCATCAGTTTGTTTATGAGTTAAATCGCTCATCATGATTTTAAACCCAACCACAAAGGATAGATGATGAAAAAGCTATTATTAATCTTATGCTTATCAGCATTCGCCAGTTTGGCCGCTGCAAAAGATATTGAATTTACGGATATCATTTCACAGGAAGATTTTAAGGACTTTGTCAAGGAATTTGGCGCATCGCTGTTGTTCAATCCGATGGCCCCAGCCGAAACGTTGGGTATGACTGGATTTGATGTCTCCCTTGAAGTCGTGACAACCGATATCAGCGACGGTAAGCGGTACTGGGAGATACTGGTTGATGACAATGATCCCTTTTCCCAGCTTCCCGTTCCTCGGCTGCATGTTCAGAAAGGTTTGCCCTTTGGGATCGACGTGGGGGCGATGTATGTGAACGTGCCGGATACCAATATTGATTTGTGGGGCATTGAAGCCAAATATGCCCTGCTTGAAGGCGGGATATTAACCCCAGCCCTGAGTATCAGAGGCAGTTACAGTCAATTGTCTGGCGTTGATGATATTGATCTGAACACACAATCGCTTGATCTGTTGATTAGCAAGGGATTTCTAATGTTAACGCCTTATGCGGGTGCCTCCATTATCAGAGTGAGAGGCACTGAAAATACCAGTCTGGTAGAACTTGATGAGGTTAATGAAACCGATTACCGGGGCATTGCGGGTGTACAATTTTCACCTTTTCCACTGTTGGTTATCAATGGTGAGGTAACGTTTTTAGGTGAAGTCAGGCAATATGGCCTCAAAATCGGATTAAGGTTTTAATTCCGCTTTCACCGCTTCTGGCTTCAAAAAGCCGCCTTTCGCGAAGTATCAACATGACTTGAAATCACCTGCATGAGTTTGTAGGATGAACCACGGATTGATAAAATAAAAATCATGATTAAGACACCTTCCTCTTCAGAATCATTTTCAAATAAAATTTTTTGGTGGTTGCCATTTGGATATGTGCCGGAAGTGTTGCCAAGTGAACTTGCAGAAAAGCTGCAAAACTCCGCATTATCTCCTCAGTTGCTTGATGTCCGTACTCACGCAGAATGGCAAAAGGGACATTTGCCGGGAGCAATCAATATCCCTATAACCATATTACGTTCTAAAATAGAGACGCTGAATTTCGATAAAGAGCAGCCGGTTATAACGATTTGTCTCAGTGCTCATCGTAGTATTCCAGCAGTGAGACTGTTGCGCCGTTATGGATTTCAAAACGTCACTCAATTGGCAGGCGGTATGATTGCTTGGCGTCGTCACGGCTTGCCTGAACAAACTGAGGAAAAGTGATGAAAGAAAAAGAATATCGTATGGCTTCGGCAATACGCGATGCGTTATTATTTTTACGTGGTGTTCCGAATGTCGCGCTGGGAGATAGGGTGCAAGTGCGTGATCACAGTGGGCGTAAGCGTAATGGACAAGTCATACAAACGACTCAAGAAATGGTACTCGTGCAAGTTTTTGAAGGCACCAGCGATCTGGATATCGACAGTACTTGGGTACGTTTCTTAGAAGAACCCTTTGAATTGCCACTTTCCCCAGATATATTAGGGCGAATGTTTAATGGCATTGGGCAAGCGCGTGATGGTCGGCCGCCATTGATTTCAAACTTAAAACGCAATGTCAACGGTTCCTCAGTCAATCCCGCAGCGCGAGCTTATCCCAGTGAATTTATTCAAACCGGTATTTCTACTATAGATGGATTAAATTCGTTAGTGCGTGGGCAAAAATTGCCCATTTTTTCAGGTTCCGGTTTACCGCATAATCGCCTAGCCGCGCAAATTGTCCGTCAAGCGAAATTACCAGGGCAAGAATCACAATTCGCCGTCGTGTTTGCCGCCATGGGGGTTTCTTATGCCGATGCGCGTTTTTTTGAAGAAGAATTTGAATCCAGTGGCGTACTGAATAATGTCGTCATGTTCATCAATCACGCAGATGATCCCCCCATGGAGCGACTGATTCTACCGCGTACCGCGCTCACGGCAGCCGAATATCTCGCTTATGATCTTGATCTGCATGTGCTCGTTGTGATCACAGATATGACACATTATGCAGAAGCTTTACGGGAAGTCGCGACAGCCAAAGGTGACGTGCCGGCCCGTAAAGGTTATCCTGGCTATTTATATTCTGATCTAGCCGAAATCTATGAACGTGCCGGGCGAATCAAAAACCGACATGGTTCTATCACCATGGTACCCGTCGTGAGTATGCCAAGTGATGACATTACTCACCCGATTCCTGATTTAACCGGCTATATCACAGAAGGCCAAATCGTTCTCAGCCGTGAATTGCACAACCAAGGGATTTATCCACCGGTTAACGTACCCCCCTCCTTATCACGGTTAATGAAAGACGGTATAGGCAAAGATCATACGCGAGCCGATCATGGGCGTATTGCGAACCAAATTTATGCGGCTTACACCCGCGCATTAGATGCGCGTAATCTGGCCTCTATTATTGGGGCTGAAGAACTCTCAGAACAAGATCGGAGTTACCTCGATTTTGCAGAAGCGTTTGAAAAACGCTTTGTTGGACAAGGCGAAACCAGTGAACGTAGTATTTTAGAAACGCTTGATTTATCTTGGGAATTATTGTCTATTTTGCCAAAAGATGCCTTAACGCGGGTCAGTGAAGAGGATATTGCTAAATACTATTCAAAGGCCCAAGAACCTGAAATAGCGGTTGCGGCTTGATAAAATTTAGGTGGGCAACGTTGTTGCCCACTTTAAGCTATAGGTATTAATATTAGTCAAAATAGAAACCTTACCGATTACTTTTTGGCTTGATACAGTGATTAGGAATTTAGAAGTTCAAAAATTATGAAGTTCAGAAGTTTATTTTAAATATTATTTTTAACGGTGCTTTTGGGCACGAAGGCAATTTAAACTGCGTTAGTCATAATGCCCGATTAAAGCTGCCCCCTTCAAATAATTTCGCCAAAAGAGGATAAAAAAATAAAAACGTAGCTATTTTGAAATTTTTTATGAAAATAGCTCTGTCAACTTGAGTTATCAGGAATCCTCATAAAATGAGTATAAAGAATACTATCTTATTAACACCAGAAGAATATGAGAAACAAGCGCAACATGTTAATATCAAAAGCATAATAGATAACGGTTTTCACAGCATTGAAACGCCCATAAAACTTTATACTAGCCCCACAGATATAACGCTATTTACAGAAACACCCAGTAAGCTTTATCGTGCTGGTAATGCCAGCGTTCCTAGACTTGATAATGCTAGAATTCCAAAGGATATTGAGGTATTTTATGCACACGAAATAGACTTAGCCTATCTGATAAAGATAGAGGCATTTATATCAAGCCTGAACATAATTTATAAATTGAAAAGTCAAACCGAATGGGTGCATAAATACGGAAGAAATCTGTGGCTAGAAGAAGGTGTTGGTGGTGTATCAAGCTTTGACAGCTTGAAAGGGCCTAAAAATTGGTATGCTTGTGAAGCCAATCAATCAATTCCTGATGAACTGGTCATCATAAATGATCGCCCCGGTCATTATTTGTGGTCGCCTAAAATAGAGATGCCTTTGGCACTTTATTTAATACTCCTCAAAAAATCCCAAAGTCTTTTTTTCAAAATCAATTAGAGGTTCAAATGAAATTTTCAACCAGAGAAATCTACTTTTTAATAGAGGCTTGTGAGTATCGTATTCAATCTTATGAAAAAGCCTTAGAAAGCAATGAACTAGATGATGATGAGTATTCAGACATCATCAATGATAAGGGGGTGCTAGAAATCTTACTCAGTTCTCTAAAAAAAGCACTTCCCAATAAACAAACTGTTGAAACAATCAGTGGTATAATGATATGTCTACAAGATACCACTGAATATTTACTTTCAACCATAGCTAACCGTAAACAACTCAATGCTGCCTTAGACGGTTTAAAAAAACGGGAAATTTATATTTATATCAACCAGACGGAGCTATAAGATGAGACGAATAGCTTTTCTACCATCAGCTTTTGAAGATATGAAACGTTGGTCAACCCAAGACCCTAAAATTTACAAAAAAATCAAAGTATTCCTCAAAGACATGGAACGTGATCCATTTTCTCAATTAGGTGGTGAACCAGAACCATTGAAACACGATTTAAATGGTTTGTGGGCCAAACGTATCAATGAGGAGCATTATTTGATCTATAAAGTAACAAATGAAGAGATTGTTATCGTTTCCTGTTGTTTTTACTACCAATAGAATTTTTATGTCACATGTTCAGTTCAAATGATTCCTCTAAATACCATCTGTTATTATAGGGGTAATCCTTTGAACCTGCCCTTGTGTGAACCTTTCCCTCTAATGATAACTCTGTAATTGAGTGAATTAATAGTCAAAACAAAGAGGTTAAATAGCGTTCTATTTGTTTTTAGTTTAACATCCAATTGACCACTACAAAAAACCATGTCTTTCCTAAAATCTCTACTAAAATTTGTATTCAGAATTGCAATTGGCGTTTTGATTGCAATTCCATTGTTGTTATATCCCTTCTTGTATTTTTCTCAAGAGAGGTTACTTTTTATCCCGATCAAAAAACAACCAGAACACTTAAGCTGGGTAAAAAACGAATATCCTCATGTTGAAGAACTCCAAATCAAAACGCCTGATAATGTCACATTGCATGGCTGGTATCTCAAAAACACCCAGAAACCACAATCGCCCTTATTAATCTACTTTGGCGGCAACGCAGAAGAAGTGTCAAAACGGATCCGGAATGTTGAATATATCAAAGGTTGGTCATGGCTTGTTATCAATTATCGAGGTTATGGTTTGAGTGAAGGTTCGCCAAGCGAAAAGCATTTATTTCAGGATGCCGTATTAGTTTATGATACCTTTGCACAACGGGCCGATATAGACAATAACAACATTGTCGCCTTTGGCCGCAGTTTAGGGACAGGGGTTGCCGTTCACTTGGCCTCCCAACGGCCCCTAAAAGGGGTGATTCTGGTATCGCCTTACGATAGTATCAGAAGCATTACACAAGATATTTACCCCTACGTGCCAGTATCTCTCCTGCTCAAACACCATTTTGATGCACTCGCATTGGCACCTTCAATCAAAGTGCCCATGTTAGCCGTGATGTCTCAACATGATCAGATTATTAGCCATCAACATTCTGTCGCACTGATTGAAGCTTGGGGCGGTGTAACGTATCAAACCACCATGCAAAACACCGATCATAATAATGTTGACATAGGAGAAGGTTATTGGGAGAGTATCAGCGCGTTTTTAAATAGATAATATAACTACAAGGATTGTTTATAAGAAAGGATAAGTGCTCTGCATTTGATGAGTTCATCAGTTTTATCCTCATTGTTTTACCCTCATTGATTTATTTTTCAAAAAAAAAAACAATAACATGAAACTTGGCACAGTCTAATCCTTTATTATAAACAATCCTTGTAGTTATATTGTAAAGCTTGAGGAAATTTAATAACATGACTTTATCACACAAAACGGTTTTCAAATATAGCCTAAACCTATTATGGATGCTATCAATAACAGCCCTTTTGACCGAAACGACATTTAGAGTCTATCATCAAGTCAATCCCGTCTTTATTTTTGAACATCATGATTATAACCGTTTCCGGGGTAAACCGTTCGCTGATGATTATGATTTCACCTTAAATTCAAAAGGATTTAAAGACGTAGAATTTGGCCCAAAGCAGAAAAACGTGTTTCGCCTATTAGCGATAGGCGACTCTTTTGCTTACGGTATCGTGCCTTATCAATTTAATTATTTAACCCTTTTGGAAGAACAACTCAATCAAGAACAAAACAGGGTTGAAATTCTCAATATGGGTATTCCAGCAATCGGCCCAAAAGATTATGTTTCTGTTCTGATTAAGGAAGGCTTAGCCTTAAAACCTGATGGGGTGATCGTGTCTTTTTTTGTGGGCAATGACTTTTTGGAAAGCGAACGCGCTTTATATTCATACTCCTATCTCTTTGCATTCTTAAAGTATTTGTGGAATATTCGCGCTCATTATCAAGGCAATGTCTTTCATGGCAAAGCCGTTTATCAAGATGCTCAAAAAACGTTTTCTGATGAGAAATTTCTTGAAATAGAGGCAGCAAGAAGTCGTATTTATCAAACCAATACGGCACGATTTGAAGTCTTATTGAATCACACGCTTTCTCAGTTAGAACACATTAAAAAGATATGTGACAACAACAACATTCAAATGAGGCTGGTTATCATCCCAGATGAAGTGCAAATCAATCAACCGCTTCAATCAGAAGTGATAACCGCTTTAAAAATGAAACCGGAAGCCTTTGATTTTTCATTGCCAAACCAACGGCTATCGCAGGCGCTCACGGCGCTTAACATTAACCATCTTGATTTATATCCTGCATTCTTGCAAGCGTCAGCCGAAAAACGGCTTTATAAACCGAATGATAGTCATTGGAACATTGCGGGTAATCAGTTAGCCGCATCCCTCATCAGGGATTATTTGTCTTCAGTTGAATGGCAGATAGAACGCTGACAGTCCAGCGTTCAGCGATTTATCGCTGTGCAAAAGGCCTTCGCAAAATAAATTTTGCACTCCAATTGGCCCGATGCAAAATAAATTTTTCACTAAAATCGGGCCGAAGTACAATTCAAGCAAGATTGATAATGACCTTTTTTTAGGAATGCGCCCCATAATGCTAGGTTCAATACCCTCATCTTTTTAAAAGAACTCAATACGAATAATAAATCAACGAATACACTTAATATCAACCTCAACATTCGCTTTCAGCCAAACCCGATCAGCGGTGAGTACAGAAGCACCACGCATTCGCGCTGTCGCAAGACAAGCCCTATCTCCAAGAGATAATCCCTGTTTCCGTGTTAATGTACGCAAATGTCCAGCTTCATAAGCCATTTTGTCATCAAAAGGCACAATAGTCAGATTCAATGCGGGTAAAATGTCTTGAATTTCGGATTCTGACATACCCCCTTCAATCAGTTTAGTGACAACCTCAGCAAGATTGACAGTACTGATTGCAGCGTGTTTTAGTGAAGCAGCAACCTGCTCGGCACCTGCTTCTTGCTGAACAAAGGCAAGAAGTGCTGACGCATCCAAAATCACTTCTTCATTCACTGGTAGCCTCCCGTCGTCTTTCCGCTATTAATTCATCAGCTAAACTTCGCCCAGCAGGTATAGATTTCCGAACCAGTGTTTGAACGATTTTAACCGGATCATGTGGTGAAACAATAATCAGTTTATTACCTTTTAATTGTACTGTCACTTCATCACCGGCTGAAATCGCTAATATTTGACGATATTCTTCAGGGAGTGTCAAACTGCCATTTGAATCAATTTTAAGTTTCTGTTCCATGATATTTTCCTTCTAATAATGGATTGACAAAACGCAAACGTGCAACAAAAATCAAAGAATGGCAGGGTATCACTTCTCAATTATCGTTTTTGTAGAATCGTTTTGCAAGATACCTATTTTAGCCTCTTTGAAGATTGTCAATCCTGATTCAAACAAAATAATCCTTTAAATCCTGTTCCAGAACGATAACACTTCCACCCGTCCTGATATTATTGCCATCGTCGGGAACAAGGATATTCCAAGTAGTCGTTATGGTAGCCCTGTCGTGACTGGTTTTTCCAATGGTACCTTTTAACCACTCTATACTCGCTAAATAAGGACATTCCACTATTAAATCTGAAATCATCATAAAATGACGAACATTGTCAGTCGCCAATTTAATGCCCTCTGTCAGGGCAGTGGCAGCAATCAAAGCATCGGGTATGGTTAAACCATGACTTTTACTATACGCCAACATCAGCATTTTCTGAGTTTTTTCAACTTCAATTTGATTACGACATCCTGCGGCTAATTCCATCGCGGAAATCACTGATATAAAAAGAAGAATTTTAGCGTTGCGAGCATTTTCTATAAAATCGGCTGCTTTCTCATAACCTCTAAATAAATCAATGAGTGCCGTTGTATCAAGTCATTTTCCTGTCATAATGAGCGACTCCACTGTGTCGCAATTGTTCAAGCCATGCTCTTGATGAACCTTCAGGCATGTCTTCACGATTTTCCCACATACCAAAATATTCTGATTCTCGCACGGAACGAATTGTTTTAGCAGAGGAATTTTCTAAAGACGCGAATACTTGACTACGAAGTGTATTCATCTCGCTAATAAGTCGATCAAGTGTTTGAAGAATGTGTGTTGATTGAATTGTTTCCATAACCTGTTTTCCCTAAAGTAAAAATGAGTTGAATTATATCTAAACAGCTTTGATGATTTTATCAGTATTTTCAAAAGTTGCCCAAAAATGATTTGTTGATGAAAATCTATAAGTACTGAACCACAAATAAACAGGTATTTTACCGCAAAGATTTGCGCCGCGAAGCGTCTCTACGAAACCGCGAATTGTAGAGACGCGATCGCTTCGCTGTCTCTAATTACAAATAAACATTGCTTCTATTAAAATACCTGAAAATTTTTGGCGAAAGTACTTAGAACGTTGATTTGAGTGATTGTCATGATTGACGTTGATTCATTCTGAGAAATACAAAAAAATTGAACGGCTGTTCAACGTTTTTGAATAATATTAATAACTTATTGCCACAGAAACAATTCCTTTAATCCGTCAATTCGCTATACTATAAACATTTATATTATTTTCAGATATCAAATCAAGCTCTAATGAACTTTTTTATTAAACAACAAGGCCAAGGTAAACCCTTGATTTTATTACATGGTTGGGGATTTAATGGCGAAATTTGGAACGATCTAGCGGCTGAATTATCCCAACAGTGGACGGTTTATCAAGTCGATTTACCGGGACACGGGCGCAGTCCCATGAATGAATATCATTTGCCGACTCTTGTTGAACAATTAGCAACTGATTTACCTCAAAAAGCAGTCTGGATAGGCTGGTCATTAGGCGGGGTGTTGGCTTTGGCGATGGCAAGATGGCAACCAGATTCGGTACGGGCCTTAGTATTGGTGGCCAGTTCGCCTCGTTTTGTCACGGCCGCAGATTGGCCTCATGCGATGACACCGACCGTATTAGAACATTTTGCAGAACAATTACAGCATGATACGATGGGCACTTTACACCGTTTTTTAGCCTTGCAAGTGAAAGGGAGTCAGGCCGCTCGTCAACAACTTCGCACACTTCAGGCGATCCTAAAACAAACTGGTGTGCCTCAACCTGAAGCATTACAAGCCGGATTGAAACTATTACAAAATACCGATTTACGTTCTGAATTATTGCAGATTCGCAGTCGGGCCTTATTATGTTTAGGGGGGCACGATACCCTTGTGCCTGCAGCTGTGGGAAAAGATTGTCAACAATGGTGGCCTGCCTTGCACAAAGTGTGTATTAAACCCGCAGCCCATATTCCCTTTTTATCGCATCCAGAATTGTTTTTGCCCATTTTACAAGATTTCTTATCTCAATGAGCCCTTCTCATCCTGAAATTTAATTCCAAAATTAACACGCAATAATCCCAGAAATGAACTTTTTTCCACCAGAATCTCTTTTGGATAAATCTCAAGTCTCTCACTCTTTCGATAGTGCAGCAGCAACATACGAACAGCAAACCAGTCTCCAAAAAAGCATTGGCGAGACGATGCTTGAACGTTTGGCATGGTTGAAATTAGCACCTCAACAGATTTTAGATGTTGGCGCAGGTACCGGTAGATTGACGATTGCATTAAGTCAAAACTATCCACAGGCCCAGGTTTATGGCCTTGATATTTCTCATAACATGTTAAAACAAGCGCGTCAAAACGCGCCCTCTATTCAAGATTCTTTTATTTGTTCTGATGCCGCTACATTGCCCTTTGCTGATAACAGTATAGACTTATTACTATCGAATTTAATGTTGCAGTGGTGTAATGAACTTCAAGTGATTTTTGCGGAATTTGCGCGGGTATTGAAACCTGAAGGGGCCTTATTTTTTTCCACTTTTGGCCCAGATACTTTGACAGAATTACGCAGTAGTTGGGCCGCTGTTGATAATGCCAGCCATGTGAATCATTTTATTGATATGCACAATATCGGTGATGCTTTACTCGATGCTGGGTTAAGTAATCCCGTCATGGATGTCGATAGGTTTCTCATGACTTATCAAGATGTGATGCCCTTGATGAACGACTTAAAAGCGATGGGGGCACATAATATGACAGCCGGCCGCTCACGCGGTTTAATGGGAAAAAGTCGATTCAAAGCCATGTTGGCTGCTTATGAATCCTATCGTTCTTCAGAAGGTTGGTTGCCAGCAACCTACGAAGTCGTGTATGGACATGCTTGGGGTTCACAGACAGCCTTGGAATCGTCTTCTGACAGTGTCGCCATACCGATTTCTCAAATCGGTGGGCGAAAACAGAATATTTAAAATTATTTATAACGCAAGAGACGCAAGAGACGCAAGAGACGCAAGAGATGCTTAGATTTTTGACGATATCGCTTGTTATCGCTTGTGTAAACGACGCAACATCGCTAGATCGACATAACTGGCTTCTCCGGCTTCTCCGGCTAACACGGTAAACGGTTGATCTGGTTCGCCTAAGTGATTCAAAACGAGCAAGGCACCGCTAAAATCTTCATTGCGTGTGTAGTCACTCACGGTAATCAAGGTAGATAGATCAGCCGCGATGGCTGAGCGAATCCCATTTTGGGAGTCTTCAAAGGCGATAGCGTTTTCGGCCGGTAACTCTAATTTCTCTAGGGCGTAATGATAAATATCAGGGGCCGGTTTTTTAGCCAGTACGGCGTTACCGGCCGCTATCACTTCAAACCAATCTAGGGATTCTGGTGCTAGACTGTTTTCTAGTAAGCTCGTGACATTTTGCGGTGTAGTGGTTGTGGCGATGGCTAATCGTATACCTTCGCGACGGGCTTCTTCTAATAAGCGCCGTACTCCTGGACGTAATGGAATCGGGTGTTGTACCAATAAATTGGTGTAATGCGCTGTCTTTTGTTTGTGTAGTTCAGCAACAAAGGCATCCAAATCGTCTGGGCGCGGAAAATCAGGGCGATAACGTTCCAGATAAAACTTCATGCGCTCTTTTCCACCCGTGACGGCTAACAATTCGCCGTACAGTTCAACGGACCAATCCCAGTCCAGTTTGTTTTCCGCAAAAGTGTCGTTGAAGGCGACACGATGAGCATCTCGCTCTGTTTCTGCCAGTGTGCCATCGACATCGAAAATTAACGCTTTTAATTCTGCCATGATAAATATAACCTCTTCAAAAAATGATAGGGATAAAATAATCGGTGATAGAACGCTGATGATCATGATTCTCGCTGATTTTTTGTAATCAGTGTTCTATCCTAACATCCATAACGATAACTCTAGTTTGTCTGGATATCAAGGTTTTGGGTAACTCCAACAAATTAATATACCAATGAACTTTATAGTTGGAGTTCGCAAGCTCACTCCAACCTACATTTATGGTACGATATAAAATCCTTTATTATATACAATCCTTGTCGTTATGTTTTATTGCCGCGACGTTGCACCTCACAATCCGCTTCAATCTCAAATGCCCCTTTCTCATTATCTCGCAAATCGCACTCTATAATCCTCCCTAATCCTGCTTTTAACACCCATACCGCATGCCAAGCATTTTGTTTAATCGTGCAGTTTTCAACAACTGGGTTGCCCCCATTCTCAATTTTGATCCCGGCTCGCCCGTTGGCGAATATATCACAATCTTGTATTTTACCATTGGCATCCTGTGAAAAAAGTACGCCGCTGGCTTTTCCATCGTAAATTTGACACGATTGAATCAGTGGCTGGCCACCGTTTTTGATCGTGATGCCCGGATAAGCATGGCCTGAAATCTCACACTGTTCTATCTTGCCGCGGCCATGATGGTGAATATAAATCCCACTGGTACCCCCATCGTGAATCTGACAATCTTGTATAACCGGATCGCCTTTTTGATTGATTTCTATCCCTGCGTATGCGTTACCAAAAATAGTGCAATGGCTGATTTGCCCTTTGCCTTGGTGTGAAACGACAACACCGCTGCTTTTCCCATCGTGAATTTGGCAATCTGTGATCAGCGGATCCCCCCCTTCTTTGATTTGTATGCCGGGATAAGCATTGCCAAAAATATCACAGTGTTCTATCCGCCCCTTACCATTCTTATAAACATAAATACCGCCAGCATGGCTGTCATGAATCTGGCAATGATTCAGTAATCCGATACTGCTATGAATCGCAACACAGGCTAACGCTTCTGAACTGATATCACAGTATTCTAATGTGAGTTGCCCTTGTGGAATATCAACGGCAAAGTATTTTTTCTCATTCAATCCGGCGCGACAACGTAAACTTAATCCACGTATTAAGGCTTGATCCGTTTTCATCCAAACACAACGGCCTGTCTGACTTTCAACAATAATCTCTTCCATCGCACCATCGCCGATAAGCTGTAATGGTTTATCTAGGATTAGGCTTTCTTGGTAAAGGCCTGGTTTGATCAGAATACGGCTTCCAATTTGAGCGTCTTCAATCGCGGCCATTATCGTTGGATAATCGCCTGTTGGCGAAACAACCAGCGTGATCGGGCTTAAAATGTCTTTAAGTTGCTGAATAACTTCAGCGATTTCAGGGCGTTGCCTGGGTTTTTCTTCCTTACAGTCGCATAACAATTCAAATAATGCTGTCGGTGCTTCCCCGAAACGGCGTGGATTTAAATGGCGCGGACTTTCTCCTGTCATTAACCGATATAAGGTGGCACCAAAGGAAAATAAGTCGCTTTTGGGGCCGGGTTTACCGCATTCGGTATGGCCTAATTGTTCCGGCGGCGCATAGTCTAAAGTGCCCAGTATGGTTTGACCAAATTGCGTCATACCACTCACATCTCGGCGAGAAAAAGCCTCTTCTTTTAAAGAGGTGGCTACCCGTGCCAGTCCAAAGTCAATGATTTTCACGCTGATACCGTTTTCCGTTGCTTTCATTAACAAATTCGCCGGTTTTAAATCAAGATGATAAATACCTTGTTGATGCGCAATGTGTAAACCTTGTGCCACTTGTAATCCGACTTCAAGCCCTGTCACAGTATCCAGCTTGCCATACCGGGCTAACCAGCTTTCACCATCTAATGCGCCTTCCAAATATTCGGTGACAAAATAAGGCCTGTCTTGTCGTGCGGCATCGACATAACCATAATCCAAGGGTTCTGGCACATAATCCCCGGCGATTTTACGCATGATCATGGCTTCGCCAAAAATCTCATCACGTTGCCCTTCGCATTCTTCCCAAAAGCATTTGACGACGACTTTGTTATTGCGCCATTGGTTTTGACACAGAAAGACGCAGCCCATTCCGCCAGCCCCTAATAATCGTTCAATCGGATATCGATGGACATCATGCAAGGCATAGCGTTGTGGATCGATGGCAATCGCGGCTTGTAGATCATCTAAGGCTTCAGGGTAGGCTTTCCGCCGTAGTCGCACTTGAAAAAGATTGAAACACGATAAGGCCTTTTCGGCTTCGTTTTGAGCCGTCTCTTTGGCTTGGAGAAACAGCCTTTCTGCTTCTGCGATATTGCCGGTAGAGGATAAAACGCTACCCGCTGCAAGCACTAATTCATTGTATTGTGGAGCATTAACGGGTACGCCTTTTAATTTGCCAACCGCTTCTTGAATCAGTTTTAAACTGGTGCTATTGTGCTGTGTAAATTCATCACGCGGTTTCACCTGTTTTGAGAGTTCAAAACGTTGCATAAAGTGCCTAAATTCTTGCAACAGGGTATCGACATTCTCATCAATTCTATCGACACTGCCTTGCAAACTCCCCATTTCCTCTAACACGAGTTCTACTTTTTCATCCAACAATTCGGCCCAAGCGTTAAAACGATTAGAAAAGGCTATCAAGTGTTGCTGGCTACCTTGCCAAGCTGTACGCGCCAAGTCTAATTGTTCAGGAATCTGTTCAACGCGATTTTGCAAATCTTGCAATTGTTGCGTTTGCGCCGGCGCGTTCGCAAATTGCCCCGCTTCTAAGGCCTCTATTACGGCCTGCTTTTGCGTTTCCAATTGCTCTTGAAGTTGTGTAGACAGTGTCTCTTGGGCCGCTTTGATATCCCGCACATCGGCCCATAACCCTTCTCTTTGTAAGGCAGCTAAGGTTTTTTCAGCGCGTTCATCTTTACGCAAGCGCTCCCGAAAGAAAAACAAGACGGCGTTGCCTAATAATTCACCATAACGCAAAAAGGCGACTAATTCTTCTTCATCCTCAAGGGAAAATCCGAGTTTTTCAACAAAATCAGGGGGTTGATGCTGCAAGTGTTCTAACACCAATTCGGTAATCGCCAATGTACCGGTGTGATTGATAGAAGCGGCTAATTCCGATTCAGTGAAGGGCACTGGTTCAGCTTGAAAAATCGCAGGTTGTTTGGCTAACTTTTTGATTTGATCAAGCAATCGTTTGCGTAATGCCGGCAAAGCTTGGTTGTCGATACCGCGTTGTTGAGCGAAAGGTTGTAAATACTGTAGATCAAGTTGCTCAGCAAATTCGCGGGTGATTTTAGAATGGGTTAGCTTTTGTAAAAAAGCCAGTTTTTGATCAGGGGCCGCCAATCCTGCGCTGATAGCGGCAAGGGCATACCCATAGCTTTCTTGATAAGTTTCTGCGATTTCATAAGCGGTAAAAGTGAAATGTTCTTTCAAAATAGAAACCGCTTTCGTGCCCACCTTGGCCGCAAGAACGCCCACAACAGGGCCATCAAGTGCGGCACACAGGCCGGTTTTTAGGAGCGAAGTGAGAGTAGATAGTGACATCATGTGAATGACTGGATTTTAAAAAGCGGTTATTATATCATATTCGCGCTTTCATAAAGCGCCAATCCCTTCTGGTTGTGCGGTGGGTTGGATTTTTTTAAATAAATGTATCTTAGCTAATTAACGGTAGGGTGGGTAAGTCTTGCATTTCTAATTGCTCGTCACCAACAACGAGGTGTAAATTGGGGGGAATTTTGTCATTGTGTGTGGCAACATGAGTAATATAACCCGCACCTGAATTTGGAGAGGCATAAGGACTACGGTTTTGTCATCCGTTTCCTCACTTGATTCGGAGATTTGGATCGGAGCATCAGCAGGTTTAAGCAATTTGGCATCCTGCCATCGCTTGCGTCTTTTGCGCCTTTTGCGTCTCTTGCGTTTTCATTTGTGGATGGCTATGCAAAAACTTGGTTACAATATCCTGGAGAGCCGCGCACCGCAGCCCCTGCTACGGCCAGCCCGCGGATCCCCGCTGCGGAACGACGAGCGCACCCACATGGCAACGAAGTTCCACGAGCCGCCGCGCAAAACGAAAAGGCTACCGTCACCTTCCCACACACTCCCATCAGTCGGTGCGCCTTCATAGTTACCATGCCAACCATCAGCACACCATTCCCACACATTCCCTGCTGTGTCATATAAACCGAAGGGATTGGCTTGAAAAGAACCGACTGGGGCTGTTTGTTTATCATCCCATTGACTGCCACACTCATCACACACTGCCCGATTCTGACCGATCTCGTTGCCCCACCAGTAATCCGTTTCAGTACCGGCACGAGCGGCATATTCCCATTGGGCTTCACTGGGTAAACCATAAGCTTGGCCAGTTTCTTGTGTGAGCCAGTCAATATAGGCCATCGTATCGTTCCAACTGATACACACGACAGGCTGATCATCTTCTTGTGGAAAATACGGGTTGCGCCAAT
>Ga0190315_1000104_pt1 | contig 49575 bp, 38 predicted proteins | sample 48701101_MG_FD_161673 | JGI IMG/M metagenome (GOLD analysis project Ga0190315, IMG submission 161673) | Hydrothermal vent sediment bacterial communities from Southern Trench, Guaymas Basin, Mexico - 4870-11-0-1_MG | ecosystem: Environmental > Aquatic > Marine > Hydrothermal vents > Sediment ...
AAGGACATTCCGATGGTGTGGAAGCCGTCGCATTTTCCCCCGATGGCAAAACCGCTTTGTCGGGTAGTTGGGATGAGACGATGAAATTGTGGGAAGTCAATACGGGGCGATTAATTCGCACTTTTGACGGAGATTCCGATGGTGTGTTTGCCGTCGCATTTTCCCCCGATGGCAAAACCGCTTTGTCGGGTAGTTGGGATGAGACGATGAAATTGTGGGAAGTCAATACGGGGCGATTAATTCGCACTTTTGAAGGACATTCCGATGGTGTGGAAGCCGTCGCATTTTCCCCCGATGGCAAAACCGCTTTGTCGGGTAGTTGGGATGAGACGATGAAATTGTGGGAAGTCAATACGGGGCGATTAATTCGCACTTTTGACGGAGATTCCGATGGTGTGTTTGCCGTCGCATTTTCCCCCGATGGCAAAACCGCTTTGTCAGATAGTGACGATGGCACGATACGCTTGTGGAATCTCCAAACTGGTGAAGAAATCGCTAAGATGGTGGTTTTTGAAGATGGTGAATGGGTAACGCTCACTTCCCAAGGGTATTATGTGGCTTCGGAAAACGGTAACAAATATATCAATGTGCGTATTGGCAATCAAGTTACCGGGGTAAAGGTAGAGCAATATCGCGCCCAATTCAATGACCCAGAAATGGTAAAAATCTTGCTAGAGCCCAGCAAAGAGTGAGAAAAATTCTTGATGCGACTGAAGAACTCAGTTATCCATTTGGCAACGATTACTGAGGACACTGCGACTGAAAATGAAGAATGAACAAAGACTTATAAAATCATTTTCAATCACTGTGTTTTTATAACTCATTGATTTCATAATATTTAATTCAATCCTGTCGCATTGACAATAAGTGGGTAAACAAAAGTCTTTTAACATAACGAGCGGCAATAGTCGCTTTTGCGACTACTACAAACCGTCACCAAAATGTTAAAGGATTTATGCGTACCTACTTATTTTCGGTCAAGTTGTTCTTATTGCTGATATATTAAGAATTTCGGTGTCGGTTTTCTTTCATATGCAAACGCGGCCGAGGACGGTGGCAATTTGCGGTTCATTGCTCAACACCTCATCATCGGTGACAAAGGCCGGTTAAGCTTTAAAACATACACAACAACCGTTGATTTTCAGGTTGAGTGAGTTAGGGCGTTTTCTGAGTTAAGTTGTTTTCAAGTCTCTAAAGAAAACTCTTACCTATCAATCTGACAAGATGGCCCACTTTGACTTTCAGCGAGCAAAGGTGAATCTGTTTCAAGCGTTTTATGAGTTAAGTTGTTTTCAAGTTGAGCGACTTTGATTCTGTTATCAGTCAAGTCCTCGGCGTATAAGTAGACGGTGTTTTCAAGTTGGGTGGCTTACTACAAACTTAGGCGCTAAAGCGCCTACTACAAACTTCAATTCGTCAATTCGTTTATCCGCGTCATTCGTTGTACTCTCATGTTATTCAGTAAGTAGACGGTGTTTTCAAGTTGGGTGGCTTACTACAAACGCAAGGCGCTAAAGCGCCTACTACAAACTTCAATCCGTTTATCGGCCCGTCATCCGTTGTACTCTCTTATGATTCAAGTAGACGGTGTTTTCAAAGAAATCCTAGAAATAACGGGTAAAATTGGTGCCGTCAATCAGATGGATGTATTAAACAACCTTCTTGAAGAAGCTTGCGATGCTTTGATTTGCAAATTTTTGAGAAACGATTATCGTCATAGACTGGTTGTTTCATGGGCATGTTAAATCTTGAGTTGATAAACAGTGTGGCAGGAAAGCAGTTATTTGACATGCAAAGATCGATTAACGACAGGGATTGTATATAAGAAAGGATTTGCTTATGAAAAACATGATGCCTGTCGTTTTTGCGTTCTAGTTGATGGGGAATAGTGCGTTGGCAATGCCTTGTTTGGATACGGATAAAATACCGGCGTTGCCATTCACCGGGGTTTCGGTATTTGCTGATTGTGCCGATGATCAGATTCTTGATTTTGTGCCAGAGGATTTAAACCTGAAAGCGAGTTTATTTTCTGGGAAGACATCCTTCAAATTTGATCAGAAAAAGGATGGCACCGCTGTTGTCAAGTTGTCGCTCAAATTATTCACCAATAGTGGTACGGTGCTTCGGGTGATACGGGCCCTGAAAAGGGATCACAAACAGCAATACCGATTTAAACCGTTTCGGATTAAGGAGATTAAGTTGACGGGATTTAGTGAGGATGGTGGCGTTACCCGTCAAAAAAATGGTGGCGAAGGGTTCCTTTTCGGATAGCACTTTTGCGATTCAACTGAAACTCAATCGTGAAGGGGTTGAACTTTGGAAAGAATCGGCCGAAAGTGAGTTTTGGGAAATCGAACGGGAATGGCGCGAAATGGCTTATCAAATTAATATAGAAAGCTTACTCGCGTGTACTATTTTAGGTGAAAACGGCACCGATCATATTAATCGACGACTGGCAGCGCATGGCCGATTATTTGGGCAGATGTATTTTTATAGCCAATATGTCCAATGCCGTGATTTATTGGACAAAACCTTTGAAAAACCGAGCCGTGCTGAAATCGGTGATGACAATTTGGATGCAGCGGAACTTGAAACCGTTTATCTGTTCGCCAAAGACGCGTTCCATCAAGAATATGAAGCCCAAAAGCGGGATTGTACCAACGAACTTGACTGCCTTCGCGGCAAAAAATGGCTTAACGAGTTTTCGTCAGGGCAGAAAATTTGTGAGTTAAGCTGGCGAAAAATAAAACCTTATTTAGGTTATCGCCCTCAAAAGTATATTGACTGTGCCAAAGCCGAATATGAAAGTGTTTTGGAAAAACGCTGCAAAAATAATCGCAGATGGGATTGCGACGGCAGAAAGGGAGATACACAATGCCCCGGTACACTGAAAGGCTCCCAAGTGTGTTTTGCGCCCAAGCTCATTAAAGACAACGTACCTTTTCAATCTGGCACTTGTTCTTTTGCGGTTTTCTTAAGGAATCCAGATTTTTATGTTTATATATTAGACAAATTTGCCGAAACGAGCATTACCGATGCTCGCCGTGTACCGACGTGTCTCAATATTTCCCAATCGGTGGATAATCTCTCAGACATTCGTACCAGAGTGCAATGTCAACAGTAGTGATAGTACAACGGATTTGGGGTTTCAACGGATTGATTAGGGAGTCATGGTACTTAACAAGTGTGGATGACTCCCAAGTTGTTTTTTGAGACAATACTTAAATAAATTGTCCGGTGCAAAGTTTGACTATTAAAAACGGTTTGATGGCCCACAAATCAGTGTCAATAACCTTACAAAATTAATGGTAAAATTGGCTCCAAATCGTTTCGAGCATAGTGAGAAATCTTTCGATTTCTTATCTGCCGGGGATTTATTCTGAATGAATAAATTGTCCGCGGCAAAGTTTGATTATGAAAAACGGTTTGATGGCCCACAAATCAGTGCCAATAACCTTACAAAATTAATGGTAAAATTGGCTCCAAATCGTTTCGAGCATAGTGAGAAATCTTTCGATTTCTTATCTGCCGGGGCTTTTGATCCACTAGGAAATGCTATATTATTATTAGGAGGTAGCAAAAAAGGTGATGATCAGTGGTATCGTAAAAATTTGTCAAAAGCGGACAAACTCTATGAAGAACATTTGGAAGCCTTGAAACTGGAACGAAAAATATAGGCTCTAAACAGAACAAATGTCTTATGTCGTTGTTTCAATTGAGGAAAATATATGGCTCTTAAAAATTTCAGAACTCTATACAATGCCATGTCACCCCAAGCAAGGGAAGAAGTAGAGGTGCAAGTACAGCAAGCATTAGCAGAAATGCCTGGTCAAGATTTTCAACAAGCAAGGAAACTCTCTAGACAACAATTCGCCAATCTGCTACGGCTTAAACCGGAAAATGTGTCGAAATTAGAACAGCGTGCCGACATGTATATTGGTTTATTGCGTAGTTATATTGAAGCGATGGGAGGCCATCTTGACATTATTGCACATCTTCCTGAAGGTGATATCTGTATCAATCAATTTTCAAAGGTAGAATGATCATAAATTGCTATGAGTGGGCTGGTGGGACTGCTAAGCCTTCAAATTGGTTTTTCAAGTCTTTTCGGCCCGCTGGGATGGTTTACGAAAGAGATTTGGAATTAATGGTTAAGTTGACTCCAAATCGTTTCGAGCGTAGCGAGAAATCTTTCGACAAGCTTAGGCGCTAAAGCGCTTACTACTAACTTAGGCGCTAAAGCGCCTACTACAAGCCTCTAATAAAACAATTTCTATGAACAAACGATTAAGTTATCCTTACGTGATGGCAATAACCAGCTTAATCTCCTATTCTGGGTTAAGTTTTGCCAAAGAGTGCAATGAACCAGAACCGCCATCAGGGCCTTGTATTGAATGTACTGTCAAATTCGATAACCCGGCCCAGTTATTAGCGGCCCGCCGAAAAGGTTTTTTATCCAATTTAGTTTTATGGAAGACGATATAATTAATACAAATTTCTAAGCGGATATATTGAAAAATCCCTTATTATATACAATCCTTGTAAAAAATCGTGGGTTGGACGGATTTTAACGACAAGGATTGTTTATAAAACGAGAAACAAAGAGGTGATTTTTCGGATGTGTTAAATTGAAAGCAAAGGTTACTCCTCAACATAAGTATCATAATCCGTTGTGGTTGCTGGTTTGTAGGGTAATAAAGCCTAGAGGCCATAACCTAATTTGAAAGCATCCAAATCATTTTATGGCCCTCAAACGAGTTGAAGCGATAATTCACGTACTAAAAACGTGGTAATAAAGCGCGATAGAGGGCCATAACTTAATTTGAAAGCATCCAAATTATTTTATGGCCCTCAAACGGGTTGAGGCGATAAATCGCCTACTACAAACGATGATGTTGGATTTGGAGCGAACAAGGAAGTAACTTAATGGCACTGACAGCTTATTGCGTCGGAACGTGAAACTAATCATCTTCATCAGAAGATAACGCCGCTTGAATCTGAGAATGGGTAAAACCCCGATACTGTAAAAAACGAACTTGCTTGCCGAAATCACCTTTGCTTTGCGGCAAGCTACAACCAAAGCGTTTTTGCCGAACAAGACGTGCGCGTTTTATCCACGCGGCATCATTGACTTCTAACACATCTGTCAGCATTTCTCCGCTAATACCGCGCTTTTGTAATTCTTGTTGAATACGCAGCGGCCCATAGCCTTTGTTAGTCCTACTACGCACATAACTCTCGACAAATCGCTCATCTGAAAGCAACTTATCGGCCCGCAATTGGATTAATACGCAGTCAATCACGTTCTGTTCAAATCCTTTACGTGCCAGTTTGTTGCGTAATTCCAAGCTGGCGTGTTCGCGTCTCGATAAATACTCTAGCGCGCTACAGCGTGCTTGCGTGAGTGAAGATGGGTCACTCGTCATGGCCGATGTTTTTTTTCTCGCGTTATTCACTAAGATTTCTTACTACTGGAGGTGGTTTTCTTAGGCGATGTCTTTTCCGCGTTTTTTGAAACGGCTTCAGTTTGAGACGGCAACAGTTTATCGCGGATTTCCTGTTCAACGGTTTTGGCAATTTCTGGATTGTCTTTCAAATAGATGCGTACATTATCTTTGCCCTGACCGATTTTGTTGCCTTTATAACTATACCACGCACCGGCTTTGTCGATAATATCATGTTTGGTACCCAACTCAATCAGTTCACTATCGCGGGAAATGCCTTCGCCGTAGATAATCTCAAACACCGCCTCTCTAAACGGTGGCGCGACTTTGTTTTTAACGACTTTAACGCGGGTTTCATTACCAATGACTTCTTCACTCCGTTTAACCGCACCAATGCGGCGTATATCAAGGCGCACAGTGGAGTAAAACTTGAGGGCATTACCGCCCGTGGTGGTTTCAGGTGAGCCAAACATCACCCCGATTTTCATGCGAATTTGGTTGATGAAAACCACCAAGGTGTTGGTGCGATTGATATTGGCGGTGAGTTTACGCATAGCCTGTGACATCAAACGGGCTTGCAGCCCCATGTGTTGATCGCCCATATCGCCTTCAATTTCTGCTTTCGGTGTCAGTGCCGCCACAGAGTCAATCACCACTAAATCGAATGTCCCAGAACGCACCAAAGTATCGGTGATTTCCAAGGCCTCTTCACCATCATTCGGTTGCGCCAAATATAATTCGCCGACATTCACGCCGACTTTTTCGGCATAGCGACTATCCAGCGCATGTTCAGCATCCACAAACGCGGCTAAACCGCCTTTTTTCTGAACCTCGGCCGCTATATGCAGCGTGAGAGTCGTTTTGCCTGAAGCTTCAGGCCCATAAATTTCAACCACACGTCCCATTGGCAAGCCACCGACACCAAGGACTATGTCCAAACCTAAAGAACCTGTGGAGACGGTTTCAATTTCAAGTGCAGCACCGACATCGCCCAACCTCATGACCGCACCTTTACCAAACTGTTTTTCGATTTGCTTGAGTGTGGTCGCCAGGGCTTGTTTCTTATTGTCATCCATTTATCTTAACTCGCTTATTGCTAAATATTTAGGCACAATATTATCTCATAAAACGTTATTGTATGCTATACTTTTTAGTGTTTAAGCTACACGGTTAGCATGGAAAATTTATTTTACTTTTAATGACATAAGCAGAACAATAGTTAAACTTCAATCACCTCCCTTTTTTCAAGAAGGGGAACAGGGGATTGACTCGTTTTACTGTGAAAATAAACCTAATACCGAGTGTTTAAAGTCCCGTTTTTAGCCGTGCAAAGTATAATGAGTCATGGGCGGTTTTCTGTTGACTACAACCTTTACCAATTACCAATTACCAATTACCAATTACATAAGCCGATTACCAAAAGAAGTGACGGTGCGGAGTTAATTACTCGTGGTAAAAAATAGACGCTTTTGTGTCAAAAAAGTACACAAAACACTTGACATCCTTTAAGTTTGAGTCTAGTTTAATAAAATAGAACAGGCTCCTTAGGATATTAAGCTCGTGGAGTACTTATGAGTCCTGAGGGACTATGGGTTGGCTCGCCACCGTAAAAATCTTAAGCGGCGGGGATTGGCAAGAAAACCAAGCCTTTTCTTCTGGGCTGTGGACTGTGAACCGAGAAGTAGATTGATCACAAACTACGGATCTGCAGTATATACTGTACACCCTTAGCACCTATCAGTTTGTAAAAGTCATCATTTTTTTAGTTCACGGAGTGCCACAGAGTCACACTTCAGTCTCGAGCCTTTGATAATCTCAGTGAAACGTAGTAAAGCTCCGTGTCTCGGTGTTGAATTTTTAAAAACGGATAGGTAATGCGAATCAAGAATTTAAAATGAAAAATGTCTAATTTTAGGCTAAAGTTTTGCGAAGCGAAACTTTAGCCTAAAAAAGAGTTATAAAATAACGTCTCAATCAGAAGTTTTTATAAATCATTGATTTCATAATATTTAATTCAACCCTTAATTCGGATAGGTGGTAAGGCTGTACACAAGTGATCTCGCTTCGCTTGATACGAAGAATAGCGAATCCTTGAAGAGGGTTCGCTCTCAGAAGTTTTTTCTTGAATTCTTTTGCCGCGAAAGGTTTTTTTACAAACAATTCGCGCTCAATGATAGAAAGTATCTAGGGGAAAGGGGCTAGGAAAAAGGGGCTAGGAACCCCCCTTTCTCCCTTTTCCCATTTAGCATTTTCCATAATGGTGTGAAAAACGTGTTATTTAAGGAGTATAAATATGGCAGTTCCAGAACAAATCCGAAAACAGTTTATGGAATATATCACGCTTCAGGCGTTTGATGACCAATACATTGACCGTCAAGAGGAAAAAAAAATCCTTGAAGTGGGGGTAAAAAATGGTATAAGCGTAGAGGAAGGTTTGTCCCTCATTCGCCAAGTGGCCTCAGAAAAGGGCTTGGTTGTTGAGAGAGATGCCGAGGATCGCGCCAAAGACTTTCTGGAAAAAGCGGCACAAGATGGGAAAGTTGATAAAAAGGAATTTGAAAATGCCGTCGCGCTGTTCAAAAACGCCAGCAAGGGCAAAGTCCCTGAACCGGAGATCAAAAAACGGTTAAAGGCGATGATGGAAGAGAACGCTTGGAAAGCCAAAGAGGGCGGGTTATTTGGCTCGAACTGGTATTCGGCTATCTAGTTTGTTATCTTGTTTTCCATACGTCAGTTTGAAGTGCCGGCCCATAAATAAACGGGTATTTCCGTTGAAAAAGGGGGTTAGGGATTTAAAAAACGAGGCGTGTTGAAAACGTGTAGGACTTACGCATTGACAAATTAAATTGTCTTTGTATTCAGTTGTTTATTAATCGGCCGGGTCAATTTTTAAAAGCTGTAAAATAAAACCGTTATATCTTGGGTGCGTAAGTCCTAACGTGTTAAATTTTTTATTAAGGAACATCAGCTATGGCAGTTTCAGACCAAATCAAAAAACAGTTCGTTGATTACATTATGCTTCAAGTCTATGATGATCAATACATTGATCGTCAAGAGGAGAAGAAAATCCTCGAAGAGGGAATTAGAAAGGGGTTAGGCGTGGAAGAAGGGCTTGCCCTCATGCGGCAAGTGGCTCAAGAAAAGGGTTTGGCTCTCGAAAGGGATGCCGAAGAACGCGCCAAGGAAATGCTGGATGCCTTTGCTACCAATGATGGCAAGGTTGACAAAAAGGAGTTTGAAAGGGCCTTGGCGATTCTTGCGAAACACAGCAAAGGCCGAATACCGGAGCCGGAGATGAAAAGACGGCTCAAGAAGATGATGGAGGATAATGGCTGGAAAGCCAAAGAGGGTGGGTTATTTGGCTCAAAGTGGTATTCGGCGATAAACTAATGGTGAATTGTGTGAATTGTGTTTTTCAGGCAAAAGTTTGACTTTTAAAAAATCCGATGTCTCAAAGACATCGGATTTTTAGCGGTATTGTTTGTGAAGATTTGTTAATAAATTGGGTACTATGCATGAACCTTTTCCATTTTCCGTAATGTTACCCTTTTACCTAGCCCCTTTACCTAGTTTCTATCACTTGAACAATGGAATTATTTAAACGCATCCTTTTCAGTGGGCGGATGTTGCACCGCTATCGCCATGCCTTAGCGGAAATTTATAAAACCAGCCCCCGCCATTGCCAGTTGCGCCAAATCTCGCCAGCCACGCTTAAACAAAAGGGTGTTGCGGTTTTAGTGCTCGACTTTGACGGGGTGTTGGCAGCGCATGGCGAAGCCTATCCCGCCGAAGAGTTACATCACTGGTTGCTCGAATGTGTCAATACGTTTGGTTCAAAACAAGTCTTTGTTTTATCTAATAAACCTTTGCCCAGCCGCCTTGATTATATGGACCGTCATTTGAAAGGGGTGCGGTGCATTACCGATGTGAAAAAGAAACCCTATCCTGATGGTTTGCAAAAAATCATCGCATTGAGTGGGCAACCAAAAGAAGCTTTGATGTTGGTGGATGATCGACTGTTGACAGGGTGCTTAGCGGCTTGTATCACCAACGTGCCCGTCACTTATATTACTCGCCCTTATATACGCTTGTCTAAACGCCCCGTACAAGAGTTGTTTTTTATGACGTTACGGTTTTTGGAACGTCGCCTTGTACAGTTGTATATATTAATGAAAAAGGAAAAAGGAAAAAGGAAAAAGGAACAAAGACTTTAGGACTTACGCATTGACAAACTAAACATTTTGTATTCACTATTAATATCAATGAGTTATGAATATTTTACCCATGGCTAAATTGATGAAAATTGCTCAAAAAAAAGTTGTAAGTTATTGTATTTAAAATGACTCATAAATATTTTAATCTGTCAAGGTGTAAGTCCTAGACTTATAAAATAACTTCCAATCAAGACGTTTTTATAAGTCATTGATTTTTTATGATTCAATTCAACCCTTAATTCGCATTACCCATTTTTCATTTTTCATTTTTCATTTATTAATAACACACCCCCTCTATCGAGTTGTCAATAGACAACGACCCCCGTTACGCTAGTCGAATAAAGCTTCAATTTCCTTTAAATGTCTTTCCAAAGACAGCGATAACATTGAAGATATCGTGAACAAAGTCGCCAATACGTTCAAATTGGAATCTGCATCACAGGCCGCACGAATGCGCTCTAAAAAATGATAATTCAAAGTTTGCATTTCCTTAAAGCGTTGTTTCAAGCCTTCAAAGTCTAAATCGAACTTGCCGCCTTTTCTGTGTACATAATATTGGTGCAATAAGTAGGAAGATGCCACGCGAAAAACCGTTTCATCAAGGGAAGCAAACGGTAAATGATAGTACGCCATACCGCGCATCTGCGACAAAATGGGACACGCACTGCTCGCCATCACAAAACCAATCAAGGCCCTTAAACCGGTTTGTGCATCGGTACGTTTGAAATATTCACGTTCCGGGGTTCTAACATGGATATCCACTTCTTTACAGGAAAGAATTTCCGTAAATTCCATCAGAATTTCATGGGCATCAATGGCGGCGGGGCAATGTGAACATTCTTCGGTTTTTAATGGGCAATTGGGACATTGATGAAACTCTAATTGAGTCCAAGCCGGATACAGACTCTTGTCTAAAAGACGTTTACGAACTCTCTCGAACTCTACTCTATAGTCTAAAACCTTCCCATCGTCCATGGTAAAAGTATATTCGATAAACATAATGAGACATCCATCAGTACGAGGTTTTTGACCTGTTTGGTATTTTTGATGTTGTATTCAAGATGACTTATTGGCTTAATTAAAGCGATAGCGTTTATACCAAAACTCTATGGGTAGGCGAGAATGAGCGTTTTGTCGGCATGTTCAACTCTGAACTTACAGTCTCATCCAAAGCGGGGATAGGTGACGCACAAAGGATTTCGTGCGTCAGAGGTGAAAATTTGTTTATCAAGTCAAGTGAAGAAATATGGTACCGAAGGTCGGACTCGAACCGACACGGTGTTGCCACCACTAGATTTTGAGTCTAGCGCGTCTACCAGTTCCGCCACCCCGGCAAAAAGAGATGCGTATTATAATAAATATTGACGGCGAAGGGAAGCAAAATATATATAGAGTTCCAAAAAAAAATCCCCCTATAGTTTTTCAGATAATTAGTTTGGGGCTTGAAAACCTCCGACTAAGGCATTCGTATGATGTTTTGGGCACCCATCAAGTTTTCTGAACGACTATAGGGGTTCATTGCCATCAAATTTCCCCTCACCGTTCTCCGATTTGGGCCGACAACATATCTCATTCCACGGTTCGGTTCCTGCTTCAACCAAGCTGGTTGTTTCCAGAATTCCATAAACAGAGCCGTCTTGTCCGCAGGCGTTAGTTCCTTTGGTATCGCCGTACACCTTAAAACGTAACCCGATATTACTAAATAAAAAATCAGTAGTCAACTCTAATTTCAACGAACAACATAAACAGACAAATTTGTCAATATTTGTCCTTAAAATGGTGAACTTTTTTTAACCCCGGCAAGGATCAGGCGCTGATACTATTCGCCAAAGTGAACTTGGAGACTGACCATAAAATGAGAATCCGTTTTCTCCTGGTCCGCATCTGGAACGAAATTTTTGTGGTCAATATTATAACCCAGAGCGAGTGTATAATGATCCGTTATGTTTACGTTGATTGCGGTGTCACTGTGAATAAAGAAGGTATCGCTATTCTCAAGTGATTGCAAAAATTTCGCCCCTTGCGTAAACGATAAATTATCCAATATCTGCCAAGAGAAATGAGCACCAAGCCCAGCACCGATGTACTTGTCGGTATCTGGATCCGCCTCTGTGTAACGGTCGTAATGGTAATTAAGCCCCGCATTTGCCACGAGATGAGTCTTTTTGGTATTTAACAGAGTATAACCAAGCCCCGCACCGACCAAACTACGATCTTTGTACCCGCCGTTATCGTTATCCTTATGGTAAGTCCCTAACAAATACCCATGTAGGTCCTTGTTAATCTCGCGGCCAAGCATGCCTACGAATGCGTATTTCTTCTGCGTTTCATCACCGATTTTATGATCCATAAAGTTGGCATTAACAATATGTCGGTTTTTCCCAACGTGATCCTTGTAACTATAACCTAACATCATTGAGCTGTCACTATTATTCCCCGAGCGCTGATTGTACGAAAACGACAAATTTTGGTCATAAAGCAGCTCGGAGCCCTCCATTTCTTCTGCAGTACCCTCCATCTCACCAAATTCATCCTCAGAAACCTCCGCAGACTGGGCAGGAAGGGGCATAGCAAGTGCCATCAAAGACACTAAAAGCACAGAAGTCAACCGGGTGAGTTGACAACGTAAAACTGAACGAGTAATAGGCATAAATAGTGATCTCCTTTTACATTTCAGGTGAGTCAGGTTGAGCGCAAATAACGGTGAATAGTATGCTAAATTTTTTTTTAGCTGTCAATAGCTGACTGTGCCAAGCGTAGCTGCACACGGCAAAACACTCAGGACAAGGCCTTCAAAAAAATAATATACCCATATATTGCATGTTGCATGTTGCATGTTGCATTGACGATTCTAGAACGGAATTTTTCCGTCAAATTTTTAGGGTATGTTATTTATTTGCTACTCCCCAATAAGTAGATACACATAAATTTGTTAGCCAAGGTTAGAATTTATTAACGTGAGCTCGACGTTAATTTTCGATAAGTTATCGAAATTTGATATTAATCAATTGTTTGACAATAATTAATTGATAAAAAACACTTTTTTGACTATTAAACCCTTAATATTAATACGTCAATAACCGAAAATTGTGGGCCATAGAGTGAAATGAGCCAGTCAATGTTTTTTTAACGGATTGATCTAAAAGTCATTATAAATAACTCTTTGATATAATTAATAAATCTATAACTCACTGAGAATTAAAGTCGAACTCACGTTATTAACAAATTGATTACTATACGCTAACCTTGAATCGTTAGCCAATATTGTGATAAAGTTCCTTAACATACATATACTCTTACTTTAAAACGCCAAAACCACAAAAAGCGGCTCTGGTTATGTCTAAGGGGCAAGCTCCCTTGGGTGATAAACCATCTATCACCTTTAATTATATATAATTAAACTTAAACAGATTTTGAGGCTAATCTTATATTAATTATATATCAGTTTAAAGAGAAAAGAGAATACGACAAATAATTATTGTCTGTCAAGATTTAATTTTTTGACTGGCTTTAATTTTGTCGTTTTGGTGTTTAATGCGAACTGCACACGGGCATGACTTGTTCCCGCGCCAAGTAAACCGAATTTGCTCCCGTTATTATTTTCGACGATTTAAAATTTGAACATAAAAAATCATTTTGACTTGGGATATTTTTTTTTTCGTTGATAGATAAAATAATTCATTTTGACTTTATTTAGGTGGGAGGTTTTTTTATGCCTATCACCTAAGTCTTTGTTCATTCTTCATTTTTAATTTTTCATTCGCATTATCTGTGTACCTCAGTGCCCCTCTGTCCGTGTGTATACTCCGTTTCCTTTACTATCGCCGTACACATTAAAAATTAATGATCTCAAAATACTCCCATCGTTTGTCAAGTGAAAATCGATACGAAAGATAGGTTGGTTAAAAGGGTAAAATTGTCACTCTAATTATGAACGGTTTTCAACCCATGCAACGTACTGATTTTTTCTATGATTTGCCTAAACATTTGATTGCTCAGCATCCTTTAGATTCGCGGACGGGCAGCCGTTTACTCTATATCGATCCCCACACTGGTCAATTTCAAGACCGTCACTTTGTCGATTTTCCCAGTCTGTTAGCCCCCGGTGATTTATTAGTGTTCAACGATACCCGCGTTATTCCAGCACGGTTATTTGGGCATAAAGCGTCTGGGGGCAAAGTCGAAGTCCTCGTTGAGCGGGTACTTGATGACAATCGGGTGTTGGCGCAACTGCGTACCAGTAAAGCGCCTAAGCCTAATACGCGATTATACTTTGAAGGTGATGTCAATGTTACCGTTGTGCAACGTGTAGAGAATTTTTTTGAACTACAATTTGACGATTCTCGGCCGGTGTATGATATCTTGCAAGCCATTGGACACATCCCCTTGCCACCGTATATTCAGCGGACGGACACACAACTTGACAGCGCCCACTATCAAACAGTATATGCCCGACAACCCGGGGCCGTTGCCGCGCCGACAGCCGGGCTACATTTTGATGAGGCGATGCTTGAACAGATTGACGCTATGGGAGTAGAAAGGGCCTTTATTACTTTGCATGTTGGTGCTGGGACATTTGCGTCGGTGCGTGTTGATGATATTCGCCAGCACACTATGCACACTGAACGGTTGCACGTCTGTGCCCAAGTGTGTGAGCAAGTTGCGGCTACCCGCGCTCGCGGTGGACGTGTCATTGCTATCGGCACCACTACTGTGCGCGCCCTAGAAACGGCCTGGGCTGAGGGAGTCATAAAACCTTATGACGGCGAAACTCGCTTATTCATCACACCCGGTTATCGCTTTCGTAGCGTTGATGCCTTGTTGACCAATTTTCATCTCCCCGAATCAACGTTGCTGATGCTCGTCTGTGCCTTCGCGGGACAATCCCAAGTGTTAGCGGCCTATCGACACGCCGTCGCGCAACAATATCGTTTTTTCAGCTATGGCGATGCCATGTTTGTAACCGACACTGCTGTACAAAGCGGCAAGCGTCGTCCAAATTGGAGTACAAAGCTTTAGCTTTGAAGGGACTTTATCAAATAAGAAAAATAGTGTTTAATGATAACTTTATAGCCGACTACTGAATATGCGGATTAAGGGTTGAATTAATTATTATGAAATCAAGGATTTTAACGCTTGCATGCGCTAGTGACGCTAAAGGCACTGCTTGTCTCTTGCGTGCGTGCGTTTATTTCATTTTGTGGGCCATGATTTGATTTGAAAACATTCAAAATATTTTATGGCCCCCAAATTAGGTCGTCTAAATAACCCATTTTTTTCACAGAGTGCCACAGAGTGTCACAGAGTTATAATGCTAACAATTAATTTTTTTCATTTTGTGGGCCATGATTTTATTTGAAATCATTCACGTTTTAACCCTTAATTCGCATTCCGACTACTGAATAAAGGATTACACCGAGATGGCATTAGTTGTGCAAAAATATGGCGGCACTTCGGTAGGTTCAACCGAGCGAATTGCCGCTGTTGCCGAAAAAGTCATGGCAACCCGATCCCAAGGACATGATGTAATCGTGGTCGTTTCCGCCATGAGTGGAGAAACCAATCGCTTAGTGGCGCTCGCCAACAGCATCGCGGATCCACCCAACGCCCGTGAATTTGATGTTCTGTTAGCCACTGGTGAACAAGTCACAATAAGCCTATTAAGTATGGCCCTTGAAGCGCGTGGCTGTCGGGCACGTTCTTACACTGGCGCACAAGTGCATATCCTCACCGACAATGTACATACCAAAGCGCGTATTCTTGAAATTGACGACCAACGTATTCGTGCGGATTTGGCACAAGGCCGAGTTGTCGTCGTGGCCGGTTTCCAAGGTATTGATGCTGAAGGGAATATTACCACTTTAGGCCGGGGCGGTTCAGATACCACCGCCGTCGCCTTGGCAGCGGCCCTCAACGGTTCTGAGTGTCAAATTTATACGGATGTGGATGGCGTGTACACCACTGATCCTCGTGTCGTTCCTGATGCCCGTCGCCTTGATAAAATGTGCTTCGAGGAAATGCTGGAAATGGCGAGTTTGGGGTCAAAAGTCTTGCAAATTCGCTCGGTAGAATTCGCGAGTAAATACAATGTACCGTTACGTGTGCTATCCTCTTTTATAGAGGGGCCGGGCACTTTGATTGCGCCAGAGGATGAAACGATGGAACAAGCCCTGATTTCAGGTATTGCATTTAATCGCGATGAGGCCAAATTAACTCGAGTCGGTGTAGAAGATAAGCCGGGCATTGCCGCTCACATTTTAGGCCATATCGCGGATGCCAACATTGAAGTGGATATGATTGTCCAAAATGTAGGGGCCGATGGCACGACCGATTTTACCTTCACGGTGCATCGTAACGACTACCAGAACGCCTTTTCTATTCTGGAAAACCATGTCAAAGCGTTAGGAAGCGGTGAAGTGCGAGGCGATGAACACATCGTGAAAATTTCCTTAGTCGGTGTCGGGATGCGCTCACATGCGGGAATTGCCAGCACGATGTTCAAGGCGTTGGCTGATGAAGGCATTAATATCCAGATGATTTCGACCTCAGAAATTAAAATTTCGGTGGTGGTGCATGAGAAATACCTAGAGCTCGGAGTCAGAACTTTGCATGCGGCTTTTGGCTTGGAGCAAGCCGCTTAAAGTCAGGTGATATCAAGGTGTATACTAATGAAAAATGAAAAATGAAAAATGATTAATTCATTGATAAGTATATAATTTTGCTATGAATTTTCTTAAAAGTTCCTACAAGTCATTTTCACAGATTTGAAGTACGTTCCGTATACCTGATATAGCTATAGTCGGCCCAAAAATATTGATAATTGTTAACATGGAATATTATTTGTGTCTATTCCGACCAAAATTTCCCACTTGAAGTTCGATAGAACACCCCCATTTAATGAGTTGCGGTGGGTGTGTTCTAGCTTCAAATCGTTGGTTAGGTAAAAAAAGCGTGTAAGTTAGGAAGGGCAAACTTGGCCACTCTTCCGTAAGAGAGATGGGAACTGGAATGAGCCGAAGACTTCGTTTGACTAACCAAAGTCATTTTTCATTTTTCATTTTTCATTTTTCATTTTTCATTTTTCATTTTTCATTAAGGAAGTAACCCTAAGCTTTAGCGAAGGGATAAAGGGCTGATACTCCCTTATTCACATCAACTTGATTTGTTTGCATAAACCGCAACAATGTCAATAGATGTCAATAAAATTGTTATCTGGAGCTTGAAATTGGAAAGGAGAAAATCTATGTTGATTTTGACAAGGCGTGTTGGTGAATCACTGATGATCGGGGATGAGATAACGGTGACGGTGTTGGGTGTCAAAGGTAATCAGGTGCGAATTGGAGTCAATGCGCCTCGAGAGATTGCCATCCACCGGGAGGAAATTTATCATCGGATTCAACAGGAAAAAGTTCAAGCCGACAATCCCGACAATCCTAAAGACTACGATTAGTAAGACTTTCGGTTTTGCACACACTCGCCCCTTCCCTCTTGGGAAAGGTCGAAGGCGCATTCCCGTAGCGAATGTACTTGGGTTAGGATGAATATTGAGAAACCAAGTTTCTTTAAGAAACTTGGTTTTTTTATTTGAAAAACGGCCTATCCAGTTCACTCTCCTAAAACTAAATAATTGATTCTTTTGCGTTTATTATGAGTCGTCAATTCCTAACCGGTTATTTTTTAAAATCAGTCGTTTATTTTAACAAGGAGAGTCATAAGATGAGGGCCGTTCCTTACGTCTCAATGCCATTAAGTTAAGCTATCCAAGTACAATGGATACGCGAAGTACAACGGATATGCGAAGTACAACGGATACGCGTTCCGAAACGGATAGGGGTCATTTATAATTTTCGTAACCTTATATTTTTTGAAGTTTTTTATCCGTTTATTTCGAGTATCCGTTGTACTACTGTATTACTTTAATAAAATTAGTCAGTTATTCTTAATTTAATGGCATTGTCCTTACGTCTGGGGATGAACGGGGTGTGTTACGCCTCTAAAAAAACGCGTTACGAGTTCTTCGCTACGCGATATCACTTGTGTGCCGTCTATCAACCTTCAGAACCAGAGGCCGAATCGTGAAAATCGTATATAATTTTCAACTGAAACGTAATTTTCACCCAATAATAAGCCCCAAAAACTAAGAAAAAATAGCTCATCAAATCGTTCATCCATTCTTCGTTAATAATTAAACAGAATCCATAAAGGAAATACATTGGATATTTCACGCGGATAAACTTTCCGACGGCAATTTTTAATTCGTTAGAATAAACGACTAGGACGATGAAAATGAGATATCCACAAGAAAATAAAACAACGGATGTTCCATTCGTTCCAAGGTGATAGATCGCGGCGGCGGGCAAAAACACCACACCTAATTGGTCAGCGTAAATATCCATTATTGAGCCACCTTTATGGCTTTTTCCATAAGCTCTGGCTAATGGCCCATCCATTGCGTCAGCACCCACATATAGCATTAGAAAGATAGCGACTATAACAGGTGAATTAAAAACGCAAGCGATTATTAGGAAAAGAATACCCAAATAAGTAATCTGGTTAGGCGTCGCCTGAATTTTGATGAAAAACTGAACCAATGGCGCGGCTATTCTGTCTCGAAATGCCGCGAATTTTATTTGTTGTTCGCGCTCAGTTGAGTTGAAGTAGTCCATTCGTCTGATAAAAGTAAAGCAATAACAACAAGGATTATTTGCTTATGAAAGGATTTGATAAGTAAAAACCAAGTTTTTTTGAAAAACGCCGGTATAAAATACCTGATGATTCATGCTCCGGCACTTATACTGCGTGCTAAAAATCCGATGTCTCAAAGACATCGGATTTTTTAAAAGTTCTCTTGCATCCCTCTATCGATTAAAATCGGTTATTCCAGATCGCTTTGATATCCTCAATGGCTTCTCTCTCTGTTCTGGAGAGAATTTCGCTTACGCTGATTCTTCCCGAAGGCGACACGTAAACTTTTACGCCCCATAATCTTTTGATACCACGAGAGTTATCTCTCAGATGTACTCGGCGGCTCCACACGGTGGAATTATTTACTCTTAAGGCGAAGTCCCCGGCATATTTACCGCAATGGCCCAAACAAAAACCGGTGTACACACGGTTATAGAGAGCGATAAGAACCAAATTCTTCCCCGTTCTAACCTTATAGGTTAGATCATCAGAGCCACTACAACCCGGATTAGCTTGCCATTCGCAGAGTACGGTAGTGTCTCCCTGATACTTCTTATTAACAACGGCGACAAAAGCTATATCGTCAACATCAGAAACCGATAAAACGAGACGATTATCCGCAAAAGAGATTGATGGAAGAGCAAGTGCTAGAATTCCGGCATACAGTAATGTTTTTTTCGCCATAAAAGCCTCCGCTTGTTTTCAGAAAAACCTCTCCACTTTGGATTTTTCTGAACAATTACAAGTATAACGAATTTGGAAAAAAATTTCATGGCAAATCATTTTGCCACCCCCTTCGCTAATAAAATTTCAAGTCCCCGAACAATTTCGGGGTGTGTTTATATTTCAGTCTTTTTCAATACGTTGCTGCTATTTTCACCGTAAACGAATAGAAGGCTCTTTTACGCAAACATATAAAGAACAATATGCGGAACGTACCTCAAATCCGTGAAAATTACATCAAACCCAGCTTATAAAAGAACAAAGCATCGCACCGCCTTTTGATGCGGCCAAAACTTCTGTCCTATTTTATTCAATCAGTTACAGCATGAACGTCATTTGCGATTATGCAATCACTATTTTTTGTTCCCCTTTAACAAAACTAATTTTTACCCACAAGTCGGTATGTTATTGAAAATGAGTCAATGTGAGTGGTTAATGAATGACTCACTTTTTAGTTAAGTGATTGTTTTAATATAATAATTAATGATTAATTATTAATGATTAATTTTGGACACTTGTGGGTAAAGGTAAGTTTTACAAAAGGGAGTTAGGGAGATTTAATTTGTTGAAATTTGACCTTCACTATCACGCCAATATTTTTCGATTAAGCCCCGATAAAATCAGAACCAGAATGGAACAACATAAGCAGTCAATACAGAAATCTGAAATCGATTTCATTGCCTCTACCGAACACGCTTACAAAGATCCACTGACTGCATACCTCTATTTAAAGGAAGCTGTGAATGATTTAGAAACCGCCGTCATTCCTGGAATAGAAGCCTTAACCAAGGAAGGCATAGATATTATTTTTCTATACACCGACGAAGAAAGTCTTCGACTGGCTCTCAAATCGTTAAAACCGTTTGGCTGGAAAGTGTCAGAAGCCCAAGCACTGGTGCGAGACACTAATGGACTTATGATTGTCCCTCATCCGCGTACCCCCGGACACACTGGGGCCGCTAATAAGCTTTCTGAAAAAGACTATCAAACACTCTTATCACAGGCCGACTATGTTGAAATTCATAATGGTGCCTCAGTGTTATTGCGCCAGCTTTTTCAGAAAAAATACTTACGACCTCTCGTTCCCAGTGTACTGCGAAAAAAAGTCGAAGACACTTTTGAATTACCGGAAAAATATCGAGGTGTCAATCTCGGCTGGGCCGTCAGCTCAGATGCACACTATCCAAAGGATCAAGTGTACGTTGGTGGTACCCATTTCGATATAACTGCCCCAGAAACTTACTTTGAATTTCTGAAAAGACGAATTCGATTTGAACCGCACCAAGTGAGCTCCAGTCCGAGTATGATACCTACACTTCTCAAAAATGGGCTATGTGTTTTTTTAGAAGCACTGCTAAAAAAACACTACAAACTCTTTCTTCAGTCGTCCAAACTTTAGTTTGGCAGTCGTCCAAACTAACGTTTGGCAGGAGTCATTTTGTACTTTTGTTATTTTGATGGATACGAAATTGTTTTCTACCCTATTAACTTGACAGCATGGCCCTCAAAAGAGTCTTCTATGCTCCGCAAATTTTGTACTTTTGTGATTTTGATGGATACGAAATCTTCTTCTACCCAAATCGATTTATTTATCTAAAAAATTGTAGGACAGAAAAGTTTAGTTTGTGGCCTTGTTAAGTATAACTAATGGCCGTCCAAGTTCAAACGGTAAAATCTTGCCGCAAAAGTTGGAGCGATGCAAAAAACGGGAGCAAAGATTGGACTCCAGCCAAACTCAAGTTTGGACGACTGTCCTGCCAAACTCAAGTTTGGACTCCGGCCCAGATCAGTGTGGCATATTTCCCAATGGACCCAATTTCCGTACCGCCAACAATTTCTTTTTGAGCTTGATTCTATTTTCGCGTCGTTCCCGCCATAAACGACCCACTTGCAAGCGCCATAACAAATTGACGAACAAATAGCCAGTCAAAGCACTGAGAGTACTCAGTACAAAACAACCCAATAACAGCGGTTGCCATGAATGCCACAACATCTGGAACAACCCGTCTTGGGATAAACTGAATTCCGTTTCTAGTGCAGGTTGCCCCAGTAAAACGGTACCCAACTTATAGCCAAAATAATATATTGGCAGCATGGTGAGAGGATTAGTTATCCATACCAAGCTAACTGATAAAGGTAAATTGACGCGAAAATAAATCGCTACCGTTGCGGCTAATAACATTTGCATAGGTGTAGGTACAAAGGCTATAAACAAACCGACTGCCATGCCTCCAGCCAATGAGCGTCTATTCAAATGCCACAAATTTGGATCATGGAGAAGTGTCCCCAAAAACTGAAGTTTTGGATGAGACTTGATTTGAGAAACCGGCGGTAATGAGCGTTTAAAAAAAGTTTTCATATGAGGCTCTAATAAGCAAAAATACAAGAGATATTATTGGAAGTAAGTAACTGATTGATAAATAATTTCATAAAACATTTCCATAAAATTTTGCATTGCAGAAACAACAATAGATAATGTTATTTAACGTCTATTTTTTTATTCTATTTTCTAAACATAACTTTTTTGACGGCATAAAACCTTCGATATTTAATCGGTTTTCGATCTACTGATAATGTCTAATTATCTGTTGTGCCCCCGTCGTGATGAGAAACTCCGTTTCTTCAAGAAACGGGGTTTGTATTTACTATAGATGCGAATTAAGGGTTGAAAAATTCATTGAAACCTGGGGCGATCAGAAGGCTTTAATAACACTTACCGAAGGGGCTAAAGCCCCTTTGGTACAATATCGATATAAAAATGAAAAATGTACCGGAAAAAAAGTGAGTGGTACTGTAACCACTTGTTTTTACTTGGTGTCTGACTGAAATGCTCTACCAGAAATCTTGCTTGTTACAAACTTTTGTCTTGTGGTAAGAGATATCCTAAATGATTTGGGGCGCATTCGGTATTTTTCGGGTAACGTCATTTTCAAAAGCCAATCCAATAACGGAAAGCGATGTATTTTATAAGGGATTTCTAAAAAAGATTGTTGACGAGAACGTTTTGAAGTGCGACTCAAATTAAATGAAAAATTTAACCACTCAAAGTGGCATTATATCCCTTATAATAAATCCTTTATAAGATATCCTAAATGATTTGGGGCGCATTCGGTATTTTTCGGGTAACGTCATTTTCAAAAGCCAATCCAATAACGGAAAGCTAGACTTTATGGGATTACTATAGACATTCTAAATGAATTGTCAATTTTACCCCACGAATTTAAACGCTTTATAGCCGATTTAGTTTTACGAATCATTTAGGAACACTATACAAGTTATAGTGGTGACAAAAACCTAATTAATTCACCTACAAGTGAATAAATAATCCCTAAAAGATGCGTTTAGGAACGCTCGCTTTTCTTCTTGGCATACTCTTTTGCCAAACTTTGAGTCCTCTACCTAATGTACGCTGGATTGTCCTGCTATATCCCTTAATTATCTTGGCCTTTCTATTGCCACGCTTACGCTTACTGTTCCTGTTTGCGCTGGGATTACTGTGGACTGTGTGGCGTGCGGATATGATATTAGCACAAAAATTACCCAATGATCTTGAAGGGCGAGATATAAAAATGACTGGTACGGTCATTAATTTGCCTGAGCGACAGCAAAACGAGCAAAGATTCTGTCGCTGGCGGTTTTATTTTGCGCCCACGCCATTCAAAGACTGGCCTAATCCCGGACACCTACGCTTATATTGGTATGGCGAACCCCCACAACCGTTACGCCCCGGACAACAATGGCAATTAACGGTACGCTTAAAACGGCCTCACGGGATGATCAATCCGGGTGTGTTTGATTATGAAGCTTGGTTGTTTCAACGCCGCATATTGGCAACCGGTTATGTGCGCCCAAAAGGCGAGCAACGTTTATTAAGCGAGCCTTCGCCCTTTAATATAGATAACCTGCGTTATCGGTTAGCAAAAGCGATAAAGAATGAATTACGCGATTTGCCAAATACGACAAGTACCGGCATTCTCATCGGGTTAGCCGTGGGCGAGAGACAATGGATTACGCCTGAACAAAAAGAGGTTTTGCAAGAAACGGGGACAGCCCATTTGATAGCGATTTCTGGCCTACATATTGGTTTCGTCGCGTGGCTGGTTTTTTTGCTAGGGCGAATGCTATGGAGCTATGCCGGTAGAGCGGTATTATGGTTGCCAGCGCCCCGCTTTGCGGCCTTATTCAGCTTGTCGGCCGCTTTTGGTTACGCGCTACTGGCCGGCTTTTCTCTGCCCACGCAACGCGCCTTCATTATGGTAGCGGTGGCCGTGTCTGGGATAGTGTTTGCTCGCAAGGTGGCCGTGTTGTATATTTTAGCATTGGCTTTGCTGCTGGTGTTGTTATGGGATCCATTGGCCGTCATGTCAGCGGGATTTTGGTTATCGTTTGGGGCCGTCGCTGTGATTGCGTATTTCTTGAGCCGACGTGAGCCGGGACTTTCTCGTTTGGCTAAGTGGGGGCGAGGCGCTTGGAGAACGCAATGGGTGGTAACATTGGGTTTATTTCCCATTATCTTGGCTGTCTTTGGCTATATACCTTTGACTTCGCCACTGGCTAATGCCATTGCGATTCCTTGGGTGAGTTTTGCGGTTGTGCCACTGACTTTATTGGGCACAGCGGTGATTTCACACTGGCCTGAATTAGGCAGTTACTTATTGCAGATTGCCGCTTACACGCTTGATGCCCTTTGGGTTTTTCTGGATTATCTCGCCAATGTTAAATGGGGCGTGTGGCAACTCCCCATTCCGCCGCTGTGGGCAGTTATCGCAGCAATGGTGGGCGTGGCTATTTTACTCTTACCGCGTGGCTTTCCAGCACGAAGGTTAGGCCTTATATGGCTATTGCCCCTTTTTTTCACACCGCCTGCTCACCCCAATCGTGGCGAAGTTTGGTTTACCTTATTAGATGTTGGACAAGGCCTCGCGGCCGTGGTACGCACCCAAAACTATGTGCTAGTGTATGACACGGGGCCAAAAATTTGTAGTGGTTTTAACACCGGCGATGCAGTAGTCGTGCCATTTTTGCTCGCTAAGGGAATACAACGGATTGATAAACTTGTGATTAGTCATGATAATAATGATCATAGCGGCGGCGCACAAAGCGTGTTGGCAAATTTAGCGGTGGATGAAGTGCTAACCAGTGCCACTCAAAAAATCCAGAAAACGCTCACCCAAATGCCCAAAACCCCAAAATTGGCCGACACCAAAGTGCTATCGTGCCAAACCGGGCAACATTGGCGATGGGATGGCGTTGATTTTCAAATATTACATCCTCCTGCCAATGTTGTTGCTAATAAGAAAAATAATCGTAGTTGCGTGTTAAAAGTCAGTACCGAAAAAAGTGCTATTCTGTTACCGGGCGATATTGAAAAAAGGGTAGAATTTCGCCTAGCGCAAGGCTATCCAACTAATTTAAAAGCCGATATTCTCATCGCGCCGCATCATGGTAGCGGTACATCATCAACAGAAAGTTTTCTTGAGGCGGTGCAACCGACAATCGGGTTATTTTCAGCCGGCTATCGTAATCGCTACAGACATCCAAAAAAAGAAATAGTGCAACGTTATCACCGCCGTGAGATTAAAACATGGAATACGACACAAACGGGCGCGATTAGTTTTCGCTTATCGGCCGACGGAATTTCTGCGCCCAGCTTGGCTCGTGAAGAAATGCGGCGTTATTGGCATGATTATACTAATGAAAAATGAAAAATGAATGTTTGTAGTAATCAAGTTTGTAGTAGTCGCTTTAGCGACTTAATCAGTAGAAACAACACGTACTTATGTTTTTTAGATTGATATTCGCATTTAATGTAGTTATGTTCTGATTTGGGGGCCATAAAACGTTTTGAATGTTTTTAAATTAAATCATGGCCCATAATTCAAATTCTTCAACACAGAGACACGGAGTTACACAGAGTTTCACAGAGAAATTCTTAACTTCATAACTCTGTGAGACTCTGTGGTACTCTGTGAACTTGAAAATTTTTTATATAACAAGGTGTCCAATATTCTCCATGAAAAAGGTTCAATATCGCCCGATATGGCATTACGAATATCACGCGCTTTTGATACCAGTCCCGAATTATGGATGCGCTTGCAAGAAAGTTACAACTTTGGTATGCCACCCATCATTCATATGAATGGCGGCAGGTACAGAAAATTCGTTTATCCCCGTAATTCGTTGTACTTAATATTCAAAATTGCATAGATGACGGCATTCTTCAACTTCAGGGGGTTCTGCCGCTGAGAGTCTTGGACTATTTTTTTGCACTATCACCACGAAAGTTTTTAACTTCTATCCAGAGAATTTCATGCCTATCAGTTGCTAAAAAGTCTACCGCCTTCATGCCTTGACACTGTTGAACTTTATAAAAACCGCTGCGATCATCATATTTGCAAACGATCCATTGTTCTGAAAATTCAAAACGTAATGTTTTACTATGACTGCCTTCTTGTAAAATCATAATAGTTCCTAAATCTATAGAATAATGTTCTAAATATAGAAATTTATTCCTAGACATGGAACTAACAGTGGGCTACTTGAATGAGTCGCAGAAGTTAGATAGGCCATCACACCTTCCGATGTGATTCCAGTCGGTCGCTCTGTGGTCTAGTATTAAGGGTAGCGGAAACGTGAAAGTGTGCTAAACGTAAAAAACCTATTTAACAACCACAAGGAGTACCTCACTCTCACTAACAGGAGGTCCTAAAGATATTATGTTAGTCTATGTCATTAATAAAAATGGTAATCCATTAATGCCTTGCAAACCAGCAAAAGCGAGGAAACTTTTGCGCGCTGGAAAAGCCAAAATCGTTAATCGTTGTCCCTTCACCATTCAATTGCAATGGGACTGTGAAGAAAATGTGCAACCCGTTACGTTGGGGATTGATAAAGGAAGTCATTACACCGGTTTGTGCAGTGTGGGTTTTGGTCAAATTTTACTTTCTGGCATTATTAATCATCGCACCGATATTAAAGACAAAATGACCGCACGACGTGGTAATCGCTGTCAAAGACGTTATCGTAAATGGTATCGTCCCAAACGATTTTTAAATCGTGCAACTAGTAAGCACAGCGGACGATTACAGCCTTCTATTAAAGCTAATGCAGAAGAGGTAATAAGGGTTGTGCGTCAAATTCCTTTGCCCCTCAGTCAAATTGTGATTGAAGATGTGCAAGTTGATATTGCTCGTCTCAACAATCCTGATTTGCTTGGGATTGAGTATCAACGATCTAATCGTTTAGATGAAAATCTTCGGATAGCCACATTGATGCGAGATAAATATCAATGTATCTCTTGCGGAAAAAAAAAGGTTCAACTTCAAGCACATCACATAGTGCCTCAAAATCAAGGCGGTAAGGATACGATTAAAAACTTAATAACGCTTTGTCAATCCTGTCATAATAAAGTACATCAAGGCCAAATCACTCTTCATGCTGATGGCATAAGTGGTTTTAAAGACCAGATAGCCCAAAGAACCATGCAAGGAAAATCTTTTATTTACCAAATTTTAGAAAACTTTGCCCCGGTTTTCAAAGTGTTTGGTTACCAAACCGCTTCGTTTAGAAAATATTTAAGCTTACCTAAAGAACATGATGTTGATGCTCTTTGTGTGGCAACCTTAGATAAAGGAACAAAAGTGCCTTATCATCGTGACAATTTTTACACGATTAAATTCAGACCTCGACAAACCAGAAGATGTTATTATGATCTCCCGCAAAAAGGTAAAGGACGTGTGCCTTATCAAGTCAACGCCGAATTAGACGGATTCCGTAAGGGGGATGTGGTGCGTGTCAAAGGAAAATGGATCAAGCAAATTAATTCGATTTATAGCAATGGAAGATTGGCTTTTGCGCGTATCAAAGGTGAACCTAACAGTGCTAAGCCTTTAGATTGCCAGTTATTGCGTCGAGGTCTGACCATTATTTGGACACACTCATAATCACCATTATTTTTCTATATTTTTCTATAAATTGAATAAAGTTTTATAATACTTCTCGTGTTGGAAAAAATAACGAAGTTTGCTTCGGAAAATGTCTGGGCAAATTATCAACTTTGACGTGATTATTTTGTAAGACAAATGAAAACAAAAGGTTATCTATCTCATCCGTGATGTTAATGGTGATTTGGGCTGGTTGAGGATTCAGAGGATGACGACAAAGATGGTTAAGGTTATCTGGTTTGAAAACGCCCTCTAATTTATCTTCCAATTGGATTTGTAATTGTTCGGCATTATCCCGAGTCACTTGAGACAATGAGCGCATCACACTATATCCAAGCTTGAGTAAATGACTTTTTCCCGTTGCATTATCCCCAATGACAATATTAAATCCGGGTGTAGTTTGTAATAGGCGCTTTAGCGCCTAAGTTTGTAGTAGTCGCTTTAGCGACTTAAATTTTATGCTATTTTATGCTCGTTTCTAAAATCCCTTATTATATACAATCCTTGTCGTTTTAAATTCGTTTATCCCCGTAATTCGTTGTACTTAATATCCCTTATCATATACAATCCTTGTCGTTTTAAATTCGTTTATCCCCGTAATTCGTTGTACTTAATAATAAACGCCCCGATCGATCTCATAGAAAAGCCCCAACGGGGCGACATTAATATAGCCAGGGGCATCGCCCCTGGAAGGTAACATTTTCTCGATTCATAACCATTTGCCTTGAGAGAAGAATTAAATGGAGAGTAAAGAATTTGGCTTAGTCGCCGCTCAGCAGCTTTTTCAATTACAAGACTTACACTATGGTTTCTGGGAAAAAGGAGAAATTCCATCAATTACTCAGTTTGAGGAAGCACAGAATAAACATACTCAGTTTTTATTTCAACATATTGAACACGCCCTCAAAAATGAAAAAAATCCCAAGATACTCGACATTGGTTGCGGGCTTGGAATAACGACGAATAAGCTTCTCGAATTAGGCTACCGAGTCGATGGGTTGGTACCATCCGCTTGGATGGCGCAACAGGCTAGAAAAAACACCCAACAATACCAAGATGAGACAAGAGGCGATATTTATGAATGTACCCTCGAAAATTTCCCAATTTCAGACTTGACAGAAAAGTACTCGCTGGCATTTTTTAGCGAAAGCTTTCAATATGTTAACATGCAAAACGCGTTTGACGTGTTGAATTTTATTTTATCGAAAACGGCAACAGTCATCATTTTTGATTTTTTTAGAAAAGATGAAGTTGCGGGAAAATCCCCATTGGGAGGAGGGCTGTCAATCGGTGAATTTTACGAGAGAGTTAACAAGAGTGGCTACCTCATACAAACTGACTTAGATGTCACAGAAAATTTAAACCCTAACTTAAGGCTTGTCAATGACATCTTAGTCAACAGGATCATTCCTTTCAGCAAAACTCTGGATGCGTTTCTATCAACTCGGCATAAATTCTTGTATGGCTTATTCAAATTTATGTTTAGGCGCAAATTAAAGAAGACAGGTTACAAATATTCCCAACGCCGCAATGAAGAAAACTTCCAGAAATTCAAAACCTATCGACTGTTTGTTCTAACAAGAACCTAAACTCACCCCGTTGGGGCTCTGCCAGGGGCGGTGCCCCTGGCTATATTAATATCGCCCCGTTGGGGCTAATCATTAATCATTAATCATTAATCATTAATCATTAATCATTAATCATTAATACGCACCAAAGGGGCTTGCCAGGGGCGGTGCCCCTGGAACGCTCTATGTATGCCACTACCTCACGTTAAAAATTAAGATTACAACGGAAATTTATATGTAAAACAATCATTTAAGTATTCTAAAATCATCACTATAAAAATAGTTACCCCCCGTAAATTTTCTAACAAACGCCTTATTAATCTTAGTTAAATGACTCAATATTCTCTATAATCACTAAAAGTCATCATTATAACAATAATAAGGCGAAAATAGGCCGTTAACGGCCCTCTGAAAAGCCGCCTATTTTGGTATTAACCCTGACTAAAATAGGGTTTTATATTATAACGACTAATAGCTAAAATAATAATCTACGCCCTATTGTTAAACAAAATGTTATTTAACGCTTATAAAACAGTCACTTAGATTTTTAACGCACACACAAAAAATTTCAACCTGTCGGTCTCCTATGAAACCGATACCACCCCAAAAATGATCTAAATATTATCGTGACTATTGCCTATTAATGATTACCGCCTCATATTCTAACTACTCATCACCTTTAATAGACGGATAGGAAGCGAAACAATGCCTTTTATAAAAAACACTTTACCCTCCAAAATAGCGTGCCAAACACCGAAGAATAAAGTAGCCGCCTTGATGACAATTCATTTTCACAAAAAAACTCACAACGCCCCGATCCAATTACCCCCTTTAATAACCTCAAACATGCCGGCGAGACGACAAATGCCCCATCCGTTTTAGCAATAGATTTCTGGTGACTTTGTTGTTACTATATGCAGCTTTATTTTATCTGGAGTTTCCGCAGTTGGAGTCCAAAGCTTCAGCTTTGGACGAGTATCCATCCAAACACCATAAACATTTTGTTCTGGCACTTAATTAAAGCAAAAGGAATAAACCAAAATGTCTGATACCCTTCTCGTACTCATCGGAGTACTTGTATTAGCCGCCATCATAGTGATGGTTCTCTACAACAGTCTCATCGGCAAGAAAAACCAAGTAGAAAACGCCTTTGGCGGCATGGATGCCATGCTCAAAAAGCGTTACGATCTAATACCCAACTTGGTTAGCACAGTGCAACAGTATGCCACCCATGAACGAGAATTGTTGGAAAAAGTCACCAGCCTGCGTAGCCAAGCAATCCAAGGCAACTTGTCTAATGACGACAAAGTAGAACTGGATAACCAAATCAGCGGTGCGCTCGGTCAAATCATGGTAGCGGTAGAATCCTACCCTGACTTAAAAGCCAATGAGAACTTCCTCCAACTACAAGCCTCTTTGAACGAGATAGAGGAACAAATCTCAGCCTCTCGCCGCGCCTACAATGCGGCCGTGACGGATTACAACAACGGCGTTGAGATGTTCCCCACCAACATTATGGCGGGCATGATGAACCTCAAGCGTAAAAAAGTGTTTGAGATTACCGAAACTGAGCGCCAAAATCTCAACGTGGGCGAATTGTTTCAGCGATAGGTGATCAACATGGCAACCCAAGAACAATTCCAAGCACTTTACGAAACCCACTTAAAACCAAAATTGGTCGTATTTGAAGAACAACGTAAAGGCATTGTCAAAAAGTTCGTACCCGTTCTAATTGGCTACTTCGTGCTGATGATACTACTCGTTCTGCTACTTGTTAAAGCATACGAAGAGAGTTATTGGCCGATAGTGTCAATCATCAGCATGATAGTCCTCAGTGGCGGGATTTTAATTTATTATTCTAAGTTGGTTTCACCCTACACAAAAAACTTCAAAACAGACGTTGTTGGCAGCATTGTCACATTTATTGATGAAAATCTGGCCTACAACCCTGAAAAAACAATCACCCTTGCCGAATTTAGAGCCAGCCAGTTTGAAGAATACTGGCCCTCAGTTGACAGCTGGGCCGGGGAAGATTATGTCGAAGGGCTGTTGGGCAAAACAGCGGTGAAATTTTCCGAAGTCCATGCACAGTATAAAACGACAACCGTTAACAGCAAGGGTCACACAAGAACCACCTACCATAACATTTTTAAAGGCCTCTTCTTCATATTCGACTTTAACAAAGATTTTGACGGATTCACGATCGTTTTACCCGATTATGCAGAACGACATTTAGGCCAATTTGGCAAAATGTTACAATCTTGGAAAGCCAATCTAACTCACGGAGAATTAGTCAAATTGGCAGATCCCGAATTTGAACGCGAATTTGTTGTTTACAGCGATAATCAAATCACAGCCCGCTATGTTCTATCCACTAGCCTGATGCGCCGCCTTCTGACATTTCGTCGTCAATTAAACAAACAAGTGTACTTATCCTTTGTCAATGGCAAATTGTACATGGGAATACCCGTCGATAAAGACTTATTCGAGCCGACTGTTTTCAAAACGCTGTTAGATTTCAACCTCATCCGCGAGTTTTTTGAATATATGCAACTTGGCAAAGACATTGTTGACGACTTAAATCTCAACACCCGTATCTGGAGTAAACAATGATTGCCACATTCCCACCCCGTTTGTAGTAGGCGCTTTAGCGCCTTGCGTTTGTAGTAGGCGCTTTAGCGCCTCACGCGCAGTTGTCCAAATTTTAGTTTGTGCGATACGTGATACCGTTTGTAGTAGGCGCTTTAGCGCCTTGCGTTTGTAGTAGGCGCTTTAGCGCCTCACGCGCAGTTGTTCAAACTTTAGTTTGTGCGATACGTGATACGCGGGCCTGTTATTAACCTATATTTTTAGGGCTATTGGCCGACTATCTATTTTGGGGGCCATAAAACAGTTTTCAAATTAACTTATGGCCCTCTGTCGCGCTTCATTAGTTATACTTTTTGTAGGTGTTTTGTTGCTTAACTTAATGGCAGTGAGTCCTAACCAATACCCTTTAAAGTATGGATATCGATGATCAAGTTTTTAGCCTGACAATAATAACTACAAGAATTGTATACTTATGAAGGAATTTTAGAAACGAACATCAAATCACGTCAGTCAACTAATTAGCGAAAAAATCCGTTATTAAATACAATCCTTGTAGTTATAGAAATCAATTAGCGAACAAATCCTTTATTATATATATACAATCCTTGTAATTATAGGAATTAATTAGCGAACAAATCCTTTCTTATATACAATCCTTGTAAATTTATACGGTTATTGGCGCTGATTTGAGGGCCATAAAACCGTTTTTAATATTCATTCTTAATTCGCATGGGGGATTTGCTTTGAAAAGCTTAGGAGAGATTTCAAGGAAGATTTTATTCTTCTACCTCAACATTTCGCCCAAACAAGGTAGCCCCACAATTAGGACAAACAGGAATATAATCAGGCTGATGAAAATGCAAAGCCTTTCCACAACTATCACAATACAAAGTGCCTATTCCAGTAATTTCGCCGCTATTCCATTGAGTCGCCTGACGAGCCGACTCGGCGAGATTATCTAACTCCTGTTGGGTATGATCCACCATCAGACTAAACATCTCCAACAAACGCTCTTCGATTAACGCCAAATCGAAACGAATCCAATCCGCTAACGCTTGCTCAGTGGTAACAATAAACTCAGCGGCATCCTGCAAATCCCGCCGCAAATAGTCACCAAGATGTTCCGCCTCCTCGCGGCTAAGCTCATCAAGCTCAACCGCTTTTTCTTTAGCATCCTCAATATGCTGATGCAAAGATTTTTCAGTGGCATGCCCTAACGTTTCCTTCACCCGTGCCATCATTTTTTGATAAGCCGGGACTAAATTATCTTTTTTATCGTCATAACTCATATTGCTACCCTTTGGTGGAGTCCAACGCTTGCTGCTTTGGCAAGACTATATTAGGTGAAAAAACAATGTTTTTAAAACAATTACAAACACTTGCAACCTTCTGCACCGATGTCATGCGCTGCGATCAATATCGTTTACAAAAACGCATTAGCGGCCTCAAATCAAAACTCAAAAACGGTCAAAAAATTCAAGACAGCGTTTTTGATCAATTAGCCGCCGACATCGAAAAATCCCTAAAACAGCGCCAACGCCGCACCGCCAATTTACCCGCGCCACAGTTTCCAGACGAATTACCCGTCAGTCAGCGGCGCGACGATATTGCGGCGGCGATAGCCGCCCATCAAGTCGTCATTGTCGCTGGCGAAACAGGCTCCGGCAAAACCACGCAATTGCCCAAAATCTGTTTATCGCTAGGGCGCGGTGTTGTCGGCATGATTGGTTGCACTCAACCGCGCCGGATTGCCGCTCGCACCATTGCCATGCGCGTTGCCACCGAACTTGACAGTCCGCTTGGGCACGCTGTCGGTTACAAAGTGCGCTTTAGTGATCGTTTGAGTCCTGATACTTATATTAAGTTTATGACGGACGGCATATTATTAGCCGAAACGCAGGGCGACCGTTTTTTAGAAGCTTACGACACCCTAATTATTGACGAAGCGCATGAGCGCAGTTTAAACGTTGACTTTTTATTAGGCTATCTAAAACAATTCTTGCCCAAACGGCCCGATTTAAAACTCATTATCACCTCCGCCACCATCGACACGCAGCGATTCTCGGCCCATTTTGATAATGCACCCATTGTTGAAGTGTCGGGGCGCACCCATCAGGTTGAAGTGCGTTATCGGCCCCTCTCAGGAAATAAAGAAGAAGATCGCCATCATATAGAGGGCATTTTAGACGCGGTGGATGAAATTAGCCACTATGATCATCAAGCCGATATTTTGATTTTCTTGGCTGGCGAGCGCGACATCCGCGACACCGCCGAAGCTTTACGCAAACATCGTCTCCTCAACACCGATATTTTGCCCTTATATGCTCGCCTGTCGGCGGCCGAACAAAATCGCATTTTTGCGCCCGCTAATCAGCGGCGCATCGTGTTAGCAACCAATGTCGCGGAGACATCGCTAACCGTGCCACGCATTAAAGCCGTGATTGATCCAGGCTTGGCGCGTATTAGTCGCTACAGCATTCGCAATAAAGTCCAACGTCTACCCATCGAAACCATTTCGCGTTCCAGCGCCGAACAACGCAAAGGGCGTTGTGGACGAATTGCACCCGGACTCTGTATTCGCTTGTATTCTGAAGAAGATTATAGTCAGCGCCCCGAATTTACCGATCCTGAAATTTTACGCACTTCGCTCGCCTCAGTCATTTTGCAAATGTTGGCATTACGCTTAGGCGATGTCAACGACTTTCCGTTTGTCGATCCGCCTACTGAAAAAATGATCAATGACGGCTTTACCTTGCTAACCGAATTAGGAGCGGTGAATGACGAGCGACAATTGACGCAGATTGGCTGGCAACTTTCAAAATGGCCGATTGATCCCCGAATTGGACGGATGATTTTAGCAGCTAAACCAGAAAATTGTTTACATGAAGTGCTAATTATTGCCAGTGCATTAAGCATACAAGATCCGCGTGAGCGCCCAATGGATGCCCAACAAGCCGCCGATACGGCCCAAAAACGCTTTGTTGAGCCGCTGTCAGATTTCCTAAGTTACTTAAAACTATGGGAATTTTTCCAAGACAACGCCAAACACCTCTCAAAAAACAAACTGCAGCATATCTGTCGGGAACACTTTATATCCTATCTCAGAATGCGAGAATGGCGGGATATCCACCAACAACTACATACTTTGGTTAAAGAAGCCCGTTGGCAAATTAACCAAGTAGAAGCCAGTTACGATGAAATTCACCGCGCCCTGATCACAGGCTTATTAGGCAATATCGGCTTCAAAACCGAAGACGACAAAAAACCAAATGACAAAAAAACCAGTTCTTCCAAAAAAAGTTTCCCAAAAGAAGAGTATTTAGGGGCACGCAATATCAAACTCTACCTGTTTCCCGGCTCCGGCTTATTCAAAAAACAGCCCAAATGGATAATGGCAGCAGAATTAGTAGAAACCACGCGCCTCTATGCCCGCTGTGCCGCCAAAATCAATCCCGGTTGGATAGAACAATTAGCGGGGGAATTATGTCAGCACCATTATTTTGAACCGCACTGGGAAAAACGCCGGGCGCAAGTGGGCGCTTATGAAAAGGTAACGCTGTATGGCTTAACCATTGTAGCAAAACGTCAAATCAATTACGGCCCGATTGACCCTAAACTCTCTAGGGAAATATTTATTCGCAACGCGTTAGTTGAAGGCGAATATGCCAGCAAAGCGGCCTTTTTCCAACATAACCGCGAATTATTCAATGAAATTGAGCGCCTCGAACACAAATCACGTCGCCAAGACATTTTGGTAGACGAAGAACAAATTTATGCTTTTTATGAAGCGCGAATTCCAGAAGAGATTTATAGCGGCAAAGCCTTTGAAAAATGGCTCAAACAAGCGGAGCGTGACAATCCCAAATTACTGTTTTTAAGCCGCGAAGACTTAATGAAACACGGCGGCGAAACAATTACTCCCCACGCCTTTCCAGACAACCTGTTTATCAATGGCATCGCATTACCGCTCAGTTACCATTTTGAGCCTGGGCATGAGCATGACGGCGTGACGGTAGACATTCCTCTCGCGTTATTAAATCAACTAACACCGCAACCTTTTGAATGGTTAGTGCCCGCTTTATTAGAAGAAAAAATCATCGCCTTATTGCGAAGTCTGCCCAAAGCTTTGCGTAAATCCTTTGTACCGGTGCCAGATGTGGCAAGAACTGCCTTAGAAACGCTCAAAAACCCAGTAGTGACTTTTCGGGAAGAAGGTAGTTTTCTGGAATACCCCAAAGAATCCCTGTTGGATGCCTTAACCACCTTTTGTCATCGTCATATTGGCAAACCGCTGCCGGCGGATGTCTGGGCTGTGGAAACGCTGCCAGCGCATTTATTAATGAATTTTCGGTTAATAGGGGAAGATTTTGCTAAAGTTGCTAAAGGGGAGGAAACCCTTGAAAAAGGGGGGATTATCCTGAGCCGCGACTTAAGCGCCTTACAACAAAAATGGGGTTCTCATGCCAGCACCACCTCTCAGCAAAAAATTTCAGAAAAAAGTGGTTTAGAACGTGACAAGATAACCGTTTGGGATTTTGGTGAGTTGCCCACCCAAGTTTCGCTTAACATCAACGGAATGACAGTACAAGGTTTCCCTACCCTTGTTGATCAAGAAACGCATGTTGCGCTACGCGTGTTGGATAACTTCACCACCGCCCAACAACAATTCCGCGGCGGCTTACGGCGCTTATTTCTGTTAAACTTACCCACCAAAAAATTGCTCAAGCAAATGCCTATCAATCACAAATTATGCTTACAATACATGAAGATAGGCCACTGTGAACAATTAAAAGAAAACATGTTGACGACAATAGTCGATTCCATCTTCTTAACTGAACCTTTGCCCACCAAGCAAATCGAATTTGAGCAACGGTTATCAACCGGCAAACAACGCTTAATGCCGGCAGCCCACGAATACGCGTTGCTCCTTGCCAGCGTGTTAGAAGAATACAACACCCTAACCCAACAACTCCACAAACTCTCGAACCGTAGCAGCGCGCTACCGTCGATTAAACAACACCTGAAACATTTAGTCTATAAAGGCTTTGTCAAAGAGATTTCCTTAGAACAACTCAAACACCTGCCCCGCTATTTAAAAGCGGTGCAATTGCGCCTAGCAAGACTTGATCAGGATCCACAAAAAGATGCCAAAAAAGCCGAGCAACTGGCACCCTTGTGGGAAGCCTATTGGCAGCGTCGCGCCGAGAACAACCCACCGAGTACTCAGTTAATGCCATTTCGGTGGATGTTAGAAGAATTGCGCGTCTCATTGTTTGCCCCAGAATTAAAAACCGCTTACCCTGTCTCAGTACAACGGCTGCAAAAGGCTTGGCAGAATTTACAATAGAATATACTGAAAGTACAACGGATTTTGGGAATAAACGGATTTTTCCACAGGTGAAACCTGTGGTGCTGTGGTAATGAAAACCAACCCTGAAGGGGTTGAATATGAATAGCCACAGACGAAACCTGTGGTGCTGTGGTAATGAAAACCAACCCTGAAGGGGTTGAATATGAATAGCCACAGGTGAAACCTGTGGTACTGTGGTAATGAAAACCAACCCTGAAGGGGTTGAATATGAATAGCCACAGGTGAAACCTGTGGAACCAATCGCACCCACCGCAACCCTGAAGGGGTTGAATATGAATAGCTTTAGCGAAACGCCGTAACGAGCGTAGCGAGATAAACCTGTGGTGCTGTGGTAATGAAAACCAACCCTGAAGGGGTTGAAAGGGATTGATTCAAATCAATAAATGACATAAGGGCTTTCCTTTTAGGATTGCCCCTACGGTATCGTTTGTCCTTATAGGGGCAATCCCTTGTGGTTTCCCGCTTTCCCACTTAACGACACATGTGCCTTGAAGTGTAGCTACATGAACAAGGTGTGTTGACGACCGATTCGGTGTGTTGGGGTGTCTCTTCTTCTTCAGATAAATAAAACGGTCTATTGAGCCGCGTTTTTGCTGTATAATATTCTATTGTCGTTCTAGGCAAACCTTGCCTGTTTACTTCTGTGCAAGCTTTGCCGAAAACGAATTTAATTCTGTTCAGGTTGGGCAAATAAGCGCAATCAATCACTTCATCAGAGGCCATTAGTTCAATCATCGTTTTGAGGGATTATAGACACAAGAGAATCAAGAACGTCGATTATGTTAAACTGATTAATAAAAATAGTAGGTTTATCAAAATGTTATGCTACCAGTGTGCCCCCTAAAGGCCCCAAGGGCCTCGGCCCTAGAAAGGGCCCATTAATTAATGGTTAAATGTTACACAAACAATGGTATAATAATTAGCAATACTTGGGTTCACAATTCATAATTCCTCATTTTCAATGGCTTATCTACTTATTAGTCTACCAATCAATTGGAGACTCGCTTTTAACCTCAACAAAACACCACGATCTTAATATTATGCTCAATCTAACCCTTAAAAATGTAGGTATTATTAAACAAGCCAAAATCGCGTTGAATGGCTTGACTGTGATTGCTGGTGAAAATGACACGGGCAAAAGTACGGTGGGTAAACTTATGTTTGTCATTATTAAAGCATTGAGTCGTTTTGAGCAAGACTTAAACGAAGATAAGAAAAAACAGATTCGGGAAACCATAGAATCTATCTATTTTCATCTTAGAGAGAGTGGAACAGGTTTTATCTGTGTAGTGGACTAGACAAATTTGACACAATTACGTCGTGTAGTACAACTAATTACGCGGATAAGCGAATTAAGACTCATTGCTTGATTAAGCGCAATTGGGGGCCATAACTTAATTTGAAACTATTCAAAACATTTTATGGCCCCTAAATCAGGTAGTCTAAATGTCTTTGTTCATTCTACATTTTTTATTAATCGCGAGATATTCGCAGGGCGCATTCCCATTTTCCGGGTACGACAGTTATAGCTTGTAGTAGGCGATTAAGCGCAATTGGGGGCCATAACTTAATTTGAAACTATTCAAAACATTTTATGGCCCCTAAATCAGGTAGTCTAAATAACCAGAAAATATCTCTTGCGTCAAAGCGCGTCAAAGCGCGTTTATTTTATAGCCCATTCAATCGAGATGCTATAAGGACTCGTTGTAATAAATAATAAACACTTACAAGATTTAACACAATTACGTAACGTAGTGTAGTACAACTAATTACGCGGATAAGCGAATTAAGACTCATTGCTTGATTAAGCGCAATTGGGGGCCATAACTTAATTTGAAACTATTCAAAACATTTTATGGCCCCTAAATCAGGTAGTCTAAATGTCTTTGTTCATTCTACATTTTTTATTAATCGCGAGATATTCGCAGGGCGCATTCCCATTTTCCGGGTACGACAGTTATAGCTTGTAGTAGGCGCTTTAGCGCCCAAGTTTATAACAAGCACTTTAGCGCCTAAGTGTTGTACGGCCATTCGTTTAGTAGCAATCGTTTCGCCACGGCGTTTGGCGTTCCTTCACTGCGTTTCGCTGTACTCAATTCGTTTATCCGCGTAATTCGTTGTACTCAATTCGTTTATCCGCGTAATTCGCTGTACTCAATTCGTTTATCCGCGCTTGTGTCGTTGTACTTACTTAACCGTAAAAACGGGAATGCGCCCTATTCGCATTAACAACGTCACGCCTACCAATTTATTTTTTAAAAATCATTGAAAAACCGCAGTGCCATGCCCATATTGTCCGACGTAACGTCAGCACTTTTTTTTTAATCCACAGTCAAAGGAAAACATTATGAAAAAGACTTTGTTGTCTGGTGTTGTTTTACTCTTCATGCTCGCCAACATGCCCGCAAAAGCGGTGGATATGCAAGCTGTGAAACACACTAATCCGCTGCCAAATTTCATGGTCGTTTTTGTCAAGTATGGTGATATGCTGGATATGTCCACAAAGCAGGAGCAGGCTTTGAAGAAGTGGGGAAAAAAACACCAGCCCATCGCTCAAAAACTGGTTAAGGCGATTATGAAAGGTGAAAAACAACTTCATCAAGCCGCTATTGACGGTGCCTCTAAAGAAAAAATAATGGCTCAATTTGATGAGTCGCTCAAGGCGCGCAGAGAATTGGCAGAACTCAAGACGGACTGTCGCGATAACCTGCGTAAAGTCCTGTCAGAAGATCAGTGGGATCAAGTCGTTGAGTTATACACTGAAATGCCGTAAAAAATGGCACCTCCCATGACTCGGTGGGCAGTGCTTTAATTTATTCGCAAGCAAGCACTGCCCTGTTTTCCAAATGAAAAATGAAAAATGAAAAGTGGCAAATATGAAAAATGAAATATGGCTAATATTATTTGAATTCCCTATTCACCATTCCCTATCCGCCATTCCCTATTCGCCATTCGGCATTACCCATTCCTATTCCCCATTCCTTATTCGCCATTCCCATTCCCTATTCCCATTACCTATAAATCAATGAGTTAAGTGGGTAAACAAAAGTCTATTAACATAACGAACGGTAATAGTCGCTAAAGCGACTACTACAAACCGCAAGATAAGAATAACTGACTGATTTTATTAAAGTAGTACAACGGATTTACGAACCGAAGGATCGCAAAGCTTCCCGAAACGGATTATTGATAATAATTCCGTCATTTAGGTTAGACTAACCCCGAAAAAAATCCGTTTATTTCGCGTATCCGTTGTACTATCAGTACAATCCGTTGTACTCAATTTTTCATTTCTCATTCTCCACTATTATGTCACAAACCCACTGTTATCACTGTGGCTTACCAGTGCCTGACAATCTCAATTTATTTGTCACTATAAAAGACAAACCACAACCGATGTGTTGTCATGGCTGTCAAGCGGTTGCCCAAGCGATTGTTGACGCTAATCTACAAGATTTTTATAAATACCGCACTAATAACGCGCCGACTGGACAAGAAATAGTCCCCGAATTTCTCCAACAAACCACCGTCTATGATAACCCCGCTATTCAAAAACGTTTTGTCCGTTATAAAGATGGACAGATACGCGAAGCGGCTTTAATCTTAGAAGGTATCACCTGCGCCGCCTGTATTTGGTTAAATGAACGTCATTTGCGGACATTGTCCGGCATTATTGATGTACAAATCAACTATTCCACCCACCGTGCCCGTGTTCGATGGGATGATTCACGTATTCATCTCAGTGAAATCTTACAAGCCATCAGTCAAATTGGCTACACCGCCCATCCTTATGATCCTGCCCGTCAACAAGAAATCCTTGATCGTGAACGCAAACAACAATTACGTCGTATTGGCGTGTCTGGGGTGCTAGGCGTACAAGTGATGATGTTTTCAATTGCCCTGTACGCGGGCGCATGGTATGGCATGGAAGCCGAATTTAGGTACTTATTTTATTGGATCAATTTAATACTAACGCTACCTATTATTTTATATTGTGCCAAACCCTTTTTTAAAAGCGCTTGGCGCGATATTAGTCACCGGCAAGTCGGGATGGATGTGCCCGTCGCATTAGCCCTCACGCTCGCTTTCCTCGGCAGCGTTTATACAGTAATCACTGATCAGTTATCAGTGTTCAGTGGATCAGCGATCAGTGCTCAGTTATCCGTTATCAATTACGGACATGTTTATTTTGACTCCATTGCGATGTTTGTGTTTTTTTTGTTGACGGGACGGTATTTTGAACTAAGAGCGAGACAACGTAGCGCACGGGCGGCCGAAAGTTTGGTGCATTTAGTGCCAACTATGGCGACTCGTTTATGCAAAACGGCTAACGGGGTTCAGGAAGAGTTAGTATTAGTGGCTGATTTGGTTGTTGGAGATACGCTGCTGATTCGCCCCGGTGAAAATATTCCAGCCGATGGTATTATTTTAGAAGGGCGTTCTAGCGTTGATGAATCTCTGCTCACTGGCGAAAGTCGCCCCATCACCAAAACTGCGGGGCAACCATTAATTGCCGGTACTGTTAATATTGATAGCCCATTGCAAATGCAAATAGACAAAGTGGGTGCAGATACCGTTTTATCCCATATATTACGTTTATTGGAACGCGCCCAAACAGAAAAACCAGCTATCACGCAATTAGCCGATCGAGTGGCTTCATGGTTTGTGTTAGGCGTATTGCTATTAGCTTTCGGAGTAGCAGTCTATTGGTGGACGATTAACCCGGCGGCGTGGTTAGCGATTACACTCGCCGTATTAGTCGTTACTTGCCCTTGTGCGCTCTCGCTGGCAACACCCACCGCGATAACAGCGGCGACTAGTACCTTAACGCGTGCTGGCTTACTAACCACACGAGGACAGGCTTTAGAAAGTTTAGCACGAGCCACTCACTTTGTTTTTGATAAAACGGGCACTTTGACGAAAGGGCGTTTGCGCTTATTAGCCACTTATCCATTAGCACACTTTAACCAGACTACGTGTTTACAATATGCACAAGCCTTAGAACGTCATTCAGAACATCCGATTGCGCGGGCTTTCAAATCGCCCTCTGCCCCGCCTTTATCAAAGGAAGGAACAACGGCGACTGCCAACGCCGTCAGTCATCATCAAATCTCCCCTGACATGACGGCTACTGCCGTCACAAATCACCCTGGGGCCGGCATGCAAGGCAATATTGACAGCACACGCTATTTTATAGGTACTCCCGCCTTTATTGCCGAAATGACCGGATTAACCCTTGAACCAGAACGTTTGCAAAGTTTACAACAACAAGGCAACACACTGGTTTTACTCGCTAATACGCAATCGCTTATCAGCGCTTTTGTGTTAGAAGATGAGATTCGTAGCGGCGCACGAGAACTCATCCAAGCCTTACAACAACAAGGTAAATCAGTCAGTTTATTAAGCGGCGATCATGCTCTCGCAGTTCAGCGCGTCGCCAAAGCGGTAGGCATTAAAACAATCAGCGCCGCCCTCACGCCAGAAGATAAATTACAACATGTCAAAGCCTTACAAGCACAAGGAGAAATCGTCGCGATGATAGGCGATGGCGTCAATGACGCGCCGGTATTAGCACAAGCGCAAATCTCCATTGCAATGGGAAGCGGCACCCAAGTTGCCCGTGCCAGCGCCGACATGATTTTATTAACAGAACAATTACCTAATTTATTAATAGGCATAAACACCGCCCGTCAAACCCTAAAAATCATCCGTCAAAATGTCATTTGGGCAATTGGTTATAATGCGCTCGCCTTGCCAGCAGCAGCGGTGGGTTGGGTAGCCCCCTGGATGGCAGCGATAGGTATGTCTTTTAGCTCCTTATTAGTCGTTGCCAATGCGCTGCGTTTAACTCTCAGCGAACAATAAACCGTTCAAAAAGAGTCCAAGATTTATCTTGGACGTCTCAAGCGTCACTTGCGCTTGCAAGCGTTATATTTTTTCTATCATTTCTCAATCACAAAATAAGGCCATCATTCTCACAACCTGGCCCTCAAAAAAGCCGCCAATTAGACATGAAAGATAAATAATACTGAGTTGTTTGACAACTAATAGATTATTTGATAACTAATAAAAAGTAGGTTCACAGCTTTCATATCAATGACGAGAAACCCTCTCTTTGTAGACGATTTCAAGTATTGATATGCGAAGTGAAAATCCTTTGATATTGTTCCGCCAATTGGGTGATTTTCAGTGGACCTACGTATGGTTAGCAATTTTTTTCTAAATATGAAAGATTTTTTATGCGCGAAATAAATCAAAAATTCAACTCTGGTCGCGCGGATGCCAACAACCCTAACAATCAGGCGTTTTGGCAGGAACGAGGATACAAAGAGAGACCTGAAAACTGGCGGGAATTACATCGCTCCATGAATCGTCCCACCTCATCAAAGAACAGAAGCCGCAAGCGTGATTTCAATGAAGATTGCTTTCTAAGCTTTGACTCTTTTGGGCTTTTACCGTGTGACGGCTTTGGTCGCTTGAGCAAAGATGATTACTAAAACGCTTTCTCCTTGACAAAAACCCGTTTTCCATTTAGCCATCCAGCAAATACAACGCTCCCATCAATGGCGACAATAAACACAAAAAAATTCCATGCTTAAAAACGACTTTTCCTAAGATTCAATTTATCGCAACGACTCACTCTCCTTTCATTATTCAGTCCTTGCGTGAAGGCGAATTGATTGAACTGAATGAGTGTTTGTGAGTGTTTGTAGTAGGCGATTTATCGCTTTGCCGCAATCAACTCAATAACTCACGCTCACGCAGAACGGATTTTTGCTTAACTTAATAGCAGTGCCCCTGATAACGGATCACTGAAAAAAGGATAACTGAAAAAAATGGAAATACTCTTTTTATTAATTCCTATATCGTTGATATTGATAGGATTAATTGTATTGGCCTTTTTGTGGGCGATAAAATCGGGACAATTTGATGATTTAGAAGGGCCAGCCCATGAAATTTTAATGGACAATGATAATTTACCACCATCAAAAGACAAAAGCATGAATTAGAAAACAATTCGTTTATCGGCCCGTAATTCGTTGTACTAATAAGGCCATCACTCAAATCAAGTGTTCAGGCTAAAGTTTTTCTCCGAAAAACTTTAGCCTGAAAGGCAAAAGTTTCGCTTCGCTGTACTTTTGCCTGAACTTCAATTTCACAACATGGCCCCAAAAAAGCCGCCAGTTCGACAAAACCTTGGTTTTTTAACTCAAATTCGTTTATCCGCGTAATTCGTTGTACTTTCGTCTCATTGAGTCAATCTGTTGTATTATTGATTACTTGTACACAGTTGAATGAACGGGTTGTACCTTAAAACCTAAACAACCTCCAAACCAATTCGTTTATCCGCGTAATTCGTTGTACTTACTTTCGTCTCATTGAGTCAATCTGTTGTATTATTGATTACTTGTACACAGTTGAATGAACGGGTTGTACCTTAAAACCTAAATAACCTCTAAACCAATTCGTTTATCCGCGTAATTCGTTGTACTTAATATCAGTGTTGAAACGAAGGCGATTATAAAAAAAAAAGCATTGAAACGTTGTCATAAGACACCTAAATAACTAATTTATAGAGAGGCCTCTTGGGGGCCATTCTATTAAAATCAATAAATGACATTAAATCGGAAAAACAACGGCAAGCAATCCGCTTAAAAATCCTTTTTTATATACAATCCTTGTAATTATTAAGTAAATATGTCCAGAGTCCTAATCCAAAACTACCACACAGAAGTCGAAAAAATCATCCAATACAGCGGTTCGCACAACGAAACCTCCATTCGTGTCGCATTTCAAAAGCTCCTAGAAGGCTATTGCTCGGCAAATCATTTTATTTTAATCCCAGAATTAGCCTACCGCACCCAATACGACACCACCGTTTATCCCGATGGCACCATCAAAGATGCGTTGCGTCTACCTTGGGGCTATTGGGAAAGCAAAGATATCGATGATGATTTAGACAAAGAAATCCAGAACAAATTGGCAAAGGGCTATCCCACCGACAATATCTTATTCGAGGATTCACAAACCGCAGTCTTAATTCAAGCCGGGCAAGAAGTGCAACGCGTTTCAATGACAGACGCGGAAAAACTAGATGCATTGCTAACGCAATTTATCCAGTACGAACGCCCAGAAGTGCGTGATTTTCGGCAAGCCATTGAACACTTTAAAACCGATTTACCCACCCTTGTTGAAACCTTACGAAAAACGCTCGCGGCTCAAACGAAAACCAATAAACCATTTAAGGCAGCCTTCAAAGGCTTATTGACGCTATGTCAAGACTCAATCAACCCAAAAATCAACACCTTTGATATTCGGGAAATGATTATTCAACATATCCTCACCGAAGATATCTTTTTAACCGTTTTCAATGAAACGCAATTTCACCGAGAAAATATCGTGGCGCGTCATTTAGAAACGGTAGTGAATAGCTTTTTCACCGGCAAAGTACGCCGCGATACGCTAAAATCTATTGACAGTTACTACGCCGTAATTCGCCGCGAAGCGGCTAATATTAGCAATCACCATGAAAAACAAAAGTTTCTCAAGGTAGTGTACGAGAATTTTTATAAAAGCTATAATCCAAAAGCGGCGGATAGATTAGGGATTGTTTATACGCCAACTGAAATCGTGCGGTTTATGATTGAAAGCACCGATTATCTATTGGAAAAACACTTTAATCGTTTATTAGCCGATGAAAATGTCGACATTCTCGATCCTGCAACCGGCACCGGTACATTTATTACAGAATTAATTGAATACTTACCCAAAAACCGCCTTCGCGCTAAATACCAACACGAAATTCACTGCAATGAAGTCGCGATTTTGCCCTATTACATTGCCAATCTCAATATTGAATATACCTACCAGCAAAAAATGGGCGAGTATGAAGCTTTTTCACATATTTGCTTTGCGGATACTTTAGACAATTTGGGCTTTGAGCACAGCTATCAAAATCAACAGAAAACCTTATCTCTTGGATTGGACGAAGAAAACGCCGCACGTATTCAAGAACAAAATAAGCGCAAGATTTCAGTGATTATCGGCAATCCGCCCTATAACGCTAACCAACAAAATGAGAATGACAACAATAAAAACCGTGACTACCCTGAAATAGATACCGCGATTAAACGCACTTACATTGCCAACAGCACGGCGCAGAAAACCAAGCTTTATGATATGTATGCACGGTTTTTTCGATGGGCAAGTAATCGTTTATCAGACAATGGCATTTTAACGTTTGTGACTAACTCCTCTTTTATAGAGGCGCGTACATTTGACGGCTTTAGAAAAGTCGTGGCAGAAGAATTTAATGAGATTTACGTTGTTGATTTAGGCGGCGATGTTAGAAAAAATCCCAAATTATCCGGCACTAAAAACAACGTGTTTGGGATTCAAACCGGCGTAGCGATTTCGTTTCTGGTAAAGCGACAAGGCGCAACTTCGTTTCAAATTCACTATGCACGTCGCCCAGAAATGGAAACCGCCGCCGACAAATTGGCATTTCTACGAACTTCCCAATTTAAGCAAATTGATTTTAACAGAATCCTGCCCGACAAAAATCACAATTGGCTCAACCTCGCTGACAATGATTTTGATGAGTTATTGCCTTTGGCTAACAAAGAGACTAAATTGGCTAAGTTGCAAAAAGAGGAACGGGCGGTTTTTAAGTTGTTTTCTTTGGGTGTTTCTACAAACAGAGATGAGTGGGTTTATGACATTAATTGTGACTCATTACAAACAAAAATCAGGTTTTTTATTGAGAAATTCAACTTAAATATTGAATCTAAAAGTGCTTCTCTTGCTTCTCTTGATTATTCTATAAAATGGAGTGATGTTTTAAAGAAAAGATTATTGAATGCAGAAACACTGAAATACAATGATAAATATATTGTTAAACTTTCTTACCGACCCTTTTTAAGTAAATTTTACTATTCAGAAAAGGGACTTTCTGATAGATTAACTTCAAATCACTCTGAAATTTTTGGTAATGAGTTAAAAAGTGAAAATAAAATTATCATGTTTTCCGGTATTGGTTCCTCAAAGTTATTCCAAAGTTTTGCGATTAGCAGCATATTTGGTTTAGATTGTTTAGAAAAAACGCAATGTCTTCCTCTCTACCGCTACGATTCCGAAGGCAGGCGCCTAGAAAACCTCACCGACTGGGGCTTAAAGAAATTTCGCACCCATTACCAAGACAACACCATCACCAAGAAGAACATTTTTCACTACACCTACGCCGTATTACATCACCCGGCTTATCGGCAAAAATACGCCCTGAACCTAAAGCGCGAATTTCCGCGCCTCCCGTTTTATGACGACTTTCATCAATGGGCGGCATGGGGCAAGCAATTAATGAACTTACATTTAAACTACGAAACGGTGCAAAAGTACCCGCTTAAACGGATGGATAAAAAACTAGCCGCCAACCAAACCAATAAACCCAAACTCAAAGCCGACAAAGAAAAGGGTGAAATTCACTTAGATGCTATAACGACTTTGCAACGCATTCCGCCCACCGCTTGGGAATATAAACTCGGCAACCGCAGCGCGTTAGAATGGATACTCGATCAATACAAAGAAAAGAAACCGCGTGACAAAACCATTGCGGAGAGATTCAATACCTATCGTTTTGCCGACTATAAAGAGCAAGTGATTGAATTATTGCAACGGGTTTGTACCGTCAGTATTAAAACGATAGAGATTATAAGAAAAATGCCTTAACATTATACTATTTGTTTGTAGTAGGCGATTTATCGCCTCAACTGTGAAACCATTTGTTCGTAGTAGGTAATTTATTGCTGTGATACGCATGTCCCAATTATTTACCTAAAAATTTAGGGTTATTTGGACACTTTGAGGGCCATAAAATACTTTGAATAGTTTAAAATAAAGTTATGGCCCCCAATTGCGCCTCATTAGCCATAGTTTTTATAAGTGTTTTATTACAACGAGTCCTTAATACATAAGCTTGTGCATGCAAGCGTCATTTGCGCATGCAAGCGTTATATTTTTTCTATAACTTCTCAAATCAGAAGTTTTTATAAATCCTTGATTTCATAATAACCTCTAAACCAATTCGTTTATCCGCGTAATTCGTTGTACTTAATAAATTCAACCCTTAATCCGCATTATTAATCTCTTATTATATACAATCCTTATCCTTAAATTTGACTTTCTGTGATTGTAAGAACAGTTATTTTAAAAAATGAACGAAACCAAAAGAAAAATACTCCAAATTTGCCTCGACAAAAAACGAGATATTACGATTCCTGAAATTGCACAACCTTTAAATCTCAGTCACACAACGGTGCAAAGGTATCTACGTGATTTCAAAAACGCCGGCAGAATTGCCCAATTTAAGATTGGGGAACAAAATGATATTAAAAGACAATATCAATTAATGAACCCCAAAAACTATTTTGACAACTATTTATTTGTCTATAAACAACAACAATTAATAGGTTATCTAAATTTTGATAACGGATTATATCAATTTGCCTACGACAGTCATTATTTATGCCAACCAGAAGCCGTGGCTTTGTCACCAACAATGGATTTGACTGAAACCATTTTGCAAACTGAAAGATTTCACGTTTTTGAACAACTTATTCCAGAAGGAACGGATAGAAAAATACTGGAAAAAAAAGTCGGTTCTGCCAATGACTTTGACTTATTGCCCTTGTTACAGCATATTTATGGAGATTTTCAATTTTCGAGAACGCCGGTTAAATTCGAGAAACATTATTCTCACCCAATTCGTTATACCGATATCAAAGACAAACTCCTTGGACAAAATACTTTTCCCAATATTTTACAAATGGCAATTCACATTGACGACAAGCTACTCTTTCCTGACAGAAATGGATTAACTGAAGTCAGCAGAATTTTGGAGCCGTCGGGATTATCCGGTTATCAACATAAATTTTCAATTGTCTTAAAAAACAATCTCATACGGCAAGCTAAAGCCAATGAAAGCGCTTATTTTTTTATAAAACCGTCTCATCCTAAAAAAGCAGATAGAGACAATGCTTTTTACTTTCCGCACTTAGCTATCAATGAACACCTGTTTATGACTTTTGCCAAAAATGAATTAGGCTTTGAAGTCCCTTGGAATGGTATAATCAAACGCCCACAAGATAGTGAATATCATTATATTGTCAGACGTTTTGATAGACATAACGGCTATAAATTTGCCTATTATGAATTTGCAACCTTACTCGGATTAGATAGCGAACACAAATATAAAACCAGTTCAGAAAAAATGTTCAAGCGGATTAAAAAAGTTTTAACGTTACCCAAAGAACGCCTAATTCTCCTCAGCTATTATTTTTATTCGATGCTTATTGTCCATGAAGATATGCACACCAAAAATTTGTCAGTGAGAACAGACGGAAAAACGATTAGGATGTCGCCCCTTTATGATATTGCAACAACAGCCATTTATCAAAACGTTTGCGGCTATGAATCCCATTTACCTATCAATGGCAAAAGGACTCAGATTCGTCCCAAAGATTTTTATGTTTTGGTGGATTTATTAGCGGTTAAGCGAAAAACGTTTGACAAAACAGCCGCCAATATTTTGTTTAACTATACCCACAAACTCCCAGAGTATTTTGATAGATTAGAAAAAGCGTTTCCAAACGCCAAAATTTATAAAAAAACGCCAGCAAATTTCTCAGATAAAAAACAACGCATTATTCACTCTATTTCATTAGCTGAAAAAATGAGGCAAAGCCATCAAACTCGAATAAAACAACTTAACAAAAATGGTTGGTATGCACAACTTAATATTCCATGCCATGTTGATTATCCGGTAGTGCAAACCAGTCTCATCTGTTTATAGTAGGCGATTTATCGCCTCAACTGTGAAACCATTTGTTCGTAATAAACAATTTATCGCTATGACACGCAGGGGCACTATAATTAACCTAAAATTTTAGGGTTATTTGGACACTTTGAGGGCCATAAAATACTTTGAATAGTTTAAAATAAAGTTATGGCCCCCAATTGCGCCTCATTAGCCATAGTTTTTAT
>Ga0190315_1000105_pt1 | contig 49488 bp, 53 predicted proteins | sample 48701101_MG_FD_161673 | JGI IMG/M metagenome (GOLD analysis project Ga0190315, IMG submission 161673) | Hydrothermal vent sediment bacterial communities from Southern Trench, Guaymas Basin, Mexico - 4870-11-0-1_MG | ecosystem: Environmental > Aquatic > Marine > Hydrothermal vents > Sediment ...
GTTTTTGTTTTCACTTTGGGGCTCTTTGATGGATTTGGGAGTTTTTAGTAACTGGAGGTTATTATCAAACGAGGGGTTATAAGGTTTTGGGATTTTTGTTACGAAATTTTTTCGGAGTTTTGAACGAGGCAAGGTCGTGGCATTTTTCATGACTCTTCCTCATGTAAATTGAATCTTTTTGTTTTTAACTCGTTTTTATGCTTTTATTTTTGATTTGGGCTTTTGTTTTCGCTCCAGAAGCCTCGTGGATAAAGTTGTACACGAGTAGAACGGGAGGATTTCAAGTTAGTAAACATTCCAAAGTCTCTTCTTTGGGCTTGGATTTGAGGCCTGTGAGGGATTATTCACTCACCCTTTATCGAAAAGATTATAAAATTCAAGCCCTCTAACTACCTTACAGCCGATTTAGAAGAAAATCACCCCCAGTTCCAATAAGACTTTAAAAGAATTGAAATTTGGGAGAAATATTTGGCTTATACTAGAGTATGCTAGTTCCAATAAGACTTTAAAAGAATTGAAATAGTAGGATTGATGTTCAATGCAAGCTCGACTTCTTTCTCTTTCAAGTTCCAATAAGACTTTAAAAGAATTGAAATTCTGGCGGCTGAATCGTTATTATTTCAGTTGAACCCGGTTCCAATAAGACTTTAAAAGAATTGAAATTCGTAAACCTTTACGTTTAAATCGTAAGCGTCATATTGTTCCAATAAGACTTTAAAAGAATTGAAATGATTGAGTTCCATTATATACCACCCACCACGCAGTATGTTCCAATAAGACTTTAGAAGAATTGAAATAGTACTTCACCTACCTCACCACAAGAAAACCAAACAGGTTCCAATAAGACTTTAGAAGAATTAAAACTCCGTTTTTGGTATGCATCCTTGAATATTTGTCATATAGATTAGAAAAAATTTTCGCATATTATCATGTATAGACGAAAAATATTCCGTAAAATTTATATTTTATCGATGAATATTCACAATGAGGTAATCAAAATGTATGAGCTTATGAACTTATCTACTGGAAAAATTGTAAGGAAAGGTGAAGCTCTAGAAAAGTTATTCCAAGATTTGCCAGAGGGGCTTTACGAGATAAAAGAGGACGGAAAATTTGTGATGTTCTATAGCACAACTAAACCCGAGCACCAATGCTGGATTTGAAGTTTTTAATTTTTTATTGGCTGAGGATAACAAAATGCAGAATTAGAGATTCTTCTCCAAGATTTCCCTCAAATCTCTCAAAAAGTTCTCCAAATGTTCTCTTTTCACGTGGGGCATCATAACTATCCTTATGTACCCTCTGTGGGCACTTATTCCCCAGCCCCTAGCTTTAAGTTCCCCTTCAATTCTCTCAAGCTTCTTAGAACCAAAGGAAACTATATTAAGCATGGGGTCTCTTATCAGATATACCCCTTTTGTGGCTTTTATTTGTTCAGCAAACCAGTATGCATTTTCCATTGCCTCCTTAACAACTCTCTTGTATCCTTCAAATCCAAGGTGCTTGAGGAGAGTCCAAACGGCTATTGCATTTGCACCCGGTCTAGTGCCTGTTATTGTGGCTTGAAATATCTTCCCCCCTGCCAAGTAAGGGGCTAAAACATTAATCGCGTCCATGTATTTCTTCTCTCTAAATATTATACCGCCTGCAGGAATTGGGGCCATTCCCATTTTATGTGGATCTATTGTGACACTTCGAACCCCCTTAAGCTTAAAATCAAAATCCGGTAGATCATATCCTAAGGCCTTTGCAAATGGAATTACAAATCCCCCAAAAGCAGCATCAACGTGAAGAGGGATTCCATAATCCACAGCAATATCTGAAAGGGCAGGAATATCATCAACAACTCCTAATCCGGTTGTACCGGCTATCCCCACTATTCCAATGGTGTTATCGGTTATTTTATCTTCCACATCTCTGATGTTAACAGAATAATCCCTATTAAGCTCGGCCCAAACCAACTTTACTCCCAGCAGATCACTTGCCTTTAGAAAAGAGAAATGAGCACTTTTTGGTAGGACTAATTCAGGCTCCTCCACATCTGAAATATTGCGAAAGGCTCTCACAGCCAAAATATTCGCCTCGGTACCACCGCTTACTATGTTGCCATAGGCTTTCCTTAGATGCAAAAGCTCTCCAAGCATCTGAACTGCTTCTTCTTCAATTTTCTTACTTCCTCTATGCAATCCCGGATCGCCTAAGTTTCTGTCTATGTATTTTTGGATTATCTTTTGAGCAAGTGGATGAGGGTAAGTGCACATGGATCCCAAAATCTTGCCTGAATTAAAAGTCAAGTCGATTTCAAGCCTTTTCTCAAGCTCAGCAAGTACCTCCTCTTCACTCATTCCTTCCTTTGGGATCATGCTCTCACCAGCTTAGGATGATCAACATAGCATTTAAGCTTTTGTTATTCTCCTCTTATGTGGGATAAATAAAGCCTGAAGAACTGGGGGGTTGTCACAGCTGTTAGCATGGATACTATGACAACAGTGGCAAAAAGAGCTTGGTCTATTAGGCCCTCCTCAATTCCGAACTTTAGTATGGCAAGTTCTAAGCTGCCCCTTCCACCCATTCCAATGCCGACAAGTATTGCCGATTTCCAATCAAATCCAAAAACCTTCATACCTATTCCACATCCAAGAAGTTTTCCTAAAACCGCAGCCAGATAAAGGAGAGCTATCAAGGCAATATTGAGTTCATTAAGAGATGGATTAAACATCAGTCCCACATAAATGAAGAAGAGGGGTATGAAGAATTCCGTAAGAACAACTTGCAAGTCTCCAATAAGCTCGTTAAGCTTTATCTTGCTTAACACAAGGGGATCTCTCCTTTCTCTCAGTCTGCTTATTGTTAAACCTGCGAGGTAAGCACCGATTATCTGGTGCAAACCAACTCTTTCCGCCACTATTGCTAGAAGGAACGTAAGAATTATTGTGAAGGTAAAGAAGATATTTAGGTTTCTCAATATGCCGTAAAATCTCACAGAGCGCTTAAAGATGTACTCAGAAATCAAAAGAATGGCTGTTATGAACATGGCTATCTTAATCGTCAAAATAATCAACGGAAACAATGCGAGCTCGCTCTTTGTCATCGCAGTTATTATGCCGATTAGATAAACGGCCATTATATCATCAGCAAAAGCAGCCCCCATTAATATTGATGAGATCTCCTTCCTAACCCTCGATTTTAGCAATACGCCACTTGTCACTTCAATTGCAGTGTTTCCCAGAGTTACTCCAACAAAAATCGCTGCAGCTAAGCCCTTTCCAAAGAAATAAACCGTTGAAAATCCCAAGATGAATGACACCGCAACGCCTAGGCTAGCCACTGAAATAGCCCTCGCTTTGTTTGATGCAATTGAGGAAAAATTGCTCGTGAGACCCATGTAAAGCATCATCATTAAAAGACCAAATTCGGAGAGAACTTTCAATGGCTCGGAAGGAGAGATAACGTTAAGAAAAAAAGGACCAAGTATCATTCCGGTAAGTATGTGGGCAATTATGGGGTGTATTTCTTTCTTTTCAAAGATCCATTCTAACGTCTTTGCAAAAACCAAGAGAATGGAGAGATCGAGAATGTACTCCACTTCATACCCTCCTGGTCAGCAAAGCCCCTATTATCCACAAGAGCATTAGAAAAATCGCCAGCACCATTGCCAAGGTAGCCCCTCTGCTCGTTCCAAAGACTATTGGAATAGGCCCTATCATTATCACTCCTCCGCCCTCAACGTCAGTTTCTCCTCCAGTTGCTGCCATTAAAGTCCCTATGAAGATAAGCATGAAGCCTATAAATATCAATCCCATTCCCACCAGCATGAGTAGTTCTCCCTTCATGGCCCATCATGGAAAACTACGCTTAGAGTTTTTAAGCTTTAACGCTAAAGTTATTAAAGGAAGGGGGAAGTTACCTTATGCTTGTGATCGTTGATCTTGATGATACCCTCTGCAACACGTGGGAAGCGGCCAGATGGAGTGTTCTCAGGCTCTTGCCCCATTTAATTAGAAAAAGGAAGTTTAAAGCACTACTCTACATTCTTACCCAGAGATACAAAGAGCTAGAGCAGTCAAGAGAGTTGCATCTTCTAGACCTCGACGAACTCGTTGAGAGTTTTATGGAGCGAATCTATCAAAAAATCTCAGAAGATGACCTTAGGGAGATGTTTGAACTGGTCGATAGGACATTTTTTTCAAATTTAAAGCTTTATCCAGATGCTATTGAATTTTTAAAGGATCTGAAGGATATGAACGCTAAAGTAGTGCTTGTGACAGACTCCTCATCTGAGTGGCAACGAAAAAAGCTTGAATATCTCAACCTAAAGCACTACTTTGATTATCTTATAATAAGTGGAGAAACAGGCCACAGCAAGCTTGAGCCATACAATTTTATACTTGCAAAGAGAAAGTTCCCCAAGGAGAGCGAGATTTACGTAGTAGGGGACAGAGATGATACAGACATGAGGGGAGGAAAAGAGATCGGTGCAACAACAATTCTCGTGAGAAGAGGATACTTCAAGTCTCTCTTACCAAAGCATGCTGATTACATAGCTAGAGATCTCAGAGAGGCACTAGAGGTGATTAAACGTGAGCATAAAAAGCGAACTTAAAAGAAAAGCGTTACACCTCAGCGGGCTTACCGTCCCACTGATCTATTTAATATTTGGACAAAAGGTAGCAATGGGATTTGTTGCATTCGCACTAGTAGCCTTTCTGATTCTGGAGCCCTTTAGGATAGTTGAGGAGCTAAGAGACAAAGTAAAAAGAAAGCTCGGAGTTTATGTCAGAGATGAGATAATAAATCTTGTAGAGCGAGAGTTAGAGACAATTTCAAGGGAGCATGAGAAATATTCAATTGGGGCTCACATATACTTTACGGCAGCTGCACTAATAATAGTCTGCTTTTTCCCAAGAGATATAGCCATAGGTGCCATAACAGTTGCAACCCTTGGGGATGCTATAGCGGCAATAGTGGGCAAACCACTCGGAAAACACAGATTCAAAAACGGAAAAAGTGTAGAAGGAAGCTTGGCATATTTTTTAAGCGCCTTTTTGATATTGTTCCTTTTAATAGACCTCCCTCATGCTTTTGTGGGGGCTTTAGCTGGAACACTGGCAGAATTTTATGAATTGCCCCCGGATGACAACTTTTCAAACCAGCTTGCCGTGGCACTTGTCATGTATCTATTCAGAAAAGCCATCTTTTAGAATTAGAGATATCCACCGTTCTGGTTGTCCGCTACTTTTGAAATAATTGTAGCGGATAACCTTCCGCCTCGAAGTCATTGAGTGACTTTCGGAGAATAACTTCCCACATACCGGAGACCAACAAAAATCGTAGCACGAGACTATAAAAATTAGAAAACAAAAGACAGCAAACGTTTCACTTGTTGCAACCTATTAAACAGCCTAGATATTTGTTCGCCTAGTTGATATATGGGCATAAATATTTATATATCCCTCGCTATCACTCTTAGTGATAATGCTTTTGCGGAGGTGCAGGGATGGAGAGAATAAACTTCATATTTGGCATTCACAATCATCAGCCACTCGGCAACTTTGGCTGGGTATTTGAGGAAGCATACAACCGCTCTTATAGGCCTTTTATGGAGATCCTAGAAGAGTTCCCGGATATGAAAGTAAACATTCACTTTAGCGGCCCGCTTTTGGAGTGGATTGAGGAAAACAAGCCTGATTATCTTGATCTTCTTAAGTCTCTCATAAAAAAGGGTCAACTTGAGATTGTTGTGGCAGGATTTTATGAGCCAGTTTTAGCAGCCATTCCAAAGGAAGATAGATTAGTTCAAATAGAAATGCTAAAAGATTATGCCAGAAAGCTGGGTTATGATGCAAAAGGCGTGTGGCTCACGGAGAGGGTATGGCAACCAGAACTGGTAAAGTCACTTAGGGAGGCTGGAATTGAATATGTAGTCGTCGATGATTATCACTTCATGAGCGCCGGAGTGAGCAAAGAAGAACTCTTCTGGCCATACTATACGGAAGATGGAGGAGAAGTCATAACAGTATTCCCAATAGATGAGAAATTACGCTATCTGATACCCTTCCGCCCGGTTAAGAAGACAATCGAATATTTGGAAAGCCTTACAAGTGACGATCCCTCAAAAGTAGCGGTATTTCACGACGATGGTGAAAAGTTTGGAGTATGGCCAGGCACGTATGAATGGGTTTATAAAAAAGGCTGGCTTAAAGAGTTCTTTGATGCAGTTACAAGCAACGAGAAGATTAACCTTATGACCTATACCGAGTATCTAAGCAGATTCAAACCAAGAGGGCTGGTATATCTCCCAATTGCCTCTTACTTTGAAATGAGTGAGTGGTCTCTGCCAGCAAAGCAGGCAAAACTCTTCGTGGAGTTTGTAGAACAGCTAAAGGAAGAGGGAAAGTTTGAACGCTACAGGGTTTTTGTTAGAGGGGGGATATGGAAGAACTTCTTTTTCAAGTATCCAGAAAGCAACTTTATGCACAAAAGGATGCTAATGGTGAGTAAAGCCGTTAGAGAAAACCCTGAGGCAAGAGGATATATCCTTAAAGCGCAGTGTAATGATGCATATTGGCACGGCGTCTTCGGAGGAATCTATCTTCCTCATTTACGAAGAACAGTATGGGAGAACATAATAAAGGCCCAAAGCTATCTAAAGCCAGAAAATAAAATCCTCGACGTTGATTTTGATGGAAGAGAAGAGATCATGCTGGAAAACGATAGCTTTATTGCCACAATAAAACCCCACTATGGAGGCAGCATCTTTGAACTGAGCTCGAAGAGGAAGGCGGTAAACTACAATGATGTTTTGCCAAGAAGATGGGAGCATTATCATGAAGTGCCGGAGACTGCAACACCTGAGGAGGAAAGTAAGGAAGGTGTTGCGAGTATTCATGAGCTTGGGAAGAAGATTCCAGAGGAAATAAAGCGAGAACTTGCCTACGACTGGCAGTTAAGGGCTATCCTTCAAGACCACTTTATCAAGCCCGAGGAGAGTCTCGATAATTACCGCCTTGTAAAGTACCATGAACTCGGCGATTTTGTCAACCAGCCTTACGAATATGAAATGACGAAAAATGGAGTAAGACTATGGCGCAACGGTGGCCTCTACTTGGAAGAGAAGATACCAGCGAGGATTGAAAAGAGAATAGAATTAAACGAAAAGGGCTTCACAGCCCATTACAGGATTTCACTTAAAAAGCCCTACAAAGCTCTCTTTGGAGTGGAATTAAACCTGGCAGTGCACAGCGTTATGGAAAGTCCAGAGGAATTTGAAGCAAAAGAGTTTGAAGTAAACGACCCCTATGGCATAGGGAAAGTTAAGATAGAACTCGACAGGGAAGCAAAGGTTTGGAAGTTCCCGATAAAGACACTAAGCCAGAGCGAGGCGGGATGGGACTTCATACAACAGGGAGTCAGCTACACCCTGTTGTTCCCAGTAGAAAAAGACTTGAAGTTCAAAATAATATTTAGGGAGCTTTGACTTTTCTTTTTCGATCCCTTTCTTAAGGGCGAAGAAGATACTCCATTAAACAGTGGCAAAAAGAGAAGAAAGTCCGCAAATTTAGATCTTAAGATTTATAGGCTCCTCTAAACGCCAGAACCGGCAGAAGGAACACTTCTCTCCTTGAGCTGGCATTCCACAGACCTTACATTCCTTGAGCTCTGCTTTTTTAAGTTCAACTTCAAACAAATGCCTTTTTCTTAGATAGCCTTTCACAAAGTTTACTTTAGTTCCTGGCCTTTTTTCCTCCAGCTCATTTAAAATCTGCTTGTATTCTATTGTCGTTGCTCCTCTTGCATAAGGGCATTCGTCGATTATGTACTCCAATCCAACCGCAAGGGTATAAGCTACCACTTCTCTCTCAGTAAGCTCATAGAGGGGCTTAACCTTTCTTATAAATTTTCCCTCCCCTGGTAAAAGCGGCCCCTGCTTTGCCAGATACTCTGTGTTCCAGTTCATGAGGTTGGAAAATATAAAGCTCGCCTCATCATCCAAATTGTGTCCCGTTGCTATAACATCAAATCCATTGTCGTGGGCAAATTTGTTGAAGATATAGCGCTTTGTAAGACCACAATAAGAACATGTTGGTCTTCTTGTCTTTACTTCACCAATTCCCCATCCCAAAAGCTCCCTGATTCTAACTATATGGATTGGTGCATCTATAACTTCGCACTGCTTTCGTACATATTGCTCGCTTTTTTCTGAGTACTCACCTATGCCGAGGTTTATATGGAGGCATTCCACATTGTAACCGAGCTTTTTAAGAACGTAAGCGGTAACAGCTGAATCCTTTCCTCCGCTAACGACCACAAGAACTTTTTCATCCGGCTTTAGGAGTTTGTATCTTTCAATTGTTCTCTTAACCTTTCTCTCAAAATACTCCACGAAGTGATCAGCGCAAAGATACATTTTTGGATAATGGAGTTTTATAAATGCTTTCCCCCCGCAGACCCTGCATTTCATAGTCTCACCAAAATCAGAAAAAGGAAGGCAAATTTAAATCTTTGCCTTTATGCCTCCAAGCTTTCAACAGTCTTCTTCCAATTGCCCGGCTTTTTAAACTCCCTCTCTGTATATAATCCTTCTTTGATCAATATCCCTCTTGCAGCCAAAAGGCCCGTAGCAGCAGCGTTAACTATGTCCCTGCTTAATCCAGCTCCATCTCCTGCAGTGAATATGTTCTCTATGCTGGTCTCAAGCAGATCATTAACCTCAACTCTCATGGCATAGTATTTTATCTCCGGAGCATAGAGCAAAGTATGATCGCTTGCAACACCGGGAATTACCTTCTCAAGTCTCTCAAGCCCTTCAATGATGTTCGTCACAACCCTGTGGGGCAACGCCATTGCTATATCTCCGGGAGTAACGTGTTTTAAAGTTGGCTCAACGTCGCTCTTTTTTATTCTGCTCCACGTGCTTCTTCTCCCCCTTCTTAAGTCACCAAGCCTTTGAAGGATTGGCTTTCCACCACCTATAGTTGTAGCGAGTTGGGCTATGCTTTTGCCGTAGGCAGTGGTATCTTCAACAGGCTCAGTGAGCTCAATCCTAGTTAAGAATGCAAAATTGGTGTTGTTGCTCTTTTTATCTCTCATGGAATGACCGTTCACACCCACATACCCATCATACTTTTCTCCAACTACAAAACCGTTCGGATTTGTACAGAAGGTTCTCACAAAATCGTCGTAAGTGTCTGTGTAGATGTGAAACTTTGGATCATGGTTTATTTTGGTTATCGGTTCCATTATTATTGCCGGCACTTCCACTCTAACCCCCACATCTATCGGTCCGTGTCTGGCCTTTAGTCCAATCTTTTGAGCAACATCATGGAACCACTCTGCTCCTCCCCTGCCGGGGGCGACTACTATATACCTAGCCTTGACCGTGAATACATCTCTCCCTTTTCTTGCCCTGATTTCCCCTTTTCTAAATTCCTCAACTTTTGTCCATAGAATAAACTTGACTCCTTTGGCCTCCAGATAGTCTTTAATGCTCTTTATAACTTCCTTTGTGTAATCTGAGCCAATATGACGTTGAATTATTGGTATAAACTTTACTCCCGCCTGAGCAGCTCTTCTCTCCCATTTCCTGATCTCATCTTCATTTCCCTTGTAAACCCCCTTGGGAGCACCGTGCCTTAGGAAAATCTGATCAACTTCCCACACAAGCTGCCAAGAATAGTTTTCGTCCTTTGTAAGGTCTGTTAAGTTTCCTCCGATGTCAGGCCTCAGGTTTATTGTTCCATCACTAAGTCCACCTGCACCGCCTACACCACTCATTATGTGACAGGGCTTGCATTCAATGCAATAACCAAGTTCATCCATGGGACATATTCTCTGCTCTATATCTCCACCCTCATCAAAAATTGCAATTTTCAGATTACTTTTTTCTGCAAGCTCATAAGCTGCAAAAAGGCCTGCAGGACCTGCACCTATTATGACAACATCAAACCTCTTGTCAAAACTCATATTTCCCTTGCCAATGTTTGGGTACAACTATCTTATAAACTTTTTGCCTAATAAAAGGTTAATCAGGGGCATCTCTCTTTAGGTTTTGCCTCGTATATGTATATGAGCCCTTGCAAAGAGGAGTTTTTACTTTAGAGAAAATTTTAAGTGGAAAGCAAACAAAAAATTATAGGGGGTAGATGTGAACGGCCCTTTTCCAAGCAAACCCAAAGGTGCGAAAAATAAGAAAATGTCAATAATCATCGGTAAAAAACGCCATATAATGCTTCAAAGAAAGGAGGAGCTGAGCCATAACATTAGGTACATCTCCAAAGTGCCGGTTAAGCTAGTTATGAACAGGGAATTTTTGACGGCCCATCCTGAGGATTCTCTAACACTTCTGATCGGCAAATTCACAAGCGAAGAAACCTCTGCAGTAGTTGTTGATGAAGATAGAAAACTCCTTGGATTCATAACCATGAAAGACCTCCTACACTTTTTTACAACGCCGAGAAGGTATTCAGTCGTCGGTTTGGGTTTGCTGAAAAAATACACATTAACCCGTGCTTCCAGGGTAGAAGACATAATGGTAACAAAGCCGATAACCATCCACGTAGAGGATAACCTTGGACACGCTATTAAGCTTATGACAGAGACAGGAAAACATCACCTACCTGTTATCGATGATGAGAAAAAGGTTCACGGCTTGCTGGAGGTTAAGGACATAATTCGGCTTATCAGGATTGTTGCGCTTTAATCAGCGGGAGATGAAAACATGGACGTGTTCCTTGAACTCGCACTGATCCTAATAGTTGCTAAACTGTTTGGATATATAGCCACAAAAGTCAAAATGCCGGGGGCTCTTGGTCAGCTTATTGGGGGAATGCTTATTGGGCCCTCTATTTTAAACATAGTAAGCTATTCTGAAGGTATTCATTTAATAAGTGAGATGGGTGTAGTTTTGCTCTTATTTCTTGCGGGTCTTGAAACGGACGTTGAAGAATTTAAGCGCGTTGGAGTACCCGCCTTCCTTATTGCCCTTGGTGGAGTTGTGGTTCCTTTCATGATGGGCTACTATATATCTGAATGGTTTGGCTATGGAAGAACCGAAGCCTTGTTTCTGGGAGGGATTTTAACTGCTACAAGTGTTGGATTAACCGCAAACATCTTAATGGAAATGAAAAGACTCCGTACGAAAGAAGGAACAGCCATTTTGGCTAGTGCTGTCGTTGATGATGTCCTTGGGATTATAGTTCTCACAACCCTAATTGCCATGCACAGAAAGGGGCATGTTTACGTAGAGGATCTGGGAACTTTGATTGGGGAAATAGCGGTGTTCTTTGTAGTTAGCTGGCTTGTTGGAAGGCCAATTGTTAAAGAAGTTCTGCTCCTCTCTGAAAGAATTGACTTACCAGAAACGCTGACAGCATTTGCCCTTGCTTTAACTCTTATTTTTGCGTATATAGCTGAGCAGTTTAGGATAGCAGGGATAACCGGGGCGTATTTAGCAGGAGTGCTGATAGCACAAACAGACGAGGCAAAGAGAATAAGCGACAGGATAATAGCCATCTCTTACTCTCTTTTCGTTCCTGTCTTCCTCGTGGGAATTGGAATAAAGACAGACATTGAAGTTCTGTTACATGCAGGAGCGTTTGCAATTCTGTATTCAATAATAGCGATAATAGGGAAGGTCTTAGGCTGTGGAGCAGGAGCGCTGATAGCTAAATTCAAACCCAAAGAGGCTCTTAGAGTCGGCGTTGGAATGATCCCCAGAATGGAAGTTGCGTTGATTATGGCAAACGTTGCCCTTACTGAAGGCGTCTTTGACAAAGGACTATTTTCGATTCCCGTGACAATGGTTATACTGACGACGTTTATAACCCCCCCACTCTTGAAGTGGGTGTTCTCGAGGGATTAGTATGGAAACGCTTATCATGTTGGCCTTAATGCTAGCCATGGCAAAGCTCCTTGGATGGGTATTCGAAAAAATTGGTCAGCCCGTTGTTCTCGGCCAGATTCTCGGGGGATTAATTATAGGGGTTTTTGCAGAGAGCAATGAAATAATTAGAGAGTTTTCAAACCTTGGAGTTCTCTTACTTTTATTTCTTGCGGGTATTGAAAGCGATCTTCAGGAGTTCAGAAGGGTTGGGACGCCTAGTATCTTTGTTGCCGGTATTGGAGTTCTTTTTTCATTCATATTGGGATTTTTAGTGGCTTATCCATTTGTGGAGTTTCACGAGGCTCTGCTCTATGGTGCAATAATGACCCCCACGAGCGTTAGCATAACTGTAAGGGTTCTAATGGAACTTAGGAGGCTTAGAACAAGGGAGGGCACTACTATTCTGGCAGCTGCCGTTGTTGATGACGTCCTTGGGATTCTCGTTCTTACCATGATTATCTCCCTACTCCGCGAGGGGAGTGTAGATTACAAAACCATTGTGGAAATCATCGTGGAAGTCAGCGGCTTTCTGGCTATATTCATTTATCTTGGCCCTGTATTTGCAGAGAAAGCTTTTAAGAGAATTTCACGCATAGACTTGCCCGAATCAACAACAGCATTTGCGGTTGTATTTTTGATACTATTTGCCTATATGGCTGAGCACCTAAACCTCGCTTCCATCTTAGGGGCGTACATGGTAGGCCTCACCATAGGACAAACGAGCTACAAAAAACAGGTTGAAGACCACGTAAGTGTCTTGGGTTATTCCCTGTTTATACCTCTCTTTTTTGTTGAAGTTGGTATGAGGATCGAACTAAGTTATATACTTCACGCAAGTCTCTTTGCAGTCCTTTACACTGCCATGGCAATAGTGAGCAAAGTAGTGGGATGTGGTTTTGGAGCATACCTGTCGGGCTTTGATCTTAAAGCCTCTTTGAGAATCGGCGTCGGCATGATTCCAAGACTTGGAGTGGAGCTTGCTATGTTAACCATAGCACTTTCAAGCGGGGTTATCGGTCCCGATGCATTGACTATAGCAATCTTTATGGTGTTTGTAACCACCATATTAACACCACCTTTGCTGAAATGGGTGTACAAAAGATAATCTATGGAAATCTTACAAGCACATTTCGCCAAAAATTCGAAAGAAAATTATTTATATTTGAAGAAACTAAATGATAACTAAAGTAAACATCCAAAGTTACCAGGTGGATTTTATGGTGTATGTGCTCGTTGAGGAAATGATATCAAAAGGGAAGCTGGAGGATTTGATAGTACTAATAGGGGACAAAGAGAGAATAAACAATTTCATCTATGAAAATCTTAACAAATTCTACAAGGATGGCGGAAGTTTTGTAAGGCGAAAAGAAACAGAAGATAGGCTCTATGAACTATGGGATCTTCACAAGCCTGATGGAGAAACTCTCGAGTTGCGATTTTACGTGTTCGGAGATGAAAAAATAGACTCCGTTAAGATAATCGAATAAAAATTGGTGCGGTGGCCGGGATTTGAACCCGGGTTACCGGCTTGGGAGGCCGGTGTCCTAGACCAGGCTAGACTACCACCGCTCAACAGAAATAATAAGAAAAGGGTTTAAAAGCTTTACTTTAAGCGCTCTAGAATTATAGCAGGGCAAACCTTTGTAACACCGTCAATTTTTCCTATCTTGTTTGACATTATATCCGCAAGATCCTCGCCATCTTTTGCCCATATTTCTGCCATTATCATGTGATCGCCACTTGAAAGGTAGAGCTCTCTAACAAACTCAAACTTCCTCAGTTTATTGGCCACTTCAAACAACTTTTCCGGCTTAGTATCAACCCCAGTTATGCTTATCAGATTGTATCCAAGCTTTTGGGGATTCACCTTGATCGTATACTGTTGTATGATGCCCTTTTCTTCCAAAGCCCTAACTCTCTTTCTTACAGCCGTTTCACTTATGCCCAAAACCTTGGCTATTTCCGTGAAAGGTGTCCTAGCATCTTTCGTCAACATCTCAATTATTACTTTATCCCTCTCATCTAGCATAAATCTCCCCCATGGTTATTTTGTCAAAACAAGTATATTAACTTTTTTGAACTTTAGAGTTCATCCTTCAAACTTAATTTTGCGATAATTTCAACGTGAGGGGTATGGGGGAACATGTCCAGCCCAATTATGCTCTCTAAGGAGTATTCTTCCTTAAGCTTTTTGAGATTTTCAGCAAAAGTTTTGGGATTACAAGAGACGTAAACCAAATTCTCGGGCAAATCATTCAAGATCTTTCTTATGAGTTTTGGATGTAAGCCGGCTCTTGGTGGATCCACTATAACCGTGTCGTATGACCTCAAGCTTTCGACATCTTTATCAGCACCTATCCTAAACTCAGCATCAACGTTGTTTATTTCTGCATTTCTCTTGGCCATCTCAACCGCAAACGGGGTTATTTCAACACCCTCTACTTTTAATCCTTTCTTGGCTAGGTATATTCCAAAAGTCCCTACCCCTGAATAAAGATCAAGTACCTTTTCCCCTTCAACAAATTCTGCGACTTTCTTTAGGAGGTTAACCGCTTGATAAGAGTTTGTTTGGAAAAACGAGTTAGGGTGAATCAAGTAAACCACATTGTCAAGCCTCTCTCTGATAAATTCCCTTCTCCAGAACCTTTTTGGCTCGCCATAGGAGACATCACTTTTAGTATTGTTGATGCTCCAATAAAGGGAGTCGGCAAAACCAAAATACTGGCTGACTTCTTCGGGAAGTTCCCCATTAGAGGTCACTAAATTCACCATAAGCTCCCCTGTGAATTTCCCTTCTCTAAGCACAATATACCTTAAAAATCCCTCACTTCTTTTTAAATCCCAGAGTTGAATGTCAAAATCTTCTATAAACTCTCTCAAAGCACTCAACGCTATCTTGCTATTTCCTCCGAATACTTCACATTCCTCAATGTCAATAACATCCCACCAAGCTCCCCTTCTCCTAAATCCTATTCCCTCTGTAGTTGTCGCAACGTCAATTCTATTCCGATGTCCATAAATTTTTGGAGAGGGAATTACCTTTACTTCAGTGTCGAGGAGATGAGCAAGCTTCTCTTCTTTAAGCTTTATCTGTTCTTCATAGGGGATATGCTGAAGCAAACATCCCCCACATCGTCCAAAATAGTGGCAAAGCGGGTCTACCCTCTTGGAGGAGAATTCAAGTATCTCATAGTCGTGAGCAACGAGTTTTTTCTTCTCTCTACGCCATCCTCTTATTTCAACCAAGTCCCCTGGAGAAGTAAACGGAACCAAAATGATCTTTTTCCCAACCCTTGCTTCTCCAAACCCTTCCTCGCTTAGTTTTGCTATCCTTGCCCTCATATTTCAATGTTTTTTAGGATGCATATAAAAAGATGCCGCTTAAATTTGGGAATTTTTTGATATCATGTTGTCACAATGCCAACTGACTGTAGGACAACCCTTATTAGGGATAAAGGAGTAATAATAACGGTGTTTTCGTGATGGTTGCTAGAAAAGATATTATATACAAACTCCTAGCGACCAAGAAAAAAGCTACTTCTCTGCAGAAATTGAGTGAAGAACTTGAAACCCCTATGCCCCACCTTTTGTACACCCTGAAACATTTAGAATCCGAAGGGCTTGTTGAAATATCTTTTGGAGAAAAAAAGGCTACAATAATGGTAAAAGCAAAAACTATTGATGATTACTTCTGATTTTTCTCTTGCTTTTTCCTATATTCAAACAGTTCTCCAACAGTCACAAGTGGGACTAACATGTAACCTTCTCTCGAGAGTGATTCTTTTGCACCTTCTTCCCTATCAACTACCACCATAATAGCAACAACCTTTGCACCCTCTTCCTCTATGGTTTTTGCAGCCCTTAGAACGCTATTTCCCGTTGTTGTGACATCTTCCACTAAAAGAACTCTATCTTCCGGTGTTACTACCCCTTCGATCTGTCTCCCTGTTCCGTAACTTTTTTTCTTTTTACGCACGATTAGAATAGGCTTTTCTGTCTCCAAGGCTAAAGAAACGGCTATAGGTACCGCCCCCAGTTCTGGCCCGGCTATTTTATTATACTCAAGACCCAACTCCTCCGCCTTTGACCTCATAAGGGAAGCAATAAGTCTCAATGCTTTCGGATTGGTTATCAGCTTTTTAATGTTTATGTAGTAGTCACTTTCTTTTCCAGAGCTTAAAACAAAGTGGCCAAACTCTATGACCTTTTCTTTGAAGATCATTTTGATAAGCTGATCTTTTTTCTTTGACATCTCCATGTAAACCCCTCCTTTTTTTACTTGAATGTGCTAACAAAAAATTTATAAATCTTTGCCGAGTTAATTCGGTCGGGCTTTATGAGGTTCCAAGATGTGATTAGCATAAACGATTTTAGAAAAGAAGATATCGACTATGTTTTAAGGGTTGCAGAAAAACTTGAAGAAGAAGTTAAAAAAGAGGGAACCCTTGAATACGCAAGAGGGAAAGTTCTGGCGACTCTCTTCTTCGAGCCATCAACAAGAACAAGATTGAGCTTTGAAAGCGCAATGCACAGACTCGGTGGAGCAGTCATAGGGTTTGCCGAAGCATCGAGCACAAGCGTCAAAAAGGGAGAAAGCCTCATGGATACAGTAAGAACTGTGGAAAACTACGCTGATGTGATAGTTATAAGGCATCCAAGGGAAGGTGCAGCAAGACTGGCCGCTGAGATTGCCAGAGTTCCAGTAATAAACGCTGGAGATGGAGCAAACCAGCACCCCACACAAACCTTGCTTGACCTTTATACGATCAACAAGGAGTTTGGAAAAATAGATGGCCTCAACATTGCCCTTCTTGGAGACCTTAAATACGGAAGAACCGTGCATAGCCTAGCAAAGGCTCTCTCTTATTACAATGTCAGGCTTTATTTTGTGGCTCCCAAAGGTTTAGAGATGCCAAGGCATATAGTTGAGGAAGTGTCAAACAAAGTCGAAATCGTAGAAACCAACAATCTAGAAGAGGTAATCCCGGAGATAGACGTGCTTTATGTAACGAGAATCCAAAAAGAGAGGTTCCCAGATCCTGCAGAATACAACAAAATCAAGGGATCATACAAAGTAGATTTAAAGACTCTAGAGAATGCCAAAGATACGTTAAAGGTCATGCATCCCCTGCCGAGGGTTGATGAAATAGCGTATGAAGTTGATAATACAAAGTATTCCGCGTACTTTAAGCAAGTATGGAGCGGAATTCCAGTCAGAATGGCACTTCTTGGCATTGTCTTGGGGGTGGTAGAATGAAGGAGCTAAAAGTCTCAGCAATTAACAAAGGAACTGTAATAGACCATATACCAGCTGGCAGAGGATTGAAAGTTCTTGAGATTCTCAATTTGTCCGAAGACAGTACAATACTTGTAGCCATAAACGTAAGAAGCAGAAAGCTTGGAAGAAAGGACATTATAAAAGTCGAAGGGAAGATACTGAACGAGGAAGAAGTCAACAAGATAGCCCTTATAGCTCCAACCGCCACGGTGAACATAATAGAAAACTGGGAAGTCACAGAGAAAAGAAAAGTCGAAATACCGGATGAGATAATTGGAATCATAGAATGTGCAAATCCCAATTGTATAACACACTATGAAAAAGTGAAGCCAAAGTTTAAGGTGGTTTCAAAGAAGCCGCTTAAGCTAAAGTGTCACTACTGTGAGAGGACAATGGAAGAAGACATCGTGCTGAAACACCTGTTGTGATGATCAAAATGATTATTAAAGGAGAGATACTCTCAAAGAGCTTTAAGGGAAGGGGATACATATTAATCAAGGATGGATTAATCAAGAGCGTCCAGCGAGAAAAACCAATGGGAAGCATTGATATTGACGCAGAGGATGGGCTTATTATTCCTGGTTTAATAGACATGCATGCTCATTTCCGAGAACCCGGATATGAGCATAGGGAGACAATAGAAAGCGGATCAAAGGCTGCCGCTCATGGAGGTGTTACAACCGTCGCCCTTATGCCAAACACAAATCCTGCCATGGATAACACCGAGACAATAAAATACGTAAAAGAAAAGGCAAGGGAAATTGGACTTGTAGATGTTCTCGCCGTTGGAGCCATTACAAAGGGCAGGAAGGGAAAAGAACTCACAAATTTCGAGAAGTTGGCAGAACATGTTGTGGGATTCAGTGACGATGGAACAACACCTCAAAACTTTAGGATATTTTTAGAAGCCGCTAGACATGCAAAAAATGTAAATAAGCCAATTTTAGATCACGCAGAGATAGAAGAGTTATCCGGGGGCAGCATGAGAGAAGGGAATTTCTCAAGGTTTTGCAACATAAGCGGGATTCCTGACATAGCTGAATCAATAGCCGTTGCAAGGGATGTGGAGGTAGCAAGATACACCAGAGCTCATATTCACATACAGCACCTTTCAACAAAAGCCTCTGTGGAAATTGTCAGAGAAGGGAAGAAAAGAGGAATCCCAGTATCAGCTGAAGTTACCCATCATCATCTCCTTTTTAAGGACGAAGACCTAAAAGATCGCTCTCCATTTAAAAAAGTTAACCCTCCTCTGCCAAGAGAGGAAGATCAGGAAGAACTCATAAAAGGGCTCCTTGATGGTACAATAGATATAATAGCCAGTGACCATGCCCCATACTCCCTTGAGGAAAAGAACGTGGACATTGAAAAAGCCCCCTTTGGGATAAGCGGTATTGAGACCCTGCTTTCTTCTTTGTTTTTAATAGCAAAAACACATGAGATTCCTCTCGAGATCCTTCTGGAAAAAGTCACCTACAATCCGGCAAAGTTGTTTAACCTTCCTCTAAAAGGGGACATAAGACCGGGATACGAAGCCAATATAGTTATCTTAGACCCAGACAAAGAATGGAGGGTCACAAAGAAAAGTTTATTCTCAAAAGGTAAGAACACTCCCTTCCTCGGGAAAAAACTTCCAGGAGTAGTTGAGATGACTATCAAAGGAGGCAAAATTATATACCGGAGGGATCAACTTGATTGAAGCAGAGCTTGTAGAAAAGAGGATAGCAAGAGATTATGGTTTCTTTAGATTTAAACTCCACGAGGAATTAGAAAAACCTGATGCAGGACAGTTTGTAATGCTAAAAGCCCTTGACGAGCCAATTCTCGCAAAACCGTTCTCTATCTATTCCTACAAAAACAAGAAACTCACCCTGTTTATAAAGCGTGTCGGGAGATTAACGGGAAAGGTATTTTCCAGCCCCATAGGAGAGGTGTTCTATATAAGAGGGCCTTATGGAGTGCCCTACATTGAAAAAATTAACAAAGAGAAAAAGTATATCCTGATCGGAGGAGGGAGTGGAATAGCCCCTTTGAATTTCTTTTCAGAACTTTATCCAGAGCTCGTTTACAAAAAACTCTATGGGTTCAGGGAGAAATACATAAGGGAGCTCTTCGAAAAGGAAGAGCAGTCAAACCTTGTAATAGAAGAGGAAAGTGGAAAGACTGTTGTAGACCTGCTGGTGAATGTTTATTCAGAAGAGTTCGGAATTTTAGCATGCGGTCCAACTCCAATGTTAAAAAACCTCCCTTCAGGTTCATATGTCTCCCTTGAGGCTGTAATGGGGTGCGGGATAGGGACGTGCAAAAGTTGTGCTATAAAGACAAAAGAGGGCATTAAAATGGTTTGTAAAGACGGCCCACTCTTCAAGAAGGAGGAGGTACAATGGGAGTGGATTTAAGCGTCAAGAGATTGGGAATAAAGTTTAAAAATCCGCTAATACTTGCTTCAGGACCAGCGGGGTTTGGTTTTGAGCTCCAGCAGTATCTGGACATCTCAAAGGTGGGTGCAATAACCTTGAAAACCATTACGTTAAATCCCAGAGAAGGAAATGCTCCTCCAAGGCTCATTGATACTCATGGAGGGATAATAAATTCCATAGGGCTCCAAAATCCTGGGATTAAGGAATTCCTTGACACTATTGCTCCAAGACTTAAAGAGATTAAGACAATCAAAATTGGAAGCATCGCAGGATTTAGCATAGAGGAATGGAACATTCTAGGGGAAGAAATGGACAAAATAAAAGAAATAAAGGCAATTGAGCTTGATCTTTCATGCCCCAACGTAAAAGGAAAGAAAATTTGGGCCAAAGATGAGAAACTCACCCAAGAAGCGATAAAGGCTGTAAGGAAATCGACAAATAAGCCAATAATTGCTAAACTCGCCCCTGACGTCACCGATATAGTAAAAATAGCAAAGGAGGCAGTAGAGGCAGGGGCTGATGCTTTAAGCATTGGGAACACAATAGAGGCCATGAGAATAAACATCGAAACTGGATTACCCGTTCTCAAACTCAAAACTGGCGGCTTGAGTGGTCCGGCAATAAAGCCCATTACCCTCGCAAGGGTCTTTAAGGTGACCGGAGCTTTAGATGTCCCAGTTATAGGCATTGGTGGGATTATGACCTGGGAAGATGCTTTAGAATATGCAATGGCCGGCGCATCGCTTATTGGAATAGCTACTGCCCTCATGATAAATCCTCAGTCTCCGCTTGAGATTTTAGAAGGCATCGAAAGCTTTCTCAGGCAAAAAAGAATTGAGAGATTTGAGGAGATAATTGGAATATCTCATAGGAGTGGATTCTGATGTTTATTAAGAAATACAGGAAAGCGAGGGATAAGAATATGTCAATTTTGGCAGTCGGCCTTGACACCGACATTGAAAAAATCAGGGGATTTAACAGCGTACTGGAGTTTAATGAGCATATTGTAAAAGAAACGGCTGACCTAGTATGTGGGTATAAAATAAATATTGCATTCTACGAGAAGCTCGGCTGGAAAGGATACAAGGAGCTTGAAGATACGATAGAACTCATAAAAAACGAAACGGATTTGCCAATAATCCTCGATGTCAAAAGAGGGGACATTGGGAATACTGCGAGGGCCTATGCTAGAGCGTATTTCGATAAACTCAAAGTGGATTCAGTAACCGTTAATCCCTATATGGGAAAAGACTCAATAATCCCGTTCTTGGAGAAAGGACATGCGTTTATTCTGCTTTTAACGAGTAATGAGTCGATTGGAGACATTGAGCTTCACGTCTATCTAAAAGTTCTTGAGCTTGCAAGGGAGCTGGAAAAAAGATATCCAAAAAGGGTAGGCATAGTGGTGGGAGCAACAAGGGGAGAACATATAGGGAAAATTTCCAAAAAGAGCGGAAATCTTTCATGGCTAATTCCCGGCATTGGAACCCAAGGAGGAAGTCCAGAAATTCTCAGTGAATTGAAAGGAAAAGATGTCGTTGTTAATGTCTCAAGGGCAATTATATTTGCAGACAACGTGAGAAAAAAAGCAGAAGAGTTTAGAGAGCTGCTGGCAAGACAATATTTTGATTAGAGATATCCAAATTTTTTCAAAAGATGCATAATTCCCTCTGCAGCTCCTTCACCATAAGGCTTGTTTGTCACGTAATCGGCTTTCCTTTTAACAGTCTCCGGAGCTTGAGCCACTGCGATCCTATATCCAACGACCTCAAAAGCATCAAGATCGTTTTCACCATCTCCAATGTGGGCAACTTCCCTTGGAGTTATGCCCAAAATTTCACATGCCTTTTTTAGTCCTTCCCCCTTGTTTACATGAGGTTGCTTTACATGTATCCCATATCCGCTGTCAACTGCCACAAGATTTAAACCAAGTTCTCTTATAATCTCTCTAACATCCTCAACTGGAACCGTTCTTTTTAGCACAAGCCCTGCTCTTCTCTCGCCGAATTTCATCGTGTCGCTCATCTCTGCCTGAGGATAGCGTTTTTTGAGTTCACTCCACAAGATCATAGAATCCCCCATATCCCCAAGGAAAATCCTGTTGTTCCGCTTATCCCCTACAACACCTCCATCTTCAGCTATAAACGGACCACTCGTTCCTATTAAAATGCTCGCAGCATAAGCAAAGCATGCACTGTTTCCGGTAACTAACATTACAGAAAGTCCAAGTTCTTCCGCTTTTCTAATTGCTCCAAGAGCTTTTTCATGGAGTCTCCTATCGGGATATGTGATTGTACCGTCGATATCTATGGATATTGCCCTAATTTTCATTTTTCCCACCTTAATGATCCTTCATAATTTCCCTCAAAAGAGTTGTGGCATAAACGCCTTTGGGTAGGAAAAATCGAAAGATAAGCCCCTCATCAAACGCCCTGTATCTGAACTTCTTGGGTTTTATTAGTAGTTCTCTTCTCCCACCAAGCTCCGCCAAAATTTTCAGGTGTTTCATTTTAAACTCTTCAAGTGTTATTCCTTCTTCTTCCAGCACTTCTCTCTCAATCCTGCCCATCTCCCCGTCAGCAAGTCGCGATGCAAATCCAAAGATCGGTCCTGTAATCATGGCCTCTCCCGTTTTAATCTTTTCATTCACAAATTCGAGACTTCTTTTGGTAACTTTGAATGTTTTGCTTCTTATAGGAAGGCCCTTTTTTACTTGGCATACAATATCTCCCGGAAGGGCTTCATTGAGAGGTAGGCCTTCTTCAATTCTCCTTGAGAGCACTTTGTTAAAGAGATAAGACTGATAGGAGTGGATGAATATCCTCACTATCGGTCGTGGGAGAACTGCAAAGGCTTTTTTCCAGCTTCTTGTCTCCTTATATCTGTAGAGCATGGCTCTCTCATATCTCAAAAAGTTGGGAAACTCCTCCAGGGCTTTTTCAACATCACCACTTTCCAAAAAGTTTTTCCTTGCTTCATCTCCCATCATATCACCTGTATATTCCCCTAAAAATTTAAACGCCGCTTCTTCGAACTTTCCCTTCAACAGAAGCTTTCCTACTTCATGGTTAATAACTCTCCTCTCCCCAAAACGCTGGTAGCCAAAATAATTTGGAAAGCCGCCTTTGAGTTTCAATTCAGCCAAGATTTCTTTAGTGCGCTCCAGAGCAGTCTCAGTATCAATATCTCTCACAATTATCTGGAAGTAGTTCCCAAGAAGCATGCCAAGTTTTAGTCTTTTTCCATATCCCACAAACTTCAATGAGATATCTTGGATCTTCAATGAGTCGAGACGTCTTTTTATTTCTTCCAAGTTTTCCGAGCAAATGCTAATATACTGGTAAGTAACCGCATGCCTATCTTTAGTACCTGCAAATCCAATGAATTTATAATCTATGGCAGCTCTCTTCGCTATTTCTTTTACAGCCGCCATTGTCTCCCAGTTTCGTTTTTTGAGGAGGTATATCAAGCACTTGTTCCCTTTAAAGATGCTCTTTGGAATTTTCTCCCTCACTATAAAATCCTCTGGATAAGTTTTAATTTTCCCTCCTATTCCAGGGAGTGAACTCAAATAATTGAACTGAGCAAAGAATTCTTTATAGTCCATTTTTATCACTCATAAGAGCTTTAAATTTCCAGTAACTTTATCCACGATCTCTTCCGGTGCGGGACCAATTGCAAGACACGTTATTGTCCCAGGTGAAATTTCCGTCAAGCCCGCGTCCCTTATCAATGCCGTTGGAAGACCAAGCTTCTCTGCCTGAGCTTTTAACTCAAAAAGTTCTCTTTCGCTCTCCACTTTTACGACAACTTTCTTCTGTCCTTCGTTGAACCACTCCTTAAACCATTCTGGCTTCTCTTTGTAAGCCTTGAAAGCCGCTGTAACTGCTCCATGGGCTACCTGAACCGCTAATTTCCCCTTACTGAGCTTTAAATCAGCCCTGATTACCATAACTTGCTTATACTTGAACATCCTCCATCCCAAGAATAACAAACAAAAAGAGTATATAAAGGTTTAAGAAAAAGGGACCTAAGATTGTGCTTCTTCAGTAGTTCTTTCCTCGGGTTTTAATACCTCTTCTTTCTTCGGCAGTCCTCCTGGTCTCCTCTTTCTCCTTCCAAGCTCTTTAAGGGCTTTCTCGTACTTTGATTTAAGATCCATATAGCCGTAAGCTAGGACTGCCGAAGCTATGAGGAATAAGACAGTTAGAAGTGGCCACCAATTGATACCTTTTTCGGGTGGTAGGTAAGAGACGCTTATGTTCTTGAGCTTCTCTGCAACCAGTTCTCTTGTTTTGTTGTCCAATTTTGCCAACGTTGAATTAACGTATTGTGGGAGCTCCTCTGGAGATGGATAAACCTTGACTTCTTTAATCTCCACTGCTGGTGGAAGAGAATTAACGATTACAAGGTTTCCAAAGTTCTCTTCATGCCAATTGCCAAGTGGGTCCTGATAAACTACCATTGCACTTATTATGGCGTTATCTGGCTTTAGAATTGCATACTCACTCTCTAACGTTTTGGTTTCTCCAGCCTTAACATCCCCCACAAAGAGCTCTGTCTCACCATCAAGGCTATCTGGAAGGAGCAATCTAATTGTAGCATTTTTTATGAATTCGTATTTCGCGTTTTTGCCCTCAGCAGAGAGCGTAAATTTAAGCTTAACGGTCTTCTCCTGAGTGTGAACGTATGTGCTCCAGGTTCCATTGAAAGCCTCTCCAACTAAAGAAAGCTTTGGTAAACCATAAACAATGAGCTGGTTGATTGTATTTGATTTTACAACTTTCTTTTCTCCGGCTTCATTGTAATACTGGACGTCCACTGTATCGAGCTTATAGATCCCTACTTGGGTGGGCTTTAGGGTGTACACTAAAACAGGCATTTTTGTAAAAGCATCGAGCATTTTTATCTTCCAAGTTCCAATCCCGCTTCTCAGCTCAAAGCCATTCGGTATAGGAGCAGCAACATTAACATCAAACGCCTTGCCCCTTCCTTGGTTTTCAACGTTGACAAAGACTATAAGCTCATCTCCATCGAGGAGAATCTTGGTCGTGCTGACGCTTAGTTCAACTTTTATGTTTGCCTCTCTAATAATTGGCTGAACTTCAGAACCTTGAGGAGCATATAATCTAACTTTTGTACGATTATAGGTTAAGTCCACGCTATTCGGAGGAATTTCTACTCTGATAGGCACTTGAGATAACTGATATCCGAAACCCTCCTTTACAGTAAACGTCTTTATTGGTTTGTTGTTCTTATCAAAGAGGCTAAAACTCGAATAATATCCAACAGAGTTAAGCCTCAACTTGTAAGTAGTTTGATTAATGCTGAAGGTTAGTATTTCTCCAACATAAAGGATATCGTTGTAGATAAGTTCGGTAGGCTCAGCGCCGACTTGCTGAGAGGTCTCTTCACTAACCTGCGCTCTCTTCACCTGAAGTGAAGTTGCTGCATACTCTGGAATATATATGTCAAAATTAACATCTCCATTCTTTGTGGAACTCTTGAGGTCTATGTAAACGTAGGGGTAGTATGATATCGTTTTCCCTGAAATCTCGGTAAGCTTGTAGGGGATGCCATAGCCCTTACCCTCTGCAATAGTCTGGGTAAGACTTTCATAAGGAAGGGTTATTTTGAACTTGGCACTATCGTCATACGCTTCCACTACCTTTATCTTGATTTCTGGCAACCAAGAAGGTAATTGGTAAGTTTCTCCTTCACTTAGGGTCTTGCTTTCTAGCTTTTTTAGGGGAGATTCGATTCTAAGATATATTGTTTTTGTATCTGATTTTATCCATGCAATTTTGACATAGAACAACGGATTCTCATCATTAGGAAAGGCGTAACTTTGCCCAATTTCAAGTACAGGAGTAGTGATTGGTGTACTTTTGCCTTTTTCATAAATATGTATATTTACTTTGGTCCAAGAAGGATTAACATCTGCAAACTTGATTTCGTAGTTGCCAAAAATAACTGAATCTCCAAGACCAAGTTCTATTAGGGTTACTTGGGCAGTTGAAGGTCTTGCTGATTTAACAAGAGGTACAACAGACAAAATCAGTAATCCAACAATGAGGATAGCAACTTTTCTCATCATTTTCCTCCTCCAGTAAATTTGTTTCCTAAAATCATAAAAAGATAAAATGGTATAAAGCTCTTATGGTTCTAACCTTCTTCTATCCCTTGGGAATAGTATAACTTCCCGGATATTCTTCAAGTTGAGCATCTGTTTGAGCAGTCTCTCTGCCCCAAGACCAAAGCCTCCATGGGGTGGCATGCCATAACGGAATGCCTTAAGATAGAACTCAAAGCTTTCCACATTCAAGCCTTTTTCTGCAATTTGCTCCTTTAATTTTTCATAACGGTGCTCTCTCTGTCCTCCAGATGTTATCTCTACTCCTCTATACTCCAAATCAAATGCTCTCGATATTTCAGGCTTTTCATCGTATTTCATTATATAGAAGGGTTTTGCCTCACTTGGATACTGGTAGATAAAGTATAGATCCTCATCATAGGTTTCCTTTATATACTGGCCAAGGAGTTTTTCTCCTTCAGTATCGATGTCTTCTCCCCAAGGAATTTCTTTTCCAAGATCTTTGAGTATCTCAAGGGCTTGAGTATATGTAATCCTTCTAAAAGGCAGTTTTGGTTCCTCAAGCTCAAAGTTTAAAATCTTAAGCTCCTTTTCGTTGTGCTCTCTAACATAGTTAATTGCATGAGCAACAAGCCTCTCAAGGAGCTGCATAACCTCATCTTCATTCTCTATAAAGGCCATTTCAGCATCAATGCTCCAAGCTTCATTTAAGTGTCTGGTCGTGTTATGCTCCTCTGCTCTAAAGATAGGAGCTATTTCAAATACTCTGTCCACTCCAGAGCCCATCATGATCTGCTTGTAAAGTTGTGGAGATTGAGCTAAAAAGGCATCCCTTTCAAAATACTTCATGGGGAAAAGCTCCGTGCCTCCTTCAGTGGCAGTGGCTATTATTTTAGGTGTGTGAATTTCAACAAATCCCTCTTGGTAAAAGAATTCTCTTATTGCCTTAAAAACATTTGAGCGTATTTTGAATATCGCCATAACCTCGGGCTTTCTTAGGTCTATAAACCTATTGTCGAGCCTTGTGTCAAGCTCAGCCTTAACCTTCCCGGTAGGATCTAAAGGAAGAGGAGATTCAGCTTTTGCCAAGATTTCAATTTTTTCTGGGATAATTTCAAACCCAAGCTTGGCTTTTGGGGTAAAGTTAACAACACCTTCAACTGCAACTACATCTTCACTGTTGAGCTTTGGGATAATGAGGAAAATTTCTTCATTGACTTTCTTTTTTGGAGCTGTAATTTGAACTATGCCCTCTCTATCTCTCAGCCAAACAAACTTTATTCCACCGAGATCCTTGACTTCATAGACCCACCCTGCAACCTTCACTTTTTTCCCATTTAACTCCTCAGTTATTTGGCTCGAATAATGGGTTCGATACATGCTTAAACCTCCAAAAAATTAGAAGTCAGATGAAAGATATCTTGACATCAATACCAGCTATCTTTGAGAGGATGTTCTCCAAAATCTCCTGCCTTTCGGGAAGCTTCTGCTTGTCTCTTCTTATCACAAGCACTTTGTAATAATGCCCCCCTGGAGCATAGACAACGTTAACTCCAAAGACTCCCGCAGGATATAAAAGATCTGTCGCGAGTTTCTTAAGGTCATCGGTGCCTTTAATTTCCCTACCTTCAATAACCCTAACTCTTTTTCCGAGCTCTCTCATTAGGAGCTTAATGTTTTTGCCTCCTTTCCCGATAACGATGGGAACGTTTCCTTCCCCAACCATTATTACAACTAGATCCCCGGCCTCAACGGCTTTCTTAAACTCAACGTCAGCATCACCCAAGAGTTTATAGAGCATCCTTGAAATTTTAACATCAAGTTCAGAAATCACCCCCTCTTGGAGTTTCTTTTCATCTGCCGGGCACAAAATATCTTCCGTTTTTAGACATACCTCACAGATCGGCGCTTTCATTAGCTCACCTCCCAGTTATTTGCAAAAAATGAACATAAGCTAACACTCTTTTGCAGACGTCATTTAAAAACCTTATCCCATTACAAAAGAAGTAAAATTAAGGCAAATACTAGCCACCTAAAGCTCCCCTTCAATCTCCTTAAGGAGCCTCTTAATGAACTCTTCAACAAATTTGTGTCTTCCTTCAGCTAATTTCTTTGCCGTTTTTGTATACATCAAACCTTTAAGCTTCAATATTTTCTCTTCAAAGTGCTTTATGGAAGCTTCTATATCTCTCCCGTGCTCTCCCGAATACATAAAAACCCTCGCAACACCTACTGCCCCTATTGCATCAAGCTTATCTGCATCACTGAGGATTTTTGCCTCAAGCGTTTTGGGTTCTGGTGGCCTTGAAAATCGATGTGCCTCAATCGCGTGAACAACTTCATTGACTTTATGATATTTAAGGGACGTCAAAAACCTGCGAGCAATCTTTGCACTCTCCTTAGCGTGATCTTCAACAATTCTTTTGTCCTCCAGAGGCCTAGCAACATCATGAAGCAAAGCCGCCAAAGCCAAAACTTCCAAATCTGCCCCTTCGGCCTTACCAATATGTAAACAGAGGTTGAAGACTCTTTTTACATGGGAAAACCCATGTGTCCCTTCTTGCTCAAAGAAGTTTCTAGCCAGACTTTCAGCCTTTTTGATTAGTTCTATACTTTCTTTGTCTTTTATGTATTCTTCGAGCTTCATGCCTTTCACCCGATTTTATTCTCAACGATTGAATTAAGCAAGGTTAAAAAGCTTTTATGGACTTCAAGGGGGATACCATCAACGCTGAGCTCTGGTTTCTTAGTAACCCCGTCTATAACTCCCGAAGAAACTAAAGCTTTCAAAACTTTCTCTTCCTCCTTACTCCAACTCTTTATCATGTTTTTTCCAAGTTCAATGGAGGCTTGAGCAATTAACCCATAAGCTCCCCAGTTAGACACCGCAGAAATAATTAAGGAATCAACCTTAACAACGCTACCTATTTTCTCGCCAAACTTTATGTGCTTACAAACTAGATCCCTTATGTTTCCCATCCCTATTTCATTCCCTCCATCCCCAATTCCAATTGTGGGAATTCCAAGTTCTCTAGCTTTTAGAAATAATTCATCAAAGGGAGAAACCTCTATTTCTAAGGCGCTCATCGAGTAATAGTTTCCATCCTTGGCTCTTCCAGGAGTTTCAACACTTATCAAAAGAGAATAGTTTTCTATGGAAGGAGTTTGAGCAAAGTCAATTTTAAAGTCTTTGAGAGCTTTCTGAATCTTTTTGCATGTTAATACCTCTGCTTTTCCACCCAATTTTTCAACAGTTCTGTAAAGTGCCAGAGCTCCAGGAGGGCCATCTGTTTCAGCTATCTGCATTGGCGGAATTGGAAAACATGAAACAATTAAAACCCTGTCAACGTTTTCTAAAAACAGGGAAGTAGCATTGCTTAGGAAGTCAAAGTCGCGTTCGCGATATTCAAGATAAAGCCTTATGATATTCCTTCCGTAAAGATCGGTGTTTATCAGATGTGCTATCATCCTTCATTCCTCGATTTCATATGCTATTATCCTAACCTTCTTGCCTTTTATCGTCTCTTTGAGAAGCCACCATAGTTCGGTTGGGGTTTCTTGTCTATGGGGTAACTTATCACCATTCTCGAGCTCTATGATTTTTTCTTTGTATTTTACGAAGATCCCCTCTTTATTGAATATCTCCTTCATCTTAAACCCCCCAAGATTTTTCTTAACTGATGAAGGCTCCTAATTTCAAAATCTGCAAAGTTATAATCCTCTGATTCATCTCTATTTATCCATACTGCAAGCATTCCAACGTTTTTTGCTCCATAAACATCTTGATGCAGGTTATCCCCAACCATTATAGCCCTCTCAGGATCAACATTTAATTTTTCACAGGCATATAAAAATATTTTAGGGTCGGGCTTTACGGTCTTTACATCTTCCCTAGTTACAATTACATCAAAGTACTTATCAAGCTTTACTATTCTCAGCTTTAATTTCTGGTATTCTGGACCACTAGTTATTACACCGAGCTTGTACCCTTCCTCTTTTAGCCATTCCAGAGTCGGCTTCACGTCAGGGAAAACACAAATCTTATGGGGATATGCTCTCAAGAGTTCCTCATATTTAAAATTCAGTCCAAAGCTCTCAAAAAAGAAGTTCCAGTCATGCCATTCGTAAGTGCCTCTTTTCTCAGAAAGCTCTCTAAGGAATTTTAATCGAGCATCTCCCCTGGAAATTCCCAGCTTTTTTGAAAGCCTCTCATAAACTTGGGGAAGAAAAAGCATCACAAGCGGCTTTTCACTTAAAAGTGTTTCATCTATGTCAAAAAAGATAGCTTCCATTTTACCACCTCTTAACCAACAACGAGAGAATTTCCACCCCTTCCCCTAGGCCTTCTTCCATTTTTATTCCCCATATTATATCCTTCTCTTTTAAGAGCCTTTGAAATGTGTGGAGTATTTTGTGAGCATAACTCAGCGGGACTTTTTCACCAACTAAAATGTTTACCAAGCCTCTGTCCCATATTCCCCAGTGCCAGTCGAAATCAACTTTCCTTAAAAGGCGAAGTATACCTATGTTACTTCCCGTTACCATGTTAAAGAAATCAGCATAGTCAACGTTAACCAGCATTTGGTTCTCTAAGTAATAGTAGAGTCTTGTGAACATCAACCCGATGTTCCTTGTGGCCATTTGGAATGCAGATTCAAGAGAGGAGGAAGTGTATTCATCTAGAAATTCCCACAATGAGTCATAAAAGACCGTGTCAAAGTTCTCTGCCCATAGAGGCTTTTCTTCATGAACAAGCTCCTTTTGAGGAGTAAGAAGGTAGGCCAACTTGAGGAGTTTTCGTGGCACATATTCAAGAATAACCTCCATTATCTCAACATTTATAGGCTTATTTTCAAGTATAAACCATAAAATTGCATCCTCTGGAACATTCCGAAACAAATCCCTGAGATTTTGATGAAAAGCCGACTTTCCGAGTAGATAGTAGGTGGGGTTTATTACGATCTTTGAAACTCCCTCTATGCTAATGTTTTGAACAACTTTACTCCCATTATTTCCAATCCCGACAAAGATATAGGGAAAAAAGGACATATGAATCACTCTAAGGTTGCATGCTTTTTCCTCATTTCTTTTTCAGTTTTTTGAAATGTCGCCATTAGCAGTGCTACGACGCCATCCAAAAACAGCATTGTTGAATCTTCAAACAGTGTACCCATTGGAGCAATCCACTTGTATTCGGTGAGCATTTGCCTTGCTATGTAATCTGTTGGAATGTCCATTTTTGTTCTCCCCGGGATTTCTACCACGACGTCAGCAAGTTTTCCAAGCGTCGAGTCCTTATAGGAGGTTATGGCAACAACTTTTCCCCCCTGCTTCTTTGCAATTTCAGCGGCATCTACTATTGTTCTGGTTTCACCGCTTCCACTGATTGCAATTAAGAGATCACCCTCTTCAAAAGCGGGGGTAATTGTTTCCCCAACAACGTAGACGTTAAAGTCAAGGTGCATTAAGCGCATTGCAAAGGCTTTCCCAACTAAACCGCTCCTTCCAGCACCATAGATGAATATTTTATTTGCCCCTATCATTGCATCTATCATTCCTCTAACCTGCTCAAGCTTTAAAGAATCAGCAACCATGTTTATATGTTCGAGGGTGTCCGTGATTGCTTTCCTTATGGTAACCATGTATTCTCCCCAGAACAAATCAAGTATTTTTCGAGTAACTTCCCCAGGATCCTTTGCCCTTGTTATTGCCCCACCAACAATGACAATAGTAGCCCCTGCTTCAATAACCTTCGGGATTGTCTCTAAATTTAAGCCTCCAGCCACAGCAACTGGAACTTTTACGACCTTTACAACTTTTTCTAAATCTTCTAGAGGGTTTTTTCCTTGAGCCTGCTCATCTATCCCTGTGTGAACTAAAATATAATGTACACCCATTTTTTCAAGTTCTTTAGCTCTCTTCACCTTGTCTTTAACCCCAATTAAATCAACCATTACCTTTATTCCATACTTCCTTGCAACCATCACAGCATCTTTTATTGTCTTGTCGTCGGCAACTCCAAGTATCGAGACCACGTCGGCACCGTGTCTTGCCGCCATTTCAACTTCAAGGGCACCAGTATCCATGGTTTTTAAATCCGCCACGATTTTCCTATCAGGGAACCTTCTCTTCATTAGTTCTACTGCCCTCATCCCTTCTTTCTTTATTAAAGGAGTTCCCACTTCAAGCCAATGAGCACCACCACGAGCGACTTTCTCTGCTATAGAAATTGCTTGCTCGATATCAGTCAGATCAAGCGCCACCTGCAGGATCATCTTGACTTACCCCCCAATGATATTCAAGGTTAACATCAAATTGGGTGCTTTTAACTTTAACTCCTCCATGACTAGAGGGCAATTAGCTATAAATTTAAAAGGTAATGATCAAAAATAGCCTTGGGGAAAGAAATGGTTACATTTATCCCTTTCGGAGAGAAACCCAACAAAGAGGGAGTTATATATACTATAGAATTACTAAAAAGAAACAAGCTAATAGAAGATTTCATAATCGTTGAATCAAATAATGTAGAACTACTCGCAGACAGAGTGCCCTTAGACAAATGCTACATTATTGGAGAACATTTGGCAACATATGGAATAATTAAAAGGATAAAACCACCTTCTATAATAAGTGTTGACGCTCATACTGACTTAATGCACGATTACCTTGATCACGGTTCTTGGCTTGCTTATGCTCTAGAGGAGAAAGTGGTAAATCGAGCAGCAGTAGCTGGGCCCGTGTTGATGATACCCACCACCGAAAGGACGAGTTTATGGACAAGGAGGGTTAAAATTTTCCCCGCACTTCCAAGAAGCAAGAGAACAAGGGGAAAATGGAGAGCATACAGAAGCCTAAAAACATCTTCGATGGAGAAAATAATCGATAACATGCGGAGATATCTTGGAGAAGAAATTTACCTAACAGTTGATATGGATGTTTTAAAGCCTGAATATAAAATCGCTAGATTCCAACATGGTGAACTCAGCCTAGAAGAGTTGTTAGAGCTTATAAGTGAAATTAAGAAAAACTTCAAGATAATAGCATGTGATATAGCGGAGATCTCAGATAAAATAAAAAGATCAAAACTTGGAAAAAAAGCTTTGATTGAAGTTTATACAGCCCTCGTAGGTGAGTAAAATGGCACTAAGCGACAAAGAGATCAGAGAAATAATAACCCCACTTCTCTTATCTGGAGCAAAGATGCTTGACAGGCATTGCCCAAAATGTGGCTCTCCCCTCTTTGAGCTAAATGGAAGGATTTTTTGTCCAATTTGTGAGCACAGAAAAAAAGAAGAAACGGTTAGATTAAAGGGAATTGAAGAAAGTCTTATAGAAAAGCTGAAGTTATTGGCAAATCAACTCCCCGAGGATATAGATGAGCTAAAAAAACATCTAGAAGTTATGAAGATGATAATAGAATTGCTGGAAAGATATAAGAAAATGGAGGAGATAAAATGAAGCACCTGAAAATTTTAGATACTCTAACAAAAGAAATGACAACTGAAGAAATTGCAAAAGAGACTGGCTTGAGCTTAGCCGAGACCAGAAGATTTTTGCTTAGACTTCTGGAGCAGGGAAAAGTTGAGAGCATTGAAAGAAACGGGAAAATCTTTTGGAAGCTGAAAGAAAAGAGCAAGGAGGAGGAAGAGTTTAAGTACATCTAAACTTTCTCTGCCTTTTCCCAATATTCATTGAACTTTCCTTTAAAGAGCCCAACTACTCTGAAGTCCTTTATCCATACTTGGGTTTCATAATTGAAGTACCTCGCTGCCAAATCTTCCAAAGCAAAGAACACTTCCTCATCACATATTAGCATGGGGAGCTCTATCTTGTCAAGCACTTTGAGCTCAAGCTTTCCTTCTTTGTAGTAATCCATTATTTTTGATGTCTCAATTCTTGGAAGCACTTGTTTGGATACTATTATTTTTACGTTAACTCCTCTATCGACGGCTTTTGTTATTTCCTCATCAAGATTTGCCGCAATATAGCCGTTGTCTGCCAGTAATATTTCCTTCTCAACCTCTTCAAACATCTCTTGTGTCTTGAGGGTTGAGTTTCTAATACCTCTGACCACCCATACCCTCTCAACACCGTATTTAGGAACCTCAGTTTCTATTAGAGGTGTCATTAGGTCTAAGAGTTCTTCCTTGGCTTTCTTCTTGGCTTCAAGCTCTTCTTTAACTCTAACCTGCCAGTCCTCAATAAACTTCTCGAGAACGTTTTTGGGATGCACCGGCCTGTACTTGTTGGCTTTTCCTGGCTGGCTTAGTGCAAAACCCTTCTTTTCCAAACTCCTCAAAACGTCGTAAGTTCTTGGAGCCGGTACTTCGGAAACGCTTGCAAGCTCTGCTGGTGTAAGAACTCCGAAGCCAACTAATGCGACATATGCCCTAGCCTCATATAAGTTTAGCTCAAAATGTTCTTGCAAAAGTTCTACCATTCTTTCTTTCACCATTTTTAATCACCTCTTCTATTTGTAAAATAGCCAACGACCTATATAAATTTTTTCTTATCGATTTTAGTTGCACTTTTTCTAATTGTAATTTTATTTTGAATGCATAAATGTGCAGTTTTGTTACTATTAAAATGGTTAAAAATACACAACAAAATATGTAACATACATTTATACATAACCTTGTTATGCCCTGGTAATTTCAAACAAAGTGAACACTTTATTGAATCCTTCACAACAACTGGATACAGTAAGCTTGACAGGATTCTCATCATCACTTGAACTTCCTAATTTTTATATTTTTCACGTTGCAAAATTTATAAGATAATCCGTTTAGAGGGAGAGCGAATGAGGAAGAGGAGCATTGCTGGGTATTTTTATGGTTTTATTGTTGACTGGAGCGTATGCAGCATATGCCTTGAACCCCGATGTATGTGAGCAGTGAGGAAGTACATGTCTTGATTGGGAAGATGTGCCATGAGGTTTCCTTTATTCTTTTTATGAACGATTTGGAGGGTTGAAAAAATGAGAAAGTGTTATTTTTTAATTGTAATCTGTTTGCTATATTAGCTTAATTGACATCCATGACTATTTATCTGTAGGAAATGGTCTACTAACAAGTATGTTTCTGGGTATAATGGATTCAACTTTCTTGTGTTGTCTTTGATGACAATATTTTACGTGGAAAATAAGACAAATAGTAGACTTTTAGGAGATTTTGCAGGCTTGGCAACGTTTATTGGTTCATGTACACTGGTCTACTACTTTTTAAATAACTCAAATTTGAAGCAGACTTTTTTTAGAGTATCTACATCCATTAATTTTAGGGTGGGTATTGTTAATTACAAGAGACATTCTAAAACATTTTAGGGTAGATCAGATTTTTGAACTCAAAGAACCACCTACATGGAATAAGGATTCTAAGGATTCGTAGCTGACTTTTGTTTTACTCTTCTATTGTTTACTCTTATGACATCTAGATGTTGATTCCTTCCCAAAACTTTATAATACCATCGAACTCTCACCATCATGACGGCAATATGTACGCCGAAAATTATAAAAGATTCGAGCAACTTATAAATAAATTGCGAGAGTTTGAGGGTGTCATCCTCGTAGAGGGAATGCGAGACGAGGTGGCTTTACGAAAATTGGGGGTCAGAACGGAGATAATTAGGCTCTCCCGCTTACCACTGGCGGAGATTGCCTTAATAGCCTCTCACTATCATGGTGTCATGATATTAACAGACTTTGACAGAAAGGGGGAAGAGCTTGCAAGAAAACTAACCCGATATCTAGAAGGGTATAAATGCAAAGTAGATACAGAGACACGAAAAGAGCTCAAGAAAATAGCAAAAAAGGACATTAAAGGCATCGAGGAGTTGTACTCTCTTTACGTCCGTGTTAGGGATCTCCGTTTCTGACCCCCCGAAAGGAGGGGTATGGATTGAAAAGAAAAAAGACTACAATCCAGCAGATTTTGCTTGAAAAGCAAAGAATGTTAAAAAAGAAAGGAATAGAAGGTGATAGCATGGCTGCAAAGGATGATTTTGGAACAACAAAGTATGTAATCCATGCAGAATTTGAGGCCAACGGCATTGTGGAAAGACCCGATGTTGTAGGAGCTATTTTTGGACAAACTGAAGGTTTGCTTGGAGATGATTTAGATTTAAGAGAGCTCCAAAAAACTGGAAGAATAGGAAGAATTAAGGTTGATGTTCACACAAGGGCTGGAAAAAGTTACGGAACAATAACAATTCCCTCCAGCTTAGATAGAGTTGAGACTGCAATACTGGCAGCTGCTTTAGAAACAATAGACAGAATAGGCCCTTCAGAAGCGAGGATTAGAGTGATAAGAATCGAGGACGTCAGGGCAACAAAGAGAAAATACATCATAGAGAGAGCAAAAGAAATACTTGAAACCCTCATGGAAGAGGAAATCCCAGAAACACAGGAAATCACTGAAGAAGTCAAGAAGGAAGTAAGGGCTAAGGAGCTTATCGAATATGGCTCAGAGAAGCTTCCGGCTGGCCCACATGTGCCCTTCTCAGATTCAATAATTGTAGTCGAGGGAAGAGCGGATGTGCTCAACCTTTTAAAGCATGGAATCAAGAATGCCATAGCTGTTGAGGGAACGTCAGTGCCAGAGACAATAATAAAACTCAGCAAAGAGAGAATCGTTACAGCCTTCACAGATGGGGACAGGGGAGGAGAGCTAATACTAAAAGAACTTCTCCAAGTAGCAGATATTGATTATGTCGCCAGAGCTCCAGAAGGAAAAGAAGTTGAAGAGTTAACAAAGAAAGAGATAATAAAGTCGTTAAGGAGCAAAGTTCCGGCGGAACAGGTTATAAATGAACTCTTTGCTAAAGGAAAGAGCTTTTATGAACTTGTTAAGGAGAGAGAACAACAAAAGGCCAGCCAGCTACAATCCATAGAGCCGAGAACAGAAAAGGCCGTTGAACCTCAAAAAGGAACTATAAGAGAGACAAAAGTTGAGGTAAAACCTCCAGCAAGAGAAGAAAAGTTTGTAAAGCCAATACAGCCTCCTAGAGCTCCCGAACTTGATGAATTCAAGGAATGGATTGAGAAAGTGAAAAAAGATTCCACAGCAATTCTCTTGGATGAAAACAAAAATGCAATTGCAGAAATACCGGTAAGGGATCTGCTTACCTCCCTAAACGACAAAGAAAACGTGCACACAATAATATTTAACGGGATTATAACTCAGAGACTTATCGATATAGTAAGCGAGAAGGGAGTCAAATACCTAATAGGGGCAAGAAAAAGCAATGTCGTTAGAAGACCTATAGATCTTAAAATAATAACCTTTGCAGAATGAAAAATCCTTTTCTTTTTATTTAACAACAAAATCTTTACTTAAGAACTTTTGAAGGAGTTTAAAAATAAAAAGAATCACTTTTTGGCTCTCTGAAGCCTTGCTTCTTCAAAGGCCTTTGTCCATTTGAGTTTTCTTGGATTTCTACCCATGAAAAAGTACTTTTCACACTTCCTCGAACAGAAGAAATATATTCTCCCATCGTTTCTAACATACATTTTCCCTGTTCCCGGCTCGAATTCCTTTCCGCAGTATGAGCATACATTCCACCTTGCCATTTACATCACCTTCTTGCTTTGATTTCCCTTGCTTCTCTTTCTGTTTCTCTGAGGATGACTATGTCGCCAATCCTAACTGGACCCTTGACGTTTCTTCTAATTACCCTACCCTTGTCCATTCCTTCAAGAACGCGAACCTTTACTTGAGTAACCTCACCGGTAACTCCGGTTCTTCCTACAATTTCAATGACCTCCGCAGGGTATCCCTCATCTGACATCTCTCACACCTCTAACCAATTATAATCATGAAAGCTCGCTTATTCTCAATGAGAGTGAGGAAAGGGAGCTCACTTAGCGAGCTCCCTTACTTTCATCGCAATTTCCTCAACAAGTTCACGAGCCTTTCCGGGCTCAATTATAGCAACACTTGCAGCTGGAACCTCAATACCAGCGGCGGCTCCAAGCTCCTTCTTGCTTGGAACATAGATGTATGGTATTTCCTTCTCCTCACAGAGGGGTGGCAAGTGAGCAACGACCTCTTCTGGGTCAACATCTTCTGCGATTATTACAAGCTTTGCCTGGCCCCTCTCAACGGCTTTTGTTGTCTCGTTTGTACCTTTCCTAATTCTTCCGGTATCTCTTGCAACCTCAACTGCCTCGAAGGCTTTTTCCGCAAGCTCCTTTGGAACCTCAAACTTTACGTAACTTGGCTTTGCCATTTCACATCCCTCCAAACTTCATCGTTCATCGAGCCATCAAGTTAGGGAAGGATGCTTGCTTTTTAAATCTTTCCTTCTTAAGACAAGCAAAAAGAAGAAAAGTAGCAAAATCAGCCTTCATATATTATGTATTCCTTATCCGCTATAAACACTGGTTCGACTCTTATTCCCCTTATCTCTACTTTATCTCCATATTCGCTCTTGAGTTTCTTTATATAGGGTTGGATAACTTTCGGAAAACTTGCCTGCCCTTTGAAGTGAAGTTCCCTGTTAGAGGTGCTTAATCCACTGGCAATTTTTTCATAATGGATTATATCCATATGGGGTTCAAATGCAGCTTTTGGATCGTCTCTGTTCTCTCCTTGGGTTCTTACCAAGTATATAACCGTAGCTCTGAGATAAAGCTCTAGACTGGAATAGTCCCTTCTGAATCCAGCTTTTAACTCGAGCTCTCCGCTTTGCCCATCGTTCAAGACTCTTATTGGGCTAACAAGTTTGCCATTTACCTTTGGAGCTTCTGTAAGAGTTCCAACGGGACCTTTCTGTATAAGAACAAGGTGGTATTTTGTGGCGTTTGGGACGTTGAGAGTAACCTCTACTGGTGTCTCGTTTAGATAATTGATGTTAACGTTTTGGGCTATGATTTGCTCACTTACGAGCTTATCTCCATCATAAGCTCTGAGTTTTATAGTGGCGTCTTTAACATCTCTTCCAAATGCAGAGATGTAAAGCTTGGCTTTATATTCTCCGGGAATGAGTTTTGATACTCGCCTCCAGGTGTTATTTTCATAGATTTCGATTTTGTAAACTCCAAAGGGAACGAATTCATAAGTTGCTAAGTCTCCAGTATTCTTTACAAGCCTAAAGTTGGAGAGCAACTTTTGTGTAAAGTCTGCTTCAGTGGTTGCAGGAACACCAAATGCGAGCTTTAGGAAGTTGCTTGTTGCTACTTTATAATAAACCGCTACCGCATAGTTCGGAAAAACATAAGCTGCATATGGAAAGTCTCCCTTTCCTCTAATAAGCTCCCCAGTTTGCATAATTACCGTTTGTACCGGCTCCCCTTGCTGATTGCCCACTACGATTATTGCCTTTTTCTGCCCTCCTTGCTCTACTATCCGGAGCTGAATCCCATATGGGCTGTAAAAAGCGTTTTCTCCGATTTTTTGCGTAAATGGTAGTATCATACCCCTGTTGTCTCTCTCATATCTTGTTATTGCTCCCCCAAGATAGCTTATGGCGTTAAACTTAGCCCAGTCTTGAATCCATGCGATGAAATAGTTGAGCTGCCAGCTTTCGAAATCAACTTCACTATGACTTCCATCATTTGCCAAAAAGCGTGCTATTATGTAATCCCTATCTCTTGCATGACCACCATCCGCACTTGCCCTTCTGTTTCCAAGGAGGGAGCTCTCAATCCAATAGCCGTAATCCCACCAAGAGGTAGCGGTGTCGTATTCATTTGTGTTTTCTCTAAGCCACTTGAGGGTTTCTTCCCAGCTTGGGCTTACCGCTTCGCCGCTAACTTTCGCCGAATTGTAAGTAGTGTTTGCTCCGACTATCGGGATTGGGAGGAATAGGAGGATCAACAATAAAACATAGAGGGCTTTTGTTGATGCCTTTTCCTGCATATTTTCTACTATCTTAAATAGCTCCCCAACAAGAACTCCAAAGGTTAACAAAACTGCACCTGAAGCGAGAAATAGAAATCTCACTGCCGTCCACATGAGATATATCGAAAGTCCATAGAAAACCAAAAGGAACAAACTCTTCCTATCAACTTTATTCTGGTTCAAAGCTTTCAAAAATCTGAATGCAACTATTGCAATTCCAATAAGCGAGAGGAGGAATATTGTTCCATCGGTTCCTTTGACCGAATAATACCTCTGAACATCTTCCCATTCTGTCTTTGCAAGCTCCTGAACAGTTTCGTAGACCTGAGTTGACTGGTATGCTCCGCTCATAAGGGAGAAAAGCTTTGGACCCACATAAAGGTAAGCTCCAGTAAAGCCCAAGAGGACTACAACTGCAACAACCCCAAATCTATGGGTTTTGTCAGAGTAGTTGAGGTATTTGCCGCCATAGAGCATTATCGCTGTAAGCAATATCAACCCAAGGAAAACTTCAAAGGCGAACTTTATATGCCCCCCAACCCTCACAATTCCGATTGGAGTCAGGGCATAACCAAGGAGCAATATTCCCAGATACGCTGGATAAAATTCCTTGACAAACTTCTTGACCTCTTCAACTTTTCCAAGGATAAACGCTACAATTACATACATGCTTGCAAACCCCAAAAGTACCATAAGACCAAAGGGAGAACCATTCCACACTGAAAGCATCAGAACTCCAGAGGCTACGAAGAGGGCACCGAATAGCAATTTCCTCTTGATCTCTGTGGATTCGAGGTAATATAACATGAACAGAACAGCATAGATAAAGAACATCAAAAACGGTCCGTCACCCCTGGCGTTTCCTGAAAAGGTTCTTGTCCAATGTGCCACTGAGAACATCATTGCTAAAGCTGCCCAGAGTCCTGCCCATTCTGAATGGAGTTTTCTCCCTAGGAAGTAAACCCCGATTATGCTGAAAAACCCAACAAAGGGGGGCCACATCTTGAATACCCTTATCATTCCCAGCCCAAATAGGGAGAGGAACTTGTAAAGCAAGGCCGGAATTATGTACAAGCCAAGGGGCTCCCCAATGAGGGAACCAAACGGAGCATCGGCTAAAGGATAATACTTGGGAAGCCACTCCTTTATCGCAAGCTTGTATATCTCAAAATGATAGAATGTGTCCGGATCTATAAAGTATTTTGTCTCTCCCGTTGCCGCTCTAATCTTATAACCGATAAAAGCAACAATCACTACAAGTACGGGAAAGAGGTAAAGCTTGATCTTCGAAAAGTCTAAAGAGGAAGATTTTTCACCTTTAGTTTTTTTCTTAACTTTTGTTCCAACCATTTTGATCACCTCACTCCACAGTTACCGATTTTGCCAGATTTCTAGGTTTATCAGGGTCATTACCCCTCAACACAGCCAAGTGATAAGCAAGTAATTGAAGCGGTACTATATACACGATAGGACTTAAAAGTTCATCTATTTTTGGCATCTTCAAAAAGATTTTGCTGACTTTTTTCAGCTCTTCATTATCGCCCAAGCTGATCACAAGCCCTTTTCTTGCATTAACCTCCTGTATATTGGATACCATCTTGTCAAATGTCTTTCCACTGGGAGCAATGGCAACAACGGGAACTTCTTCCTCAATTAGCGCTAGAGGACCATGTTTAAGTTCTCCAGCAGAAAGACCTTCTGCGTGAATGTAGCTGATTTCTTTAAGTTTTAAGGCTCCCTCCAGAGCTGTTGCAACACTTATTCCCCTACCTATGTAGAAGAAGTCTCTCTTAGCTACCAGCTCCTTGGCAAGAGATTTTATCTTGTCCTCATATCCAAGGGCTGCCTCAATGTATTTCGGAAGCTCCAAAAGTTCATCTTCGAGTTTCTTAAGATAATCCTCATCAACGGTGTGAAGTATTTTAGCTAACGCTATCGCAAGCATTGTTAGAACCGTAAGCTGAGTTGTGTACGTCTTGGTTGCCGCCACCCCTATCTCTGGCCCAGCACAAGTGTAAACCACAAGATCGCTCAGCCTAGTGGCCATGCTTCCAACAACATTAACGATGCTAAGTACTTTTGCACCCTTTCTTTTAGCTAATCTTATTGCTGCCAGGGTATCAGCAGTTTCTCCGCTTTGTGTTATGGCTATTACAAGAGAATTTTTATCAACTATATTCTCAAACTCATACCTAAACTCACTTGCCTCCTCAACGAGGACAGGTTTGTTTGCTAGTCTCTGGAGGAGATATTTCGCAGCAATTCCAGCATGATAGGAAGTTCCCATAGCCACAACAAATATCTTTTTGTACTTTGCTATCTCTCTCGCCACATGATCTATTGTCTCCAAATTGCCATAAATTGCTTCTTTTACAGCCTTCGGTTGTTCGTGGATCTCTTTAAGCATAAAATGGGGATAACCCTGCTTTTCAGCCATCTCAAGAGTCCAATTGATTTCATGGATTTCTTTTTTCTTTTCAGCTCCAGTCTTAAGATCCTTCACTGCAAACGAACCTTTGTTAACAACCGCATATTCTCCATCATCCAGAAACACAACCTTATTTGTGTAGGGCAGAAAAGCGGGGATATCAGAGGCAGCAAACATCTCTCCATTTCCAATTCCAAGGACTAGTGGACTTTCATTTCTGACGAAATACAGATGCTCCTTGTCTTCGGTATACATTATTCCGAGAGCAAATGATCCCCTAAGCTTCAACAACGCCCTGCGAAGGGCATCTTCAAAAGAGGATGAGCCCTTCAAAGCCTCTTCAATTAAATGTGCTATCACTTCTGTATCTGTCTCGCTCTTGAATTTATGCCCTTTTTTTTCAAGCTCACTTCTAAGCTCAAGATAGTTCTCAATTATTCCGTTATGAACAACCGCTATTTTTCCCGTGCAGTCGGTATGAGGATGAGCATTGATGTCGTTAGGAATTCCATGGGTTGCCCACCTAGTATGACCAATACCCCTATTGCCAGGCATTTCATAAAGTTTGAGCTTTTCTTTAAGTTCATCTATCTTTCCGGCGCCTTTTTTTATGAAAAGCTCTCCTTTTTCCGTTACAATTCCGACTGAATCATATCCTCTGTACTCCAATCTTTTAAGACCATCTACAAGGATTTTAGCGGCTTTTTTATCTCCGATGTAGCCTATTATACCGCACATTGTGCTGCCTCCGCTCTTTGTACTGTAAATCGTAATGGTTTAAACTAATTAAAAGGATTTCCATAAAACTGTTATCGCAACCGTTGTATTCTTCACTCTATTTCCCCATTTCTTTTGAAATATTGTTCAAAACGATTTCTTTTGGTTTTTGAAGTCTGCAATGAGGGCCAAGCATCAGAGAAAATGCAATGATACAAGGGAGATTTCCAAAAAACCTATATATCCAAAGCAACCCTAATATTTTAGGTGGGTTAATGGATAAAAAGCTGGATGAATTCATAAACGGTTCCATTAAAATAAGGGGCGAAAACAAAGGTAAGGTTTCCAAGAAAAAGAGACTTAAATCAACCAAACTGGATAGGTTTTTACCCGATGAACACATAAATTATTTTAAAGCCCTTCGCATTGGCTCAAAAAGAATTCAAAGAATAAAAATAGTTGAGGTTCAGGATGATTAATCGAGAGGTTCTGCTATTATTGCTTTGTCTTTGAATTTGAATAAATAAGCTCTTTTTTCTCCACTCAGGCCTTGTTCAATTCTCTTCCTAAACTTCCAGTAATCTTTGTCAGGGATTGAGATTTTTAGGGTAACTCTGCCGTATTTCTCTTTCTTTAGGAAGTCGTTTATTTTAACTGGATGGAAACTAAGCACCTTTCTCACGATGTAGCGCCTCTTGAAGTACTCGCTCTTAACCTCCTCATTGCTTGTTGCAATAGTCCTCCGCTTTTCCCGAAGGAGCATCCATAAGGTACCTCCCACCGCATGGAAAAGTTCGTTTATTAGATCGGCATAATCCACACTCTGCGGGATTTCGTATAGATATTCCTTTACCTCCTTACTCCACTCGACTATATTCTCAAGATTAGGATTGCTTTCAAGTCTAACTCCCTTGGGGAGCATAACCGCAGAACGCTCTGCTTTGGCTAACGGCTCAAAATAAAAAGTTAGCCTATTCAGTGTTCCATAAAGATCTATGTACTCAAACTCCCCTTTCCACGGGACCCTTTCTCTCCTTATCTGAGGAGGAAGGTCAAAGATAAATGCATCTGTCTTATGCTTGTAAGCTTCATAAACTTCAAGGGGACTTGGCAAAAGATCTTCGAGCCTTCTTTCGGGCATTTCTGGAGGTCTTGCCGGATCAGAGAATATTACCTCGGCATCAACTTGCTCAACCACTTCCCTACTTAGGCTGTTCCCATGGATAAAGGTTATCTTATCCTTAACTCCGTATTTCTCCGCATTTTTCATAGCATAAGAAAGCTTTTTCTCATCAATATCTATAGCATAAGCTTTTTCTGCATATTTTGCGAAGAATATGAGTTGAATTCCAACTCCACAGCTTACATCTGCTATACTCTTTGGTTTAACTCTCTCCGCCCTATATTCGGCAACAACTTCATGCGTGGCATATCTAAGCCCCTCTAAATCCATCCATAGATCAGCTCTTGAGAACTTGTCTTTTGCCCTGATCCTAGCCTTGGCTATCTCAATTATTTCATCCACCTTTTCTTTAGGAAGTCTCGCCCTTATCTTTCTCTCATCTAGGCCTCGCTTTATCATCTCAACGGCCTGCTCAATAAACTCCTCCATTCTCCCACCGTTGTTCCATTTTCATTCAGTTTTTAAAGGTTTATGGGGGAAATAATTTAAAGGTGTCAAGTGAAATTTGGTGGGGGAGAGCATGAACCTTAGAAAAAAACTTTACTTTGTGGCAGTGGCTGCAATAATAATTGGAACCTTTTGGTATTCATATGAGAAGGCTTCAAGTGCAGAGCTCTATGACTATATTGGGGACGAAGTATGGTACATTCCAGCGGCGAGGAACGTTCTCCACAAGCTCGGAGTTGAGCTCCACTATGTAAATGAGACAACAAATTCAGAGGGAATAAACATAATTTCAAGCGGAACTATGATTAGAGGATATGTAAAAGTCTCTGCCTTTGGACTTGAGTTCACGCGGCCTTATACAAGAAATGTTAACCTCCAAACTCCAGCAATTCTCTCAAAACTGGGAATAAAGCTTGAATTTATTCCCTTAAACGAAACTCAGGCACCCGATTTTGATGAGACTAAGTTTAAAATCGAAACAATAGCGAGAAAATACAATTACACCTGCTACAAACCTTATTCCAATTTTGACGGGGTTTACTATGAGATTCCAAGAGAAAACGTCGAGAAATTTATAGAAGAAGTCAAAAGCATAGAGGGTGTTGAAATTGTAAAAGGATTCCAGTATCCCGATAAGGAAAACATTCAAAATTACCTGAACACAGAACATCCATTTTTAGGGAAAGACATAATAATGCTGGGGATGCTGATAGAGGACAAGCCCATCTTCTGGCGCCTGCCAGGGTTAATAGAGCATGCCATAATAAACATTCTCGTGTTCTTGGCTGCCTATAAAATCTCAAAGAGCTATCTTGCGGCTTTTATAGCACTGGTGTTTTCAGCTTTTGATCCTCTCCTGTATGCCACTTCCCTTGCTGCAATGCTCGATATACACGTGACATTCTTTACAGCAGTTTTTATGTATCTTTTGATTTCGGAAAAATACTACTCAAGTGGTCTTTTTATTGGTCTCGCAGCGGCTACAAAATTAAACGGTGCATTCCCTTATCCGATCCTGCTTATAAAAAGCTTAAAGAATAGAATTAGGATTAAAGAAATAGTGCTTTCAGCATTCCTTGTACCATCAGTTGGATTTCTACTCCCACAGATTGCAATAATAAAGGCGATAGGATTCTTCCCATGGCTATCTGAATTTATCGGAAGCTTCGGATGGCATCTCAGCTACAAGGGAGATCACCCTGCGAATTCACCTTTCTGGGAATGGTTCATAAGCCTTAAACCATTTCCCTTCCACTACAACCCTGACATCTTTGCAGCTACTGATCCAATTTTAATGCTCTCTATGGTGGTATTTATATTCGCAATTCCTTACGCTGCAGTAAGAAGAAGAAAGCTTCTAGTGCCATTTGGAATATTCTGGAGTACAATAGCCTTTTATGGCCTCCAGTGGGTTCTAGGTGGAAAAACTCAGTTCAGCTTCTATGCGACTCCGTTAGTCCCTCCGGGCGCAGTAACGCTTGGAGTAATGGCATACGACATAATAAAATGGGAATACTTTGAGAGATCCCTTAGGATGTATTGGGAATGGATAAAGGGCATCTTAGAACAAATAAAAGAAACCTTCGAAAGGATTAAGGCCTCTTTAAGAAGTCCAAAATAGTAGGCTGATTTTTCTTAACTTTTACCTTCTCTTCTATCTTTTTGAGGGTTTTCCAGCTTCTCCTAACTATTGGGGGGAACTCCCCATGGGCTTTGTAGTATTCCTCCAAAAACCTTCTTGTAATCGGATCACTTGGATATCCCGAGCCTATTTCACCATAAACTTCTTTGAGCTTCTCTATTGCCCTATCACGGGTAACCTTGGCCAGTATTGATGCGGCAGCCACTGGAATATACTTGGAATCAGCCTTATGTTCGGCGATTATCCTTGGAGAGAAGGAAAGCTTTTCCCCTATAATATCTCCAAAGCGTTTTTCCTTAACATCCGCGGCATCTATGTAGAGTATGTCGGGTTTAATTCTGAGGGAGTTTAATGCTTTGACAAAGTTCTCAATTTCAAATTCATTCATTGTTCCCTCCCTGCTATCTATCTCCTCTGGAGAAAGCTGAAGGATGACATAGTCGTCAACGATTTTCACAATATCCCCAAAGAGCTCCTCCCTTCTTTTTGGTGTCAGCTTTTTTGAATCTCTAACGCCTAAGGCTTCAAGCTCCGGTATACGAAAAGCCTCAACAACAACTGCTGCAATTACAAGAGGCCCTATAATCGGCCCTCTGCCGGCTTCATCTATTCCTCCCAGCTTCATACCACTACCTCCTCAAGAGTAAGAGCCCATAAACAACTCCCAGCATTATCGTAGCTATCCCACTTGGGGGTATGTCCGTTAAGTAAGCTAGCACTATCGAAAGTACTTGCACTGAGAGAGTTAAGCCCAAACTTATCCCAAGAATTTTTCTTAGGTCATTGCTGAGCATCGTAGCTATTGTCCCGGGCAAAACGGCTATAACCTGCAAAGTTATCAACCCAACGGTTCTAACTATCAAAGCACCAGTAGCTCCGACAATGACGTAAAGGAGGGTAAGATAAAGCTTTGCATTACCTGAATAAGTCTCAAGTCCCTCAGCATCAAAGCTAACGTACAAGAAGTCACGATAAAATACGAGCATGAGGAAGAATATTAAAGCTCCCCCCAAAACCAAAAACATTAAGTCGTTAAGAGTTATTAGAAAAAGCTCTCCAGTTAAATAGGAGATTATGCTCTGAGAAAGGGCAAAGTAGGGCTTATTTGCCATAACCTTATATAAAATTCCAAAGGCCAGCACAGTGGAACCTGCTATAAAGCTTGCTGTCACCCCTATAGCGGTATCACTGCTGAATCCCCTATTCTCAAGGAGGGCTATTAAGATAACCACAAAAATTGTGATTATCAAAGCCACCCACATAATCAGGGAAAGGTTCCCAAATATCAGTCCAAGTATCATACCCAAGACAGCTCCAAAGAGCAAGGAGTGAAAGGTGGCATGGGTAAGAAAAGCTAGGCCTTTCATGGTTATCAGAGGACTCAACATACCCAGCAAAACACTAACCATCACCCCACCCAAGAGGGCTCTAAGCAGGTACTCTGGAATCAAATTTCTTCACCTCCTATAGAGATGAACATCCCCTATAAAGCAGTACATTCTCTCCCCAACCTTAACTGCTTTAGACAAAGGTCCGTAAACTTCGGTAATTATCTCATCTCTCAGAACTTCCTCCGGGGTTCCAAAGGCTATAAGTCTCTTATTGATGAGCATGATCTTATCTCCTATTTCCGTTAATGGATTCGGGTCGTGAGTTGTTATTATCATTGTTAATCCCATCTCACGCTTTATTTTTGCAAGGACTGAAACAACTTCCACTCTGGCACTTGGATCCAAGGCAGACAAAGGTTCGTCCAAAAGGAGAAGTCGAGGTTTTGAAACGAGCGCCCTTGCTAGTAACACCCTCTGCTTCTGCCCACCGCTAAGTTCTGCAAACCTTTTGTTTTTTAGATCTCCAAGGCCCACAAACTCCAAAGCTTCTTCAGCTTCTTTTAAGAGTGCCTTTGGAATATTAAAGTGAATGAGGCCCTTTTTGTAGAGAGCCCCCATTGCAACGACTTCAATGGCTTTCAAAGGCACGCGTTCATTTAACGAATAGCTTTGGGGAACGTAAGAGATCAAATCTCTAACCTCAGCAGGAGGCTTTTCAAAAACAAGAAGCTTGCCTGTGTAAGATTGATGAAGCCCCGCGATAGTTTTAAGAAGACTTGTTTTTCCTGCACCATTCGGGCCCAGCAAAAGAAGAGTCTCTCCACTATCTAGCTTAAAAGTAGTATCTTCAACTGCCTTGTAGTTGTCATAATAAACTGTCAGGTTCTCAGCTACTATCAACTTCTCACCCACGATTAGGGTTACCTAAAAAATTTAAAAAGGTTGCGATTAGAGTTCAAAAGCTCCTTTAATTCCATTAATCACAAGCTGAACAGTCATTGAAGCTAATATAAGGCCCCTTATTCATGTGATAAGTCTCATTCTTGCCCTACCCAACCTTTGCTGCACCTTCTCTGCAGTAGTCGACATTTTTGTCATTGTATGTCATTACAGGGTTGTTATTGAATCCGGACCAGAGATTATTTTCATTCACCAAAAATCTTACCCAGCATCCATTTTTCATCAAAGAGCATCAAATCGTCATATCCCTGACCAACTCCAACAAAAAGTATCGGAGCACCAATAGCATGTGCTATGCTCAATGCCGCACCTCCCCTTGCGTCTGCATCGAGTTTCGCTAAAATAACGCCATCAATCTTGACAGCTTCATTAAACTGCCTTGCCTGTTCTATTATTGCATTTCCAGCAAGTGCATCACCCACAAATATAACGAGATCTGGCTTTGTGACTCTAACTATTTTCTTCATTTCGTCCATGAGGTTTCTGTTCAGCTCGTTTCTTCCCGCTGTATCAACCAAAACCACATCGATGCCTCTTGCTTTTGCATGCTCTATGGCATCATAAGCTACTGCAGCTGGATCTGATTTGTAGCCATGTTTGATGATCTTAACACCAACTCTCTTAGCGTGCTCCTCTACCTGCTCTATTGCTCCCGCTCTAAAGGTATCACTCGCAGCTATAACGACGCTTAAACCATTTTTCTTAAGCCAGTTGGCAAGTTTTGCTATTGTGGTAGTTTTTCCGCTCCCGTTGAATCCAACAAAAACTATCACAAACGGCTTTCCCTTTTTTGATTTTATCATCTCAAGAAGATCTATGTGTTTTTCAGGCGTTAAAACTTCGAGAACGGCATCTCTAACGGCTTTTTCAACAATCTCCCTTTTGTTTGTGCCTATTTTAACCTTTTGTCCAACGAGCTTCTGTTTTATTTTTTCTTTAAGCTCATCTACAACCTCCAATGCCACATCGGCCTCTAAAAGCTCTAGCTCAAGATCCCATAGTGCATTCTCAACGTCTTTTTCACTTATTTCAGTTTGGGCAACCCTATCAACAAATGAGCTTAATTTCTCCTTAAGTTTCCCGAACATTTGCCCTCACCGGGGTATGATTACCGGACGAATTTATAAATATGAGCCTCAGCGAATAGCTGGTGACATCACCCTTCAGTTCCGAAACCGCTCTTCATCGGCTATCACATTTTACACCTCCCAACTTAAGGACTTTTTGATAGGCCAGCCAAAGAAAATATAAAAGTCAAACAACAACCCA
>Ga0190315_1000106_pt1 | contig 49430 bp, 42 predicted proteins | sample 48701101_MG_FD_161673 | JGI IMG/M metagenome (GOLD analysis project Ga0190315, IMG submission 161673) | Hydrothermal vent sediment bacterial communities from Southern Trench, Guaymas Basin, Mexico - 4870-11-0-1_MG | ecosystem: Environmental > Aquatic > Marine > Hydrothermal vents > Sediment ...
CGAATTACGCGGATAAACGAATTGTACAACGAATGAATCATAATTTTATTCAATTTTAGAATGAACAGAATAAACACAAGAGATGGTTTATTCTGAAAATTCTCAAATTCTGATTCAGACAATTGAGGAATTAGTTGCACTCGATATCTTTAATTCGTTTATCCGCATAATTCGTTGTACTCGATAACTGTAATTCGTTGTACTCGATATCTCTAATTGTTGTACTTAATATATCACCGTTCAAGTTTATTAGGAGTTTTGTTGATGAAACCACTTTTTTCCAGAATAATCAAGACTATTCGCTCATGGTGGGAAAAATTAACAAGATGGATTAAGCGAAAGACTAAAACCCAATCTAATGAAGAATACGTTTCAAAATATACAGTTGAGACAAGAGAACCAGAAGATTACCTAAAAGTAGGGCTTAAGGATAAAACGAGCGACAAATATAAACCTTGGCTAAGCAAAGTACCCCCAATATCCCGCCAAACGCCTTGGGACAAATGGCCTCAACTCTCACGACAACTTCTACGTGAACTGTTTGCTGAGTTAGGAACAGCATACGTTCCAGAAATCGTCTTGCATCAAACTAAATATCAGGATCCCGTTTCTGCCTTTGTCGATTTTTGTAATCGCTTTAATAATAAAGACGGAAAACCTGCTACAAGAAAGTATTTACAAGAAGTCGTCTTAATTTTGTTTGAAATGGATGAGTTGCGCCAGCGATACCCTCTCAGTCCTGATCCAATTTACAAAAGATTGGAAAAACATCAGCAGAACGAAGCAGAAGATTTAATAGATGACATGGAAAAGGCGATCAATCTCCTCGAAGAATTAGAAAGTAGTGAGGTACGTCTGGGGCAACACCGTCGGCTCTTGAATCGTATTAAGGAGATTTTACCGTTAAAATGGGCTGAGCAGGAATCTCGGAATAACATAGAGAAATGCTACAATGTTCATCTAGAATGGCTGGATAAAGAAAGTGAATACCGCTTGCTCCAAGAACAAATCGCTACTCGTATCAGAACGATTGATGAACACTGTCGGATTGTTCAAGCACGAGTGGCGAGCGCTTATCAAAACCTCAAGCGTATTTGGGGCAAATGTACGGCGTTCTTAGAATCAGAAGATGAAACCGAAGGCAATCCAGATGATCCAGAATGGGGCTTTGATAAACTGGAGCGACTCCGCGACGCGTTGGATGTTATATTAGAATCTTGTGGTGAAAGCGTCAGTGAACCGGTTGACGAAAGCGAGATGAGCCTTGAGAAGGCTTGGGAAATTCTGGGGCTTGAATCAGGAACGCTGGATTTGAATCTGATTAAAATGGCTTATCGTCGAAAAGCGATGGAAAATCATCCCGATAGGCACCCTGATTCAGAAAAAGAATACTACCATAAGAAATTTATTCAGATTCAACAGGCTTACGAGATACTTAAAAAGGAGAGCCGTCGTCATGGCTAGTAACCAAAGTTTACAAGACATAATAGTTCGTCCAAGTACAAGTACGATAAAGTCACGTTCACGACAAATGACTCTGGATGATGTTCTTGAACAGTTCAGTCAGCCAAACCCGGCTGATAGACGGGTTAATTTATTATGGTGTGTTGATAAAACGGGCTCCATGTCTACACTCATTCACAAAGCCAAATCGGCCTCAGCAGAATTTTTTCGTCGCTGTCAAGAGTCCAACATTATGTTGAATGTGTGTTGGTGCCCTTATGGCGATTACTGTGATTATCAATATTATGGTTCTTCTGGACTGATTGAGGCGCGAGAGTGGACAAGTGAGGTTAACTTGTTGGAGCGTTTTATACAGGAAACACGCTTAGTCGGTGGTGGAGATGCGGATGATGCCGTAGAATATGTGCTTGCCTACGCACTGGCACAAAGTTCGGCCATTGATGCTATCATTTTAGTAGCTGATGCCGGCCCACATGAGGTACAAGAAGCGCAACGTCAAGTGCAAAGCTACGGGGTGCCTACCCAATGGCAGCTGGATTGGCGAGAAAATGCCAAGGCATTGGGTAAAAAAGGCATTCCAGTGTACACGTTTGCTATGCGTGAAGGGTGTCGAAATGCGTTTGGGGAAATCGCCCATCTCTCTGGCGGACAGATGGGCGATTTGGAGCAAATGGATGCTTTGATTGATATGCTTACCTTGACGGCAGTGGCTGTTGGTGGTGACGAGAGCGATGTTAAAAAATACTTGGAACGATATGGGGGGAGGATGAATCAAAGCGCGTTGGAATTTGCTAAGCGATTGTGTTTGCCTGTAATCCGTGATCAGGAGTCCAAACTTTAGTTTGGCAAACTAGTACAGTAAGGCGGAAGTTTCGATACCACCCCAACGCCAACGGCTAAAGCCGTTGTCTAAAAGCTTAAGTACCCTGAAGGGCACTGCAAGAGGATTAGTAGGCTTTAGCCTACTTTAGCTTTTAGGCTGAGGTGGTATTTCTATTAAGAACTTTTGTAGGGTGGGTAGAACGTCGTGAAACCCACCAGTTATCTATTGGATAAGGTGATGATTTTTAATTATATTTTTGGTATTTCGATGTGGTTGGGCTTGGGCGTTGCGCTTTATATCGCTTTGATGCCGGTGTTCGGTATGATTTGGCATCCTACTTTGTTACTAGGACTGAGTCTAGGCCATCTGGTTTTTTTGTCTGTTATTGCTTGGCTAAAAGTGTGGGGAAAAAAGGCCGATAATGTGGATATCGGAAGCCGATTAGCGACGACTGGCTACCTTCATACATTGATAGGGACTTGTGCCGCTTTGGTAGCGGCCGCCGACTTTTCTGGAGATGTGAATGAAATTCAGCAAATCATCAAGCCGATTGGTGCCGCGCTTGGAACCAGTATTATTGGTTGGTGGATGGGCAAGGAGATTCAACGATCTGTTTGGGGTTCTGTCTCAGAACGAAGCGAGTTTGGTGAGGAGGTAGATAACGCGTTTGGAGAATTGGCGAGATCAGTACGTAATCTGTCACACAAATTGTCTAACTCTGGCGATGAATGGAAAAAGAGTGTCGATAGTCTCAGCAAAAAATTGGATGATGCTGGCGATGACATGGTTAAAAAGTGGCAAGCGAGTGTTGATAATCTCCAAAAAGCCTTGAATGGGGCCAGTGATGATCTCAAGAAGACTATAGAAGCAGCAAGCGCCGGTTTAAAGACGGCGACAAGTTCGGTTAGTAGCCTGTCCACTTCTGTCAAATCTATCTTAGACACAACGAATAAACAAGTCAAAAAATTGAGCAGTTCATTAGAGAGCAGTATCAAGGCGATAGCCGAAGAGTCTGCAAAAACCTCATCGTCCATGGCAACCATTTCATCGGGTGCTAAAATAACGGCTGAGAAAATAACCGAAATCAATGAGTCATTGGAGAGTGCCAAGAAAATTATCGACGAGGCTGATAAATTATTGGCTCAACTGAGACGGGAACGAGAGGAGCGAGAGTGATGAGTAGGCGTTCATCTAGGAGCGATGATGTTACTATGCAAAGCGAGATATTTGTGACTATCATGGTAGTGGTTGTTATTTTATTTATTGTCTCAGTGGCTCATAAGATAACGGCTATCAATGCGCTGAATGAGATTAAAAAGAAGGAACAGCCGCCGCTCATTATCTTGGACGAAAAAACAAAAGATTATACGTTTAAAACGGGCTCAGGAGAACTTTCTTATCGTTTTAAGTCGGCCATTAAGGAGAAAATTATTCCGTATCTCGAAAAAGTCTCGATGGAATATGATTGTGATGTGATAGAAGTGTATGGGTATACTGATGGGCAAGCTTATAGGAAACGGCAGTCAAGCCGTAGTCAAATGGATGGGGCGTTGCTGAGTCGTTTGGAAAATAATGAGTTTCCTGATTTAAGTGCGACTTCTAATTTAGAACTTGGAATGCTACGAGCGGCGTCTATTGTACACGTTTTGAAAGAATATCAATTTCAAGAGGACACACATTTGTCCAAAATAAGAATTATTCGGCCTTACAGTGGAGGACAACTGATTCTCGAAGACGGTACAATTGCTTCGGCTTCTGACAATAAACCGAGCAAGAAACGGCGTAGAATAGAACTCCGCCTGTCAAGATCGCGGGATTTGCATAAAGGGCTGTAGTTCTTGACGAAAAGAACGCCGATGTTTTTAAAACATCGCTTTTATCCAGAGTCGGCCAGTTGTTTTAAATTGGGGGCCATTAACAAAAGTCGAGCCTATCAATTCGGTGATCTGGCCCACTTTTAAGAAACCAAAAACCAGTCTTCGTTTTATCCAAAGTCGGCCAGTTGTTTTAAATTGGGGGCCATTAACAAAAGTCGGGCCTATCAATTCGGTGAGCTGGCCCACTTTTAAGAAACCCAAAAACAGTTTCTGAAATTTGGTGTTTTGGTATAGGGTTCTATAGGTAGTAGGACTGCCTTTTTCTTTATCTCGATGATCAAGCTTTTGATGGTTAGCCCAAAATATCGCCTGGGGATCAATCCCCAGGCTAAAAGCTCAAGTCTGCTAAAGCAGACTAAAGCCCTAGCGTGCGTAGTGCCCTTTAGGGTACAGTAGCTCTTAGACAATTGCTTTAGCTGTTGGCGAAAGATAAACGAATTAAGTAAGTACAACGAATTACGCGGATAAACGAATTAATTCAGTCAGTACAACGAATTACGCGGATAAACGAATTAATTCAGTAAGTACAACGAATTACGCGGATAAACGAATTTGTTGACAAGAAATTTTGACAAGAAATCCGATTTTCAAAAAAATCGGATTTCTCATTCGTTATTTTTACGGTCAATTATGACATCATGCCATCCTCATGGGAAGTTTTTTGGAGCCGAATTATACCATTCAAAAAACCCGTTAAAGTGCCCTCTATTCCAGAAATATTGTTGAATGCGACGTTAGTAAACAGTACGCAAAAAGCAAAACAAATCAAAATGGAGGCCGATTTTTATATTCGTCCCCCCGTTGAATCCTTCAAACTGCTGGAATTTACCGCACTTGAAAAACTGGTAGAAATTGGCTATCAATATGCCAAGAGCGAAATTGAAAAGTGGAAAAACCGACCGAAATAATCTTTGATAGGTTAACAGAAATCGAAGTAAACTCCAAATGAATAGCTTAAGGAAAACATGGGGATGGAAGGGAAGGGGCCCCAACCCCAAACTAATCTTTACCCACAAGTAGGTATGTTATTGAAAATAAGTCATGTGAATGGTTAATGAATGAGTCACTTTTTAGTTAAGTGATTGTTTTAATAGAATAGCTTATGTAATGATTAATGATTAATGATTAATGATTAATGATTAATGATTAATTTTGGACACTTGTGGGTAAAGCTAAGAACCCCGAAGGAATAGCCTTAAGAAAAACTTGGGGTCTACGCCGTCCGTTATCGTATTGGCGTTAACGACATTTCTTATAGGGGAATGTCTATTTGTATTTCACCCGAATGAAAAATACTATATAATAAATTGTCATAACAATGGCGAAAACAACTAACCATTAATGATTTCGATAAAATTAAGTGCCAGTATATGATTTAGAAGAAGTGAGACAAGCGGCTTTAGCCTACAAAATAGAGTATCGTGGCAGAAAGGTACAACGCGATGTTGCAAATCTAGGTTATCAACTTCGCGATGTGGCTCAATGCCTTGCCCAATTGCGAGAAAGTGATTTTAGCAAAAGCATTGATTACGGAAATGGACAAGCTATCGATGATGTCTATATTGTCACCTATCCTAACCCTCATAGTGAAAACCTCGAATTTGACCAGCTTTACGTGAAGTTTTGCTTAATCAATGCTCACTTGAGCATAGATATCGCCTCGTTTCATTTATCTTAATTTTGGTAAAATAAAATGTTAATTTGTCATTTATGTCATTCGTCTGATATTTTTATTCTAACAGCTAAAGATAGCTTGACTTATAAAGGACATAAAATTGAATTTGATATTGAATACTCTGTCTGTAACGCTTGCGGAAGAGAATTTATAGAGAGTCAACAAATTCAGAAAAATGATGCAACCATTCTGAATGCTAAAAAGTTTGCGGATGGTTTGTTGTCATCCGAAGAAATAAAAGAGATTATAAAAAACTTGGGACTCACGCAAGAAACGGCCTCCAAAGTCTTTGGAGGTGGGGAAAATGCTTTTTCCAAATACGAAAGCGGAAAGGTTGCACAAAGTGCGTCCATGGATCGACTGTTGCGCCTAGCTGCTGAATTTCCTTCGGTTTTCCATTGGTTAATCGCGTTTTCTGGAGGCACCGTCAAGTTGAAAGACAGCTCGGCTTATGGCGTGTCTGAAAAGTTAAAGGATTATAGAAGTGCGGCTGCCAATCAAGAACAATACCAAATTTCCAGCTCAAGCATTTTAGAAGAGAGCAACTATGGATAACAAATTAATGGGCGAAGAAACTCTTGAGTATTTTGATTTGCTAGATATACATCTATACTCTTCAAGTATTAAGCGATACGAGGATATAGATTTAGGAAATCTCCCCGAAAACTTAGCACAGCAAAACAAACGCTCTATTAAAATTCAAATACTAGAGCCGGATAACCACAGCAAACCAAAATTACTGAGGGTTCTTATTGCTTTTGGAATACGTTTTGTTAAACCGATATCCGAAGAATCTTCTAATGAAGACGTTAACATACTCGCACATATCGAAGCTGAGTTTTCAGCCAAATATAAACTAGCAAAAGAACCGAAGGATGATGTTTTGAGAGATTTTATAAAATTTCATGTGGTTCACAATGTTTGGCCATTTTGGAGAGAGTTTGCTTTTAGCGCTTCTGAATCGGCCCACCTTCCAAAACCTTTAATACCATTAATGAAGCCTGATAGTATTTAGATAAGTGGGGGATGCGTCAACCCCGAAGGGGGAATTAATAATTAATAATTAATTGTTAATCATTAATTATTAATTAGGCTCCAACTGGGGTGGTGAAAATTGTGTTTCAGGCAAAAGTACAGCGAAGCGAAACTTTTGCCTGAAATTGTGAATTGTGAATTGTGAATTGTGAATTGTGAATTGTGAATTTTTAATGAAAAGCTAATCAATAAGTTATTGTTTTTTAAGTCATTAAAAACGGCGGACTAAAAATGGGATCAAGTTTTAGAACCTGTTGGAACCTCCTTTTCACCACCCCATATGCAACCTCAATGCCATTAAGTTAAGGAATTAGAAACAAATAATCCCCCCGCCTTTGGTAAAGCCGTCGTCTAATAGCTGAAGTGCCCTAAAGGGCACTGAAGACTCAATGCCATATCGTTTGCTTAGAAAAAAATCCTGAATTTACCAGTCCCCTTTAGGGGACTTTAGCTTTGAGACAACGGCTTTACCAAAGGCTCTTTCTCGTTTATTTCTTAACTTAATGGCATTGATATGCAACCTGGGGATGGAAGGGAAGGGGGCCCCAACCCCAAAGGGGTTGAATGTGAAACTTTCGTTCCGAGCGGAGCGAGATAATAGCTTAAGGAAAACCTGGGGATGGAAGGGAAGGAGGCCCCAACCCCAAAGGGGTTGAATGTGAAAATGGTCTTATTTGTTTGATAAATTTTATCACGGTAATAATCTTTATTTATATTGGATAACGGATTTCAATGAAAAATAGATTCACCCCTACGAGGTTGAGGCATACCAAATACCTTTTCCACAGGTTTCACCTGTGGCTATTCACATTTTCAGGCTAAAGTTTCGCTCCGCGAAACTTTAGCCTGAAAACCCCTTCGGGGTTGGCGCTATTCACTATTGGCTTTTTTGAAAGCTTTCTTATACTAGCCCGGTACAAAATCGGAGGGATATTCTAGAACCACCCGATATGCTGTGACATAATGAGAAGCTCTATTCATAACACTGGCGGTGCCGGCAAAAAGTATTCGGAACATACGCCAAAGTTGTTTATTGGATCGTTGGATCACTTCAGCTTGATTTTGTTCCCAACGCTCGTTGACTTTTTTGGACCAGAGATAGTAGTTGCGACGATCATTCTGAATGCTGATGATTTCAAACGGGGATTCTCGTATCGCGTCAATGAATTGCGGCATAAAAACCATCCGAAATATCCCTGGCTAAATATACTTGGTAATAAAACTGGCAGTGCCAAAATGTTTTTTTGCCGAAGCAAAGTCCAGATAAACCCGTCCGCCGGGTTTTACCCAGTTTGCAATCCGTTTCATGACCCGGGAATAATCAGATAAATCCTCAATCACGCCCATCATCACAAGGCCATCATACTTTTCTGAGGGTTTGTAGGAAAAAAAGTCATGATACAAAACTTGTGCGTTGAACTGATTCTCCTTGATCAAAGAATCGGTATACTCCTTTTGATTACGAGATAAGGTGATGCCAGTTATACGAACATGTCGGCGTGCGGCATAACGCAAAAAACCGCCCCAACCGCAGCCAATATCAAGTACCGAATCGCCGGCTTTGAGATTTAATGACTCAAATGCACAAGCCAATTTGCGTTCTGCCCCGTTTTCCAAACTAGCCTCATCATTTTCATAATGGCCTGGGGTATAGGTGTTATAATCAAAATCAGCCGCAAGCAACTGTAGATTGTTGGAGTCATAATGCTTGGCGATCCAATCCGGGTTACATTTTTTTCGGCCAATCAACATGGGCTTGACACGCCGCCACGTTTTAATCCACAAGTTGTTGTCGGATAAAACGTCTTGGAACGAAATAGCCTTGATCAGATCGCCTTCTATATTCAGATCGCCCAGCATATAGGCTTCAGCTATCGTTAATTGGTTTAACGATTGAATCGCTTTTAAGCCCGCTTGATTGCAAATGAACACCTCAAAGGCCGGCACTTCATCGCCTATTGGAATGGTTTTTCCGTCTACCGTATGTACCAAAAATGAGAACGGTAATTTGCCATGCTTGGAAGCCAGTGTTGAAACGAGATTGTCTCTTAAATTTAAATGTGTTAATTCCATATAATAATTGATAATTTATGACTTTCGGCCATTTAATAAAACAGTTCCAATTAATTAAGACGGTTCAAGCTAAAAGCTATAGCGCTATTGCGATAAATCCGATTTAAAAAAAATAGGATTTCTTGGCTATCATTTTTAGGTGGTACGGAAATTTCCGCTCTCCTGCACTAGTTGGACGATTCGGTGAAAACGTTTTGGTGTTGTATCACCAGTAATGCGAATTAAGGGTTAAATTGAATCTTATAAATTCTTGTAAGTGGAAAACGCGCTTTGACGCGCTTTGACGCAAGAGACATCCACATAAGCATGCACATGCAAGCGTCACTTGCGTGCGTTAATTCGTGCGCTATAACTCTGTGAAACTCTGTGGAACTGAACGATGCGCGTTGCTTTCTGGAAAATCAAAAGTGGGCCAGGTTGTAGAATAAATAGGTACAAGTTTTTTATCATGTTTAACCGCATGACGCACTTAACGAGCGCGCGTTGCTGAATGAAATTAATCCGTAATTAATCCGTTTATCGGCCCGTCATCCTAAGTCCTAAGCATAACGCACTGAACGATGCGCGTTGCTTTCTGGAAAATCAAAAGTGGGCCATGTTGTCGAATAAATAGGTACAAGTTTTTTATCAGATTTAACCGCATGACGCACTTAACGATGCGCGTTGCTTTCTGGAAAATCAAAAGTGGGCCATGTTGTCGAATTAATAGGTACAGACTTAACACAATCAGTCGAGCTCAATCCGTTTATCGGCCCGTCATCCTAAGTCCTAAGCATAACGCACTGAACGATGCGCGTTGCTTTCTGGAAAATCAAAAGTGGGCCATGTTGTCGAATAAATAGGTACAAACTTAACACAATCAGTCGAGCTCAATCCGTTTATCGGCCCGTCATCCGTTGTTCTAAGCTTTTATAAATCCTTGATTTCATAAGAAATAATTCAACCCTTAATCCGCATCAGTATTAAATAAATGGAACGTTTTTTTTTAAATAGCCTAAAATCATGTCATTTGTAGTTATTATACTTTTCACCGGCACAATTTGTACTTTTGTCATTTCGAGCAAGCAAGAAATCTGTGGTCATTCAATAAGATTTCTCGTTTCACTCGAACCGAAGCTCAACGAAGTTAAATGACAAATATGCAAATTATGCCCTGACTAAATATACCTTATTAAGTTTAATCAGTAAACTTGTTGCGAAGCGTTAAATTATATTTTAGTTATAAATAAAATCATTTAACTTTTAAATGCCTTCTATTTTCATTAAGAAATCCGATTATTCAAAAAATCTTATTTCTCATCGTGTTTCCAAAACCTGACAGGTTTCCAAAACCTGTCAGGTTTATACCACTCTTTATTTTTTAAGCAAGCGTTTTGAATGTTTTAATATGACAACATGGCCCTCAAATGAGCCGTCTTTCAGATAGGAGTAGTGGAGCGGCAGTGGGCCGGCATGAATCACTAAGTCCTCGCCATCCAGTACGCCGTTTTCGTTGCTGTCGCCAGTAAGGACACCAATGTGTTGATAGCTTCTCGCGCCGACATATTTGACGGCTATGAAGTCACCGCGATAAACGTGTTTGTTCCAAGTCAGTGGTTTGCTGGGCTGGCCGTTGAGGATGTCCAATTCGCTGCGTTTGGGCAGTTGAGTGACGAGCATCGCGACATTGTAGTTTTTTCTCATGGGTTGGCCCTTCCATTGGCCGTAGGCGGCAACGAGTACGTCGGCACAATCGACGCCAATGTAGTGGTTGCTTTGGTAAGTGGTGGAACCAAAGATGCCGGGCACGTTGAAGTAAGTTGTTAGGTAGCCAACGTAGTCATCGCTGTTTTTGATTGAGACTCGAAAGACTTTTGGAGAGAGGCCTTTTGAGTTGGAGTCTTCTATGCCGGGTGATTGGGTGATTTTACCTTGTTTTTCGATTTCTACTTGAAACCAGAAGCTGCCGATTTCAGGTTGGTAAAAGCGCGAACGGGGTGGGTGAGTGTTAGAGTCTTTTAACCACCAGTCCCAAAACTTGTCCATCAGGCTGCTGCGATCCGATTCAAAGGGCCGAATTTGCCATTGATTCTGAAACCGTGTCAGTTCCTGGCGCTGATAGTCTATTTTGCCGAAACCGGCCCACTGGTACGGTTTTTTTTCCCAAGGGAAGTTGGCATTTTTGTACCTGTTATCGAGATTCGGAAAAATCTGATACCATCGAACAGTTGCGCTGGGTACTTGAGAGACTTTTAGGGTAACTTGTTGCCCTTTTAATGGATAAATGGCACTGTGCGTTTGCCAAGCACCGTCATCAATACGCGATTGGATCGTTACCGCTGCCATTGTGCTATGGGCTGTCAGTAAAGAAGCCAGTAGTAGGTGATATTTGAAAGTCATTTGGTTCTCCTATGGTTTTATAACTATAGATATTCAGATAATTATTTAGTCCCCTTTAGGGACTTGAGCTTTCAGACATGTTGGCTGTTTTGAAATTATTTATCTGAAAAACGAGACAATAATTATTTTATAACGGCTTTTTTGAAACGATTTGACGTTTATTTCAAGCATTCCTGTGGAAACGGGACTTTTAAAGGGGCAACCACAAGGGATTGCCCCTACATAACAATCACCAACATTATTGTTAACTAATCCGTTATAAAATATCATTTTTATGATTATACACGCTAAATCTCATAATGAGCAAATAGGAACTCTAGCCATAAGTTGCTCAAGCGTTCTTGTAAGCGGTTTTGGCTCAGTCGCTCGTCTAGGTTATCAATGTCTACCAGTTCCTGTGGATTGCCAATATCTGCTCAGCATTGGACAAAAACTTGCTATATGGATTCAGAACTGATAGTAGCAATAGGCCGATTCGCGTTTTTGCATAAAGCTTTTTCGAGCATTTTATCCCAATCAAGCGTTTGATAGGTGAAATATCCATCTTCTTTTAGACGACCAGCTTCAATGTGTAAAACTTTGACTGAATCTTGCGTTATAAACACAATTTTGCCAAGGCACCTGATGCCATTGACTGAATGTCATTTTGAATTGTCGCAGAATGGCTTGTACTTTCTTGATAGTCAGTGTTTGTGGCACACTTTCTGAGTTGGCAATCAGGATAAGGCTTGGATGATATTCTGGTATAGAATCAAAGTGTTCATCCAACAGTGCCAAATCTGTTGTTATCAACGGATTGTCTTTTGGAAGTAATAGATTAAGCATGTCTGGGTCTTTTAATCCCTTCATGTCAGTGGGAAATCTGAACACTTGGCATAATCCCTCCTTAGCGCATCCTTGCACTAACTTTTTACTATTAAGACATTCGTCAAGTTGGAAAATAGTCATGATTGAAAGGAACGATCAAGCAAAATAGCAAGTCCTTCTATAAACATTCTGACTTGCTGAACGTTGATGTTATAGTCTTTAGCAATGTCGGTGAGGGTCATATCTTCTGTCAGTTCGGCCAGAATTTTGGCGACGGGTATCCTTGTCCCCTTTAAAACCGGCACACCACCACGGATTTCATTTTGTATTTCAACCACTTCAGAGAGTTCTGTGAGACCCTATTCCAGACGTTTCTGGCGTTGTTCAGTTCTTGTCCAATGAAAAGGTGCCGTTTTTGGTAATTCAACGGGTTTAGCGGTTCCTTGGTAAATATCTTTAGTAGGCATTTGGAGTCCTTGTGAAGGTTGCGGTTTCGCTATACTATACCGTTCAGTATCAGGCTGCGCGTTTAAATGTCGTTTTTCGTGGGTGTCAGTCATTGAGAGGTTTTATGAAAATCCTAACTTCATCCAGGGGCGGTGCCCCTGGCTTTATTAATATCGCCCCGTTGGGGCTTGCTCAATGCCATTAAGTTAAGGAGAATAAGGAAAAGTTTTTATTAAAAGTTAATTATTCGCAAAAACGGCGCACTTGGCTCACGGGTTAAATAGGCCCTACCTCGCAACTTGTTGTTTTTATTGAACTCAAAACACTTGGGGCCCCCTTAACAGCAAAAAAGTTATTATAATCAATATATTAACTCTTAACTGAATGGCATTGTGGCGTTGGGGTGGTATGGAAACTTCCGCCTTACTGTACTACCAAGATTGCTTATGAAAGGATTGTATTGAGACTGACAAACCGAAACACTCTCACCAACCAATCCTTTTTAAAATGCAATCCTTGTAGTTATTATATAACAAACTATTTACTAATAAACATCACTTCTATGCCCAACTTCGACTATCAATACCAACAAAATATTATCGTGTATTTCATACACAACGCGATAATCACTCACCCGAATACGGTAACGATTTTTAAAGCCTTGTCGCTTTTTGGCACCGACGAGGATTTTCAGCCAATGCCCTTATTTTAGGTTGTCGCTTTTTCTGAATAACACTCTCAAGCTTGCGAAATTGACGAGCGGCGACGGGTTCAAAATCGACAGAATAACTCATGGATTACAACCCCAATTCTTTTTCAAGTTGCTCCAACGGGATTAAGTCACCGCCTTCTTTAAGCGCATCATCCGCATTAGCATTATCAATGCAATCCTCAAGTTGTTCTATCACTCGGACATCCTCTATCGGTACCACTGCCAAAAATAATTGATTGTTATACACCAAAGTTAAACGTTCTTTACTGACAGAAGCCTCATCAAGCACCTCTTTCAAAGGGCGGGCTGGGCTTTTTATGGCATCAGTCTGTTGAATCTCTAGCATGGTAAACTTCTCCAATGAGGGGAGGACTAATCGTTGTATTTCATTCCAGACTAACCTGAGCCGTGTAATATCAGGCAACTGAGCTTCTGCTTGGCACTTTTTATCAAAGCCGAGTTTGAAGGCAGACACGACAGAACTTAGTAACGAGCAACTAATCCGTTATAAAATACAATCCTTGTATTTATTATTAACCAATCCTTTCTAAAATGCAATCCTTGTAGTTACCAACAATCCCGGTAGTACTTGGATTGCTTGCTTATGAAAGGATTGTATTGAGACTGACAAACCGAAACACTCTCACCAACTAATCCTTTCTAAAATGCAATCCTTGTAGTTATTGCTCGTTAAGAACTTCGGGCAAAATAGTTATCTGATTAATTCTGGTAACAATTCAGGATGATTATTGAGTATCATCAATAAGTTGCTAATAGCACGTTGGGGAGTGGCTTCTCCGCGTTCATAACGACGAAATGTCTTGGGATCATCTCCACAAATTTCGGCAGCCTGTTTTTCCGAGAGTTTCAGTTTTTCACGCACTTTCCTGATTTCAGTCGAAGTCAATAATCCGTCTATCTTGGCTTGAAAATATCGAATCTTTTTTTCGGTTGCCTTGAGATCAGTGCCATTGAGTATACCTTCATCACAACTGTTGCAAAATTCTCTGTTCAATTTCAAGGCGGTGCCCTTTGTAGGAGTATGTTTCTTTAATCGTTTTCCGTTCTAAAACACCTTTTTTGCAGAATGGGCATTCTTTGTTCATGTCTGTTCACTTCTATTTGACTGAAACGATTAAGCGCCTTCATTATCCATCATAAGTATCACGCTGCGCGTTTAAATGTTGTTTTTCGTGGGTGTCAGTCATTGAGAGGTTTTATGAAAATCCGCTCCTTCATCCAGGGGCGCTGCCCCTCCCGACAATCGGAGGGATCATATTAAGATCGCCCCGTTGGGGCTTGCTACTTCATCCAGGGGCGTTGCCCCTGGCTTTATTAAGATCGCCCCGTTGGGGCTTGCCAGGGGCGGTGCCCCTGGCTTTATTAATATCGCCCCGTTGGGGCTTGAAGGTAGTTACTTAAGTTGTATTACGCGACTACCTACCAATCCGTTAATCGGCCCGTCATCCTAAGTCCTACTCAGCTTAGGAGCAAGATTAATTGTAGTACACGACTAGCAATCCGTTTATCCACGTCATCCGTTGTACTACTATATTGCTACCAATTCGCTTATGAGCAAGATTAATTGTACTACGTGACTACCAATTCGTTTATCCGCGTAATTCGTTGTACTCAGTTTAAATCCGTTGTACTCAGCTTATCCGCAAGATTAATTGTACTACGCGACTACCAATCCGTTTATCGGCCCGTAATCCGTTGTACTCAGCTTAGGAGATTTCCATGGATATTGCCCAGGCTGTATTAATCAGTTGCGTCACCCCGAATAGCCGCTTGAAACGCAAGCACTGCATCATATTGATCTGGATAGTTGATATAATGCAGTAACAGTTCTAAATCCAAATCGGGTAAAAACTCACTACGGCTCACTTCTTGGTATTGTCCCTTTTTTAAATGGAAAATCTGCAATTGATTGCGCTTCCAAAACAAAACTTCAGGGATATTTTGCGGTTTGTACAGTTCAAGTTTATTGATCGAGCCGCTGGTGATGATGACTTCAATCACGATGTCGGGCACTTTTTTATTAGTGCCAATGCAGTAAGACTCATCTGGTTCGCCGGAAGAATGGCCCTCTTTTTTAAGGGTAAAACCGCCGCGCCCGTAAAACCGAATGCCTTTTTCTCTCATGTAGACTTCTAGCAAATAACCGACGGTGGTTTTAACGCTTTCATGTTCATCGCTGATAGGGGCCATAATTTCTAATAATCCTTCCATATAAGTGAGTCTCAAAGAGGAAACGTCATTAAAATCGGATTCTATTTTGTTGAAACGTTCCCAACTAATACCGTCTAATGTGACGACACGCTCAACTAATGTGTGTTCTACGGTTTGTAAACCCATAATGTACCTCGATGTCTTTATCCAAAAATAATTTTGCTCGTGACAGAATTATAACTTTTTCATACATAATTATAACCGATTGATTTTATAGAGTTCCCATTCAAGGGCTCCATTGCCAATACTATAGAGTTTCAGATAATTATTTTCAAAAAAAAATCAGCCTCAGAATAAATTCTTACGTTTCGCATCGTTAAGCTAAAGCCTACTAACCCTTTAAGCCATAGTGCCCTTTAGGGTACTTTAGCTATTAGACAAAACACCTACAAAAAGTATCACTAATGAAGCGCAACTGAGGGCCATAACTTAATTTGGAAACTTCCAAAGTCTGTTATGGCCCTCAAACAATCCAAATAACCCTAAAAATATAGGTTAATAACAGGGCCCGCGTATCACTACTCTGCCAAACTAAAGTTTGGACTCCTGTTTGGACGACTAGTTGCTATTATTCCGTTCCAAGTTTATTGATGGTTTCAACATCAAGTCCTGTCATTTTAGAAATCATTTCTACTTCAAAACCTTCATCTATCATGTTTTGAGCCGTTTCCATTTTGGCTTTTTTTTCTCCTGCCATTAACGCCTGTTTTTCGACAATATTGCGGGTTTCTTCTGTGGCTACCGCAATTTTGGCGGCCCTTCTTTCTTCTGGCGTGAGGTTATCGTCTTCTATCAGTTCGGCGGCCTTTTTGATGGCTTGGTTTTGGAGGTTAATTTTTTGATTTTCGGGATTTTTAATGGATTCCAACATTAAATCAAACCAATCTTTTAGGGCCGGTGGGGTGTCGTCACTCTTGAAATTGGGATTAAGAAAAATCAGTTTATGTCCATAAAAGTTGACGATTTTGTCTTTCCGATTGCGGGGATTCACTTCCGAAATCAAAACATCTTCTTTAACTGATTCTCCCGCTTTATCTGTTATCAGATTTGGTGCCGTCAAAACCACAATGGTATAAATTGTTTGATTAATTTTGTAATTATTGTAATCAGTGGATTTTCGTTGGAGTTCCGCAATTTCCATATTATGGTAGTGTAAAAAGCGGTCAAAGTTATAGTCGTAGTTGACGCGCTGAATTTCAACAATCAGTCTGTTATCCGTCGATTGGGCAAAGATGTCGTAGGAAAAGTCGATATAAGCGATTTTCGGTTTAAAACGCTTTTCTGTTTCGATTTTCTTGACGACGATGTCAATACCAGTCACATCTTTGACAAATTGGGTAAACACTAATTTGTCAGTAAACGCTTTTTTGAAGATGACTTCGTTATCTAGGCGATATAAAAACATAATAATCCTCGTTCGTTTTATAAATTAGAAATCCGATTTTTTGGAAAACTAGGATTTCTTTGCGGTTGCAAGTCGTTAGTTATGATGGGTTTAACTCCGTTGAGTTTCGGTTCGTTATAGCTCTACCCATCCTACTAAGCTAATAAAACTGATTTTAATAAAATGACAACATGGCCCCAAAAACGTGTGACTCGCTTGTTGCAAACTGAGTAGTTATGATGATTTATTTGAAAACTGATTTGAATCATATGACAACATGGCCCAAAAACGTGTGACGGGCTTGTTGCAAGTCGTTTGTTTTAGAAATCCGATTTTTTGAAAAAATCGGATTTCTTTGGGATTTCTTTGCGGGTTCAGGAGTCCAAGATTTATCTTGGACACACCCAACTCAAGTTTGGGCTTTTTGCGTCACATCAGTTATGATATCTCTTTCGAGGCAAGTTCTATGAGAGAGCAAACGGCACCGAAGACGTCTTTTAAATTGTCAATGGTTGCTCTAGAAGCATTTTTGGTAAATATTTTCTGGTGAAGTTTGCCGAATTGCCACATTTCTGCGTCAGTCACTATCCCGTAAACCGCGTTTTCGTCATTTTGATTGAGCTTTTGTGCGGCCACTAATTCGGCCAAGCATTGCCCCCAACCTGTTTTAAAATCATTTTGTTTGGCTTCAACGATTAAGATAAATGGGAAGCCTAAGACGTTTTTGCCCAGTTCTGAACGTTTCGCAATGATATAATCAGGTGTACCGGCCAATATTTCATCGGCTGAGATCGATTTATGGCTCCACAGTGAGTATTGCTGAATACATTGTTTACAGGCTTCGCGCAAAACGGGATAAATGACATTTTCACACCTTGAGGCCTCGGAAGTGAATATATCAAAGTTCTGATTCACAAATTCATATTCCAAAACAAACTGTTCTGATGGGGAACGTGGGGAGATTGTTAAAAAATTTTTCTCTATCAGTTTTATTTGATAGGCTTGTTGAACTTCATCTGCTGATTTAAAATCGGTGAATGTCATAGTAATAGTAAAATTAACTGAGTTGGTTTATCGGGCCATTAATTTTGTAAATGTGTCGGTCATTTCCAATGCGATATCGGTAGACACACGGACAGAGTTGATACAGAGGAGCACAGAAAAACATTTTAGTTTTTGTGTTTTTAATTCAACGAGTTACGAGTTTTTTCTCAAACTGTGCAGTTTGTTTCCTTCTTGAGTGTAGTCACCGGCTAATTTTCTGTTGATCTGTTTGGTATTATACTTATGAAAACTGAAAACTGAAAACGGATTAGGCGATGATCAAGTTTTTAGTCTGACAATAATAGCTACAAGGATTGTATATAATAAGGGATTTTATTCGCATCGCTAAAAATAACCTCAGTCAGCTTGTTTAAAAATAGACGTCCAAGATAAATCTTGGACTCCGGAAAACTCTTGGACTCCGGACGAAAAACGTCCAAGATAAATCTTGGACTCCGGAAAAATCTTGTTGTCGTGGGCCATTGTTAGGCTTTTGTGGGCCAAGTTGTCGTAGGCCATTGTTAGCCTTGGGTGGGCCAGGTTGTCGTAGGTTATTGTTAGCCTTGGGTGGGCCAGGTTGTCGTAGGCCATTGTTAGTCTTGGGTGGGCCAGTTTGTAGTAGGCGATTGCTCGCCTTTCAACTGTCTTGTCGGGTGGGGATAAGTTCAAAGAAACCTTGAGTGGTGGGTTTAACAAAGTTTCCCAAACGGAAAGCTTTCGCTTACCGGCCCCCCTACAATCCATCCTATGCTCGCTACCGTTCTACCCACGCTCGCCAAAAACCGTCGCCGTTGGCCGTGTTATTATGAGGCCTTTGACAAAGTCTTATCTCTCCGTTGATAAAATGGCCCATCAACCGGTATCAGTCTGTATTGTTTCTGTCATTCTATGTAATATTCCACCCGTTTTTCAGGATCATGTCCACATTTTGCGGAAATACGTTGTCGTGCATTTCGTATGCGGGTTAGTGTTGGTTCATCAGTCATCGCTTTGTTATCTATTAGGTAAATTCTATAATCAGGCAAATCCTGATTCTGACACACAAATGGTGGACAACACGTTGCCCACCCTACGTTCGCTATGCGGGCGAAGCTTCATCAATTGGTCGATAAGCCATCGATTCCATCAGGGTGTGGTTAATAAGTGTTTGATATTCCAGTCCTTTCGCCTCGGCCTTTGCTCGATAGCTTTGAAGAACTTCATTATCCAGCATGAGAATGACACAAGTTTTATCTTTGGCTTCGGCTTGCAATTTTGAGAGATGAGGTACGTCCTTAGCCCTTTTTGCATTTGAAAAATCATATTCTTCACGCATAATTTTTGGCCTCTGTTTTAGTCGCCTTACGCGCCGAAATGAGACGGATGCATTCATTTCGTAGCGTATAAACCACTGTTAGCAATCTCGCTTGATTACTCATACCTATAAGCACCCAGCGGTTCTCACCCTTAGCATCAGGATATTCACGAACCAAAGCCAATGGATCAAGAAGTGTAGCTGATGCTTCTTCAAAAGCAATTCCATGCTTGATGAGGTTCGTTGATGCTTTATTTGGATCAAATTCGATTTCCATAGTTTAATATAGATCAGAATTATAAAAGTTCAAAGTATATCGCTTTTCAGAAAAATTCTATTATTTTTACCTCTAACTGTTGGCAACAAACATTGCTTACTCTACCTAGCTATCCAAAAGGGGCAAAGTACGCATCCTACGGTTTATTTTTTTATTTTAACACATTTCATCAGAGCGGAATGACACTCAACTCTTGAGATATCAGTTATAGTAATGACTAAGTTCTGTTGTTGATTTAGACTCTTGATTAAATTGTCTGTGCCTATTTCTCGGTGATAGAGTTTCACTAAGGCACTGGTATCGACAAACCAATTCATGATGGGGTTCTCTCACGGATAATGTCATCTGATAAATTGCCGCTGATAGATTGTGTCAAGGCTTGAATTTTAGCATAAGACATTTTTTCCACATCCACTTTTGGAATAATAATGACTTCAACCTTAGCGTCATCCGAAAAGGGAAGATTATTGAGTTCCAAGTGCCCGTTTTTGATCTGAGCTTCTCTGGTGATTTGATACATTGAAGTCAGTCCGTCGAAAGCGGTCAAACTCAGCCATTCTCATAAAATTCGCTCACTGCGAGTTAGTAACGATTGTGATAACAAGGGCATACTTCCAAGGTTTTGGAAACCTTGGCGGTTTTTTTCCTCCTTTTTCATCCGACTAGGCTAACACTGGTGTTGGTAACAGTCTCAGTCGTTGAGAATGAGGTTAAAACTCATTGCTCGCCTTTGGTGGGCCAGGTTGTCGTAGGCCATTGTTAGCCTTGGGTGGGCTAGGTTGTCGTAGGCTATTGATCGCCTTTCAATTGGCTTGTCGGGTGGTAGAAGCTCAAAGAAATCCTGAGTGGTGGGTTTAACAAAGTTTCCCAAACGGAAAACTTTCGCTTACCGGCCCCCTACAATCCATCCTATGCTCGCTACCTGATACCCACGCTCGCCAAAAACCGTCGCCGTTGGCCGTGTTATTATGAGGCCTTTGGCAAAGTCTTATCTCTCCGTTGATAAAGTGGCCCATCAACTGGTATCAGTCTGTCTTTATATTGTTTCTGTAATTCTATGTAATATTCCACCAGTTTTTCAGGATCATGTCCACATTTTGCGGAAATACGTTGTCGTGCATTTCGTATGCGGGTTAGTGTTGGTTCATCATTCATCGCTTTGTTCTCCCAATAATTCAAGGGGTGTGACTAAGTTGGGGACAAAAAGCCCAAGTAGCGTGTTAATCTGCCTGATATGCCTGAATTTATTAGCATTGGCAAGATGTTTACAATTCCAAGTCAGCAGAAAATCACATTTGTAATGAGAAGCTAATGCTAAATGTAGTGCATCGCCTGTCGGTTCGTTGGGCATGAGTTTATGTTTGAGATAAGTTGTTGTTATTTTACTCACTTCAGGCTCAATAACTAATAAAGGAATGTCATCCAACAAGGACAGGCAGTTATCTTTTTTGGCATATTTTCCATCTTTAAATTCATCAATAACCGCCGTACTACTCACTTTGAACAATGTCTGAATCGGAATTAACAGAATTTAAGAATTGACGGAATAAAACCCTTTAAGCCATTGCAGAAAATTCCAAGAATGTCTGAATCGGAATTAACAGAATTTAAGAATTGACAGAATAAAACCCTTTAATCCATTCTGAAAATTCTATAATTCTGAAAATTCTGATTCAGACAATTGAAGACAACAACGTTGTCCAGCCTACCTACTGACTACATTTGTTTCAATATAAACGATTGGTTTGATTAATGGATGAATCATAATTCACCGCTACCAACTGATTATTGGGCCTTTTTACAAATACCTCTATTAGGCCCTCTCTTGATGCTCGGAAACGCTTTTGACTCAACCCGTCTGATGAAAAAAAATCCGTTAATTCAGGAAAGAAGTTGTACTATAGATTTTCAGAAAAATAATTTCAAAACAGCCAACGGCTTTAGCCGTTGGCGTTGGGGTGGTATGGAAACTTCCGCTTTACTGTACTAGGCTAACACGGGTGTTAGTAGCAGTCTTGTCGGGTGGGAATAAGCTCAAAGAACCCTGAGTGATTGCGGGGTTTAGCTTCGCTGACTTGAAGAAAGCTTTCGCTCTACCCACCCTACTATCGCTGGCTGTCGTGGTATTGGTATTTATCTGAAGAACTATAGCGTGACCTCGCTCAATATCTTACTGATTACTTAGCGTGATTTTCGCGGTGGCTAAGTTTGATTTGAGCTCGCGGAACAAGTGAGTCATGTCCGAATTTTCTTTGACAAAGAAGGCATAGAACAGGTAATCACCGCCCATGCCAGGTGGCACATTAAATGCAAAAATTTGGTGGGTGTTATTGGAACGCTGTAGAGAGCGTTTGAAAGGTGTGGGTATCATAGCGAATTGATTAAACGGATCATATGTCATGTACAACAGCGTGCCATCAGGCAGTTCAATCGCCACCCACAAATCAACTTGTTCAAAACTTTCTACATCAATGGCTTCTTTGAGTTGGACATTGACCGTATCTCTAGGGCTATAAAAACCACTGCCTGTTAATTGCACTAAATCACTTGAAGATGCGCTGCCGGAGTAGGCTTGGGTGGCGGCGTTAAAGCCCTCTTGATAAGCATTATCCAATGCGGTCTGCAAGCTGTTTTGGTCGGTATTGTTGGCAAGGCAGGCTTTTAGCGATTGTTGCGTTGCCGCAACGGCTTCGCTGATTTTCTGGTCAACTTCGGCTTGGGTAAAGCCTACAGAAATTCCGCAGCTTGCGGGGTCGTTTTTGCAGTTTTGTTGCCCTATGGCAACGCCTTCGGCTTTGGCGTTGTCTAAGTTGATTTGGGTGAAACCGCTACCTAGATCACCATTGCAAGAAGGACATTCTATCCCATCGGGCAGTTTTATTGGCACACCGACAGGTGGCGTGGCGCGGTTATAGTGATTTACCCCCCAGCAGGCTACTAGGTTGTTTTCACGGATGCCGCAGGCAAAACCGTAAAACTCTTGGTGATATGTGTCATAACCAAGTATGCTGCCACAGTTAGCATGACAAATAGTCTTAGTATGTCCACCTGTCACAACATGTTTAAATACCCCGCTGGGTACAGAATCCATATTTGGACAATTTACAGAACCGTCTGCTCTAATCCCACAGACCTCAACTAGATGTGTGCTTTGAGACCCAGTTCCATCTGAGTCCCCTATCAATGATACGGCAGTTTGGGTTAAATAACCATAGGTATTATTGATATATCCCCAACAAGCCGCCACTCCGTCACTCTTTATGCCACAGGTCGTTTTGTATCCTGCTGAAATGCTGGTAAACGTATCTGACGGTGTACTGGCTTGTCCATGACTATCATTTCCCCAACATTCCACAGAACCATCTGTTCTTAGCCCACAGCTATGCGCGTCTCCCAAAGCCAGTTGGGTAAATGGGCCTGGCAAGTAAACCGATTGGCTGCTGCCATTAGCACCCCAGCAGCGTACATTACCGTCAGCTTGTAAGGCGCAGGCATGAGAGCCGCCTGCTTCTACTTGGATAAATTGCCCACCACTCGGATAGGTATCACCAGGTGGCGAGGTTGAACCAGAAGTATCTTGTCCCCAGCAGGCAATGCTATGGTCACTGCGCAAGCCGCAGTTGAAGTAATATCCCGCGCTGACTTGCAAAAAAGTCCCGCCCGGTGCGTCAGTTTGACCTTCACTGTCCCGGCCCCAGCAAATTAGCGTCTCTTTTTCGCCTTTAATCGCGCACACATGATCAATCCCGGCACTGAGAGTGCTGGATTTAGCTTTGATGTCAACAGCTTGAACATGCACCGTCCCTAAATAAAAACTGGTGAAAGCGATTGCTATTGCTTTTACCATAGTACGTTTTCGCATTGATATTTCTCCTAAAGTTTGAATATAGAAAATATTGAGTGAGCCGCGCTAGGCATAGAGCCATCACGCCAAAATTGCCACCAACATTGCACAACACCTTGTGCGTCCTGACTTTAACCTAACTGGCTGGTTTCCTAGGTTCTATTGACATTTGTAAAAAATACTTATTTGTCAATGAGTTATAAAAATAAGAACTCAATGATAAATCAATGACTTTTCGCTAAACCCATCATCACCGAGTGGTAGGTTTCGCTCTTGCTATCGCCTCCGGCACCGACTTAAAGAAATCCGATTTTTTGAAAAAATCGGATTTGTATTTGGTGGTGCATCAAATTGTGACTGTTAATTCTGATGGATTAGATTCATCATTACTTTGATCTAGGTCATCTTTTCGGTCACAAGCGCGGACTCAAACGCGATTTAGTACAACTAATTACGCGGATAAACGAATTTAGTACAACTAATTACGCGGATAAACGAATTGAGTACATCTAATTACGCGGATAAACGAATTGAGTACATCTAATTACGCGGATAAACGAATTCAGTACAACTAATTACGCGGATAAAACGAATTGCTGTACAACTCATTACGCGGATAAACGAATCGAGTACAACTCATTACGCGGATAAACGAATTTAGTTGTGCTCAAGTACTCAACAGAAAAATTGACTTTTATCAATCCTTATCGATAATATAATCGTTATCGTGATTAACTTTCGTACCTGGAAAATGGGAAAGCGCCCTAAATAATTTTAGTTAAAAACATGCCGGGTTTTTGAAACGAAGTCACGAGTGAACGATATTAACCCAGCCAGTTTTGCCACAAATATTTTTTGCCAATATCTTACGATAACCTAATGGCATGTTTATTGATTATTGCGCGTTGGCGTTTGCTAAGTTTTTTAAGTGGTAAGTCACTTTTGAAAGAACATTATAAACATAATGCCGTTGTATTTGGTGCCAATTTAGTAAATGAGTGTGCATTGAGTTAAAACGAAGTCTCTTTCGACAGAACATGATAAACATAATGCCGTTGTATTTGGTGTCAATTTAGTTATAAATGAGTGTGTATTGAGTTAGTAGTACAACGGATACGTTTTTCAAAACGGTTTTTCAACTCAATTAGTGGCAATGGCTCCAAAATCAGTCAGTTTGTGGTGCGTGACTCGCCGCAATAACAAGTACTTTTTACGGTGAAAATACTTATAGCATCTAGTAATTAGGATGCGTGCGCCGAAACGGATTTTCATAGTCGGAGGTTTTGAAATCACTTAGCCATGATGATTTATTGCGCTAATCTTAAGTATTCAATCTGTGGCAATGGCCCCAAAATCAGTCAGTTTGCGGTGCGTGATTCGTCACCAAAAGTACAACACTTCCAGACGGTTTTATGGCCCTCAAATCAGTACCAATAGCCATACAAGATAAATGGTAAAAATGAACAAGGATTGTATATAAGAAGGGATTAGTTCGTAGATTTATCTCAATCCTTGTTGTTTGTAAGGCCATAGTTTAATTTGATAACTTTCAAATGGTTTTATGGCCCTCAAACCAGTGCCAATAACCCTGCAAATTAAATGGTCAAAATGAACAAGGATTGTATATAAGAAGGGATTAGTTCGTAGAAGTGTTTGGGTTTGAAGTCAATCCTTCTTGATGCCATCTTTTTTTATAAGCAATCCCGGACAATAACTACAAGGATTGTATATAAGCAGGGATTTTTCCGCATATTTATCTCAATCCTTGTTGTTTGTAAGGCCATAGTTTAATTTGAAAACTTTTAAATGGTTTTATGGCCCTCAAACCGGTGCCAATAACCCTAAAAATTTAAGGGTCAAAATGAACAAGGATTGTATATAAGAAGGGATTAGTTCGTAGATTTATCTCAATCCTTGTTGTTTGTAAGGCCATAGTTTAATTTGATAACTTTCAAATGGTTTTATGGCCCTCAAACCGGTGCCAATAACCCTACAAATTTAATGGTCAAAATGAGTCTTGATAACTACAAGGATTGAATATAAGCAGGGATTTCTCTTTGGTTATCTCTGCACAGAAAAAAGTTCGTCAACTGATAAGTTTTATCTAAGGCTTCTAACTGATATTTTAAATAAATCGTCATGGCTAAATTATTTCGCCATCCCCAAATATGAAAATCCGTTTCGGAACGCGTATCCGTTGTACTAGATGCTGTGGGTATTTTCACAGTACAATGGAGCCATGAAAACCAGATTTCTCCTATTGTCGAAATGACAAAAGCGCAATTTGTGCAAAGTGTAGAATGCCCAAGTCAAGTCTTTGGGAAAATTTGCAAGTGGGTATTGTGTCACACATTGGTTTGACAGGCATTATGGTGGGCCGCCCAAAACCAGAATTCCTCACGAGGACGCGATAGCTAAGCAACAAAACACCTACAAAAAGTATAACTAATGAAGCGCGACAGTGAAAACCTATTTTATGGCCCTCAAAATCGACAGGTAAAATACTCGGTTTATGTCGTCCAAACTAAAGTTTGGACGACTGCCAAACTAAAGTTTTTTCGCACTCAAAAAATCCGATGTCTTTAAGACTTCGGATTTTTAGCCATTACCCTTAAAGGAAGCCAGTTATTTATGCACGACTTAATAAAACAGCGTTTTAAAAAAATAGTCCCCAACGTCGATTTTTGTTCTCTGCGCTATGTGCAGGAACGTTCTGAAGAACTCAAAGTGCGGCAAAATGTCGCCGAGCCGCCTGCCAGTAAACATGATGTCGGCGTGATGTTGATGGTGATTGATAAAGGTGGTTTGGGTTACGCGGCAACGAGCGATTTGAGTGAAGCGGGGCTGCGTGAGGCAGTGGCACGGGCACAACAATGGGCTGAGCGTAGTCGGGAAAATAGGCTAATAGATTTTTCCAAAGTCACTATGCCAAAAGCACAAGGTGAATATGCGTCAGTGGTTAAGAAACCTTGGAACAGTGTGTCTCTGGCCGATAAATTGGACTTGTTGCTGCGTGAATCAGCACAATGTCAGATCAATGACAAAATTGTTGATTGGGAAGCGTCGCTGGAATCGGTACAAACCGAACAAATATATTTAACTAATGACGGCGGAGAAATCAGACAAAGTAGTCAATATCTTTTGCCCGGACTTAGGGTGATAGCGAATCAAGGCGTTGAGACGCAAATTCGCTCTTTGGCCGGATTTGGCTATGGACGACAGGGTGGTTTGGAGATATTGGATAATATCGGCTTCGTGGGCAAAGGGCCGCAATTGGCTGAAGAGGCCTTGCAATTGTTAGCTGCCCCTAATTGTCCTAATGAGTGTCTGGATTTAATGTTGGCCCCCGATCAGATGATGCTGCAACTCCATGAATCTATTGGACATCCATTGGAATTGGATAGGATTTTGGGCGATGAGCGCAATTATGCTGGCACCAGTTTTGTGACATTGGATATGTTTGGCAGTTATCAATATGGCTCGTCGTTGCTCAATGTCACTTTTGATCCCACGATTTCTGAACAATTGGCGAGTTATGGGTTTGATGACGATGGCATGCTGGCCGAAAAAACTTATGTCATCCTAGACGGCATTCTGATCAATCCATTGGGCAGCGTGATGTCGCAAGCGCGCGCCGGCTTATCTGGCGTTGCCAATGCACGAGCAACCAGTTGGAATCGCCCACCGATAGATCGCATGGCAAATCTCAATGTTGAAGCGGGCGAGAGTGGTTTTGAGGAGATGATTCGTTCTATTGAACGTGGCATTTTTATGAAAACCAATGTTTCTTGGTCAATTGATGATTCGCGCAACAAATTCCAATTTGGCTGCGAATGGGGTCAACTGATTGAAAATGGCGAGTTGACGCAGGTGGTAAAAAATCCTAACTATCGCGGCATTTCGGCCACTTTTTGGCGCAACCTCAAAAAAGTGGGCAATGCTGACACTTATGACGTGTTTGGTGTGCCCCACTGTGGCAAAGGCGAACCCAACCAAGTTATTCGAGTAGGACATGCGTCGCCCGTTTGTGTATTTGCCGACGTTGAGGTATTTGGAGGCGCTTAATGCCGACTAGGGTGAAAATTGTGTTTCAGGCAAAAGTTTCCGTTGCGGAAACTTTTGCCTGAAATTGTGAATGAAAATTGTGACGTAAACGAATAGTGAATTTTTAATTGTTAATGAAAATAGGGTTTTTTTAGAGATATTTTTTTCAATGCTGAATAAAAACGGGATCAGTTTTTGGGCCAAAATAACCTGATTTTCACCACCCCAGTACTTAGCGATCCTTGTGCGAGGAAGCGAATAGCTGCCCGGTGTGAAAAAAACGAACCAAGCACCACAACCCGTCAATACGTGGCGCTGTGATGCCAAAACTTTTAGTTGCGCCTTTTCACATTCAAACTAAAAACGTTGTAGTGTTGCCCACCATCGGTATTTTGGGGCTGGCAAGAAAAAACACGACTATGTCTGGATTTATTCTTAACTTAATGATGCGAATTAAGGGTTGAATTGAATCATAAAAAATCAATGACTTATAAAAACGTCTTATCGATAAGTGATTTTATAAGGTTTCTCAAGGTTTCTCAAGATTTCTCCGATCAAAGAAATCGAAACGAAATGACATCTTTGTTCATTTTTCATTTGATCGCGAGATATTCGCATTAATGGCATTGCTTGACACGATGGATGTGTTACGGCAATCAAAAAAGCAAATTGTGTGCAGTCTATTTGGAGGCGTTTAATGCAAGACTATTTTTATACACTGGCTGACTTTATCGGCAAACAATTACAGAACGATGAAATCTACTTATGCGAATTGACGGCCGAACAATCAGATTTTATTCGCTTTAATAGAGGCAAAGTCCGTCAACCGAGCAGCGTTGAGCAGCGTTATCTTGAAATTGACTTGATTGAGGGCAATCGTCACACCAGTGGACAGTTAGCACTCAGCGGCGATACCAGCACCGATTATGAACGGGTAACAACCTTGCTGTCAGAATTACGGGAAAAATTGCCACACATTCCCGAAGATCCTTATTTGTTATACGCCACCGACGTACACTCTACCGAAACGATTGGCACCAACCAATTGCCGGAAGCCAAAGACGCTTTGACAGAAATTTTAACCGCCACCCAAGACCATGATTTTGTGGGCCTTTATGCCGCTGGCGGCAATTTTACTGGCTTTGCCAATTCATTAGGGCAACGCAACTGGCACAGCAGTTACACTTTTAATTTGGATTGGAGTTTTTATCATGACAAAGATAAGGCGGTAAAATCGGCTTACGCCGGCTTTAACTGGGAGAGTCCGACTTTTATCGACAAAATCGCTGACTCTCTTGCACGGTTAGAAATACTCAAGCGCAAGCCTCGCACCATCGAACCCGGACAATATCGGGTTTATTTAGCGCCCGCTGCCTTATATGAAATTTTACAACTACTTTCTTGGGGCGGCTTTGGAGTAAAATCGCAGCGTACTAAAGAAAGTGCTTTATTGCGAATGCTTGAAGAGCCAGCGCAGCATTTACATCCCAGCGTCACTCTCACTGAAAACACTGCCGACGGCATTGCGCCGGCGTTTTCTTCAAAAGGTTTTATCAAACCAGCGCAAGTGCCTCTGATAAAGCAAGGTGTTTATCATTCCGCCCTTGTCTCACCGCGTTCCGCTAAAGAATATGGGCTAGACACCAATGGCGCGAATGATGAAGAAACGCCGGTTTCGCTTGATTTAGCCGCTGGCGATTTTCCACAAGCAGAGAGCCTAAAAACTTTGGACACGGGCGTTTATGTTAATAATTTGTGGTATCTGAATTATTCTGATCGTGCGGCGTGTCGGATGACGGGTATGACGCGCTTTGCGACGTTTTGGGTAGAAAATGGCGAGATTGTCGCGCCGTTGAATGTCATGCGTTTTGATGAGACGCTTTATCACATTTTGGGGAATAAATTGATAGCTTTGACGGCCGAGCGAGAATTTATAATGGAAACAGATACTTATGAAAAGAGATCGACCGAGAGTACGCGATTGCCGGGGGCGTTGGTGGAGGAATTGACTTTGACGTTGTAGATGTAAGTAAGCCAAGGGCATCGCCCCTGGCAAACAAGCCCCAACGGGGCGATATTAATATAGCCAAGGGCATCGCCCCTGGCAAACAAGCCCCAACGGGGCGATATTAATATAGCCAAGGGCAACGCCCCTGGCTTGGTACGAGCAACGCCCCTAGCAAACAAGCCCCAACGGGGCGATATTAATATAGCCAAGGGCAACGCCCTTGGCTTGGGGCGATATTAATATAGCCAAGGGCAACGCCCTTGGCTTGGGGCTCGGAATGACAAAAATCCCTTTGAACGGAGGGAACTTTATGCCCGTGCTGAGTATAAAAGTCCTTAACGCCTCTCCCAACACCCTTTCCAGAGGGGAGTAAACCCCTTGGTATCTGTGCTCAAGAAAAGCGCGAGGGCACCGGTGGAAAACGCGGAAAACGCGCACCGAACAGATATCATCCCTCAAAGGGATGGTATCTGTGGAAAACGCGCCGGGAAAAACGCACGGAACAGATATCATCCCTCAAAGGGAAGGTATCTGTGGAAAACCATTTTAGCAAGCATGAAGGCTGATACCGAATGCTTTTAAAACACGCGCTTACGTCGGGAATTTAGGGGTGTGTTTTAAGTCCGGTTTTTAGCCGCGCAAAGTCTATTGGCGTGCGCGACAGCGGATTTATTAATAAATACTTTATAAATCAAAATATTATTAAATTTTAGCTGTTATTTATGACTGTGTGCAGTATAATTAGCCTTTACGTTTTCGCTGAAATAGACGTTTTCGCGTTTAACCGTACAGGCTGGACTTTTTTTCATTCAAATTCAAATCCCAACTGTCTCCACGCCTCATAAATAATCACCGCGACAGCGTTAGACAAATTCAAGCTGCGATTCCCCGTGTGCATAGGAATCCGTATCACCCGCTCAGGCGGTAGCTCATCAAGCACCGTTTGCGGCAAACCCCGCGTTTCTGGGCCGAATAAAAACACATCCCCAGCCTGATAATTTTGGTCGGCATAACACATTTTTCCCCTTGTTGAACACGCAAACAAGCGCGGTGGTTGCACCATCTCCAAAAACGCCGCGAGAGACTCATGCTCTTGAAGACGCACCCATTCGTGATAATCAAGCCCCGCACGCCGGAGTTTTTTATCATCCAAATCAAATCCCAGCGGATGAATCAAATGTAGTTGCACACCGGCATTGGCACACAAGCGGATGATGCTGCCGGTGTTGGGCGGGATTTCGGGTTGATAGAGGACGCACTGGAACAAATTTAATTTCTCCCTTTTTTTGAGGGACTTGCAAAACGCCGCAAGCCAATAAAAGCGATTGGCTTTGCGCTCCCGTACCCTAAAAGGCACTATGATTAGGGACATAGCTGCAAATAACTTACGCAGATAGGTTTTGATACACCAAGTTTTTGCAATAACAATGGATCGATTGCGTATATTATTTTCACACCAAGTCCCTTATACTGCAAACGATTAGGATTTGGACTTTTTATACGGAACGTACTTGAAAAAGATGAGAATGAAATAAGGGATTGAATTAGCAAGCTAGCAGATTTTCAACTCAAATATTAAACTTAAAAAATCCGTTTATTCCTAAAAGAAGTTGTACTTTCAGTATACACACCCCACCCCCCAGAAAAGCTAATCTTTACCCACAAGTAGGTATGTTATTGAAAATAATTCAGTGAGTGGTTAATGAATGACTCACTTTTTAGTTAAGTGATTGTTTTAATAGAATAATAAATAGCTTATGTCATGATTAATGATTAATGATTAATGATTAATGATTAATTTTGGAGACTTGTGGGTAAAGGCAAGGGAAAAGAGGGGGTAATACCACGACAAGTCCCTTTTCGTTTCGGGGATTTAGGGGTGTGTTTTTAGTCCAATTTTTAGCCGCGCAAAGTATAGTCGGCCCAAAAATATTGATAACTATTGATATTGGTTGGACATTATCTAAAAAAAACTTTACATTTTGTTATTTTTAAAGTAACATAAGGTTGCTTGATGTGGTTAGCCTTCCACGTCAAAAAAATGGACTCTCAAGCATTAATGTTACCCGTCGCGATCATTAGGCGAGGGGATAATGGGTTGATTGTAAGCTTTTCATAATTGTTGAAAGACATACTCCCGGAAAGTATGTATATCAATAATTATCAATAGAATTGCTATCTAGCAACTGGTTTAGTCGGCATCGATAATCGATGCAACACAGACGAAACGACGTGAATTTATTCTGAGGCTGAGACTTACGATAATGAAAGCAAGAGGCGCCTTTGATAATTTTCACCCTCACCTTACTAATAATTAATAGTTAATCGTTAACTGTTAGCAGTGAATTGTTAATTGTTAATTGTCATTAACAATTCAATCCCGTCGCTAATTTTATAAGTTATTGTTTTATATAGGACATTGGTTCAAACAGGACGATGAAAGGCTTAACCACTCGGATTGTTATTTTATTTATCATAATCAATCGCTTAATGGTTGAAATCGGCTTAGCAAAACCCCGATTTTTAATAACGCGATCACGCTCTAAAAATAATCACGCTGCTATTCGCCATTCACCCCAAAGCTATAAACCTGACGGGAACGAAGTTTCGCTGCTCAAAATTGGCGAAGGTATTGAACAATTAATTATTAGTAAGAGCGAAGGGCAATTGTGATGGTAAATGTTCTTGTTATTCATAATTATAATGTAGTATAATAATAAAACGATACAGGCTGCGCGCGAGTTTTATTAAATAATACCGAGTTCGTTAAGTAAATTGAATCACGAAATGCGGCCCGTCTCTCTCCAAATACCTCATCCAGTAGCAATTTCATCGACAAGTATCTGCATGTTGATACCTCAACATTTCGACATTGGACCAAGTAAGGAGTATCAACCCTTTATCCCATTGCTTTTAAATGGCTTACTTTTTTTTTATATAAATTTATTAATAATACTTGAGTTAAAAACTAAAAGTCAAATAAAATTTGGAATTTTTACCTAGAAGTCGATGGATATTGATACTTTGATGACTATACTCAGCGCGAGAATAAATTGAACTAATTGAATTCTCCCTTTGAAAAATGGGCAATTTGTGACCGTCTGAAGTATATATTTTATAATATGAGCATTTACTCGGCATTGATTGAGATGCGTTTTTTCCTAAGCTCCGCTTTTAAACGCGCTTGTCACATTCAAAAAGGCACGACTAGACAGCCACTCGAAAATGACGTTCCCCAACTCTGAGAGGATTTTTTGATTATATCAAAATAGTCATAAAATGTTCAGCGTTTTCTGTCTAAAGGGGTGTAACCGTTTTCAGTCGTGTGATGTTTCGTTTAGTCGGGACGAATTTAAGAAACGCCGTACCGTTCTTGGGTTTCGGCAAAGGTGCGTCATTCCCGAAACAACTCCACATTTTCACGGCATTCAAGTGCCTAGTGCAGGATAGCGGAAATACCCAGACCATGGAAGAAAATTGTGAACCGAAGCTCAGCGGAGCTAATTGTTAACGAAAAGACTATTCTTTAACTGATTGCTTATATTAAAAAAGTCTCGTAGCCCACCTCGCGGGCGCTACTTTCTCAAACATTATCCAAAATCCGCCCGCTTAGCAGTCCCACCATTCATATCCATTTAGATATGCAACACGTTTAAACCCTAAATCCGCTTAAAATCAACAGCCTAACTTGAAGGTGGCTCAGACCACCCGGCAGGGATGGTAGCGAGAGCCTCATGGCGGGTGGTACGAGGATTTTTGCTCTCTGGCACTAGGGCCCGAAACGCAAAATGGCTCTAGGTATTTCAACTCATGGCCCTTAAGAAACAGCTTCTTCCTTGTAGTTGACGGAGTTTGTAGTAGGCGATTCATCCAATGCCGCCTAGTGGCTTTCCTTCAGCTACAAACGAGATCGATAGACTGATGGCCGTCAATTGTGGGCCATATCGCATAATGGCTCAAGGTATTTCAACTTATGGCCCTATTGATACCGCCTTGAATTGTAGTCGTTTACGGAGTTTGTAGTCGGCTTATAATCAAATAAGTTTGTAGTCGGCTTGTAATCGCCCACCGTCTAGTGGCTAAAGCCACTACTACAAACGATAAGTTTTCACGGCTTTCAAGAGCCTTGCTGTATGACAAACAAATGAATATCGGACGTTGACTGAGGAAAGTCAGCGAATGGGGGAGAGTGTGGTAAAAACACCTTTTAAAATCGTTTATTTCCTAATTCGTTGTACTGAATGCTAATTCGTTGTACTGAATGCCAAAATAAAAGCACCCGGAATACCAAACGTGGCGAAGTACACTCAGGCTGCCGTTCTGATAACGGGTCAGTGAAATAACTGACAACTGAAATAACTGATCACTTAAACTTTTCACTGATCATTGAAATAACTTATAACTGATATGGAAGATTTATTGAATTTGTTAAGTACCATTGGTCATGTAAAAGATTTTGATAGGATTTGTATCGGTTTAGCTTCCCCAGAAAAATTTCTTTCATGGTCTTATGGAGAAGTCAAAACGCCGGAGACTATCAATTACCGTACTTTTAAGCCAGAATACGATGGGCTGTTTTGTGCGAAAATTTTCGGCCCGGTCAAAGATTACGAATGTTTGTGTGGTAAGTACAAACTCTTTAAGCATCAGGGTGTCGTTTGTGAAAGATGTGGTGTCGAAGTCACCAAAAGCTCAGTGCGCCGTGAGCGTATGGGGCATATTGAGTTGGCAGTCCCCGTGGCTCACATATGGTATTTTAAATCTCTGCCCTCTCGCATGGGGTTGTTGTTGGATATGTCTCTGCGTGACTTGGAGCGTGTTCTCTATTTTGAAGCTTATGTCGTTATCGAACCTAGTTTGACATCTTTAAAACGAGGGCAGTTGTTGTCAGAGGGAGCTTATCTCGAGGCGTTGGAGGCGTATGGAGATGAGTTTGAGGCGCGAATGGGAGGAGAGGCTATCTATGAATTGTTACGCGCCTTCGATTTAGAAAGAGAGGAAGAGAAGATACGCGAACAACTCAATGTCACCCATTCTGAAAATCTCAAGAAAAGACTGACAAAACGCTTGAAGCTGATTCAAACCTTTTTGCAATCTCATCATCAACCAGAGTGGATGATATTGACAGTCTTGCCGGTTTTGCCGCCCTGTTTACGTCCCTTGGTGCCGCTTGATGGAGGACGTTTTGCGACTTCTGATTTGAATGATTTATATCGTCGGGTGATTAATCGCAATAATCGTACTAGACGCTTGCTGGAGTTGAAGGCGCCGGAGGTTATCGTCCGTAATGAGAAGCGTCTGTTGCAGGAGGCGGTGGATGCGTTGCTTGATAATGGACGGCGAGGCAGGGCTTTCACGGGGACAAATAAGCTGCCGCTTCAATCGTTGTCCGATATGATTAAGGGTAAACAGGGCCGTTTTCGCCAAAATCTATTGGGTAAGCGCGTAGATTATTCCGGGCGTTCAGTGATTGTGGTGGGGCCTTCCTTGAAATTGCATCAGTGTGGTTTGCCCAAGGAGATGGCCTTAGAGCTATTTAAGCCGTTTCTATTTTACAAGTTGCAGTTGCCAGAATGTGGTTTGGCGGTTTCCATTAATGCGGCCAAAAAGTTAGTTGAACGAAGAATACCTGAGATTTGGGAAGTTCTTGAGGAGGTGGTTCGGCAGCATCCAGTGCTGCTCAATCGAACGCCAACTTTGTATCGTTTAGGTATTCAGGCTTTTGAGCCGGTGTTGGTTGAGGGTAAAGCCATCCAATTACATCCTTTGGTATGTAAGGCTTTTAATGCCAATTTTGATGGTGATCAGATGGTGGTGCATATTCCTTTGTCTATAGAAGCACAACAGGAAGCCCGGGTGTTGATGATGTCTAACCGTAATCTCCTTTCACCGGTTAATGGAGAGCCTTTGATTGTGCCTTCGCAAGAGATGGTTTTGGGTTTGTATTTTATGACCAGGGAACGTGCCGGGGCGTGTGGTGAAGGAATGGTGTTTGCCGATATTAACGAAGTACAACGTGCTTATGAAAACGGCGTGGTTGAGTTGTCGGCCTCAATTGAAGTCCATATCCAAAGTGAAGAAGAGCGTGTAAAAACGACCGTCGGGCGGGCAATACTCTCACAATATGTGCCAGAAGATGTGCCTTTTAATTTTATAAACCGTTGTTTAACAAGTCAAGCCCTTTCTGAGTTTATTCACTTTTTTTATCACAATCTTGGTTCAAAAGAAACCATAAGCATTGCTGAGAAGCTGATGGAATTGGGTTTTACCCACGCAACTCGCGCCGGCATTACCGTTGCTATTGAGGATATGGTCATTCCGAAACAAAAGCCTCATCTCCTTAAGCAAGCGTGGGCTGCTATCGAGAAAGTCCAAGGGCAATATCTCAAAGGTCTGATAACCAAAGACCAACGTTACAATCAACTCATTGATATTTGGACACAAACTAACGATAAAATGGCTGAAGCTGTGTGGAATGGGTTATCAGATGTACCGGAAACCCGATTATCATCAAAAAGTTCTCAGGTGTCGAAAACGGTTCATGAAAACCCTTTGTACATGATGATAGACGCGGGTGTACAAAGTTTAACACAAATTCCTCAATTGTCTGGAATGCGCGGACTTATGAGTAAGCAGGATGGCTCTATTCTTGAGATACCTATCACGGCTAATTTCCGTGAAGGGTTGGATGTGCATCAGTATTTTATGTCTACTCACGGGACTCGTAAGGGGCTGGCGGATACAGCTCTCAAGACGGCAAACGCGGGCTATTTAACGCGACGGTTGGTAGATGTAGCTCAAGATGTCATTATTGCGGAACAAGATTGCGGCACAACCGAAGGTTTGACTTTGACGGCTTTGATTAAAGATGATCAAGTCATTGAATCGTTAAGTGACCGGATACTTGGACGTGTGGTAGCAGTCGATATTTTTGTTCCAAACCGCGAAACACCACTAGTCACTGCCGGTACATTGCTTGGTGAATATTGGGTAAAATTTCTTGAAAAAAATGGGGTAGAGCAGGTTAAAGTACGTTCTCCGATTACTTGCCAATCTGAGCATGGTATTTGTGCAATGTGCTATGGGCGTGATTTTGCGAGTGGACAGTTGATAACTATTGGTGAAGCTATCGGAGTGATGGCGGCTCAGTCGATTGGCGAGTCAGGGACTCAATTGACTCTGCGTACACATCGTGCTGGGGGTGTTGCTAAAAGAGAGGCGGCTGTCAATTATATTGAGGCGCCTTCCAAAGGCGTGGTTCAACTTCATAATATCAAGCTGATTCAGCAACGGTTGAAGAGAGGTGGAAGAACGAGAGCAAAATCATCAACTCCCAATCCTCAATTCATCAATGTTTCTCATTCTGGTTCCTTAAGTACTCTCGACAAATCGAGAATAAAACGCCAAAGTCATCAAGTACCTTATGGGGCCATACTCTTTGTCAATGATGGCGACAATGTTAAGGCGGGGCAACGAATAGCCCATTGGGATACTCACACTTACCCCATCATCACTGAATTTGCCGGGTATATTCGTTTTGTCGATGTTCTTGAAGGCATCACTGTCAATTGTGAAGCCGATGAAAACAGCGGACTTGTCACTTATCAAGTTAAAGACCCTAAACAATGGCCTCTACATGCGAGAGACTTGCGCCCAAGGATCAAACTCGTTGATAAACATGATAGAGACATCAAGATGACGGGTTGTGAACAACCCGTTACTTATGTCTTACCACCGCGTAGCATTATTAGCATCGAAGAGGGTGCCAGAGTGAGTGTAGGAGATATTATAGCGAGACTTGGGCTCGAAATGCTCAAAAATCGTGACATTACCAGTGGTTTACCTCGCGTAGCTGATTTCTTTGAAGCCCGCATTCCCAAAGAACCGGCTATTTTAGCGCTTCGCTCTGGCGTAATCAGTTTTGGTAGGGAGACTAAGACTAAGCATCGCTTCATTATCACCGACAAAGACGGCCACAGTGAAGAATTTCCTGTTCCCAAATGGCGACATATAAAAGTTTCTGCGGGTCAACAGGTACAGCTAGGCGAATTCATTGTGGAAGGTGAAGTGAATATTCACGATCTTCTGCGCCTAAAAGGCATCAATGAATTGGTGAAATACCTTGTCAATGAAATGCAAGAAATATATATTAATCACGGTGTTAAGATTAACGACAAGCATTTTGAAGTGATAATACGACAGATGTTGCGTACTGTCACCATTCTGGAGCCGGGCGACACACCGTTTTTGAGTGGCGATGTGGTGAGACGCACTCAGTTATTAGAGGAAAACCAAAGAGTTACAGAAAAATGTGGCCAACCAGCTACTTGGGAAATCAACTTATTGGGTATTACCAAAGTCTCACTAGCCACAAAATCATTCATTTCGGCGGCCTCGTTTATGGACACGACACGGGTACTACTTGCCAGCGCCGTGAATGGAAAAATTGATGAACTACGCGGCATCAAGGAAAACGTCATTATAGGTCGTTTAATTCCGGCGGGCACGGGCCTTTATTCTCACAAAAATCAGGAGTCCAAACTTTAGTTTGGCAGTCCAAGAAGGCCGGAGTCCAAACGACGCAAAAGTTTCGCTCCGCGAAACTTTTGCGTCGTTTTAGTTTGAGTTTGGCAGGAGTCCAAACTGGACTCAGTTTTACCTTTATTTTTATAGGGTTATTGGGCCCCTGTTTGAGGGCCATAAAATGTTTTCAAATTAAACTCTGGCCTTACAAACGACAAGGATTGGGTAATCCCAAGGATATATCCCTGCTTTGATTCAATCGAAGTGGTTATTTGGAATCAAAATAACCCTTATTTTTTATTGTTATTGGCGCTAGTTTGAGGGCCATAAAACCGTTTTTAATATTCAAACTTTGTACCGGACAATTTATTTAAGTTTTTAGGCTAAAGTTTTGCTCCGCAAAATTTTAAAAAGATTGTGGAAAATTTATTTAAGTCATTGAGGGTCATATTTCTTACCAAAAATAAATGACAGTCGAAAAAATGTCCGGTACTCAGAGTGCCAAGTTAAAACTGTTACCCGTCAATAGAACATTGACAGAGTACTAGCCTTGCGCCGGGGAGTGGAACGAATTTACAAACCGGTGTAGTAGGGAGGCTTAGCCGCGAGGCTAGGGTGTTGACTAAGCTTTGACAGGTATTTTTCTTACTTGGTTTTGTGTTTGATAAGCTATAAAATTTACCCCCCTTTGGGGAAAAATGTGAATAGCCACAGGTACATACACCTGTGGAAAGGTATCAAAGACGTGTCTCCCTCCCACAGGTTCCACCTGGGGTGGTGAAAATTGTGAATTGTTAATTTGTGAATTGTTAATGAAAATAGACTCAATAAGTTATTGTTTTTTAAGTAATAATTAAAACGGGCGGAATAAAAATGGGAGCAAGTTTTAGAACCCGTTGGAACCTCCTTTTCATCAGCCCAGGTTCCACCTGTGGCTACTCATATTTTACCCCTTCGGGGTAACAAATTACAGAATAACGATTACTGATTAATAATCACCCATTAAAAATTACCCATTACCCATTACCAAAAAATGAGTGCAATCCGCTTACAGTACGAACAAACCTTGACAGCTTGCTCACGTCGATTGTTGGCTAGTCACTACGACGAAGACCCACTCACCGATGTTCTAACCTGTTTGCTTAAGGCAACCTCAATTAGTCGAATCGGTTTGTTTAAAAATTTTACCGGTGCTAAGCGAGGCTTGACTTCCCCCCTTGAGGGAGAGGGCCGGGGTGAGGGTGGTTTATGTACACTATGTACCCATCAAGTCGTTTCTTCTTCCCTCTCCCCTGATGAAGAGGGCCGGGGTGAGAGGAATAATCAATACTGGTTTTATCAACAAGGACTTATCCGCTGGCAAAGCCAGCTTTCTCAAGGCCAAATCATCAGCGGCAATGTGGCCGATTTCCCACCGAGCGAACAAGATATTTTACAAGCTTTAGAGTGTCTCTCCTTATTAGTCATTCCTCTTGAAGTTGCTGGGCAATGGTATGGCTTCGTCTGTTTTGGCGACATAGTCGCCCCGCGACAGTGGAAGGCTGACGAAATTTATCTGTTAAAAACGGCCACCGAATTAATTGGAATTTTCCTGACTCGTCGCCAAAATGAAAGCCACTGGCGCGAGCATGAAACGCGCTATCATTCCGTAGTGGCCGCCATGCAAGAAGGCGTGGTGCTGCAATATGCAGACGGACGAGTCGGTGCCTGTAACGCCAGTGCCCAGCGTATTTTGGGAATATCCGCCGAACAACTTATAGGAATGACTTCCATTAACCCAGAGTGGCGGCTTATTTATGAAGAAGGCACTCCCTTTCCAGAAGATGAATTGCCATCTCAGGTGACTCTACGCACCGGACAACCCTGTTCCAATGTTGTGCTAGGCGTACAAAGGCCAGATGATCATATCGTCTTGTTATCAATCAATTCTCAACCCCTGTGGCACGAAGGAGATAAGCTTCCATCGGCCGTTGTTTCCACTTTCAGTGACATCACCGCGCGTAAACAGATGGAAGACGCTTTGGCTTTAAGCGAAAAACGTTTTCGGGCCATCTTCAATAGTGCCGCCGTCGCCATTACGCTCGTTAACCCAGAAGGCCACTACATACAATTCAACGCCAGATGGCTAGACATGCTTGGCTACACCGCCGAGGAAATGCGCCTCAAAAAAAATATCGACCTGTATCACTATGACGACTATTTTGCCATCGAAATACTGATGCAAGACCTCAAACGCGGTGATATTGACCACTTCCGCACCGAAATTCGCTTGATCCACAAAAATGGCAAAGTGTTATGGGGAGATATCTCTTGCTCGGCTCTTCGTAACCGCAGTTTAGAAGCCATCATTAACATTGTTATGGACATTACTGACAGAAAACCGATAGAAGAAGAACGTGATCGTCTGTTTAATCTTTCAGTTGATATGCAATGCATTATCTGTTTTGATGGCTATTTTCAACAACTCAATAGCGCTTGGGAACATACCTTAGGCTATCGCCGCAAGCATTTATTGACTCAGCCCTTTTTAGCCTTTGTACATCCTGACGATTGGAACGCTACCCATCGCTTTTTTGAAAAGCTTTTAGAGGGCGAATCCGTACAAGGGTTTGAAAATCGCTATCGCAGCCAAGACAACGCCTACCGCTGGTTTTCTTGGAACGCCTACCCCCTTGTAGAACAACGAATAATTTATGCCATTATCCGTGATATTACTGAAAGCAAACAAAATGAAGTTGCCCTCAAAGAGGCCCATGAACGTCTATTAACCATATTGGATAGCTTAGAATCGCTTGTTTATGTCGCGGATATGCAGACTTATGAACTCTTATATGTCAATAAATACGGACAAAAAACCTTTGGCTCCTTCAACAATGGGCAACTCTGTTGGAAAACCTGGCATAAGGAACAAAACCAGCCTTGTAGTACCTGTAGTAATGAGAAATTATTGACGGATATTGGTGAACCCACGGGCGTGTACACCTCTGAAGTACAAGAGAAAAAAACTGGAAAATGGTACTTAACTCATGATCGTGCCATTCGTTGGGTTGATGGTCGCAATGTACGTTTACAAATTGCTACCGACATCACAAAACACAAACACACCGAGGAAGCCCTAAAAATCAATGAACACCGTTATCGAACTATTGTACAAGGCCAAACAGAATTAATTTGCCGATATTTACCGGATGGCCGCCTCAGTTTTGTCAACGAAGCCTACTGTCGTTACTTCAATACCACAGAGGCAGAATTAATTGGACATTACTTTACTGCCTTAATCTTTGATGAAATGCAGGACGTTATCACTCAAATGATGGAAAGTTTGAGTTGGAAAACCCCGGTGACTGAAATGGAACATCGCTCGGTTTTAAACAGCGAAGAGCGTTGGCAACATTGGATAGGCCGTGCGATGTTTGATGAAAACGAAAAATTGGTTGAATATCAGGTAGTGGGGCGCGACATCACGGAACGCAAACAAGCATTAGAGGAATTACGCCGTGCCAAAGAAGCGGCGGAAGCCGCGACTCGTGCTAAAAGCGAATTTTTGGCTAATATGAGCCATGAAATTCGTACCCCTATGAATGGGGTAGTTGGCATGACCGAATTATTACTCAATACCGAACTCACGCCCAAACAACGCGAATATGCTGAAATCATCTACCAGTCAACGGAAGCCTTGCAAACCATTATCAATGACGTACTCGATTTTTCCAAAATTGAGGCGGGAAAACTTTCCTTAGAAGGGACAGTGTTTGATTTAGAAGAAGCCGTCTTGGAAGTCGCTCGCTTGCTTTCTCTGACGGCAGAATCTAAAGGCTTTGAACTCATAGTACGCTACGCCCCAGATGCGCCGCGCCATTTTGTGGGTGATGCCGGCCGGATACGGCAAATTCTCACCAATCTCGTTGGCAACGCGATTAAATTTACCCATGACGGCTATGTCATGATTGACGTAGATTGCCAAATACAAACCTTTGAGTCGGTATGCAGGGTATTTCATATAAAAGACACGGGAATAGGCATTCCCCCCGATAAACTCCATACCCTCTTCGACAAATTTACCCAAGCAGACACTTCAACCACTCGTCAATTTGGAGGTACCGGTTTGGGGTTAGCTATCAGTCAACAACTCGTTAAAATGATGAACGGCGAAATGGGTGTGGTAAGTGAATGGGGCAAAGGCTCAACTTTTACCTTTACCCTACCGCTGCCGCTTGCTGAAATTCACGATGAATACAGGATCAGAAGTTCAGGCCTTCAGGCCTTCAGGCGTTCAGACGTACCGACTTTTTTGGCAACACCAGAACTCCAATCTTTACAAGGCACACGAGTCTTGATTGTAGATGATAATCCTGTGAATCAGCGAATCTTGATAGAACAACTTGAGAGCTTACAAATCCGCTGCGAAGCCGTAGACAGCGGACAAGCGGCCTTGACGGCCATGCGTGTTGCGCAACAGCAACAAGACCCCTATTGGTTGGCGCTCCTTGATTACTTTATGCCGGTTATGGATGGAGAACAATTAGGCAAACTCATTAAACAAGACTCTGAAATCAAGGAGACGATTTTGGTCATGCTTTCCTCGGCCGGCTATCAACAAGACAGTCATCAATTACAACAAGTCGGATTTTCCGCCCATTTGGTCAAACCCTTGCCTCAATATCAACTACAACAGGCGTTGTTATATTTAAAAATCTCCTTAAAACCAATCAGAAGTCAAGACTACCCGTCCCGTCTACATGAGTTTGTTACCATGGAAAAAGTCAATAAATTTCAATTTAAGCGCCACCAAAACCGTTATCCAAACACCCCCGTGCTGCTAGTCGAAGACAATGAGGTTAATCGCATGGTAGCCGTGAATATGCTAGAGCAACTGGGCTGCCAAGTGACAGAAGCTAAGAATGGACTACAAGCTTTAGAGATACTTGATCAGCATAAATTTTCTATTATTTTTATGGATATACAAATGCCAGAAATGGACGGTTTTGAAGCCACGCAATTGATACGAGAACACGAAGCCCAACCCTCGCAAACACAGCCGCCAAAAAATGTGATTGTCGCCATGACAGCCAATGCCATGCCCGGCGATGCACAACGATGTTTAGCCGCTGGAATGGATGATTACATTGCTAAGCCTATCAGCTTAGAACGTATTTTTGACATTATAAAAAAATATTGTCCTTCTTATCAAACTAACCTTATTCAACTGCCAAGCTTGGATTTGAAACAACCTACCCCTTTATCATCACCAACGGAAAACAGCGGTATAACGACCAAAACACCCCACGGTTCGTCTATTCCAGCCTTGCTTCCACCTTCTTCAAGGGAGGATGTGTTCAAGGAGGTAGAAAAGGGCAAACAGAAGGAAAACAAAAAAATATTGTTAGTGGAAGACAATCCCCTAAGCCGTCTGGTAGCCACAAATCTGCTTGAAGCACTTGGATGCACCGTAGAAGTGGTAGAAAATGGCAAACAAGCCGTAGACATCTGTACATATAACCACTATGATATTATTTTGATGGATATACTAATGCCAGTGATGGATGGCGTAGAAGCAACAAAACTCATTCGCCAAGGCAACGTTAAAGACATCCCGATTGTCGCTGTCACTGCCAACTATCGGCCCACAGACCTCAAACGCTATATTGCTGCCGGCATGAACGATTGTGTAGGCAAACCGGTAACAGTAGAGCGCATCAGTGAAGTTGTAGAAAAATACACAACACCGACCACCTCGAAACAAAACACTCAAGTTATGAATGAGAGAAAAAGTGACAAAAACCTCCCTAACCCCCCTTTAGAAAAGGGGGGAATAGGTTCGTCACCTCAAAAGGCCGAAAAACTTTCCTCACAACCGAACTCAGAGGAAAAATTGACTGGAGAAAGTACACTTTCGGCCGACTTACCTATTTTTGATACCCAACAAGCCAAACGCATAGCGATTGGCAAGTTACGCATTTTACTAAAAATCATCGACAAATTTACTCAAGATACACCTAAACAATTAGAAAAACTACAAACCGCGTTGCAAGAAGGCAATCATAAGAATGCAGAACGTTTAGCACATTCATTAAAAGGAAGTGCGCGTAGTGTAGGTGCGTTGCGATTAGGAGAAATGGCCTTTACCGCCGAAACGGCTGCCAAACAAGGCGACTTAGCCAAAATCGAACAACTACTGGATACCCTAACAAACGAATTTACACAATTACAAGCCTTATGGGAAAAAACAGACTGGGAAACCTTACTATAATATAATTATGAATTGTGAATTGTGAATTGTGAATTGTGTTTCAGGCAAAAGTTTCGCTCCGCGAAACTTTTGCCTGAAATTGTGAATTGTGAATTGTGGGTGGAGTCCAAACTTTAGTTTGGGCGTCGAACTCCAAACATTAGTTTAGATGCAAAACTAAAGTTTGACTTTAGTTTATACTCCGCCAACCTCGCCTGTAACTTTCTACGGGTAACTGAAATGAAATTCGTCAATCCCAAAAACGATATTGCCTTAAAAAAACGGATGTGTCCCAGTAGTCCTACTATCGATAACAAAGTATTACCGCTCAAATTTCAAGCTGTCTTTTGGGGGCCATGTTTCCATTTTTGTAAATGTGCTTTCACAAAAAACCCAAGGTTTTATCAAACTGGCAGTATTCGTTTGTAGTAGTCGCTTCAGCGACTTAATGTTTGTAGTAGTCGCTTTAGCGACTAAATCTAATACATCTAATATCAAACTTGCCGAGGGCTCCATTCCGGCCCGCTGTCCTAACGAAAAACCCTTGAGAATTGTTCACTGATAACTGATAGACGGAACGTAACGAAACGCCGTCAAAAATTTGTCAAAAACCTGTCATTAAATTGACAGTCAAATTAAAGACTTATATTCATTTTTCATTTTTCATTTTTCATTCCTGAAAAAAGGCCTCAATCCGGCCCGAGTTGCACAAACAACCGACCATTCGTCAGATGAATTAGACCGTTTATCAACTCATACTCTATATGATCCAATAAATTTATCTAATCTAAAAATTAGATAGGGCCCCATTTTGGCCCGCAATCCTAACGAAAAACCCTAGACAATTGTTCACTGATAGCTGATAGACGGAACGTAACGAAACGCCGTCAAAAATTTGTCAAAAACCTGTCATTAAATTGACAGTCAAATTATAGACTTATATTCATTTTTCATTTTTCATTTTTCATTCCTGAAAAAAGGCCTCAATCCGGCCCGAGTTACACAAACAACCGACCTTTCGTCAGATGAATTAGACCGTTTATCAATTCAACTTGATCTTATTTTCTAAATCATTAATAATGTTCAATGACTTCGGGCCGCTTTGTAACGACAGTTGATAACTTTTAACTTACAACTGATAACTTTCTACCCCTAACTAATAACTGATAAGCACTGCTAACCCACTCAGACAATGTGGTGATTTAGCCTGAACATAATTGTATTTAATCGGGCTTCACTCATTCATCATCTATAAAAATAAAAAGCGAGTGCATGATTCTTTGTTCGTAGTAGTCGCTTTAATGACTAAAAGGATTTTATTTAAATCAAGTATTTATTCATAAAAGCATTCATAGATAGAAGTGTTCGTAGAAGTGTTTGTAGTATTTGTTTAGCGCCTAAGTAAGTTAGTCGTCGTCGCGGCGTGCGTTAGTAATAAGCGCTTTAGCGACTAAGCAAATTTGAGTTAAATTGTACTTAGGTAACTCCAAAAAATTAATATACCAATAATTATAAATTTGCCAACCCTGAAGGGGTTGAATATGAATAGCCCCAGGTGGAACCTGGGGAAAGCAATATCAAAAAGGTCTCAACCCTGAAGGGGTTGAATGTCAATAGCAGCAGCAAGGATAAAGTAAGTGCTGGTATATTATTATTTGGGAGTTACCTTAATTCGTTTATCTGCGTCATTCGTTGTACTTTAATTCGTTTATCCACGTCATTCGTTGTACTTAATTCGTTCATCCGCGTCATTCGTTGTACTTTAATTCGTTCATCCGCGTCATTCGTTGTACTTTAATTCGTTTATCCGCGTCATTCGTTGGTTGTACTTCGTAATTATCCGCGCGATTCGTTGTATGTACATTAATTCGTTTATCCGCGTCATTCGTTGTACTTAATTCGTTTATCCACGTCATTCGTTGTACATTAATTCGTTTATCCGCGTCATTCGTTGAACTTAACAAGTGTTCGTAGAAGTAAGTCACTTTAGCTAAGCAAGCGGATATGAGTTAAATTGTAATACTTAATTCGTTTAGGAGCAAAATTCGTTGTACTTCGTAATTATCGTAATTCGTTGAACTTTAATTCGTTTATCCGCGTAATTAGTTGTACTGTACTTTAATTCGTTTATCCGCGTAATTCGTTGTACTTCGTAATTATCCGCGTCATTCGTTGCACTTAACTATTCACTAATCAACCACAGGAAATAATCATTATGTTATCCCAATATTTATCGGGAATAACGGCCCTATTATGGGGGTTATTCCGAATACCACCGCCTAAGGAAAGGCCTTTAAACGTTTCCGTTTGGAAACGACTCAACCTTGAAACGGTTAAACACCGTTATGGTGGATTTCGTTTTGCGAAATCCGCTTTTGGCGTGCTATTGCTGACGCTGTTTGGATTAAGTCCAGCCGTTCAAGCAGCCGCTGATCTCACAGCCACTACTATGGTTGCTGTTTTACAAAACGACGCTGATAGTGATACTTTGTTCAGCCCCGGTGATACGATACGCTACATTGTCACCATTGATAATACCGGGGATGCGGCCGATACGAGTGTTGTTTTCACTCTCACACCCGATACTGACACAACACTTCCGGGAAGTACCGTTACCACTACTCAGGGTACAGTAACTAGCGGCAACACTGTCGGCGATACCACAGTCAGTGTTAGTAGTATGGGTTCTGTCGCAGTGGGAACCCCGGTGACCATTAAGATTGATGTGACAATCAACAGTCCCTTATCGTCCTGCACAACTTCTGTCACTACCCAAGGAACTGTCACAAGCACTGAACATTCGGGTGGCATTCTAACCGACGATATTAACAACGCTGCCGTCGATGATGCTACTGTCACATCTCTCACGGTTCCCAACAACGCACCCACCGCCTCGGACAACACAGTATCGACACCGGAAAACGCCCAGAAAGTCTTTGCGGCGGCTGACTTTAATTTCTCCGATATCGATTGCAGTGATTCCCTCAGTAAAATCCAAATCACTCAATTGGAAACGGTAGGTGACTTGTATTTGGATGCCAATGACAATGAAGTCCTCAATGCGGGAGAAGATGTCACCCTAAGTCAAGAAATTGATGCGGTTGATATTCTCCGGCTGAAATTTATACCGGTAACCGATGACGACGCTTCACCATACACCACCTTCAAGTTTAAGGTGAAGGATGCTACGGACTATAGTGCATCCGAATACACCATGACCATTAATGTCGTGCCCAACCAAGCACCTACTGGGACCGATAAAACGGTGACAACCTTAGAAGATACCGCTTATACTTTTGTTGAAGCGGATTTCGGCTATAGTGATGCGGATACTGATCCTTTTACTTCCATCGAAATCACCCAACTGGAAACAGTCGGTGCCCTTCAACTGAGTGGTGCGGATGTCACTTTAACCCAAGTCATCCTGGTGGCTGATATTCCCAATCTGACCTTCACCCCGGCTACTAATGGCAACGGTACGGGCTATGACACCTTCCAATTCACGGTGAATGATGGCAACGTGGACAGTTCGTCAGCTTATACGATGACGATGGATGTCACGGCTGTCAATGATGCGCCCACTGCGGCCGATAACACGGTGACAACAAACGAAGATACCACTTATACTTTTGCTGAGGCCGATTTTGGCTTTAGTGATGTGGATGCCGATACGCTTGTCTCCGTCGAAATCACCACACTAGAGACGGTTGGTGCCCTTCAACTCAGTGGCGCGGATGTCACTTTAAACCAAGTCATCACTGTGGCCGATATTACCGCTTCCAATCTGACATTTGCGCCGGTTGCCGATGCCAACGGTACGGGCTATGACAACTTCCAATTCACAGTGAATGATGGTACGGTAGACAGTGCGTCGGCCAATACCATGACTATTGATGTCACGGCCGTCAATGATGCACCCACAGCAGCCGATAACACGGTGACAACAAACGAAGATACCGCTTATTCTTTTGCTGAAGCCGATTTTGGCTTTAGTGATGTGGATGCCGATACGCTTGTTTCCGTCGAAATCACCACACTAGAGACGGTTGGTGCCCTTCAACTCAGTGGCGCGGATGTCACTGTAAACCAAGTCATCGCTGTGGCTGATATTACCGCTTCCAATCTGACCTTCACTCCAGCGGCCAATGCCAGTGGCACAGGCTATGACACTTTCCAATTCACGGTGAATGATGGCACGGCAGACAGTGCGTCGCCCAATACCATGACTATTGATGTCACAGCCGTTAATGATGCGCCCACCGCTGCCGACAACACAGTGACAACAAACGAAGATACCGCTCTTGCTTTTGCTGAAGCCGATTTTGGCTTTAGTGATGCGGAAAGCGATCCTTTTACCTCCGTTGAAATCACCACACTAGAGACGGTAGGTGCCCTTCAACTCAGTGGCGCGGATGTGACTTTAAACCAAGTCATCACTGTGGCTAATATTGCTGCTTCCAATCTGACATTCACCCCTGCGGCCGATGGTTTCGGTACCGGTTATGACACCTTCCAATTCACGGTGAATGATGGCACAGTAGACAGTTCGTCAGCCTATACCATGACTATTAATGTCACGGCTCAACAAGATGCACCCACTGCGGCCGATAACACGGTGACAACCAACGAAGATACCACTTATACTTTTGCTGAGGCCGATTTTGGCTTTAGTGATGTGGATGGCGATACGCTTGTCTCCGTTGAAATCACCACACTAGAAATTGTAGGTGCCCTTCAACTCAGTGGCGCGGATGTCACTTTAAACCAAGTCATCGCTGTGGCCGATATTACCGCTTCTAATTTGACGTTCGCCCCAGTGGCCAATGACAGCGGTACGGGCTATGACAACTTCCAATTCACAGTGAATGATGGCACGGTAGACAGTGCGTCGGCCAATACCATGACTATTGATGTCACGCCTGTCAATGATTTGCCTACTGCAGCCGATAACACCGTGACAACCAACGAAGATACCGCTTATCCTTTTGTTGAAGCCGATTTTGGCTTTAGTGATGGGGATGGCGATACGCTTGTCTCCGTTGAAATCACCACGCTAGAGACGGTCGGGACCCTTCAACTCAGTGGCGCAGATGTCACTTTAAACCAAGTCATCGCTGTGGCTGATATTACCGCTTCCAATCTGACGTTCACTCCAGCGGCCAATGCCAGTGGTGCGGCTCATGACACTTTCCAATTCACGGTGAATGATGGTACGGCCGACAGTGCGTCAGCCTATACCATGACGATTGATGTCACAGC
>Ga0190315_1000107_pt1 | contig 48469 bp, 31 predicted proteins | sample 48701101_MG_FD_161673 | JGI IMG/M metagenome (GOLD analysis project Ga0190315, IMG submission 161673) | Hydrothermal vent sediment bacterial communities from Southern Trench, Guaymas Basin, Mexico - 4870-11-0-1_MG | ecosystem: Environmental > Aquatic > Marine > Hydrothermal vents > Sediment ...
AATGCCCTAAAGGACACTCGCGCGCCAGTGAAAGTTAGTCTGCTTTAGCAGACTTTTGCTTTTAGCTTGGGGATTTATCCCCAAGCCATTTGACTTGAGCTTTTAGCTTAGGGATTTATCCCCAAGCATGTTTTCCACAGATACCGTCTGGGGTGATGAAAAGGAGGTTCCTTTGGTTGCTAAAACTTGATCCCATTTTGATTCCGCTTATTAAAATTATTTTAAAAACAATTATTTAATTCATTAATCATTAATCATTAATCATTAATCATTAATAATTTTCACCACCCCAGACACCATCCCTTTTAAAACACGCTCTAATAAATTTAGTTTTTCAAATCTAAGTCTTCCAAGGCTTCTGTCACTTCCAACCACGTTTCTTCCGTCTTAACTAATTGTTCAGCCAAAGTCACTTGTTGGCGGATATAATCGTTTACCTTGTTTTTATCTTCATAACTGGCTGGATTAGCCAATAAAGCTTCAACAGCCGCTTTCTCTGCCGTCAGCTTATCCAACTCTTTTTCTATCTTCTTGAGACGATTTTGCAACGGACGACGTTGCTCACGCTGTTGCGCTTCCAAGCGTTTTTTCTCTAAACGAGTTAATGTTTGATCGGTATATTTTTTGCCAACAGAGCTTTCCCCCCTTTTGTCAAGAAGAGTTAGAGAGGATTTCCGATGTTCAAATAACCATTGCCGATAATCCGCCAAATCACCCTCAAACGCTTTCACGCGCCCATTTGCCACCAAGAGTAATTCTTCAGTCGTTGTGCGTAATAAATGGCGATCATGAGAAACGATAACCAGTGCCCCCGCATAGTCTTGTAAAGCTAAAGTAAGCGCGTGACGCATTTCTAAATCCAAATGGTTAGTCGGTTCATCTAACAATAAAACATTCGGCCGTTGCCACACCAGCAAAGCTAAAGCCAAACGTGCTTTTTCACCTCCCGAAAACGGTGCTACGGGTGCCAATGCCATATCGCCGACAAATCCAAAACCGCCCATAAAATTACGCAATGACTGTTCAGTCGTCTTAGTATCCAAACGTTGTAGATGCTGTAATGGGCTATCCTCACCGCGCAATTGCTCCAATTGATGCTGGGCAAAATAACCAATTTGCAAGCCTTCCCCCAACGTGCATTGCCCTTGCTTATGTTTTAGTTGCCCCGCCAACAATTTAATCAAAGTCGATTTACCCGCACCATTCGGCCCCAACAAGCCCAAGCGCGAACCTGGGACAATCCGCAGCATGATTTTTTCAAGGACGGGTGTGTCCGTATAACCGACGCTGACTTTCTCTAAACGAATCAAATCCCCCCCAGCCCCCTTTTGCGAAATAGGGGGAAAGCTAAAATTAAATGCTGAGTCGATATGAGCGGCCGCAATTTTTTCCATCCGTGCCAAAGCATTGATACGACTTTGTGCCTGTTTTGCTTTAGTCGCCTTATAACGAAAACGGTCAACGAATGATTGTATATGAGCAATTTCTCGTTGTTGTTTTTGATAAGTGGCCTGTTGTAACGCCAACTTCGCGGCGCGTTGGCGTTCATAAGCCTCATAATTACCGGTATATAAATTAATGTTTTGTTGTTCAATATGGGCAATAGTATCAACAACATTATCCAAAAAATCCCGATCATGAGAAATCAATAATAATGTGCCCGGATAACGCTTTAACCATTGCTCAAACCACAACACCGCATCCAAATCTAAATGATTAGTCGGCTCATCTAACAAAAGCAAATCGGAACGGCACATCAGCGCACAAGCTAAATTTAAGCGCATCCGCCACCCACCCGAAAATTCCTTCACCGGTTTCTCATCATCCGTCACGGCAAAGCCCAAACCGTGCATCAGTTGCGCGGCCCGTGCCCGTGCCGTATAACCGTCAATCGCCTCAAACTGGGCATGTAAACTCGCCTCGCGCATACCATCACCGGCTTGCTGCGCCGCCGCCAAAGCGGCTTCAATTTCGCGCAATTCTTTGTCGCCATCTATCACATATTCAATGGCTGGCATAGAAACGGCGAGCATTTCTTGGGCGACATGGGCAATAATTAAACTAGACGGCAATTCTACATCACCAGCATCCTGATGTAATTGCTCAAGCAGCAAGGCAAATAAACTCGACTTGCCGCTACCATTGGCACCAATAAAACCCACTTTTTGGCCGGCATTGATGGTAATATTAACTTCATTAAATAACAGTTTTGTACCGCGTTGTAGGGAAAGATTGCGTAGAGTAATCATAGATATATTTTAACAGAATAGGCGACTAGTCAGGAGTCCAAACGGTTTGTAGTAGGCGATTCATCGCCTACCGCCCAGTGGCTAAAGCCACTACTACAAACTATAAAGTTTGTACTCCTAATTTAAGCCACAATTTCCGCAGCTGTCCCTCCAATATTCAATTTCAAGCCCAAACTCAAAGGCGCGGCGCGTTGCGGTTCAATCGATTTCATGCTGCCATCAGGAAATGTCGCCGCCCATTGAGTTTGCGTCAAATTGCGAATTCCCCACACCTCAGGATTATTAGGATTTTGCACGACTTGCCCAATGACAGTGTTAGGTTTGTCGGAGGATTGTTGAATATGTCTTTGAAATAATTGGGTTTGTTGCGTGAGTAGCACAGTATGTTGGCCGCTGGCATATTTAAATATCAATTTGGGCGGCACAATAATGGCATTTTGGCAGTGCCAACAACTAAGCGTTGTTTGCCCTTCTCCCCACAGATTTTCCGCCTGACAGTTTGGACAAGCAATTGCGCCATCTTTGAGTTGTAAAAACAAACCTTGCCATTCACCTTCAGTGACGCGCTGCGCGGGATTGTGCAACCCTTCGGTAAAAGCGCGAGTAAACAACGCTTGTAACGGGGGTGGACAAAGGCCCCACCGTTGACGCGCCGTGTTATATTCAGGATCATTTGGCAACTGGTTGCGATTGTCAGTGGGATCAAAAATAAACACCGGCGTTTCACCATAAATGCGGCGCTTCGCTGGCACATCCCAAACATAAATCTCATATTCCATCTCACCATGCAGCGGATGATGCCACATCCAGAAGTTAAATAGCAACACTGCCAAGGAATGTAAATCGGTTTCGGTAGAAGGATCAGCCTCGCCGCGTATCACTTCGGGTGCCATATATTCCATTGTTCCCCACACCTGCGTTTTGGATTGACGATTGATACCAACGTTATCGTTATCACAAATCAGCACATTACCCGTATCTGGATCAAACATGATATTGCCAGCGGCAATATCGCGGTAGCAATAGCCACTCAAATGCAGGGCGCGATAACTGTTAGCGATTTGATAGGAAATTTCGCACAAGCTAACCAAACTGGGCGCCGGTTTGCGGTGTGCTTGGACTTCGCCCAATTCGGCAAAACGTCTTGTATCAATCAATGGCATTAAATAGCCAAATTGCGTGGCGTTGTCGATAGTGATAATATCAAGAGGCCAAATAAAACGTTGCCCGGCCGTTCCTTGCGGCACACCTTGTTTAACCAAATAACGAATCGCATTTTTTTGTTCTTCGGTCGATTGTTCGATGTTGTACCATTTGAGGGCATAAGCGGTTTGCCCATCGGTAACGCGATAGACTTCACCTTGTCCGCCTTCACCGAGTTTATATTGTACTATCAGCGTGTTTTGTAGAGTCTCGGCTTTAACTTGTTGTCCTTTTTGCAATAGTGACATTAGTTGTTTGCTCCAGTGTGATGTTGACTATTTTACTGATTTGATACGGAGTTGTGGCTAACTATAGATATTCAGATAATTATTTATTTAGTCCCCTTTAGGGGACTTGAGCTTTTAGATGTTGGCTTTTATGAAACGCTATAATTTGAAATATCCTCTGTTTTGAAAACCTCGGATTTACAAGGGCAACTCAATCGAGGCTTGCTTAATAATAATTCAGTGCGTTAAACTATTCTATTTTTGTACCATACCTTTTCAGATAAACATTTTCAGTAGCTCGAAATTCCATTAAATATTTATGGTTTAATTCGATAAAAAAGGATCACTAAAAAAGGTTTTCGATCTACTGATTTTGGCGGCTCACCATGGTGAGCATTTACTTATAACAGTTAACTGATAACTGATAGCAAGGAGAGATAATGGCAAATTTCACCGTTCCCATGAAAATCATTCGTGATCGTGAGAGTTTTTTAGAAGAACTTAATCAAGGGATCGCTCTAAAAGAAAAGAGCGTTTCACTCTTACTGGCAAATTTGGCACTGTTTGCCATTTACGGCCTCATCATCGGCGCATTTCATAGCGTTCCGCAAGCGTTCTCTTCGGCAATTAAGTTGCCAATTTTATACATGCTCACGCTCATTATTTGCTTTCCAGCCCTCTATATTTTTAGTACGCTGTTTGGTGGGCGCAAGAGCATCAGCCAGTATTTTGTGTTATTACTCAGTTCTATGGCGGTAATCAGTATATTACTGCTAGGATTTGCGCCTGTTACCATCTTTTTTATGATAACGGCACCTGACTATCAATTTTTCAAACTGCTCAATGTCATTATATTCGCCATAACCGGCTTTGTAGGACTGAAATTTTTCTACCAAAGCATGCAAGTGGTGGCGGATGAAACAGAAGGCAAGGAGACACGTATTAATATTTTAAAGGCGTGGATCATACTTTACGCTTTTGTCGGCAGCCAGTTAGGATGGATACTGCGACCTTTTTTTGGCTCCCCAAATTCTCCGTTTCAAATTTTTCGAGAAACCACCAGAGGCAACTTCTACGTTGATGTTTATAACACGATTGTGAAACTCTTTGGGTTGCATTAAATTTTCCCTTGTCCTCTCTCCAACGGGAGAGGGAACCAATTAATAATTAGCTTATGTAATTGTTAATTATTAGTAATGCGAATTAAGGGTTGAATTTAATCATAAAAAATCAATGACTTATAAAAACGTATTGATTGAAAGTGATTTTATAAGTCTTTTTTAGGCTAAAGTGTTTTTACGACAAACTTTAGCCTAAAATGTTCATTTTTCATTTTTCATTCTTAATTCGCATTAGTAAGCTGTTTATAAGAAAAATGGTGCAAACAATTTAAATATCAAATAGAGGCCTAAAATAGTAATAAGTGTAAAAATCAAAAACTTCACCCAATACGCCTCTTCTTGTTCTTTTTCCTGATTGATATTGACTTCACTTTTAACATCTTGAGCAATTTTTTCCATTTCGGAAGGAGGTACTTGAGTGATTTGTTTCAATGCCTCTAATGTCGCCTCAAGCGTTTCGGACTGTGTCTTCTCCTCTTTAAGTTCGGTGTCTCGAACCAAGACACGTCGGCAAATTTCATGTTGCAGATTGTTTTTTTCAGGCGTTGTCATAATCAATTCCGTTGTAACGTCCAAGATAAATCTTGGACTCCTCCCCAAAGCTTAAACCAATAAAATAGAGTCTTTCATAAAAATAGGAGTCCAAGGTTCTCAATGACGTCCAAGATAAATCTTGGACTCCTCCCCAAATATTTATTTGAACATCTATAGTTAAAACCTAGCAACGCGAAAACCGATGTAGATGTTGCGACGAGACGGCTTGTCCCAGCCACGTTCCGCAGAACGCAGGAGCCACGGCTTGCTGCCCCAAGAACCGCCGCGAATACTACGAGGCCTTTTGGAAGAAGGGTTGCCTACGCAACGTTGTTCTTTGCCGCTATATTTTTTACTATATTCTGAACACGTCCATTCCCAAGCATTTCCTAACATATCAAACAAACCAAACGCGTTAGGCTGAAATCGGCCGACGGGTGCTGTATATACATAGCCATCCGTGCAATTATGAATGTTTGACCAATTTTTCTCTTGTTTAAGAGTTTCGTCCCTGACATTCCCATAACGACAGCCCTTATTTGGGTTATTTCCCCAATATCGTGCCGTCTCGGTGGTAGCGCGGGCACTATATTCCCATTCAGCCTCAGTTGGCAAACGATAGGATTGCCCCGTTTGCTGACTTAACCATTGGGCATAAGCCATAGCATCTTTCCAAGCCAGATGAATCACCGGCCGATTACCGCGCCCCCACCCGTTATCAGAAGGCATTTTTCGGCCCGTTGCTTCTGCAAAACGGTCATATTCCGCAAAAGTGACTTCATAGCGCCCCATTGCAAAACTCGCCACCGACACCCAATGTACTTGCTCATCCTCTTCACCTTCTCCCCGAATATCACCCATTTGGAAACGCCCAGCGGGAATAACGACCATTTCTGGGCCTAAACTGCCGTCTGGTAAGCGATCACGGAAGACTTTGGGTGAGGTTTCAGCCTCCTGGGGCACTTGCACTTTGGGTGATGCTTCAGCCTCCTGGGGCACTTGCACTTTGGGTGATGTTTCCGCCTCTTGGGGCGCTTGTAATTCAGATTTCTGTGGCGGCCGTGCCGAGCCATCAGACGGTTGCTGTGGCTGTAACTGCTGTGCCGAAGCTTGTATTACCTCAGAGGCTTGTGATTGCTCTTGTAACTGTCCAGAACGTGGTTCAGTATCGGTAAAAAACAGATAGCCTACCAACAATCCAATAATAATGCCTACCGCACCCAACCACCGATGAATTCGCCGTTTAACCGGCTCAATAGAATTTGAAGATTTTTTTGCTCGGGGCTTGGGCGATACCTTTGGGGAATGGGAAGTTGTGACTTCTTCCTCTAAAGCCATTTCCCAACTTTGCACTGTCCACACCGCCCGTTTTCTCTTTAATCCCAAATTCTCCTGTAACCGCTCAACTAAATGGCTAAACAACTCCTCGTTCTGCAAATCAGGCGGTGGATTTAACAAGTCTTTAACGACACCTTCTTCAATCGCATCGACTAGCATAACTATTTCATGCTTGTACTTACCAGCACACACCTCGAAGAGTAAAGATTCACAAAGTTCAGCATCTTCACACAAGCTTGTGCCGTGATGCTTGAACAGTTCGCGTAGTTTTTGACGAAGTAAGTCGTGCATGGTTGTATTCCGTTTACTCGATGATCAAGTTGATTCATCGCCTACCGTTTGTAGTAGGCGATTCATCGCCTACCGCCTAGTGGCTTTCCTTCAGCGAAAAACGAGATTCGGCCAGACTGAAGGCCGTAAATTGTGGGCCATCTCGCATAATGGCTCAACGGATTTAAAATCATGGCCCTCTCTACAGAGGGCTTTGAATTTTTGGACGGAAGCCGCCAAACTAAAAACGACGCTAAAGTTTCGCGGAGCGAAACTTTAGCGTCGTTTGGACTCCTGTATGTTGCGACAATCGTTCTAAAAAATATCATTAAATATCAATAACGTAATATCATCTCCGCTCCCTTCTTCGGAATATTGATCTAACCAATGCGGTAACGCCGCATCAATGGAGTCTATACCAAATTCGCTAATACGTGTTAAAAGACTCCGCGCAAAAGTATGAAACTGTGTTTCATCTATAAAAGCATTGCTAAGGCCATCCGTCGCCAGCAACAAAGCTTCTTCCTTAGTACGCGCCAATGTCGCCGTTTGCCAAAACTTATCGGCCTCTAGCGAGGACAGCGAATAGGTGGCATTCCCAATTAATTCAGTCGCATGGCTAAAAGGCTTGCATAAATCGCCGTCCTGAAAGAGGCGCAAGATGTCACCGTCTCCGATTTGTCCAAGTAGCAACAAATCTGGCAAAATCAGTGCCACTAATAACGTTGTTCCGTAACGTTTGAGCAATTGAGAAGTGTCGATGGGATTATCCGTTTGAAGATGCAAACGGTTAGCGGCATCTTTTAACACCGCTTGCCGCCAATGCCGGCCGACAAGACGGGGAAAATCCTGCTTGAAGTTTTTTTTGAGCAACCTCGGATTGTTTGCAAAGTTGTTAAAAAATTCAATAAGCGTTTTTACCGCTATTGTGACAGCCAATGTTGCGCCCTGCTCACTGAGATCGTGTTTAACATCACCATGTCCATCGGCAACCGCTAAAGCAATGCAAGGCTTGCCTTCAACCATTTTTGACCTTGCATAAGCATCCTGACAGGAAGTGTTCTTCCGACGATGGGAAGCACCGCGCCGCTTAGACGCTAAAATCCAACCTAACTCTGTTTTTTGTAGTGACATAAAAAGTGACCTAAATATTTAAGCTTATACAGAACGTACTTCTTTGGCCGTGAAAATGAAAATGTCTGATTGTAACTTCTGTCCGGGGAGAGGGCGAACACTAGAGAGAACCCCTACATTATTATGTTAAATATCAATGGAATACCAAAAATGTTTGGTAGGGGCATGCCTCGCGTGTTCGCCCTTTGATACCCATCATTTTTGGTCTCCCCGGACAGAAGTTACAACGATGGAAAAAATAATATACCCATCTGTAGCTAGTAGTCTGTCAAGATTAGAGTTGTCCCTTAATAAGCTAAGTCCTTGATTTTTAGTTCAAAGTATCTCGTATTTTCAATGGGTTACGTTTATTTAGGGACAAGTCTATTGTTTTGACGTGTAACAGCAGTTTTAACTTGGCACGGCCATTAATTCTCTGGCACGGCCATTAGTTAGTTTGGACGACTGCTTACGTTTGGACTCCTGCCAAACGTTAGTTTGGACGACTGGGTGGGGTGCGTTTAAACCTCATTTAACTCATTAATCATTAATCATTAATCATTAATCATTAATTATTTTCCAAGTCCTTATGCCTTACTTAGAGGTTTATCACCGACTAAAACACCTCGTTAGAATCGCTCAGTATTGGTTGCTCGATAGGCGGTGGACTTAGGATAACATTATTGCTGGTTTCACCGATGGGGCTATCCGCTTTGCTTTTGCCCAGTGAAGCCCCTACCGTCGCCGTGACGCTGGCCCATTTTATGTAATTAAGAAGTTCCGCAGGATTATGCGCTTTCATAACCCCAATTTCTGGATGACTGACAAATTTCAGCAATTGATCCTCGTCATAATCAGATTCCTCTCCAATCGCTATCGCTAAACGCACCGCTTTTTTGCCCCAAGGTTGACTATTAAGTTTAGCAATGGCATCAAGATATTCCTTTTCAGGATCGGTGCAAAAACCATCGGAGACGAGTACACAAACAGGCGGTAGTCCACGTCGGGGCATGTTTTCTAAAGTTAATTCACCCGCTAACAAATTAATAGCTTGCGCCGTCGCGGTAATGCCATCAAAACTCAATTCCGGCCAAGCAAATTGTTCCAATGACACCGGTTCAGGGCCAACATGCCAACTGGCATCATCGGCAAATTTAATGGCCCGCATTTTGACATCTACTTGTGGATGCGTGTTGAGGGCCTTTTTCACTTCTGGCAGGGCTTCACGAATGGCTTGATTTAAAGTCGCAATTTTTTTGCCCCTCATGGAGCCAGAATAATCGGTCATCCAGAAAAAATGTAAGGGACGTTTCGCAACTTCGCCAGCGGGAGTGGGGATATTGGTAGACATGGTTAAATCTCCATTTTCAGTTTTTCAGTTTTTCAGTGAAAAGTGTAAAGTGTAAAGTGTAAAGTGTAAAGTGCTCAGTTTTCAGTGCTCAGTGCTCAGTTTTCAGTGCTCAGTTTTTTCAGTGAGAAGTTATCGTTCTCAGTTATTTCAGTTATTTCAGTTATCAGTTATTTCAGTTATCAGTTATTTCACTGATCACTGAAAACTGATCACAGATACCAATTCTTAATCGAAATCCATGTTATTGTTTTCCGTCTTATGGTATTTATTGCGACATTGAGGGGCCTTTATATAGTATTTCAGAAAAATAGGACTCCAAGATTCTCAATGACGTCCAAGATAAATCTTGGACTCCTCCCCAAATATTTATCTGAACATCTATAAAATGTGTTTCAATCCAGAATTGGTATGAAAACTGTGAACGATAAACTGTGAACGATAAACTTAACCAACCAATAACTGCTCGCCCCCAAAAAAGCAAAACCAAATCAAAAAGAGGTAAGCAGCAACCAGCAACAAAAAAGCGAGGCGGGCTACTGAAGAGGGTGTGCCAGTTCTTAAACTATTTGTTATAGTATCTCTCATACCAAACGCCACGCCCACCGCCACGACGTAAGCCACATAAAACGCCACGACATACGCCACAATGAACGCGACGCCTAACGTTACCTCAGTACTTACCCCGAAAGTCACACCAGTCACCACCCCTATCGCTACAAAGAACGAGGTGACAATTGCCACCACATACGTCACGCCAAACACCACACTGAACACCACACCGAAAGCGACGTTGCCCATCACGCTTCCTTCGCCCTCATTTCCAACCCTTCCCGTTAATAGCCAACATCCGACTAACAAGACGCAGAACAGTATGTAAGCGTTTGGCGGCCAATTATCGGGCGAAGGCAACAACAATTCCATTCCAGAGGCCAAAGTAGGCATCAACAAAGGCCACCAGGTGAGGGTACTGACCAACCACTTGCCTATACGGTTTTCATCCTCATCACCAAAGACTTGCCGATAGACTTGTAATCGCTGAGGCCTGACCAAAACCCACCACAGTAAACGTAGATGATCTAATGGATTCAAAGGGGAAAGCCGTTTGGGAGGCTTGGCGACTTTGGCTGTCGGCAATTGAGATAAAGCCATCCTCCAACTCTGCACGGCCCATTCAGCTACGTTTTTCTCTAACCCTAAAAACTCCAAGCTATTACCATATAACCGCTGACTTAAATGGCTAAACCATGCCTCGACAGGTAAATCTGGCGGCGGATTTAATAGCTCATGAGCCACCCCTTCTCTAATCGCCATGATTAGCACAAACACTTCCAGCTTGTAGTCATTACCACACGCCTCGCGTATGCTAGATTCACAAAGTTCGGCATCTTCAGTTAAAATTATACCGTGAGTGTTGACAAGCTCACACAGTTTTTGAACGGGGAAGTCGTGCATAATTTTTTTCCTTTAGCTACGGACTTGTTGCGAATGAAGTGTTGAACGAACTTGGGCTACTCAAAAATGGCTTCTTATCTCGGAATCCGTTTTTGCCGTTTTGCAAAAACAGTTACTTCGTCTCGGAAGGAATTTTGAAGACATTCCGAGACAGGAGTTTTTCCTGAAAAACTCAGCAAAGAGAATAGACTTGTCCGTAAATAAATAAGAAAGCCAGTGTATCTACCTGGAGGGAAGGAGGGAAGCTAACAAAACCCTTATTTTCGGACAACTCTAATAGCGAAACGAAGTAACTTCGCTATGCAACTTAAATAGCGAAACTCAAAGCCCGATAAGTACTTGTTGCGAATGACGTGTTGAAGGAACTTGAGCTACTCAAAAATGGCATCTTATCTCGGAATCGGTTTTTGCCGTTTTGCAAAAACAGTTACTTCGTCTCGGAAGGAATTTTGAAGACATTCCGAGACAGGAGTTTTTCCTGAAAAACTCAGCAAAGAGAATAGACTTGTCCGTAAATAAATAAGAAAGCCAGGGGCGTTGCCCCTGGCTTTAATAACACTTACCGAAGGGGCTAATAGAAAAGCCCCTTTGGTACGACATTAATATAGCCAGTGTATCTACCTGGAGGGAAGGAGGGAAGCTAACAAAACCCTTATTTTCGGACAACTCTAATAGCGAAACGAAGTAACTTCCCTATGCAACTTAAATAGCGAAACTCAAAGCCCGATAAGTACTTGTTGCGAATGAAGTGTTGAACGAACTTGAGCTACTCAAAAATGGCATCTTATCTCGAAATCCGTTTTTGCCGTTTTGCAAAAACAGTGACTTCGTCTCGGAAGGAATTTTGAATAAACTCATTCCGAGACACGAGTTTTTCAGGAAAAACTCAGCAAAGAGAATAGCGAAACGAAGTCACTTCGCTATGCAACTTAAATCGCGAAACCCAAAGCCCGACAGGTTTATCGTCGAAGATTTTTTAAATAAAATTCAGAGCATTCTCCATAAACCGGCTCTATACGAAGTTTCGCCATTCGAGTTTTGCAAGTCCCTCTTATGTAAAACCATTTAGTGAAAAAATACGGATTGTAACTTGTCGAAAAATATAACCTTCAATAGATTATATTATATTAATAGATTATATCAATACTCTCATCATTCACATTAAAACAACGTGGCGTGTGCGCTTTACCAAAACCCATAAGTTTCACCAGCGGCTATTCACAACAGGGTGGCTCAATAGGGTATCAACTTTCATCCGTTATAATTAGACAAAATACCTTCCTCAAAGAGGGATTTCATCACTCTGTTGGAACGAAAAACGGGAACGATCATTCTTAACTCGCGTCTCTTAAATATTGAACCACTCGAAAAAGTACAACCCAATCAAAAAGAGGTGGGCGGCAACCAGCTGCAGGAGAGCGAAGCGGGCTAACCAAGAGGGTGTGCCAGTATCTAAACTACTTTCTATGGCATCTCCCACAACGCCCAATATGATGACTGCCACGACTAAGGCCTCGCCGCCCGAAATCAAGCCCATCACACCCCCCGCCACGCTACCCGCCACGCCGCCCACTACGCCGCTCATCACCACTAAAGCCACGCCACTCTCCACACCATCCGCCACCGTGTCTGCCACAATCAGTGCTACGATGCCTGCCACGACAAATGCTACGCCGAAAGCCACGACATTCCCCACGACATTTGCCACGACGAAAGCCACGCCAATCGCCACGCCAAACGCCACACTGATCGCTACGCCAATCGCCACGCTTGCACCTTTAGTTATTTTCACTCCTCCCGTTAATAACCAACAGACTACTAACAAGGCACTCAAGCCAAGGTAAACCTCTAGCGGCACCTTGCCAGAATGAGGCAACAGTCCCAATCCTGATGCCAAGGTAGGTATCAACAAAGGCCACCACGTCAGGGTACTCACCAGCCACTTGCCTACTCGCTTTTCGTCCGCATCACTAAAAACTTGTCGATAAGCTTGCAATTGCTGAGGCATGACCAAAACCCACCATAACAAGCGTAGATGATCGAATGGATTAAAGGGGGAAAGCCGTTTGGGAGGGGCAGGGGAGTGTGGTTGGGATGTCGTAACGGGTTCACTGACCAACCTTTTGGGTTGCGAAGTCACTTTGGCCGTTGTTGATTGAGTTATTGACCGTTTGGGTTGCGAAGTCACTTTGGCCTTCGCAGGTTGAGATTTGGTGGTAGATTGACGGCCGTGGCGTTTGGGTTGCGAAACCACTGACAGCCAAAGTGGTTGAGATTTAGTAATGGATTGATTGACCAACGGTTCTGTCGCGTTTCCCTCAATAACAGAGGTTGTGACTTTCAGCCCTAAAGCCATTCCCCAACTTTGCACCACCCACTCAGCTAAGGTTTTATCTAACCCTAAATTATCATGTAATCTCTGAACTAGACGGACAAACACCTCATCGAGCGACAAACCTCGCGGCAAATTTAACAAGTCGTTGGGAACATTTTCTTTAATCGCATGGATTAGCACAAACACTTCCCGCTTGTACTCACCACCACACGCATCGCGTAGGAGAGATTCACAGCGTTTGGCATCTTCGCTCAAGAAGGTGCCATGACGCGTTATGAGTTCTCGCAGTTTTTGACGGGGAAAGTCGTGCATAGTTATCTTCCTTCAGGTACAGTCATGTTGGTACTCATTCAAATCTTTTAATTATATCCATTTGAAAGTCTTCAATATTTATCAATCCAATCAAGGGCAATCCAATTAAAAAGAGGTGGGCTGCAATCAGCAGCAGGAACGCCCAGCGAGCTAATGAGGAAGAGGTGCCGGTGTTTAAACTATTTTCTATGGCGTTTCCCATGAATTCTGTGACTTCGTCCACCACGAAACCCGCCACAATGCCAGAAACAAAACCGGCCACGAAACCTTCCACAAAGCCCAACATTTCAACCATCACACCCAACGCCACGCCCACCGCCACACTAACGGCCACGACACCCGCTACGACAACTGCCACGTCACCGGCCACAACAACGGCCACAAAGCCTGCCACGACGAGGGCCACAAAGCCCGCCACAAGGTAAGCCACGCCCACCGTCACATCGACTGCCATACCGACTGCCAGCACACCCGCCACGATACCCGCCATGACACCCGAAACAAAGACCACCAAGACGACGGCCACGTCCCTATTTGTTCTCAGCCCTCCCGTTAATAGCCAACACCCGACTAATAAGGCACTGAACAGCAAGTAAGCGTCTGGCAACCATGCCTTGGCCGAATAAGGCAATTTTTCTAATCCTAATGCCAAGGTGGGCACTAACAAAGGCCACCACGTTAAAGTGCTGACCAGCCAATTGCCCACTTCGTCCTCTTGACCAAAGGTTTCCCGATAGGCTTGTAATCGCTGAGGCCTGACCAAAACCCACCACAGTAAACGTAAATGATCGAGTGGATTTAAGGAAGAAAGTCGTTTGGGTGGCAACGCGGCCTTGGTTGGCGTTGGTTGGAATTTTATGGCGGGTTGACTGACCAATCGTGGTATCGAGTCTTCCTCAAGTAGAGGGGTTGTGACTGTCAGCCCTAAAGCGCTTGCCCAACTTTGCACCGCCCACTGAGCCGCGGTTTTATCTAACCACAAATTCTCATGTAACCGTTGCGCTAAAGAATTAAATACCGCTTCTACCGGCAAACCTTGTGGCGGATTTAACAAATCCTTAACCACATCTTCTTTAATCGCCTTGACTAGCACAAAGACTTCTCGCTTGTATTCACCGCCACACGCATTGCGTAGGAAAAATTCACACGCTGACGCATCTTCACACAAAGTTGTGCCATGACGGTTGATCAGTTCACACAGTTTTTGAACCGGGAAGTCGTCTCTAGTTGTATTCCTTTTGGCACTGGTTTCGCCCATTTATTCACAGTCCTTCTTTTTCAGTGAGAAGTGTAAGTTTTTCAGTGAACAGTAATTTATTATTGTAAAAGTTTTAAAGATTGTGTAATGATGTTAAGATAAATACTTTGCCGGATAGAGTCGATCCTTCTCTTCAAAAGCAATTGTATTATTTATGAGACTTTCTATCTATTTAGAGCACTTATAGCGTGGTATCGGTAGGCTATGAGCGGCTGGTGATTGATAGTACAACGAATTAGGAGCAACCTAGTACAACTACACAAGCGCGGATAAACGAATTATGTAACTTACGCGGTTTTATTCCCTCTTGAGAGGGATGGGGTGTGTGTAAAAGTACATACGCTAGTACAACGAAACTTGCGTTTAGCGAACGCCAATTACGCTAGTACAACTAATTTTTGTCACTCCCTTCCAAAAAATCCAACAAATACTATTAATTATATAGTCAACACTGTCACAAAAGTAGCTCTTGACACACCCTAAGTATCCCCTGACGTAAAGAGACTTGCCTCGGTTTTATTCCCCGATTGGACGGGGTAGGGGTGTGTAAAAATAACCGTTTGGAGTATAAATATTTTGGTGGTTAAAATTTCACCATCCATTACCTATTACCGAAAAACGCCAAAGTTTCCGCAGCGGAAACTTTTACCAGGAACACAGATCACTGAACACTGTTCACTGATTTTATTTCGTGTTGGCATCCATTGACGAAAAAACCTTGACATTATAGCCTAAGATTTTCTCGGCTGTACGAGAATCAGATTAGGAAAGGGTGGTACTCGATTAATATCGAGATGAAAAATGAGTTTTTCCGTTGCGGAAAAACTTTTGCCTGGAAATGAAAACTCTTGATTAAATGATTCATAAAAACAATCAGTTAACTATTTATAGGCTCATTAACAATATCGATATTAAAAATGGATTCCAGGCAAAAGTTTTTCTCCGAAAAACTTTTGCCTGGAAATGAAAACTCTTGATTAAATGAGTCAAAAAAAATAAGTTAACTATTTATAGGCTCATTAACAATATCGATATGAAAAATGAAAACTCTTGATTAAATGACTGATAAAAACAATCAGTTAACTATCACTGAACACTGAACACTGAACACTGTTCACTGTTCACTGAAAATATCCTATAATAATACTTTCACCGTCATCATTTGCGCTTTTTATGGCAGCAATTTTTTAATCGTTTCAAACGGGGAAACGCCACCCTCAAAAGTTCAATTTGTTACTTAATAAGTATAGTTATCGCTAAGGTTCAGCATTCATCATCAAGAAAAAATCACTATGGGCAAACGAACATCATTATATAACAAACACTTAGCTAAAAATGCCAAAATGGTCGATTTTGGCGGTTGGGATATGCCCTTGCATTATGGCTCGCAAATCAACGAGCATCATCAAGTCCGCCGCTCAGCGGGTGTGTTTGATGTCTCACACATGACAGTCATTGATTTAACCGGGCAACGGGTGCGAGAATTTTTGCGCTACTTGCTGGCTAATGATGTGGGGCGTTTGAAAATTACCGGCAAAGCCCTTTATAGTTGTATGTTAAATGAACAGGGCGGTGTGATTGATGATTTAATTGTTTATGGGAAAGAGGAAACCCAATTTCGCATGGTCGTCAATGCGGCGACGCGGGATAAGGACATAGCTTGGATAAAACGCCATGGGGAAGCCTTTGCGGTACAAATCCGTGAGCGCGATGATCTGGCCATGCTTGCCGTGCAAGGCCCACAGGCACGAGAAAAGGTTAAGCCTTTATTAGCGGAAAATTTACAAACCTCGGCAATGGCACTTGCACCTTTTTGTGCCGCTTGGAATAATAATGAAATGTTTGTGGCACGTACCGGCTATACTGGCGAAGAAGGTTTTGAAATTATTTTACCAGCCATTGACGCGCCTGACTTATGGGATGCTTTACTCGCCGCTGGGGTTGCGCCCGTCGGCCTCGGAGCGCGTGATACTTTGCGCCTTGAGGCGGGCATGAATTTATATGGGGCCGATATGGATGAAAACTATTCTCCCTTAGAATCAGGCTTGGGTTGGACGGTGGCTTTTAAGCCAGAAGATCGAGATTTTATTGGACGCAGTGCCTTGCAAGCCCTGCAAGAACAAAAAAATCATCAAGTGATGGTGGGTTTGGTGTTGCGAGAAAAAGGCGTATTACGCGCCCATCAAACCGTGTCTGTTAAAGGCGGCGGCGTGGGACACATCACCAGTGGCACTTTTTCACCGACTTGTGGAGTTTCGATTGCCTTTGCACGTCTGCCAGCCGGAGCGTATGAACATGTAACGGTGACAATACGCAATAAACCGTTACCGGCACAAGTGGTCAAACCCCCATTTGTGCGACATGGCAAAGTCCGTATTGATTTATAACCTAAATCTTGCAATCGTTTTCGTTCATTGATTTGTGTAACAAGAAGTGACCCGCGGGCCGTCACCCGCCTGAAAAATTTTCTATTTTACTTTCAATGGATTACAAAGGTATTGCCGAATTTATGTATAATATCAATTTATAGTACCTATAACGATAAGTGACATCTCAAGAATACGATTTCAGGCTAAAGTTTTTCTCCGAAAAACTTTAGCCTGAAAACCCCTTCGGGGTTGTGGCGGTTTTCCCACCCCAGTATTCACCCCTTCGGGGTTGTGACGTTTTTTTTTCCAGTTAAGGGAGTAGCAAATAAATAACATACCCATAAAAATTTCAAGGAAAAAATCAGTCCAAGAATCGTCAATCCAAAATGCAAAATGCAAAATGCAAAATGTGGGTATATTATTTTTTGGAAGGCCCTTTACACACCCCTTGCATCCCCTTCACTGCGGGGAATCTCACACACAATTCACATTGATAGAGGGGTTTCGATGCAAAAGTGTTTTGCCTCGAAGGGTGTGTTTTTGAAAAGTTTGTGACCTTATGTCGTATAGAAACCAAGGATATTTGAAAAACTTGGCTTTAGACGGAACGTGCTTTAAAACCGTCAAAATGAAAAGGCTTCGTTAAGTGAGTGAATTAGTTATAAAATGAGTCATTTACAAATTAACCGCTTCATTTTTCATTTCCAGGCTTTCAGGGTTTTTCGCTTAAAAAACCGCGTCATTTTTTTTCATTTTTCATTTCACAAGACTCTCCCTAAATTTTAAGATTAACCGCTTCATTTTTCATTTCCAGGCTTTCAGGGTTTTTCGCTTAAAAAACCGCGTCATTTTTTTTTCATTTTTCATTTCACAAGACTCTCCCTAAATTTTAAGGATATTGACAATGAGTGAAGTACCTGAAGATTTAAAATACGCTAAAACTCATGAATGGGTGCGTGTGGAAGAGGATGGCACCGTTACTGTTGGCATTACCGATCATGCCCAAGAAAAGTTAGGGGATTTGGTTTTTGCGGAATTGCCAAACGAAGGTGATCAATTTAATGCAGAAGACATATCTGGTGTGCTTGAATCGGTCAAAGCCGCTTCTGATGTGTACAGTCCGATAGCTGGCGATGTGATTGAAAGTAATACCGCCTTAGCCGATGAGCCGGGGTTGGTTAATAGAAGCCCTTATGGGGATGGCTGGTTATTCAAACTCAAACCGGCCAAAGACAGTGGGCTAGAAAGTTTATCGACGGCCGAGCAATACCGTGAATTTGTCGCAAAAGAAGAGTAGAACCTGACATTTGCAGGTGCGAGGATTTCGTTCCAAGAATACCAAAGCACGAGAGGAGTGTGCAAGGATCGCTAAACACTCCATCTCACGCGACGAAAATTAATTTTAGGACTTACGCACTCAGCAAAGTAACCAATTGATTTTAGTTAAAAACTTGCCAAATACCGGCCTAGGCCTTTTAGACGTAACTGATTGAATACTCAATAAATTTATTTTGTCAATGCGTAAGTCCTAAATTGATTGAATACAATAAATAAAAAATTTCTATGCCTTATATTCCCCATACCCAAAATGATATTGCCGCTATGCTTGCCACCATCGGCGTTGGCAGTATCGACGATTTGTTTGATGAAATTCCTGCCGTCTTGCGCTGTGGCAATTTGGAAAAAATTCCACCCTCCATGACGGAAATGGAAATAGGACAATTGATGCGCCAACGCGCTGCCCTTGAGGGTGGTGCGTTTTGTTTTATTGGCGCGGGGGCTTACGAGCATCACATTCCCGCCGCGGTGTGGGAAATCACGACGCGGGGAGAATTTTATTCCGCCTACACGCCCTATCAAGCCGAAGCCAGTCAAGGTACGCTGCAACTTTTGTATGAATTTCAAACGATGATGGCGAATTTGACCGGTATGGAAGCCTCAAATGCTTCTTTGTATGATGGCGCGTCGGCTTTGGCAGAGGCGGTATTAATGGCGGTGCGGTTGACTAAATCTAAGGCTAAACGCATTTTAATGCCAACGACGGTGCATCCGATTTATCGGCGCGTTGTGCAGACTATCGTTAAAAATCAAGGAATTACGCTAAGAGAACTGCCTTATGATCAGGAAAGTGGCACGATTTATCCTGAGAGCCTAGAGAATTATGCGGGGGCCGAAAATGCGGCCTTAGTCATTCAGCAACCGAATTTTTTGGGTGGTTTAGAGGCGGTGAATGAATTGACCGATTGGGCGCATGCACAAGGAATATTAGTGATAGCCGTTGTCAATCCGTTGACGCTTGCGGTACTATCCCCGCCCGGAGAATGGGGCACAAAGGGGGCTGATATTGTCTGTGGCGAAGGCCAACCTTTGGGAATTTTTCTTTCATCCGGGGGCCCCTATTTTGGTTTTATGTGTTGCAAAAAGGCTTATGTTCGGCAAATGCCGGGGCGCATTATCGGACGCACTGTAGACGTTGAAGGCAAAATCGGTTATACCTTAACTTTGCAAGCGCGTGAGCAACATATCCGTCGCTCTAAAGCGACTTCTAATATTTGCACCAATCAAGGCTTAATGGTGACAGCCGCTACTATTCATACGGCTTTATTGGGGGCTGAAGGTTTAGAGCGGGTGGCTTTAACTTGTCATGCGAACACGGTTACGTTAGTCGAAAAACTCAAGCAAATTGCGGGTGTTAGTCGCGTGTTTAACGGGCCGTTTTTTCACGAAGCAGTGTTGCGCTTAGATAAACCCGTTAATGAAGTCTTGCGTGAATTAGCGGCGCATAACATTTTGGGCGGGTATAGCTTGGTGGAGTTTTACCCAAAATTGGGTAATTGTTTGTTAGTATGTGCCACCGAAATGCGGACAGCCGCTGAGATGGATAATTATGCGGCACAATTATCTTCAGTTATGGAAAATTAACAACGGTTTTGTTACTTTCATATTCAGTACAGGACATTTTTGATCTTGTCCAAAACGACCAACGGGAGAAATATTTTGGTTTCAACGTGTTAATATTTCTCAAGTTCAAGTTCAAGTTCAAGTTCCCTCACTGAGTCTGGATCGTCGGGAGTCTTCATTCCAAAAAATCACTTAAAAAATGTCCGGTACTAAGACTTTCATAACACGAATGAGGCTTTTTATTAAAAACCTCCGAGTATGGCTTACTCTTCAGTTTGCGAATATAAACAACGAACCTACTTCTCGCAAATCGGTAACTGATTGGTGGCGTCTGGACGCTATGAGCGATGAAAATATCGAGCATAACATTTTAGGCGTATAGTTTGTAAGAATAATCTTTTGGGCTAACTATACTCAAGATGGGAACAAATTTTTTGAGAATGTGGGACTCTAGGTAGTTACACTCGCTTTAATAATACGCCCCTTAGTGGCTCATAGAGATTTTAAAGTCAGCCCCTTTGGTACGAGATTAATATAAAAAGTGTAACTACCTAGCTTTGGGCGAAATTAATATATACTCAGCACGGATCTCGGAATAAGTTTTTCGCTTAAAAAACTTATTCCGAGATCATAATTTGCACTTTTGTCATTCAGAATCCCGACGATCCCTTTGAACGGAGGGAACTTGAACTTTGAGGAATCAAGCAAGAATTTAAAAATATTTCTCGCATAGCGAGAAATGACAAAAAAGTTTAGTTTATGACCTTGCTCCGTATAATATAAAAAGTGTAACTACCTGGCTTTAATAATACGCCTTATATATTAACCCGTCATAAAAATCGTGCATTATGGCCACGTTGAGTATAAGAGTCTCCGAGGTAAGGCTTACAAACGGTTTGCCCGAAGAGTGTTCTGAACAACTCAAGTGGAGTTTTACCCATTGAGCTGAAAGCAAAACGATTGTTTCGGTAATGAAGAAGGAATTCCCTTACCACCTATCAGTTTCTCAAAAATAGTACAACGTCTCGTAAGTACTTAGGATTAGGGGATTAAACGTTCGGATTAATCGCATTATTAAGAGTCCTTAAAATTTTTTGAGGGATAACTTGACTTTAACCGACATTCATCACACCCCTTTTAAGTTTTTGATATAAAATTGATATCATCTCAAATAACAGAAATAACTTATAAATAAATTAGTTATAATAATGGTGTGCCGAACGTCGGTTTAAAATAAAACACCTAGTTTTCATTTATGCCATCAAACAAGGAGTGATATCCCCTAATCCGTTGTACTTTATATTCAAAGAGTTAAAAAAACTGATAGGTGGTAAGAAGGAATTCCCGAAACCCTTGACACCAAAACCGTTTCTAGGCAAAATTACCAACTTATTTTTAATAAAAACTCATTCCGAGAAGGGAATTAGACTTAGCACCGTTACAAACTTATAGTAGCTCTTGACACACCCCCTTCAATCCGGGGAGTAAAATTCTTGTTAAGTCACCTCGATAGAGCGAATGCCTGGGGTGTGTTACGGCACTCAAACTCACTTCGTTTTCAGAGCGAAGCGAGATGTGTGCAGTATAGCTTCGCTTATTCGTGCTTCATTACCGAAACAACTGAAAATGAGTTTTGCAAGAGCTTCCATTAACTTATTTTAATAGGTTTCTATGAAAGAAATTCACTTTTACCGAACAGAGTCTGGTTCTTGCCCCGTTGAGGAATTCCTCAATTCACTCCCGAGTATGCAAGCACAGAAAGTGGTTTGGGTATTACGGCTTATTGAAGAAGTTGAAGTCCCTCCGACTTTGTATTTCAAGAAGTCAGCGAATACCGAAGATATTTGGGAAGTGAGGGTTCAGGTGGAGACTGATATTTTTAGGCTACTGGGCTTTATTGAGGATGAGCAAGTGATTGTTTTGAATCACGCCATTCAGAAAACCACTGTGAAAATTCCTTCACAAGAACTAAAAATTGCGGAATCACGCAAACTGAACTATCTTAATCGGAAGAATGCATTATGAGTGATTTGCAGAAATACATCAGCCAGCGCAAACAGATCGATCCTGAATTTGCCAAAAAACTTGATGACGGTTATCAGACTTTTAAGATTGGTAGATTGCTTCGTCAAGCCCGTGAAATCGCTGGACTCACTCAAGAAGAGGTGGCAAACAAGCTACATACTAAAAAGTCTGCTATTTCCAGAATGGAAAATCATCCAGAAGACATGAGTCTTTCAACATTGGGAAAATTGGCGGCGGTATTGGGTAATAAAATTGAGATTATCCTCTATTCCGCTAAGTAATCCTTCGTCCGTACTAATAATTAATAATTAATAATTGAGGGAGCAGCTTTGGCACAGCAAGCCAATAGCTAAAGCGATGATCTTGCATTCGCTCGAAACGAAACATCGTATCAAGCGAAGCGAGATAAAGTTTGGCTAAAAGCTAAAGTACGTATCAGGGTACTATTGCTACAACGGGGTTAGTAGGCTTTAGCTAAACGATGTGAATACCGAAGAAACGACGTGATCTCGTTTCAGAGCTTCGCTACGATCATTTATTCTTCGGTGTTCGATATTTTTGCAAGAGGCTCAATTGTTAATTATTAATTATCACACATCGTAAACCCCGGTATCGATGTGAGTCGCCGCGGTTTGATTTCAGGAATCGAAGGGGAGTCGCCGCGGTTTGATTTTCTTGGCGGGATTGAAAAACATTTAACTTTCCTGAGCAAGTTTTCCGCCATTCGCTAAAGGGAATGGCTAAAAGCTTAAGTACGTATCAGGGTACTGGAAAGGCCGTTTTTTTGAGTCGATGAACAAGTTTTCCGCCATTCGCTAAAGGGAATGGCTAAAAGCGACTGTACCCTAAAGGTAGGGTGTTGACTGAGCGTTTTTTTTGACCGGTATTTTTCATAAACTTTAGTTTGGCAGGAGTCCAAACTTTAGTTTGGCAGGGTGAAAAAAAAAGCGCAAAATTATCTCAAATTTAACACCCCAGTCCCTAACCAATGCCCTTTAATGTATGGATTTATAAAAAGCCCGTTTGTAGTAGGCGATTTATCGCCTCACGCAAACAACTAGGAGGTTTGGCAGTCGTCCAAACAGTCGTCCGACTGAAGTTTGGCAGAGTAGTGATACGCGGGCCCCTGTTATTGTCCTATTTTTTGGCAGGTTATTTGGCGTATCAATTTTGAGGGCCATAAAATAGGTTTTCAAATTGTCGCGCTTTAAGGGAGAGACTTTTTGTAGGTGTTTTGTTGCTGTTTTACCTGGGGCTATTCCCCCTTCGGGGTTGCGGTTGGTTTGAAAAGTTTCTTTAGTGTAACCTGGGGCGTATCGATTGCAACCGCTTCGGGGTTGTGGCGGTAGGTTCTATTTTTCCGTGGCTCTTCACATTTGACCCCTTCGGGGTAAATAGTTTTTGCTTGATGTGTCGCATTCGTTAAGCATTCTACGATTCTACAATTCTGGTTAGGATGATGAATTCAACGTATCTCGCCCATAAACGTCTTCAAATCGAACAATATCGTCTTCTCCTAAATAACTTCCCGATTGTACTTCAATAATCTCTAAAGGCAATTTGCCCATATTTTCCAAACGATGCTTGACTCCTAAAGGAATATATGTCGATTGGTTTTCAGTGAGAATAAAGGTTTCATCGCCGCGAGTAATCCGTGCGGTGCCTTTTACTACTACCCAGTGTTCAGAACGGTGGTAGTGCATTTGTAAGGATAGGCTTGCGCCCGGATTGACGGTAATACGTTTCACCTGAAAACGCTCTTCAGCGTCGATAGTTTCGTAATTGCCCCACGGACGATAGACTTTGGGATGTAATTCTACTTCGCAGCGCTCATTCGCTTTTAGGCGAGAGACGATTTGTTTGATGTCTTGAACTTGATCTTTATGTGCGACTAGCACGGCATCGGCTGTTTCTACAATCGTTAGATTGTCTACGCCTATCGCTGCCAGTAAGCGGTGTTCGGCCCGCAAGTAGCTGTTGTGTACTTTTTCAGTTTGCACGTCGCCCAAAATGACGTTGCCGTCGCTGTCTTGTTCGCTGATTTCCCACAATGATGACCAGGTGCCGACATCGTTCCAGCCGGCGTCTAATGGTATCACCACGGCCGCGTGAGTGTTTTCCATCACGGCATAGTCAATGGAGTCGCTGGGGCATGCCTTAAATGCGCCTTCGTCTAAACGGAGAAAATCATTATCTTCCAAGGCATTCTCTACCGCGATGCGACAAGTTCCTACAATGTATGGTGCAAAGGCTTCTAATTCTTTTATATATTGTGAGGCTTTAAATAAGAACATGCCGCTGTTCCAGTAGTAGTTGCCTGAGTCTATATATTGTTGCGCTGTCTCAAGGTTGGGTTTTTCGACAAAGCGTTCTACTGATAAGGCCACCGTGTCTTCTATAGCATCAACGGCATTAATATAGCCATAACCTGTTTCAGGGCGGTTGGGTACGATGCCAAAAGTGACTAGGTAATTGGCTTGCGCTAAGGGTAGGCCGGCCGTCACGGCTTCGCAAAAGGCGGCCGCATTGGCAATAATATGGTCGGCCGGTAGCACTAATAATAGTGCTTCTGGATCATGCGAGAGGGCCGTTAAGGCGGCGACGGCCGCCGCGGGGGCCGTGTTGCGGCCTACCGGTTCAAGAAGAATGTGCGCGGGAGATATGCCTATACTGCGTAATTGTTCGGCCACTAAAAAACGGTGGGTTTCGTTGCAAACCATCAGCGGCGCTGATTTGTCGGCGAGTCCTTCTAGTCGCACTACGGTGTTTTGTAACAGTGTGTTGTTACCAACTAGAGCCAATAATTGTTTGGGATAATGTTCGCGGGAGAGGGGCCATAAGCGGCTCCCTACGCCGCCTGAGAGTATGATTGGTGTTAGCATATATGAATGAAAAGTGAATTGTGAATTGTAAAAACGGATTGTCAATTCGTCAATATCTACAAGGATTAGCTTCGCGATCCTTCGGTTCATTGTAATAATAAACTGTCAATTCGTCTGTAACTACAAGGATTACTTCTAAATAATAACGGATTGTCAATTCGTCTGTAACTACAAGGATTGAAATAAAGCCGTGATTATCATCAGTAACTACAAGGATTGCTTGGCTTTAAAAAGGATTCTCAATTCGTCAAGAAAATACCAGTCTGAGACGCGCAAAACGCTATCGAACAACCCGTTAGGGCACGTAGTTTCGTTCATTGATGCCTGAAGGTTGATAGCGAATGCTTTTAAAACACGCTCTAAAAGGGTCGGTTATTTCACTTATTTATTGTATTGCCTTTATCGGCCCTTTTCTAAAAGGCCGGTTATTTCACTTAATTAATGTAAGGCCTTTGTAGGCCCTTTTCTAAAAGGCCGGTTATTTCACTTAATTAATGTAAGGCCTTTGTAGGCCCTTTTCTAAAAGGCCGGTTATTTCACTTATTTATTGTAGGGCCTTTATCGGCCCTTTTCTAAAAGGCCGGTTATTTCACTTAATTAATGTAAGGCCTTTGTAGGCACTTTTCTAAAAGGCCGGTTATTTCACTTAAATAATGTAAGGCCTTTATCGGCCCTTTCTAAAAGGCCGGTTATTCACTTAAATAATGTAAGGCATTTATCGGCCCTTTCTAAAAGGCCGGTTATTCACTTAAATAATGTAAGGCATTTATCGGCCCTTTCCTAAAAGGCAGGTTATTTCACTTAACTAATGTAAGGCCTTTATCGGCCCTTTCTAAAAGGCCGGTTATTTCACTTAAATAACTTTTTTCAACCTTTCTTTTAGAAAAGAGCAAGCGTCAAATGACCCAAGCGCCAGCGCAACCACCCGACACCCGCTGGTAAAACTTTAGCACCACTGTTTTAGCCTTTTTTATTTAGAATCCCTGTAGGCACGCTTTTATAGAGGCCGAGACTTTTTTCAACCTTTAGAAAAGAGCAAGCGTCGCGTCAAATAAACCAAGCGCCAGCGCAACCACCCGACACCCGCAGGTAAAACTTTAGCACCACTTTTTTAGCCTTTTTTATTTAGAATCCCGGTAGTTATTTTTAGCCTTTTTTATTTAGAATCCCTGTAGTTATTTTATTTAGAATCCCTGTAGGCACGCTTTTATAGAGGCCGAGACTTGTCAAATGACCCAAGCGCCAGCGCAACCACCCGACACCCGCCGGTAAGACTTTAGCACCACTTTTTTAGCCTTTTTTATTTAGAATCCCTGTAGTTATTTTATTTAGAATCCCTGTAGGCACGCTTTTATAGAGGCCGAGACTTTTTTCAACCTTTCGAAAAGAGCAAGCGTCGCGTCAAATAAACCAAGCGCCAGCGCAACCACCCGACACCCGCTGGTAATACTAATTCTTAATCGAAATCCCTGTTATAATTTACCATCTTATGGTATTTATTGGAACATTGGGAGCCGTTTATTTTAGGGGTTTCAATCCAGAATTGGTATAAGACTTTAGCACCTCTTGATAGGAATAAGACGATTGATGTATCATATTACCCTTTATTTCTTGGTTGGATGACTCACATTGATTCATCGTCGTATCAATCACACTGTTTAAATCAACTTGCGGTATTTACTATGACTAATCGCGCTTTACGTTTCACCTCACTATGTCTTTTATCATAACTCGCCACCTCAGTAGCGGTTTTTCACTCACAGACGGCCAGTGCAGAAAAAAGCAGCACCCTGGGTGGAAACGATGACGGAAAAATGAGCCTTGAGTGGTACGGCAGCAGCAGCACTCTAAGAAATGATTGCCAAAGGACAGTGGAAGAAAACACCACTCGCTATCTCCTAACCCAAACGTCTTCCCGCAGTGAAGTCTCACAGACTGTGAAACAGGCCTTGGCAAAAATGATCGTGCCCGGCGGAAGATACCACCGCCCAGAGTTGGGCAAATGCTTTTGGAAATTTATAGATTTCCTAAAAGAGCCGCACTATGTTTGTTGCGACGGCCAATACCCAACCGATATGCGGTGCGCTGAATTTGATGGGTATGGGAGAGGAGGGCCATCATGCCTAGAAGCACTCCAAGCAGAGCGAGAAAAGCCGGCAAAACAATCCCCCGCGAACCCTCCCGGCGATCCAACAACGGCCCCTTGGAGCAGCTATGAAAAATACTGCTACGCCTCTGGATTGCGGGAAATCGGCAAAGGAAAGGCGTTTGCCACGACGGAAGCCCGATATAATTGGTGCGTTGCTGCCAAGAAAAGTGAAATACATAAAAGGTAAATAGCACTTTTCTTTGCCATCAACCTCCGCCGCTTGCGTAGCAAGTTTGTTAAGAATCAGGTGGATGTTGCAAAAGCATATCCACCCGACAATGACTTGCCAAGATAGACTTTCATGCAAAAGTTTTTCCGTTGCCGAAAAACGCATTCCGAGAGGGGTGTGTAAAAAGCTAACCGTTTGCAGTAGACTCACTCGTCTTTTCATTTTCACGGTTTTAAAGTACGTTCCGTATCAAGTCCAAACCTAAAGGTTTAGACGGAAAAATCACGACTTGTTTAGGACTAGACTTTGCACGGCTAAAAACAATCCTAACCGTTTGCAATATAGCTATTTTTGTTGATTGACACGCATAAAAACCTGGACCAGTTTTAAAAACGGAAGAAGTTTGATTTTATCAAGCCTCATCAAAAAAACGACTACCTCCCATCTGGGGAAAGGGTTAGAGTGAGGGAAAATCCAACCACTTAACCATTTCATCCGTCGCCTCCACCAACGCCGAAATCATCTCAGGATCAGCCGCTTGCCGGGCCGCCCGCAGGTATCACCTTCAACTGGGCAGCCGGCCAATTTTGCTCCAACAAATAAGCGCTCTCCAACGGACACACCAAATCTCGCAGCATAAGAACCAGAATAGCCGGCGTATCGGCCACCTTTTCTATCTCTCGTAACAACTGATTTTCTTCAAGAAAGCAATGGTTAAACATATAATGGCACTCAATACGGGCCCCATTCAATAACGCTTCTGAAGACTCAGAGGGAGCAGCAAACCGCCCATAACTCACCACGCAACCGCTCCACGCAGCCCACGCCAAAGCGGCCGCATGAGCGGCCGCCGTATCTTTTCCCGTTAAAAGCTCATAATAAATCGCCAACGGATTATCCCAATGCTCCTCTTTGGGCAAAAACCGCGTAAAAGCTTGCCACTGCTTAGGAAAAAACCTCCTGACACCCCCTTCGGCAGAAAACCAATGAATATCACGTTCTCTCGCTAAAAAAGTGCCGCGCAAGATGAGGCCTAACATACGTAACGGATACTGCTGGGCATACAACAAACCCAACGTGGCCCCCCAAGAACCGCCAAATACCACCCAGCCTTTAATATCCAACTGTTTTCTAATGATTTCCATATCATGCAACAAATCCCAAGTGGTATTAAATACATTTACTAATTTTATCGAAAAATATAGAAAAATAACGATGACTATTAGACAGAATAATTCCAAACAACCGTTTGGCCTCGAAGTAGTAATTGGCAATCCGTAGGTCTTGCACTACCAGGAGAGCCTTTGACACGCGCAAAAGCCAATCTCCCATTACTATAAATTGAATTAATTTGTTTAAGGAATGATCCTTTCACACGTACCACATCACCCTTACGAAATCCGTCTAATTCGGCGTTGACTTGATAAGGCACACGTCCTTTGTCCCTACGAGGTAAATCATGGTAACGTTTTCTAGTTTGTCTTGGCCTAAATTTAATCGTATAAAAGTTCTTACGATGATACGGAACCGGTGTTTGATTATCTAGCGTTGCCACACAAAGAGCATCTACATCATGTTCTTTGGGCAAACCTTTTGATTTGCGTAACTCTGCCGTTTGATAGCCAAAAAAATTAGAAATCGGCGCGATTTTATCCAAGGTTTGGTAAATATAATATTTACCTATCATTGTCCTTTGTGCAATCTGATCTTTAAAACCACTCACACCATTAACAGAAAGAGTGATTGAACCTTGATGTACTTTTTGGTGACAAGAATGGCAAAGGGTCACTAAGTTTGTGATTGTATCCTTACCACCTTGACTCAGAAATTTAATGTGATGGGCCTCCAAACGTGTCTGTCTAGCCCCGCAGTGGACACACTGATAACCATCTCTCATTAAAGTAGCTATTCTTAGGTTTTCATCTAAACGATTAGATTGTTGGTATTCTTTATCTCGAAAATCAGGATTATTAAGACGTGCAATATCAACTTGCACATCTTCAACGGCAATCTGACTGATTGATAGAAGAAGTTGGGCATCACGCTAATCACTTCTTCAACATTAGATTTAATGGAAGGTGGTAATCGCCCGCTTCTTTTAGAACTTGCGCGGTTTAAAAATCGTTTAGGACGATACCAAAGACGAGAGCGTCTTTGACGGCGGTTCTGGCCTCGGGCGATCATTTTATCTTTAATATCAGTGCGATGATTAATCACGCCGGAGATTAGAATTTGACCAACACCAACCGCGCAGAAACCGGTGTGATGACTTCCTCTATCAATTCCTAACTTAATGGGTTGTACATTTTCTTCGCAATCCCATTGTAATTGGATTGTGAAGGGACTTAGGTTAAGAACGAAGGCTTTGCCATCACGCAATAATTTTCTCGCCTTGGCGGGTTTGCAAGGCATTAATGGATTTCCATTTTGATTGATAACATAAACTAACATAGCGTCTTTATGACCTCCTGTTAGTGAAAGTGAAGTACGGATCAAAGTCGTTAAATAGGTTTTTTACGTCTAGCTTCCGCTACCCTTAATACTAGACCACAGAGCGACCTTTTGTCCTAACATCGGAAGGTGTGATGGCCTATCTAACTTCTGCGACTCATTCAAGTCGCCCACTGTTAGTTCCATGTCTAGGAATAAATTTCTATATTTAGAACATTATTCTATAGATTTAGGAACTATTATCTTGCAAACTACCCGTTGGAATAGAGCGCCCCGCGCCGCGTTGATCAAACAACACAATCCGATAGACGCTTGGATTAAAAAAACACCGTTGAGAAGGTTTACAATGCGCCCCCGGCCCACCATGCAAAAACACCACCGGAAGGCCTTTGGGATTACCACACTCTTCCACCATCAAAACATGCTCTTGCCCAACAGCAATCTGATGAGTCGCATAAGGTTCGATATCAGAAGACAGAATAGCCATAATCGTTGAATTTAATTCATGACACAATTCCTCCAAGCTTTAGCTTGAACTTTGGTCACCACCATCCCTATTATTGTCCAGTCTCTCAACTCTTTCCGGGTTCGAGTCTCTGGTTTTTAAAAGCGCTTCAAGGTAGGCAAGCTCACGCGCATTCCTTTCAATACCCTTGACGATGGCTTGACCAACATCATCCACAGACGACCTTGTATCGCACAATGCAAAAATTCTAAAAGCAGCCTCCAGTCGGGTACTAATAGGTGTCTCCATATCAGTCAAGATAGTCTCGACAACATCCAATCCGATAGCGGCCAAACATTGTAACCGCTCTTGACAAACGGAATCGTTTCTAAATACTTTTTTTTCAATTGACATGTTAGGTAAAACCACTGAAAGTACTCCTTATCCCAACTCTCCCGCAAAAAGAATACACCTTTTACTTTTTGGGAATAGCTTGAAATAAAGGATTAAATAAAAAATAGAGAAACTGATTAACTTGAGTGCGTAGCATAGCTTGCTTCGCAAAACACCAGAAACTTGGTTTCTATACTTAGCACGGGAATAATTTGAACATCGGTTTATCGTAGCGAAGCTCGTTACTTCGTTTCCGAGCGCAACGATATCACTTTTTAAACACCCCTTGCGTCCCCTCTATCGAGGTGAATCAAACAACGGCTACTCACATCGATCCGGGGGCGGGGGTGTGTTTAGTCCAATTTGTAACCGTGTGAAGTATTCCGGATATCGCTTCGCTCTGAAACTTCTCTTCAGATAAGGCGAGATAAACTTCTCTTCAGATAAGGCGAGATAAACTTTCGTTCCGAGCGCGTAGCGAGATAACAAATTGTAACGGTACTAAGTATACGTTATCACGGTGACAATCTGTCAAACTGCTACTTGATTTGTGAGCATAAAAATCGCTCACGGTTCAATTTGCGTATCGGGAAAGCTGGTTGCTTTTGGAAGTACTTCCAGAAACATAATAGGCATTATGAGTACAAAATAAACCCCTATCAATTAACTCCTTTTGGGGAGTTCGAGTTTTTTGCTGTTTACAATATAGATATTCAGATAATTATTTAGTCCCCTTTAGGGTACAGTAGCTCTTCAGACAAACGAAGTAACTTCCGCTTGCGAGATCACTGCTTTATACCAATTCTGGATTGAAACACTTGTTATGGTGTCGGTGGCTCGCGTCGCGTAATCTGCCCCTAGCCATTTTAAAAACCTGAAATTCAATTAAGAATTGGTATTAGCTGTTGGCTGTTTTGAAATTAATTTTCTGAAAATCTCTAGTTTTATGCGGTTTGTGTAAACCTTATTTTTAAAATTTATTTATTAGCAATTACCAATGACCGATTACCAATGAGCGGTTACCAATGACCGATGACTTGGATAGCACCTCATTGCCCCTGTTGCTTCACAACAGACTTAACGAAAAGAAACTTTGGGTTCATTTCGGTTCGACTATTGGTTCGGCTCTTTGGCTTTTAAAAGCGTTTCAAGGTGGGCAAGTTCACGCGCATTCCTTTCAATACCCTTGACGATGGCTTGACCCACATCATCTACCGACGACCTTGTATTGCACAATGCAAAAATTCTAAAAGCGGCATCCAGTCGCACATTAATAGGTGTCTCCATATCAGTCAAAATAGTCTCGACAACATCCAATCCGATAGCGGCCAAACATTGTAACCGCCCTTGACAAACGGATTCGTTTTTAAATACTTTTTTTTCAATTGACATGTTAGGTAAAACCACTGAAAGTACTCCTCATTCCAACTCTCCCGCAAAAAGGAATACACCCTTGACTTTTTGGGAGAAGGCTGGGCTGAAGATTAAAAAAATGGGAGGAACTTGCAAAACGCAATAGCTAAAGCGATTGGCTAATGCCTGGAAAAGTACGTATCAGGGTACTACGTCCGCAAGTGGTTTAGTAAGCTTTAGCTGAACGATGCGAAACGTAAGAATTTATTCTGAGGCTTATTTTGAAAAGAGGCTCATGGGTAAAGGTATTAACTGGAGTATTTTTTTTACCAACAAACCTAAAGGTTTAGACTCGCCAGCACCGCTACCTTTACAAGAGCTTTGCACAGATAGATTCTGTATGTCACTTTGTACAACTTATGTCAACTTCCAAACCTAAAGGTTTGGACGGAACTTCCAAGCCTAAAGGTTTGGACTCAATGACATCTTTCATAACGGGTTTATACTATAGTCGTTCATAAAAATCAATCTTAGGGCAAACCAGGGAGGTTTTTAACCCAAATAAGTAGGTAAACAAAAGTTTTTTAACCTGACGGGTTTGTAGTAGTCGCTTTAGCGACTACCAAAAATATTAAAAAAACCGATAAAATGGCGAATAGCCAATTACCCATTACCAATTACCCATTACCAATTAACTTCAATGGACACTATCCGTTTACGCGGCGTAAAAACCCACAATCTACAAAACATTGACCTTGACTTGCCACGCGACAAATTAATTGTTATCACCGGCTTATCTGGCTCAGGCAAATCCTCTTTAGCGTTTGACACCATTTACGCAGAAGGACAACGGCGCTATGTCGAATCGTTATCGGCCTATGCACGACAATTTTTAGCCATGGTAGAAAAGCCCGACGTTGAGCATATTGAAGGCCTCTCGCCGGCCATTTCCATTGAGCAAAAATCCACCTCACATAATCCCCGTTCTACCGTTGGCACTGTCACGGAAATTTCTGACTATCTGCGCCTCTTATTTGCGCGAGTTGGACTCGCGCATTGTCCCGAACATGGAACTTGTTTACAAGCGCAAACCATCAGCCAAATGGTAGATCAAGTTTTGGCCTTGCCCAAAGGCACTCGCCTAATGCTACTCGCCCCCATTATCAAAGAGCGCAAAGGCGAACATCTCAAAATCATAGAATCTCTGCAAAAACAAGGCTTTATTCGTGCAATGATTGACGATGAAATAGTCATGTTAGACGATCCACCGCCGCTTTCTTTGCACAAAAAGCACACGATAGAAGTCGTAGTAGATCGCTTTAAAGTGCGCGATAACATACAACTGCGTTTAGCAGAATCCCTTGAAACAGCCTTAAAGTTAGGAAACGGCCTCGCGCAAATCAGCTTGATGGACGAAATCGCCCCTACTCCCCCATTTTCTAAAAAAACCAAAACAAGTGAAGGGATTTATAATTTACTTTTTTCATCAAAATTCGCTTGCCCTGAATGTAATTACAGTCTCAGCGAATTAGAACCGCGCTTATTTTCCTTCAACAACCCCGTCGGCGCCTGCCCCGTTTGTGACGGTTTAGGTGTCAAACAATTTTTTGACCCTACCAAAGTCGTCACCAATCCCTCGCTAAGTTTAGCCGACGGCGCGATACGCGGCTGGGACAAAAAAACGGCCTTTTACTTTCAACTCATTAAATCACTAAGCGAACATTATCAATTTGATATTGATACGCCCTTTGAAAGCTTGCCGCCAAAAATCCGCGAAGTCGTTTTATATGGCAGCGGCACCACGGAAATTCATTTCGTCAATTACAACACTGAAACAGGCACCACGTTTGCGCGTAAAAAACCTTTTGAAGGCATCATTCCCAACATGGAGCGGCGCTACCGTGACACCGACTCCAATGCCGTGCGCGAAGACTTAGCCAAATACCTGAGTCAACAACCCTGCGCTGCTTGCCAAGGCACTCGCTTAAATGAAGCAGCACGGAATGTTTTTATTGAAAGCTACAATTTGCCCCAACTCACCGCCCTCTCCATTGGACGCGCCAAAACCTTTTTTGAGGAGTTACAACTACCCGGCAAACGCGGCGAAATTGCCGCTAAAATTCTCAAAGAAGTGGTTGAACGCCTACAATTTTTAGTCAATGTCGGCCTAGAATATCTCACCTTAGATCGCAGCGCCGACACCCTATCGGGCGGCGAAGCCCAACGTATCCGCCTCGCCAGCCAAATCGGGGCCGGCTTAGTCGGTGTCATGTACATTTTAGATGAACCCTCGATAGGCCTACATCAACGCGACAATCAACGTCTTTTAGACACCCTAATCCATTTGCGCGACTTGGGCAACACCGTCATTATTGTAGAACATGATGAAGAAGCGATACGTGCGGCCGATCATATCGTTGACATGGGCCCAGGGGCAGGTGTACATGGTGGGCGCGTCGTGGCACAAGGCCCACTCTCCGCCATTATTCAAGCGACGGAGTCAGCGACGGGGCAATTTTTATCCAAACAGCGGCGCATTGCTGTCCCCAAAAAACGCCAACCCATTGATAAAAAAAGAATATTACGCTTAAAGGAAGCCAGCGGCAACAACCTAAAATCCATCACGCTAGAATTACCGCTAGGCCTAATGACATGTATCACCGGCGTGTCTGGCTCAGGGAAATCCACCCTAATTAACGACACCCTATACCCCATCGCCGCCAATCAACTCAATCGCGCCAACTTAGAGGCCGCCCCCTATCATTCTATTGAAGGCCTAGAATTGTTAGATAAAGTTGTAGACATTGACCAAAGTCCGATAGGACGTACTCCGCGCTCCAATCCTGCCACCTACACCGGCCTATTCACACCCATTCGAGAACTCTTTGCCGCCACCCCCGAAGCTCGCTCACGCGGCTACAAACAGGGGCGCTTTAGCTTTAACGTCAAAGGAGGACGCTGCGAAGCCTGTCAAGGCGAAGGCGTGATTAAAGTCGAAATGCACTTTTTGCCCGATATTTATGTCACTTGCGATGTTTGCCAAGGCAAACGCTACAACCGAGAAACCTTAGACATCAAATGGTATAAAAAGACCATCGCCGACGTACTCGCCATGACAGTTGAAGAAGCGCGAGAATTTTTTGAAGCCATACCCGTGTTAGCGCGAAAACTGCAAACCTTGATAGATGTTGGCTTATCCTATATCACACTAGGACAAAACGCCGTTACCCTCTCAGGCGGCGAAGCACAACGCATCAAACTCTCGCGAGAACTCTCAAAACGCGACACCGGCAAAACCTTATACATACTCGACGAACCCACCACTGGCTTACATTTCCACGATATTGAACAACTACTGGGCGTATTGCACCGCCTACGCGAACACGGCAACACAGTGGTAGTGATTGAACATAATTTAGACGTGATAAAAACCGCAGATTGGATAATAGATTTAGGGCCTGAAGGCGGCGAAGGCGGAGGACAAATTATTGCGATGGGCACCCCAGAAAAAGTGGCAAGCCAAAAAAACCAAAAAAAATCGCACACGGGGCGGTTTTTGGGGATGAAAAAGATTCTTTCATCATGACCCTCTCCCCACTGGGCAGAAAGAGCGAAACAGCACTCTGACCCATAAGTCCCTTGGGAAAATTATTAAAATAAAAAGAATTGTGGGTAAGAGTAACTGTCCTTTCGCTTATTTTTTGGCGCGTCGTGAATTAAATGGCACATAATTCAATAAGCTATATTTTAATTTAATATTCAAGAAGTTATACTTTTTTGTAATCAATTCAATCACTTTTCGTCGAACACTATAGAAATACGAGTACTTACGCGCCGCTAAATCCACCCTACCAATAGGGGTTAATGTGAAACGAGCGCGTAATCCAGCCAAATGCCATTACACGATTGGTGGATACGCGCCGCTAAATCCACCCGAGCAATAGGGGTTAATGTGAGAGAAACCAAGTTTCTTAAAGAAACTTGGTTTCTAATGCGCCACAGCAAAAAAAACGGTAGCAGGGAGTTAATTACTAGTGGTCAAAAATAGACGCTTTTGTGTAAAAAAGTACACAAAACACTTGACATCCTTTCATTTTTAGTATGATATTAAGATAATACGGCAGGCTCCTTAGGATATTAAGCTCGTGGAGTACTTATGAGTCCTGGGGGACTATGGGTTGGCTCGCCACCGTAAAAATCCCCACAGCGGGGATTTTTGGGCGAAAACCAAGCCTTTTCCTCTGGGCTGTGTACTGTGAACCGAGAAGTAGACCGTGATCACATTTGATCACAAACTACGGAGCAGCAGTATTACTTAATTATCACCCCAAGGGCTTTTAGGACTTCAGTGGTGATTCCACCCCGCGAAAGTCTGTGGGTACGTTGGTATCTTTCCACAGCCTTCTCGGTTTGACTACCAAGCACACCGTCAATAGTGCCCGGATTAAAGCCGGCCCTTTTCAGCGCCCGTTGCATACTTTTAATATTGTCCCTTGTCATATTGGTTTCGCACAGAACGGTACGCCACTCTGTTTTGGACTCGGTTAGCGGATTTTGCGTGGTAACGACTCCATACTTCGCCGGTACAGGAATCTCGCGGGTTTGCGCGGGGACACTCAGCACTTTCACCTTGATAGTCTTGTATTGTGCCGGAATATCGACTTTACGGGTTTCCGCCGGTCTTTTTAGCACTTTTTTACGCACGGTTTGGTATTCCGGCGGGGTTGGAACGGTGCGAGTTTGCGCGGGCCGTTTTAATACCCGCTTACGCACGTTTTTATACTGCGCTGGAATCTTGACAGTGCGAGTTTGGGCCGGTTTTTTTAGCACCTTTTTACGCACCGTCTTGTATTTCGCAGGAATCTTAATCGTGCGGGTCGTAGCTGGCCTCTTCAAAACCCGTGTACGCACCATTTTGTATTTGGCCTGCGTGACGACCACTTTTTCCACTCTTTCCGGTTTATCAAGTACCCGCTTGGTGATGGTTTTATACGTGGGCGGCACCTCTACCAAACACACAATTTCGCCGGTCTCCTCATCGATCTTGGTGACCTTGGTGATCAAACCCTTGCCTTTTTTCCAAATGGTGTGGGCTGGCTTATCCACCACTTTGACCTTCACCGTTTTATAGCTGGCCGGCACTGTCTTGGTAACGGTCACGGCTTCCTGCACCACCACTTTTTTGTTCACCCACTTGTACTGAGCCGGGATGGTTTTAATGCGCTCGCTTGGTTCCTGAACCAGCACACGCTCGGTTACCCACCCGTATTTAGGCGGGATAGTTATAATGCGCTCACTAGGCTCTTTGACCACCACACGCTCGGTTACCCATTCATACTGCGCCGGAATGGTTTCAATGCGCTCGCCGGGTTCCTTAACCAGTACACGCTCGGTTACCCACTCATACTCCGCCTGAATGGTCTTAATCTGCTCGCTGGCCTCCTTGACAACGACGCGCTTTTCCTCCCACGTATATTGGGGCGGGACAACGATTTTAGTACGGGTAGTCGCCTCCTTGAGAACGACGCGCCTGGTTTGAGTATCATACTTGGGCGGGATAAACACCCGTGCGTAGCACTCGCCGGGTACGGCATTCTGTGGCAAATTCCCCGGCGGCCGCTTTGACGTGGCACCGACGGTGGGCGTCTTGCTCATACGGAGCGCGACTTCCACACGGTTACGCTCCGCCCGTTCCTCGGACAGGCTCGCTCGGAGATCAGCGATTTCATCCTCCTTGGATTCCAGCACTGCTTGCTGCTGTTGAATTCCCTTCTCCATGCAAGACGCTGTGCAGGGTGGGTTTTTTGGGGGGGTGCTACATCCGCCCAGCATGATGCTGCCTAAAACAAAAGGCAAGGCAAGTGTATTGCCGACACCTTTATAAGAACGTATTGTCATCATGTTTCATACTCCTTTAAGAAAAGAGTTTTAATTGTACTCTATCACCTTTACAAAGTGTAGGTGGCTATACGGAGCGCATGCTAATTAAAAGCCATTCCCAAATTATTTGCCCCCTCATCCCCGCCCTCTCCCCGGTGGAGAGAGGGAGGCGCTCCTTTTCCCCTTGAGGGGAGAGAGTCCCCCGTTCCCATTCCCCTTGAGGGGAAGGGGGTGTTAAAGTGATCACTTGACACTTGACACTGATCACGTTGAGATGAGGGATTAAAATTGAAAAGGAACAACTCATAGAAATAAACCACGCTTATTAAAATGGTTTATTGAATTTTCACGGATTTCAATTCGCTCCCGTATAATGTCTTAAGCCACACTAAAATTTTTTGATGAAAAAGTTTTACTCATTTTCCGACGCTAATCCAAAAAATACAAGAGTCTCAATTCATGAGAACTAAGGCTAAAAAATTTATAGACAGTATTTTCAAATAGTTAGGTAAAATTAATCTCTGGCGAACTGAAAATAGCGACGGGCGAATTGTCAAGGTAAACTCACATAAGATATTTATATTTCAATAAGTTATATAAAAATTCGTGACTTAAAGACTTATGAAAAGGGGCTAATCGCTTGACATACAACTATTTGTTTTAGAATTTATTTTTAATATTCACCCATCGCTATTCGCCATTGGCGAAGAACTTATAAAGTAGAAAGCCATGTTTTGCACTGTCTATACTGCTCACAATAACACAGTGGTGCTGATTGTGCCTAATTAAGTTTTTGCCCCTCACCTATACCCTCTCCCCTTTGCCCTATTAATCCCCTTCTTCCATTGGGAGAAGAAGGCAGGAATAAAAGTAAAGAGTACAACGAAATCGTACAACTGAATATTTTTTCCGACTATGAAATTAGCAAACTGAATTCGTACAACGAATTCGTACAACGAATTCGTACTAACGAATTATACATTGCACCGTTAAAAATGATCTCGCGTACGTGAAAGCCGAAATTTGCGTATTACTATTAACACACCCCTTGCTTCCCCGCGCTCGAAGGGGAATCAAACAGTGGTAAGTCCCCGAATCGAAGAGGGTGTAGCGATGTTAAGTATATGATCTCGTGAAGTATATATTACTCTAGTTTGTTAGATAAATAATTTAAAAAAATACCGCGAGCAAACAGATACCATCCCCGCTCGGTTTGTAGTAGTCCCCGTTTGTAGTAGGAGCAAAAGCGACTCACAAGCCGCTCGTTATATTAAAAGACTATTGTTTAGCCACTTATCTGAAAGTCTATAGATATCGTTATTTGGAGAACAAAATGCCATTCTATCTAATTGTATGTTTTGGTTTGATGATTTTAATCAATCCACTGGCACAGACTTACGCGACATCGCTACCCACTGAGCCGCTATACAGCTTGGCTGGACACCGGGCTATGTGCGGATGGTTGTCTCGCCTTGAGCAACGAATGGAAGTCTTCTCGCGTCAGCAAGCATAAACAACACCATCAAATTATGGGAAATCCACACCGGCAAAAGACTACACACCCTAAAAGGCCACATAAAATGAGTGGACTTAATAGTTTCCGCCCAGATGGGCCGACTCTCGTATCGGGCAAATGCCTTATGGTGAAGAAATGTCTGAGAAATGTCTGTAAGCCTCCTTGCCTCGGGGAGTCGAGATAATACCATCAAACTGTGGGAAGTCAGCACGGGCAAGGCATTATTGACTCTGAAAGGCCATCGCGGCTGGGTGGAATCGGTGGCTTTTAGTCCTGATGGACTCATGCTCGCCTCTGGTAGTTACGACCACACAATTAAATTGTGGGAAGTCAGCACCGGGGCATTATTACACACGCTCACCGGGCATAGCGACGCGGTGTACTCGATTGCTTTTCAGCCATGGCAGGATGGTATCCTTGCGTCGGGCAGTGAGGATAGCACCGTTAAGTGGTGGGATGTACACACTGGTGAGTTGCTACGCACACTGAAAGGACAATATAAAAAAAATGAGTTCGATTGCCATCAGTCCTGATGGGAAAATTCTCGCCTCTGGCGGCAAAGATAAAATTATTAAGTTGTGGCATTCAGAAGCTTTCTAATGAGCCTATTGCAAAATTGATCACTGAAAACTGAAAACTGATCACAGAAGGGGACTTGCCATGGATTTATTCCCCTCTTGAGAGGGGTGGGCCGTGTAAAAATATAAAAATGTAACGGTGCTAAGTAGAAAAAGTCTGTAAATTTTTATGTAAAACAATAAGTTAGTCTATACAAAATCATAACGATGAAAAATTATAACCCCCGAAAATTTTCTAACCATCGCCCGTTTTATCTTATTAAAATGACTCAATATTCTATATAATAAATAAAATACATTAATAGTCATAAAATACGGCTAAAATCTGCCCTGAACGACCTCTTTAGAGCCGCGTTTTTTGGTATTAACCCTGATAAAAAATACGGTTTTTTATTATAGCGACTAATATTTTAACTAATAACATAAGCCCTATTTAATAAAAAAGAGTTAATTTAACCCTTATAAAACAGTCACTTATCTATTAAGAAAAAAATTTTTTAAAAAAAAAAAAAAATTCTCTATTGGCGGGGAGACAAGCCCAAAAATTATCTAAATATTATCGTGAGTATTGTGTATGAATTGCTACTGTCTCTTATTATGAATAATCATCAAGTTGAATAGACAGATAGGTAGTGGTACTGTGCCATTTATATTTTTAGCTTTACCCAAAGAATTGGCGGCCAAATCACCCCAGAGTCAAGATGTAACTCAACAGACATTTCATTTTTACAAAAAAAGTCACTTGATGACTGCCAATTACCCCCCCAGGTACCTATTGATCCACAACTCACAACTCATGAAAAATGAAAAATGAAAAATGAAAAATGAAAAGATTACATGACTATGTAATTTTATTGAGAGTCATTTTCACAGATTTGAAGTACCTTCCGTATATAACTCACTCACAGCAAATGCGAATGGGGAATAAGAAATGGCGAATGAGTAGAGAAGAGGCTCAATTGATAATTATTAAATTTTATATTAATCAAGTGTTTGAAGATAATTATTTTATTGAGTTAAATTTTTTTTATTAAACCCTTAACATTAATACGTCAATAACCTGAAAATTGTGGGCCATAGAGTGAAATGAGCCAGTCAATGTTTTTTTAACTGATTGATTTAAAAGTCATTATAAATAACTATTTGATATAATTAATAATTAGATTACTCACTGCTAAGTACAGGAGAAAAAATTTAAGCGGCACTGTAACTCATTGTTTTTATTTAATCTCTCAGTAAGAGACCTTAGATAAAACGTAATCTTTACGAACTTTTGTCCGGCGCACAGATAACCAACGAGAAATCCCCGGCATGTAAGAAATCGAATTTGGATGCCTAAATACCATTATTTTTGTATGGCTATTGGCACTGGTTTGAGGGCCATAAAACCGTTTTTAATATTCAAACTTTGTACCGGACAATTTATTTTTTTCAAATTAAAGTATGGCCTTACAAACTACAAGGATTGGGATAAAGCTGCGGATAAATCCCGGCATGTAAGAAATCGTTATTTGGACACCTAAATACCATTAATTTTGTATGGCTATTGGCACTGGTTTGAGGGCCATAAAACCGTTTTTAATATTCAAACTTTGTGCCGGACAATTTATTTAAGTCATTGATTGTGAAAAAACTATTGAAGTCATTGAGGGTCAGATTTCTTACCAAAAAGAAATGACAGTAGAAAAAATGTCCGGTACTCAGCACTCACTGATAATTAAAGTCAAACTCACGTTATTTAGCATATAGCCCGTTAGGGCTTTGCTCTTAGCATGAAGGCTGATACCGAATGCACCAATTCCACGAGTAAGCACGACCGCTTTCCCCTTGAACCTTTCCCCTTGTACCTTTCCCCTATTACGCTTTCAGTTTTACCTTTCCCCTTAAACCTTTCCCCTATACCCTTTAACCTTGATGCCTTTGCGTAAGCCTCAAAAAAGGTTTAACATAGGATTTGTCCAATAAACACTAATCAAGGAGAATAGATGAAACATTTTTTTTACCACACCACAATAACTGGACTGGCTATACTCATGGCCTTTTTACAGCGCCCGGCAACGGCTGAGGAAATGTCGTCTGCGGTGCCGCTGGAATTGGAAAAGCCATCTTATGCGACACCCTGGAATCGCTACAAGCGCTGGAAGAAAACCGATTGGAAAAACTATAATAACTTGAGGCATGAAGTGCCTTCGCCAATCTCCAAACCCCAAAACGTTGAAACGCCCATCAAAGGTAATCCCGAAAATGGCAAAAAATTGGTCGCTGATCGAAAACGCGGCGGCAGTTGTCTGGCATGTCATATCCTGCCAGAGGCCATTTTGCCCGGTAATGTTGGCTTCGATCTCTCAATGATCGGAGCTTGGGGACGCTCTGATGAACGTTTGTTTAACTATATTTACGACGCACGTCAATTTAACCCCGTCACCGTGATGCCGCCTTGGGGAGCGCACAACATCTTTACCAAGGACGAAATCAAGGACATCGTGGCTTATTTGCAAACCTTGACCAAACCGGTCAACTTTGACTTGCATAACGACAATAACCCGGCCGCGCGTCACGAGCCAACTGAAACTCGTGATAATTTAGATCCGTTTGAAAATCCTAGCATGTTTAGTGTGGACTTAGGAGAAGAACTCTTTGCCACTGCGGGGCCTACAGGAAAATCTTGCCAATCTTGTCACGCACAAGATATCCCAAAAAACAAAAAAAAATTCACCACTTGGGCCGCCACTATGCCCAAGTTTGAAACCCGTTTAAACAAAATCATTGGCATAGAAGAATTTGTCACCCGCCACGCACTTGCCACCACCGGCGCCGAATATCTCTCACAATCAGAAAAAAATATCGCGCTGGCGATTTATCTGCGCTATCTAGCGAATGGACAAGCGATTGCCATCTCAAAAAGCGACGCAAACACGCAAGCCGCTATCAAGCGCGGTAACGCATTGATGAAACGCAAGATTGGGCAATTGAATTTGGCCTGTCTGGACTGTCACGGTATCAGCGCCAACAGATGGATACGTGGTCAATACCTTGCGAGCACATCAGGTATGTACGACCATTTTCCGACTTACCGCACCAGTCGCGGCGAAATTTGGGACATTCGCAAACGTTTTCAATGGTGTAACGTCTCAATCCGTGCCAATGAATTACCGCCCGATGCCCCTGAATATGGGGATTTAGAAATTTACCTAGCGACACTACTCAATTTGGATCGTATTTTGAGTGTACCGGGGATTCGTCATTGATTGGTAATAGGTAATAGGTAATTGATAATAGGTAATAGGTAATTGCCTTATTCAAGCCTAAATTACCCATTACCCATTATCCAATAAAAAACTTATCGCTGTGCGGTTTGTTGGGCTCCTTAGCGAAGCTATACTTATTACTGTCATATACTTCAAACGGACAAAATTTTGAATTTTCGGTAATCCCGACAAACTAAAGGGGGCTTTGCACGTGGGATTGCCCCTACATGCGAGATAAGGTTTGTGGGCCATACCCGCGCAAGCCCGATACAAAAAAACCAAAAAAAAACCGAAAAGTTGACCGTGTGCAGTATAATTTGCGCTTTTGATGACACAGCCTCTATCGATGTGAGTGAAACCGCAGCAAGTCCCCTTACGTCAGGGGATGCAAGGGGTGTGTCACGGCGATCAAAAAACGCAATTTGTGCCGTATAAGGAGCCCGACACTTTGTCAGTGCATGCGCTAAGCTGTCTCAGAAGTCTTGATTTCAATGGGTTCATATACAGGAATCTCGAATTCGAGTACCTGCTCGCAAAACGCCTTCCACTCATCGTCCACCTTGTCGAAGATGATGTTTTGATCTTTGAAGATACCGTCGGTGACAACGTAGTTCTCTTGTAAATAGAGAACATCATCGTCCTTCAGTTCCGTCCGTTCCTCTTCTACCTCTACACCCTTTTCTACTTTTTCCTCTTGGCGCAGGTTCTGGAGATTTTCTTTCCAACCGGAAAATTCACGGAAGCGTTTAGCTAAATAGGCTTTGCAATATTTTCCCATCTCGGACATCGTCTTAATTCTCCTTATAAATCAATTGAATTAATCTCAAATACTTGCGCTGACGTTCAGCGCCGTTTTTGAAACCTCGGAAAGTGACGGCGCAAAAACTTAGCTTCCCAAAACACCCCACTCACCGTAGGGTGATATTGCGTAGCGAGCCAAAATCCACCCTCTAATTTTGTTTTTCTATGAAGATTCAATCAGTTAAAGCCACTTTTTCCTCACAAAATCGGTGAGCAAAAAATGACATTAACTATTTGTAACATAAGGAAAATTCCATTTTTGAGGGTGGATTTAGACGATCCACCCTCCTTGACTAAACAAGAAATTAATACTAAACCTAAAAGAGGCGGGTTAGTAAACGTATCACTTGGACATTATCGTCATCTCTATTATAATCACTCTATAGTCATGCGACATTAACATACCCTACGCTTTTTGAGAACTATTTGTAAAATTTTTTTAATACTCGATGATCAAGTTTTATCAAACGCCCAAACGCCCAAGGATTGTATATAAAAAAGGATTTCTTAGCAATGATAAGTAAATGAACAAATTCGTCCTTGGAAAATCAAATCAAAGAGAAGAAAGCTATTCAATCAGCAAATGTTTTGAGAAGAAATGTCTGAGCGTGATTTTTGGCGATAGCCATAAAATCCCTTATTATATACAATCCTTGTGCATTGTCAGACTAAAAACTTGATCATCAAGTTATAAACGATTAAAAAGAGTCTGTGGCAATCGCACCCCGGCTTTCGCTATCGTGTCAACTGAGCGAAAGTTCAAACAGTCATATTTCTATCATAGTATGTCATATTTAAGTCATACCATCTTATGTTTCATAGCTCACTGAGAACAGAGTGAACTCCAAAAAGACAGTCACTCTTTTATGGCGAATTGGTAATCGCTAGACGGAACGTACTTTAAATCCGTGAAAACGACGAAGGGCCAACCACTCATTAAATTACCTGTAAAATTATAGACTTATGTAATATATTGGTCTTTTTCATTTTTCGGGTGTGTCCCACTTGTCCGTTTTTAAGTTTTTTTGGGAAAGGGCCATCAATCAAATCAACAGAATCAATTCGCCAACCTGGCCCTATAATAATGAAAAATGAAAAATGAAAAATGAAAAATGATTAAATCAATGATAAGTCTATAATTTTTAGGTTAATTTTCTGAAAATTTCAGGTTGTCATATTCACCGATTATCAAAACGTTCCGTCTAAAAAAAACCGCCATGTTTTAGACACCTTGGCATGGTAAGTCATTAACATAAGCTTACCAAATCAATTTGAAAACATGGCCCCCAAAAGAAACCTTAGCAATTGAGCGGCAAGACAACTCAAAGTCTGTAGGATAAGTGGGACACACCCCATTTTTCATTAGTATATAACCCTAAGTCGGTAACTCATTGACATTCATAATGAAATAAATGGAGTTGTGGCTAAAGTAAGCCCTTGAGGGAAAGGGCCGGGGTGAGGTAAAAATATTTTCGGCATAGACATTGCTTTATTGTAACCTGCTGATTATAAAGTAAACGAGCAGAATAATTACAGCGTGTATGTAGGACGACACCAGCCGCACGACGGTCACTTTAACGGTGACACAATCCAGCAGTGGGAAAATTACCCATTACCCATTATCCATTATCCATTACAACACGAGGAAATTTCTGATGTTTAAGAAATTACTTTACTTATTGGTGCCAATAGCCTTGGCGCTACCCATAACCGCACACAGTGCCACTTACTACGTTTCCAGTTCTAGCGGAAGCGATGCCAATGATGGCCTGAGCAAAGCCACGCCGTGGCAAACTCCTGACAAGGTCAGCTCGGTGCAATTTGCCGATAATTCCACCCTCCTGTTCAAGCGCGGTGATGTGTTTCGAGGAACGATTAGTCTCCAGAAAACCCCTCTAGGGATCATTTTTGGCGCTTATGGTAGCGGTGACAATCCGGTCATTGCCGGCAGTGTTCAAATAACCGGGTGGACTAAAACCACGCACCCTAAATTGGGTTCACAGGTTTATGAGGCCGATGTGTCGGCCTTTATTGTTGAAGACAACAAGGGCAATGTCAATGCGATTGAACACCTGTTTGTCAATGGCGAGCTGATGACCATTGCCCGTTATCCCAATGTGGATTCGCCCGCCGAGAAGAATTGGCTCAAAGTTGGAAAAGGTGCAGGTACAGACGCCTTTACCGATCCCGCTTTGGTCGCTTACAAGAAACCAGATGGCTACTGGAAAGGAGCGATGTTACGCATCAGAACCTATAGCTGGTTTTACAAAGTATTTGAAGTCACCGGCTACACGGCTTCAAACGGTAAAATCCGGGCCAAAGGTTTAGGAGAACAATTTCCAGAATGGGGCTATTTTTTAGATGATAAGTTGGAAGAATTAGACCATCCGGGCGAATGGTATTATGATGCTGAGGCCAAAAAGGTCTATTTCTATCCCAAAAAAGGAACCAACCCAAACAACTTGTTGGTAGAAGGTTCAACTTACGGTACTGGTATTAATGTTTTTTGGCATGAGGATAATGCCACGGTAGAAAACCTCACGTTTCGTCATTTTAAAACCGGTGCCAGCGTGAACATTTCTGACAACTTTACCGTCAGAAATTGCCACTTTGAATACAACAGCACTGGCGTAAGTGTAAGGAACAGTGCCAATGCCTTAGTCACGGGCAACACGTTTAACCATCATTTAACTAAAACCATTGGGCTGCAAGCCTCTTCCGATTTTGATGTTCAAAACAGTGTCGTCGAAAAAAACCAGATTACCAATACAGGTATGTTTCCGGTTTATTGCAGCCGGTATCAAGGCGTTTGTTACGGCATAGGCATTAATGTTTTTGGGAAAGCCTATACGGTACGCCAAAATACCGTTGAAAACAGCGGTTGGAACGGAATCAACCTAAAGGGTGGGGGCCTTCATATTATCGAAAATAATGTGGTTCGCAAATCATTGGCGCTTCTCAATGATGGTGGAGCCATCTCAATCGCTTCGCATGGCAATACCATCCGAGGTAACATCTTATTGGAATCGGTGGGCAATGTTGATGAGTCCAATGGGTGCGGCGATATCAACAAAACTCCTTGTTTTCACCATCCGTCTTACGGCATGGGTATCGGGGCTGATTCTGAGTATAAGAACAACGTGATTGAAGGCAATACGGTTGCCAATCATCCAGATATGGGGATTCGCCTGAATGCGTTCATCAATACCAGCGTCCGTAATAATGTCGTTTACAATAGCGACCCCCTTCTAGTTCTTCAAGATAAAAAAGGCCCTTCACGCAACAATGTTGTGGAAGGCAACATTATCTATTCACTCCATCCCGATCAAATCGGGCTATCGTTGGCCAATGCCACCAACCATGGGACGTTTGATAACAATTTTTACTGTAATCCCTATAATGAAGTGGTCTTCAAAAGAGACGGGAAAAAGTACTCTCTGGCACACTGGAAAAACAAGTTCTCATCTTACGATCAAAAGTCCAAATGGTGTGGGCTACGTTTTGAGGAATACCGGGCCTCCAATGTCGGCACAGATTTGATTACCAACTCGACTTTTGATGCGGATGTTTCAAATTGGAGTGGTTCGACTTTTGAACCGAAATCCTCAAAATGGATCAGTGCCATCTCTCACGACACAACTCAAGCAGAAATGGATGGCGGCAGTTTGAAAGTGGCTTTTAAAGGTGAGACAAATGTCAGTCCAAAAAACTTGGAATTAGTTGAAAATCAATTTTACCGCTTCAAGTTCAGCGTTATTGGCAGTGGTTTTGGTCTCATCCGACTGAGAATCATCAATAAGGAGGACTCTTGGAAGACTCTAAAAGAACGATTTTTCGCCTACGACACCAACCGTAAGGACTATGAATTGTTCTTTCAGTCACCCGTCACCACAAGCTCTCCCAAACTTATTTTTGCTACCCAGGATTACGACGCGAAAACCTATTGGTTGGACAATGTCACCTTTGAGCCGGTGAAAGCGACTTTGCTGGATGCCACCAAAAAATCGGTGCTTTTCCTCAATGAGACGGAAAACGACAAGACCATCAGTTTGGGAAGCAAAACCTATTTGGATTTAAACGGCAAAACCGTGACGGGCAGTCTCACGCTGGCGCCGTTTTCTTCTCAAATCTTAATCTTTACCGGAAACACGCCGCCGTCTACCCAATTCACGCTCACCCTCAGCAAGACGGGTAGTGGCAATGGCACGGTAACGGCCCCGACGGGACTTGGCAATGGTATCAATTGTGGCACCGATTGCACCGAAAACTATGCCAAGGATAGCAAGATCACGCTCACGGCCACACCGGCGGCCGGTTCCACCTTTGCTGGCTGGAGTGGCGATGCCAATTGCTCCGAGTCGTTCACTCTCACGGCCGACATGAACTGCACGGCTACCTTTAACAAAGTCTCTCCGCCGCCCACGGTGAACTACACGTTGACGCTCCAAAAAGACGGCACGGGCAGCGGCAAGGTAAGCAGTGAGCCAACTGGCATTGATTGTGGCAGCGATTGCACGCAAAGCTACCAAAGCGGCACGGCCCTTAA
>Ga0190315_1000109_pt1 | contig 48224 bp, 18 predicted proteins | sample 48701101_MG_FD_161673 | JGI IMG/M metagenome (GOLD analysis project Ga0190315, IMG submission 161673) | Hydrothermal vent sediment bacterial communities from Southern Trench, Guaymas Basin, Mexico - 4870-11-0-1_MG | ecosystem: Environmental > Aquatic > Marine > Hydrothermal vents > Sediment ...
GTTTATATAGGGGTGGGGTCGTAAGTCATTGTTTTTATTGAAAGTAAAAAATCGGGTACCCCACCCTAACACACACAAAAAATGATTAAAAATCAATAGGTTATATCTTAACTTAATGGCATTGAGGTTTCACCTGGGGCTATTCATATTCAACCCCTACGGGGTTGGGGCTCCCTCCCCAGCCTTCCCTAGGTTTCACCTGGGGCTATTTATATTCAACCCCTACGGGGTTGGGGCTCCCTCCCCAGCCTTCCCCAGGTTTCACCTGGGGCTATTCATATTCAACCCCTACGGGTTGGGGCCCCTCGCACGGCCTCCTTCCGTTAATTCGTTGTACTTCCGTCAATTAATTCGTTTATCCGCGTAATTCGTTGTACTTCCGTCAATCAATTAATTCGTTTATCCGCGTAATTCGTTGTACTTTCGTTAATTAATTCGTTTATATGCGTAATTCGTTGTACTTCCGTCAATCAATTAATTCGTTTCTCCGCGTAATTCGTTGTACTTCAGTCAATTCGTTGTACTTCCGTCAATTAATTCGTTTCTCCGCGTAATTCGTTGTACTTTCGTCAATTCGTTGTACTTCCGTCAATTCTTATTTTTGCTTCAAAACCAATAAAGTAATATCATCATACACCTTTTGTGTATCAATATATTGCCGCACATCGGCAATAACGGCTTGCTGGATTTCGGCGGCTGAAAGATGCCAATGGCGACTAACAACTTCACACAGCCGATCCAATTCATACATATCCATCTCAGGGTTTCGGGCTTCTGTAATGCCATCGGTGTACAAAACAATGCCCTCCCCGGGCTGTAACTCAATTTCTATTTGTGACGCAAACTTGGCAATGTTGGCTATCACGCCCACTGAAAAACCTAACTCAAAGGTATCAATCCGCTCAATCTGGCCGTCTTTGCGAACCAGCAACACATCTTCATGTTGCCCCGTCACCTGTAAAATCCCCCCTGAGGGGATTTGGGCGGAAGTGTTGGGTTGATAATCCAATAAGGACAGCGTTAAATTCTTATCACTCCCCATTCGCTGCACATTGTTATAAATGGTGCGATTGAGGGTACTTAAAAATTGCGGGGCATCCGTAAGACCACTATCTAACAATGAACGCACCGCCGTTTGTACCATTAGCATTAACACGCCGCTTTCTAAACCATGCCCCGTCACATCGCCAATACCTATTTTAACGCGCCCTTCATGTACAAGGATATCATAGTAATCGCCACCCACCTCATCGGCCGGTTCCATAAACCCTGCAATATCTAAGCCTTCAATTTGCTTGAGTTCATCTTCTTTAGGTAAGACCATTTGTTGCAATTGTTTGGCAACATCGAGTTCGGCCGACATTCGCAGATTTTCCTCTTTGAGCTGCTCATTCAAGGCCAGAATTTTGTCATTGGCTTCGGCGAGTTGTCGAGTTCGTTGCTTGACTTTTTCTTCTAAGTGATTGGCATACTGGGCGTTTTCCAGTGAAATCGCAATCTGCGTTGACAGCATTTTTAACAGGGCTAAACGGTTGGCGGTAAACGCACCGGTTGTCTGGTTATTTTCCAAATAAAACAGGCCCGTCAGTTGATTTTTGTAAATAATGGGAAAACATAACACCGATTGGGGCAGCCTTTGCACAATATAAGGATCGTTGGTAAATAAGCCCTCATGGGTGGCATCGTTTAACACCTGCGGCATTTGAGTACGCGCCGTGTAGGTGACAATGGTTTTAGATAAGCATAGCCCTTGCTCATTGCGATGATCCACTGACTCTAACGGTATTGAATCGAACACCTCGACATTAGAAAGGGTCGCATACGCTTCAAGAAACAACCCCTTCTGTGCCCCTTGATCATCAAGACTCTGTGTGCTGAAGTGTTCTGAAGTGTCGTTTCTGTGTGCCTCTGTGCCTGAAGTGTCCCTTAAAATCAGACAGCCTTGCTCTGCGCCGACGTTTTCTATCACAATCTGCATGAATTTCTTGATAAGGGCCTCCAGCATGATTTCACTGGAAATGGCTTGTGAGGCTTTCATCACCGTGGTCAAATCCAACGGGCTGTCTGCTGTCGCCAACACCGTCTGCGCCGGTGTGAAGGTGGCCGTCGATTCAGTCGTCGCACGGCGAGTGACGGGACTTTTCACCGTGATTCTCGTGTCGGTGACCGGTGTCTTCGTGGCGGTTTTGGCACACCACTGTGGATATTTTTCCTCTAAATCCTGAACTTTAGCCACCGCGCCCCATTGTTGATAGGCATAGTGGGCCTCACGCAGATAGGTTTGGGCAAACTTCACCATGCCCCGCCCTAAATAAAATTCGGCTGCTAACTCATAAGCTAAGGCCTCCTCTTGAATATATTGGTTGTCCCTAGCACCGGCAATGGCCTTTTCATAAAACGCTTCTGCTTCAAGGATTTGCCCTAAAACTCGTGCCTTTTCTGCTTCTACCAAGTCATACTTGTGCTGAAAATTCATCGGGGCATGCTCGGCCCAAAGTTTCATTCTCTGCTGGTTGGTGGCAACTTTTTCGAGATAAAGGGCTTGCTCGTCTTGGGTGGCGGTGGAATAAGCAAGGAGCACCAGAGAAGAGTAAAAAGGAAGTGGTGTCACCGGTAACATGCCTGTTACAGCTTGTTCATAATTTTCCGCTTGTGAGGCAAAATCAATGGCACTCGCATAATCCTTAAACAGATAGCTGAGTATGGTTTTAAGGAGGTAGACATAAAACAGCGAGGTCATATTCTTCTCTTCAAGCAATTGAGGCAACATCTGGGTCTCGTTAAAAAACTCACCTATCAAACGGTGCTTATCCTCTGTGAGGCCTCTGAGATTCAGTACGATTTGCCCCCATATTTTGAGGCCCGACAGTTGGAATTGCTGTTTGAGTTTCTCAATAAAACCCATATATTGCAACATCAACTGATGAACGGAGTCTAAAGGTTCTCCAACCAAAAAGAGGTTATGGCAATAATTGAAAGCCGCATAACAAGAATAGGGTATCTTTCCAACATCCAGAGCGGATTGAGTGATCTCACGCAAAGGCTCTATGGTTTCACGGGCATGCTCTTTCCAGTGTCTGATAAAACTATTCATTGTATAGTCAATTTGACATTTGATGTCTCTGACCTCAAATTTTTCCACTAAGTCTAACGCGAGTTTACCAAATTGATAGCCCGAATCGAATTCGGACATTCCCCCACACAGGAGCAAGCCATACACACCGTATGCATAAGTGGCTAAAGGCGAATTCCCTTTGGTGACACAAAGATTGACCATGGTAAACGTCAGTGGTAGCAACACTTCCGGCTTGGCGATAAAAACCGACGGATATAGTGTCATTAAAATACGCATGGCGGACAACAGAGTGGGATCAGTCATTTCCGGTAGCTTGTAGAGCGCTTCAATACTCAGGCTAGGGGGTGGTGATTGCGACAAAGAAATGCCAAGCAATTCCAATAGTTGTAATCCCGGTTCAACAGCGGATAGGTGCTGATTTTGAGCGGCATAAAACTCAATTTTAATTTCATACACCTTGACTTTGTCTAGTACTGTCTTGGCTTGTTGCAAAACCGTCTCAGAAAGTTTTTGGGTTGTCTCAAAGTGACCACTGAGGTAAGCGGCTTCGGCCGTTTCATTATGCAAAACCAAACTCAGATCATAATCCGATTGCCAAGCCTGACTACCCAATAAACCAAGGCCCGTTTGCAGATACTCAAAAGCCGGTTGGTAAGCGGTTGCCGCTTTGGCTTTTTGCCCGGCCTTGAGGTTCAGTTCCGCTAGTTTGACCTTTTCCGTCTCCTCACTGATCAGGGTAATGCCTTCATTCAATTGATTGACAAGATTAAAAAGTTGCTCTTCTAATTGTTCTTGTTTGGTGTTGGCTAACAGCAAGCGTCCGATGGCTAAGTGCGTGGCTTGCTTATCGGCTTTCTCAATCAAGGAATAAGCCGCTTGTTGGATGCGGTCATGTTGGAATTTAAAACGGGTATTCGCCGCCTGAGTGTCGTCAATCTCTATTAATTCATAATGACTCTCCAGCGGAAATATCAACAGTTCCGTGATCGCTTCCAATAAATGTTCTAACGTTGTGCTGATGGGTTGTTGGTAAATGAGAGACAAGGTTTCCAAATCAAACTGAGTACCTATGCAGGCTGCTAACTTCAAGGCCGCTTGCGTGTGAGAAGGCAACTTGCCTATCTTGCCGGCCATCAATTCCACCACATTGTCGGTGATCTCAAGGGCCTTGATTTGCTCAAAGTCACAGTGCCATTGCTGGGTGTTGATATCAAAAACCAACAAGGCTTGTTCATACAACGATTTCAAAAATTCGTGGGTAAAAAAGGCATTGCCCTGAGTTTTCTCATAGACCAAATCCGTCAACGTCCGGGCATGACTCATATCACACTTTAACGTTTCGGCAATTAACGTGTTGACATCCCTTTTGGACAGGTTTGGTAAGACCCTCGTGTTCACGGTGGTTTGGGCCTTTTGCAGGTCCTGAACCATGATCATCAACGGGTGAGCGGCATCGACTTCATTGTCTCTATACGCGCCGATGATGAGAAAATAGTGACTGTCGGTGTCCGTCAGCAAGGTTTTTAACAGATTCAACGACGCCGAATCGGCCCATTGCAAGTCATCTATAAATAACACCAGCGGATGTTCTTTTTGGCAGAGAGCCCGGAAAAAGTTTTGAAAAACCAGATTAAAGCGGTTTTGCGCCTCGATTGGGCCCACTTGAGCCACGGCCGGTTGTGAACCGATGACTAATTCCAATTGGGGAATAATATCAATTAAAATTTGTCCATTGGGGCCGACGGCCGTTAAGATTTTTTCGCGCCATTGATTTAATCGCTCGGTTGATTCGGTGAGCAGGTAGTTGCAAAACGCATTAAAGGCTTGCGTGATGGCGGAATAGGGAATATTGCGCCCTAATTGATCAAATTTGCCGGCCGCGAAGTAACCGCGTTTTTCAGTCATCGGTTTGTGGACTTCATGCACCAACGCCGATTTGCCTACGCCGGAATAACCGGCCACTAACATCAGTTCACCCCCCTTTCGTTCCTTCCCCGTGACACGCTCAAAAGCTTGCAACAATGTGTCAATTTCTGTCTCGCGGCCGTAGAGTTTTTGCGGAATTTGGAAACGGCCGGAAAAGTCGTGTTGGGCCAGTTCAAAGCTGAAACCGGAGAGGTTTTCTAAGTCCTTCCCGACGAGGTTTTCTAGGCATTTTTCTAAATCCCATTTGAGGCCAAAGGCCGATTGATAGCGTTCTTCGACATTTTTCGCCATCAATTTATTCACGAGATCGGAGATAATGGGAGGTACGTCTGGATTAACGTAAGACACCGGGACGGGGTTTTTAGCGAGATGGCAATGGACTAATTCCAAAGCCTCTGTGGCTTCAAATGGCAATTTTCCGGTTAACAGTTCGTAACAAGTCACACCCAAGGAATATAAATCGGTGCGATAATCTACGGCTCGATTCATGCGCCCGGTTTGTTCTGGCGAAATATAGACCAGTGTGCCTTCGAGTTGTTCGGCCGTTTTCAGGGCCGGGGTTTCACGCGGCAAGCGGCTTGAAATACCAAAATCAATGATTTTCAATTGGTTAGCGGCCTTATTCCAGACGAGATTACTGGGATTAATATCTTTGTGGATAATGTTGGCCGCGTGAATTTGGCCCAAACTGTCGGCCAGTTGGATGGCGAGGGACAAAAATTCCGAAATCCACCCCTGTAGTCCTCCCTGCCGTTGGGAAGGGGATAGGGGGCGGGCTTTTAAGGATTCGCCGCCAAAGTCTTCTAATACGATGACTAAGGTATTTTGGTATTTTTCAAGGCCGTATGTTTTGACGACACCGGCGAGATTGAGGCCCTTAGTGATTTCATACTCTTGCCGATAGCGGGTTAATTCATCAGGCGTGGGATAGTCCTCTTTGAGCATTTTGAGGATAACCGATTGATTATCCTCGTTTCTGATGCCACGATAGACGATGGAGTTGGCGCTTTCGTAAATGGGTTCTTTTAGTTGGTAGTTAGACAGTGTTTGCATTTGAATGATTCACCTTGAAATGAAAGGGATGCTATTTTAACGGGAAAAGAGAATTAATGAAAGAGGAAAGTACGACGAACGAGAGTACAACGAATTACGCGGATAAACGAATATAATAACTACAAGGATTGTATATAATAAGGGATTTTAACTAAATTAGAGCCTAAAATTACCTCAGTCAACTTTTTAAAAATACAGCAATGACAATGGAATAGCTAATTAATAGAGATGAAAATTTCATCGCAAAAGCTTCAATTTTATCGAATTCGTTCATTGCGATAAATTAGCAAAGAAATCCGTTTTTATAACGGGCGTTTGGGCACACGAAAAAACGTGATCATCGAGTATCCTAAGTGTCGTTGTATTCCGTCATAAATGTACTTGAGAGAAAAGGCTAATTTGTTTATCTCCGTCATCAAAGTACTTAATATACTTTGCACCGATCTCGGAATCCGTTTTTGCTTAGAAAAACGGCTTCAGATATCACAAATTGCGCGGTTGTCATTTCGACTTGAGGATAAATTTTGTTTTCATGAAACCATTGTTAGAGCTTCGTGAGACCTGAAAAAAAACTTAAGGATGACGGTGTCTCGTATAAAGTGTGTGCATCTACTGTAGTTATTTGAGTCAGGCTATTTGAGGGCCATCAAATCGTTTGGAAGCATTCAAATTCAAGTCTGGCCCTAAGTCGCTCACAAATACAACGTGTGGCGTTTGCGCCCGACTCAACAGACAGAAACACTTAAGGATGACGGTGTCTCGTATAAAGTGTGTGCATCTACTGCGGTTATTTGAGTCAGGCTATTTGAGGGCCATCAAATCGTTTAGAAGCATTCAAATTAAAGTCTGGCCCTTAAGTCGCTTACAAATACAACTTGTGGCGTTTGCGCCCGACTCAACAGAAAGAAACACTTAAGGATAAGGATGACGGTGTCTAGTATAAAGTGTGTGCATCTACTGTGGTTATTTGAGTCAGGCTATTTGAGGGCCATCAAATCGTTTGGAAGCCTTCAAATTCAAGTCTGGCCCTAAGTCGCTCACAAATACATACAACTTGTGGCGTTATTTTGGCGTGCGCCCGACTCAAAAGACAGAAACACAAAAGCGCAAATTGTCCCGAAGCTGAGTCTAATTATTAAAGGCTAATTCGTTTATCCGTCGTTAAGTTGTTCCGTCAATTAATTCGTTTATCCGCGTAATTCGTTGTACTTCCGTCAATCAATTAATTCGTTTATCCGCGTAATTCGTTGTACTTCGGTTGGTTATTTGAGTCAGGCTATTTGAGGGCCATCAAATCGTTTGGAAGCCTTCAAATTCAAGTCTGGCCCTTAAGTCGCTCACAAATACATACAACTTGTGGCGTTATTTTTGCGTGCGCCCGAATCAACAGAAAGAAACTCAGCCACAAGTAACCTAATATAGGTATAGCTCTCGTTTTAAAATTCCTCACTTTGGCAGGAGAGTTTGGGCGAACCAAACTAGACTAGACACCGTCATCCTTAAGTTTGTTGTCATTTAACTTCCGAATACCTTCCAATCAGTCCCGACGATTCCGACGATTCCGACGATCCCTTTGAACGGAGGGAACTTGAACTTGAGCTCGATAAATCTGTAGCCCGCAAGATTTATCAGAGCCGAGAAAGATTTCTCAGATTTATCCTAACGTCGAAGGGAGAAATCATTTTAACTTCAATAAGATTCCTCACGTTGATTCTGAATGACAAAAGCGCAAATTGTCCCGAAGCTGAGTCTAATTATTAAAGGCTAATTCGTTTATCCGTCGTTAAGATTCGTTTATCCGCGTAATTCGTTGTACTTCCGTCAATTCGTTGTACTTCCGTCAATTAATTCGTTTATCCGCGTAATTCGTTGTACTTCCGTTAATTGGTTGTACTTCCGTTAATTGGTTGTACTTCCGTCAATTGGTTGTACTTCCGTCAATTAATTCGTTTATCCGCGTAATTGGTTGTACTTCCGTCAATTAATTCGTTTATCCGCGTAATTCGTTGTACTTCCGTTAATTCGTTGTACTTCCGTCAATTAATTCGTTTATCCGCGTAATTCGTTGTACTTACTTCCGTCAATTCGTTGTACTTCCGTCAATTCTTTGCTTCAAAACCAATAAAGTAATATCATCATACACCTTTTGTGTACCAATATATTGCCGCACATCGGCAATAACGGCTTGCTGTATTTCGGCGGCACTGAGATGCCAATGGCGACTAACAACTTCACACAGCCGATCCAATTCATACAGTTCCTTCTCAGGGTTTCGGGCTTCTGTAATGCCTTCTGTGTACAAAACAATGCCCTCCCCGGGCTGTAACTCAATTTCTATTTGTGACGCAAACTTGGTAATGTCGTCTATCACGCCCACTGAAAAACCTAACTCAAAGGTATCAATCCGCTCAATCTGGCCGTCTTTGCGAACCAGCAACACCTCTTCATGTTGCCCCGTCACACGCAAATGTCCATTTTGGTAATCCAATAAAGAAAGCGTCAAGTTTTTATCTAAATTCATACGCTGTAGATTCTCATAAACGGCGCGATTGAGAATATTTAAAAAGGTTTCGGGAGGACTCACCTTTGAAACGAGCAGGGTACGCACTGCCATTTGCACCATGAGCATTAATACGCCACTTTCCAAACCATGCCCCGTCACATCGCCAATACCGATTTTGATACGCCCATCATGTTCAAGGACATCGTAATAATCGCCACCGACTTCATCGGCCGGTTCCATAAACCCGGCAATATCTAAGCCTTCAATGCGTTCAAGTTCCTCGGTAGTGGGCAAAACCATCTGTTGTAAGCGGCGTGCCACGTCTAATTCCGCTTGCATTCGTATATTTTCGGCTTTGAGGCGTTCATTGAGCGTAATAATTTTCTGGTTAGCTCGGCAAAGTTCTTGGTTAGTTCCTTGCAGTTTTCGAGTCAAATCTCGAAGGCGTAAATGGGTGGTGACACGCGCCAAGACTTCCTTATATTGTATGGGCTTAGTGACGTAATCCACGCCTCCTACTTCAAACCCTTTAACCTTATCTTCGGTACTGCTCAGAGCCGTCATAAAAATCACGGGAATCTCGAAGGTGCTTTCATCGGTTTTCAAACGACGGCAGGTTTCAAAACCGTCTATGCCCGGCATCATCACATCCAATAAGATCATATCGGGTTGGGCAACTTGGGCCCTTTTTAGCCCCATTTCACCATTCCGAGCCACGATGATTTCAAAACCATATTCTTCTAAATAATCAACCAACACCCCCAAATTCGTCGGGTTGTCATCAATCACTAGAATGACAGAGGCTTTAAAATCAAGTGATTTAGTTTCCCTCTGTGCGACGACGTTCATTTTTGTCCCTCCAAATATTGTTCAACTAAAGCCACAATTTGCTCATCTTCAAAAGCCTTAGCTAACTCAAGCACTTTTCGGGCAAAGGGAATATATTTCTCATCCAACGCGTTAATATGTTGCGCCTGCTCCCGAATCCGTCGCATACTCCCCAACATCGCCAATTCGTACAAAACCTCCAACTCAGCCGCCGGCGGTGGGATTAACGGCGCATCTTCGGTAACCGAACTTTCCTCGGTTGTCTCGGCGGCGACTTCTTCGTAAGTCCATTCCAAGTTGAGGCGATTAACCAGTATATTAAATAACTTGTCCTCTTCTACTGGTTTGGGTAAAAACACCTCGCAGCCAGCGACTAGGCTTTTTTGTTGATCGGCTTCAAACACACTGGCTGAATTGGCAATGATAAGTGTGTCCTTAAACGCTGCATGTTGCCGTATCACTTGAACCGCTTCAAAGCCCGTCATCACCGGCATCACCAAGTCCATTAAAATGACAGAAGGCCTCACTTCTTTGGCTTTCTCTACGGCTTCTTGACCATTACCGGCTTCAACCACTTGAAATCCAAGCCAGTCAAGCATCTTGAGTAGTATCACTCGGTTTTCCGGCTTATCATCCACTACGAGGGCGATTCGCCGTTCTCCCTTATAGCCCGTTATTCTTCGCAAAGTGGGTTGCGGCGCCTCCGTGGCTTTGACATCAACAACCGGCAACGCGATCTCAAACCAAAAAGTGCTTCCCTTACCAACTTCACTGTTCACGAAGATTTCGCCCCCCATTAATTCCACCAATTGCCGGCTAATGGCTAAGCCCAAGCCGGTTCCTTCGGCGCGTCGCCCGGTGTCGCCGACTTGTTCAAAGGGCAAAAAGATTTTCTGGCACTGTTCTGGTGTCATCCCAACCCCAGTATCTTCCACTTCAAAGCGGAAGCTAACCATTTTAGCTTCAAAGTCAGGGCTTTTTAAGTCTTCTAAGTCTTCTTCATTAACCACTGAGACTCGCAACGTGACTCGGCCTTTATCCGTGAACTTGACCGCATTGCCCAATAGGTTGATTAAGACTTGCCGCAACCGTTTGTCATCGGCTTTGATTTCCGCCGGTAAGTCGCCTACCGCTTCATAAGAGAAATAAACATCCTTTTGCTCGGCCCGCATACGGATAATCCCAGTAATGCCTTCTATGAAACTGGGAAAATGAATGGTGGCTGGATAAAGATCTAACTTGCGAGCCTCAATTTTGGACAGTTCTAAAATATCGTTAATAAGCGTCAACAGATGGTTGCCGCTCTGGTAGATGGTATTTAAACCACTCAGTTGAGTCTCATCGAGGTTCCGCCCACGCCTCAGAATTTGGGCATAGCCCAAGATGCCATTAAGGGGAGTCCGCAATTCATGGCTCATGTTGGACAGAAACTCACTCTTAGCTTGGCTCGCCACTTGGGCCGCTTCTTCAGCCTGTTTTCGCACCACGATTTCCTGTTGCAGTTCACGGGTACGTTCGGTCACTTTGTCTTCTAAATGGTTGTACAACAACGAGTTTTCAATAGAAATCGCCAGTTGCGAAGAGAGCATATTCAACACTTGCAGTCGAAGCGGCGTAAAGGCTCCTTCTGTCAAGCGGTTTTCTAAATACAAAATGCCTGTCAGTTGGCCTTGATTAACGAGCGGTGTACACAACACCGATTTGGGACGCTGTTTGAGAATGTAGGGATCGCGGGTAAAATTGCCCTCTTTGGTGGCCTCGGACAACACGACATTTTCCGTTGTACGAGCAACATAGTGAATGATGTTTGCCGAAACCAATTCACTTTCTTCAATAGCAAGGGATTGCAAAACCGTGACTTTCTCGCTTTCGACATGGCCTTCGGCTTCGATAAACCAGTTGTCTTCTCTAGGCAGTAACAAAAAGCCTACTGAAGCCCCGGCATTTTCAATCACAATGTGCATCAGGGTTTCTAACAACCGACTCAACACAATTTCCCCAGACAGCGTTTGAGAGGCTTTCATCACACTCTCCAAATCGAGCAGGGCGGTGGTGTTTTGTAGACGAGTTGCCGAAGCCATGACGGTTGCCGAAGGCTGTGCCATCACCGTCGCTGTCGTGGTGGCCGTTTGCACCAAGGGTGCCGGTTGTGGTTCTACTAACCATTGCGGATATTTTTCTTCTAAATCCTTAACCTTCGCCAGAGCACCCCAACGCTGATAGGCATAGTGGGCATCACGGAGATAGAGATGGGCGACTTGAGTCAGTCCTTTGGCGAGATAAAATCGACCTGCCAGTTCATAAGCTAAGGCTTCTTCATTGAGATATTCATTTTCTTTGGCACCTGCAATGGCTTTATCATAATATTCTCTCGCCTCGCCATCGTGCTTCAACACACGGGCACGTTCGGCCTCCACCAGATCATACTTATGCTGAAAATTCATTGGGGCATGATGTGCCCAGCTCTGCATTTGTTCTTGGTAGGCAGTCACTTTGTCGAGAATGCTCTTCTGTTCGGCTTCGGTGGCCTCTGGAAACACCGCCAGTCTTGCCAGGGACTCATAGAAATAGAAGACCGGCATCATAAACGTCCCCGCTACCAAATTTTCTAAATCTGGTTCGGCTTTAGCTGCATGTTCAAGGGCCTTTGAATAATCCTGAAACAGACAACTTAAGATAAGCTTGTAAAAATAGAGTAAGAAAATGCCAAATCTATCGTCAGCGTCTTGATGAACTCGCAACATCGTTTTCTCGTTGTAGGCTTCGCCTATTAAATCGCCGGAATTCTCACAATGGCCGATCAAGTTCAAGACCATCTGCTGAATAATGTTATTGTAATTAGCTAAACCTTCTTGCTTCAGTTGCATTATGGCTTCAGTATAGGCCATGGTTTCTCTTTGTAGTGCCGTCAGTTCCTTACCCGTGAAATAGGAATAGCATAAGTAATCACCTATCGACTGGGCTGCATATTCTAAATCGCCGGTTTCCAAAGCACTTTGATAGGCTTCTAGAAAATGTTTTAAGGTGTTCTTCAAAGGCTTCTTCCAAGGTATGACCCCTAAATTAACCAGCTCAAATACCTTGGCTTTGAGCTCGATAGCATTAAACCGTTCCAAAACCCTCAAGGCCAGTTGGCCACATTTAAAGCCGGTATCAAGGTCTCCCATCGCACAAAAAAAGAGACCACCAGTGGCATACCCGTAAGCAGATAATGGTGCATTGCCTTCTTTGACTGATAATTGAATCAGTTTAAAGGTTATCAGCGGGGCCAGTTCAGGAGCGGTAAAAAACACTGTAGTCCATGCATTTGATAGAAGACGCATGGCCGCCAGTTTGTTCGCGTCTGTCATTTTAGGCCATTCGACTAAGTCCTCAATGGATTTATCCCCTAACAGAAACAACGTTTCTTCAAAATAACGCTGAATATCCAAGTCAGTAGGTTTTTCTGGAAAATGGATTCCCAGCTGCTTTAAAACCGTGAACTGAATATCCATAGCTTTACTCAGTTGGTTTTGGGCACTACAAGCGTTACTATGAATTTCATAGACTTTGATTTTATCTAAAACGGTATTGGCCTTAAGTAACACCACCTGAGCCAATCGTTCAGTTTCCTCAAAGTCTGTGCAAAGATACGCGGTTTCAGTGGCTTCCTCGTAAAGTGCTTTTGTCAGATCATACTGTGTTTGCCAGCTTTCTTGATCTAATAGTGCTAAGCCCATTTTAAGATATTGGAAAGCGGGTTGATAGGCGGATGAGGCTTTCGCTTTTTTCCCAGCGGACAGATTTAATTCGGCTAATCTGTGTTTTTCCGCTCGTTCCTCAATTAACTCATGCCCGGCATTCAGTTGATTAACAATGTCAAAAATCCCAGCTTCTAATTCTTCTTCAGGCGTGTTGGCTAATAATAAACGACCAATTTGCAAGTGAATGGTTTGCTTGTCGGTGTCCGCTATCAAAGAATAAGCCGCTTGTTGTACGCGGTCATGTTGGAATTTAAAACGGGTATTCGCCGTCTGAGTGTCGTCGAGTTCGACTAATTCATAATGACTCGAAAGCGGAAATATCAATAGTTCCGTGATGGCTTCCAACAAATGCTCCAATGTTTCGCTGGGAGCGTGTTGGTAAATGAGAGATAAGGTTTCCAAATCGAACTGAGTGCCTATGCAGGCTGCTAACTTCAAGGCCGCTTGCGTGTGAGAAGGCAACTTGCCTATCTTGCCGGCCATCAATTCCACCACATTGTCGGTGATCTCAAGGGCCTTGATTTGCACAAAGTCACAGTGCCATTGCTGGGTGTTGATCTCAAAAACCAACAAGGCTTGTTCATACAACGATTTCAAAAATTCGTGGGTAAAAAAAGCATTGCCCTGAGTTTTTTCATAGACTAACTCAGTCAAAGGCTCCGCATAACTTGGCTCACACGTTAAGGCTTCGGCGATTAACGTATTGACATCCCATTTAGACAAATTTGGCAAGAAAATGGTGTTAACGGTGGCGCCAGCTTTTTTGATATCAGAAGCCGCCATCGTTAAGGGATGAGCGGCATCGACTTCATTGTCTCGATACGCGCCAATGATGAGGAAATAGTGACTGCCGGTATCTGTCATCAAGGTTTTGAGCAAATTCAACGAAGCCAAATCGGCCCATTGCAAGTCGTCTATAAACAACACGAGCGGATGTTCTGGTTGGCAAATCGCCCGGAAAACGTTTTGAAAAACCAGATTAAAGCGGTTTTGCGCCTCGGTGGGGCCTACTTGGGCAACGGCAGGTTGTGGGCCTATCACTAATTTTAATTGACCCATCACGTCAATTAATAGTTGGCCGTTGTTACCGACAGCATTTAGGATTTCCTCGCGCCACCGGTTGAGTTCTTCGGCACTTTCGGTGAGCAGATAGTTGCAAAACGCATTAAAGGCTTGCGTGATGGCGAAGTAGGGAATATTGCGCTGGTATTGATCAAATTTGCCGGCCGCAAAATAACCGCGTTTTTCGGTCATCGGTTTGTGGACTTCATGCACCAACGCCGATTTGCCCACACCAGAATAGCCGGCGACTAACATCATTTCACCTGCACCTTGACTAACACGTTCAAAGGCTTGCAATAAGGTGTTGACTTCGTTTTCGCGGCCATAGAGTTTTTGTGGGATTTGCAGTTTGCCAGAAAAGTCGTTTTGTGCTAGTTGAAAAAATTCAATGTGAGCGGTTTTAGCAAACTGAAGTTTGCACTCCTCTAAATCCGCCTTCACTCCAAAGGCCGATTGATAGCGATCTTCGACGTTTTTTGACATCAATTTCATGACGATGTCTGAGATAATGGGCGGTACCTCGGGCTTGACATCGCATACCTGCGTAGGTGTTTTAGCGATGTGGCAATGGACTATTTCGATAGGACTGTCGGCCTCAAACGGCAACGATCCCGTTAACAGTTCATAGAAAGTCACGCCTAATGAATATAAATCAGTGCGATAATCCAAGGCACGGTTCATGCGCCCGGTTTGTTCTGGCGAAATATACACCAGTGTGCCTTCGAGTTGTTCGGGCGTTTTCAGGGCCGGGGTTTCACGCGGCAAGCGGCTGGAAATCCCAAAATCAATGATTTTCAATTGGTTAGTGGCCGGATTGAAGACGAGATTATTGGGATTAATATCTTTGTGGATAATGTTGGCCGCGTGAATTTTGCCCAAACTGTCGGCGATTTGGATGGCGAGGGATAAAAATTCCGAAATCCACCCCGGTAGTCCTCCCTCCGCTGGGGAAGGGGTTAGGGGGCGGGCTTTTAAGGACTCGCCGCCAAAGTCTTCTAATACGATGACTAAGGTATTTTGGTATTTTTCAAGGCCGTATGTTTTAATAACACCTGTGAGGTTGAGGCCGTTGGTGATTTCATACTCTTGCCGATAGCGGGTTAATTCGGCCGGCGTGGGATAGTCCTCTTTGAGCATTTTGAGGATAACCGATTGATTATCCTCGTTTCTGATGCCACGGTAGACGAGGGAGTTGGCGCTTTCGTAAATGGGGTCTTTTAGTTGGTAGTTAGACAGTGTTTGCATATGAATGAATCGCCTTGAAATGAAAGGGATGCGATTTTAACGGGAAAAGAGAATTAATGAAAGAGGAAAGTACAACGAATATCGAGCGATAAGTACAACTAATTACGCGGATAAACGAATTTTAGGCTGAAAGTACAACCTATCTTGAGCGGTAAGTACAACGAATTACGCGGATAAACGAATTTTATAGTAAGTCTAACTCGATGATCAAGTTTTTAGTCTGACAATGCACAAGGATTGTATATAATAAGGGATTAACTACAAGGATTGTCTATAATAAGGGATTAACTACAAGGATTGTATATAATAAGGGATTATCGAAATGAGTCTATTTTAGACTCAACAAGGCCATAAAGTTTTCTGTCCGACACGTCTTTGCTTTATCGATAAAAACTAGGCTCTATCAATTTGATAACCTGGCCCACTCGCGAGACGCTTTGCTTCGCTTGGAGAAAAACTCGGCTTTATCAATTTGATAACCTGGCCCACTCGCGAGACGCTTTGCGTCTAAAGAGAAAAACTAGGCTTTATCAATTTGATAACCTGGCCCACTCGCTCAACGCTTTGCTTCGCTTGGAGAAAAACTCGGCTCTATCAATTTGATAACCTGGCCCACTCGCGAGACGCTTTGCTTCGCTTGGAGAAAAACTCGGCTTTATCAATTTGATAACCTGGCCCACTCGCGAGACGCTTTGCTTCTAAAGAGAAAAGCTCGGCTTTATCAATTCGATAACCTGGCCCACTCGCGAGACGCTTTGCGTCTAAAGAGAAAAACTAGGCTTTATCAATTTGATAACCTGACCCACTCGCGAGACGCTTTAATTAATAATTACAAGGATTGTATATAATAAGGGATTATCGAAATGTGCAGATTTTAGACTCAACATGCCCACAAACTTTTCTGTCCGACACGTCTTTGCTTCTTTTGATAAAAACTAGGCTTTATCAATTCGATAACCTGGCCCTAAAAAAACCGCTTTGGAAAGACACCTTGGTTTGTCCATTAACAAAAGTTTACCAAATAAATTTGAAAACATGGCCCTCAAAAGAAACCTTGCCTTTAAAGCGCCAAGACAACTCAAAGTCTGTAGGATAAGTGGGACACACCTTAAAATTTCAGTGCTAAAAATCCGATGTCTTTGAGACATCGGATTTTTTAAAAGTAAGTTTGGACTCCTGCTAAACTAAAGTTTGGACTCCGGCTAAACGGAGTCCTGCCAAACTAAAGTTTGGACTCCTAGTTTGGACTCCTAGTTTGGACTCCTAGTTTGGACTCCTAGTTTGGACTCCTAGTTTGGATTCCTAGTTTGTACCGGATAGTCAATAACAAACAGGACTCCTTTGCCTGGTGAACTTTCACAAGTGATGTTACCATGCAATTGAGTAGTGACGAGATTATAGCAAATATACAGCCCTAAACCAGTCCCTCCATGAGCGCGGTGGGTGGTAAAAAACGGTTCAAAGATTTTTTCTAAGTTTTCTGGCGCAATGCCTTTGCCGGTATCAGAATATTCTAAATGTAAATTTTCCCCGGTGAGCGTTGCCGTAATCAATATACGGCCGGCCTTTTGACCTTCTTCAAACCCATGTATTAGACTATTCATCATCAAATTGGTTAGAATCTGTTCCAGCGTCCCCGGTACACTGTCAATCGACAAATCGTCGGGACACTCAACTTGAATCTTAATGCCCGTCTGTTTGAACTGATTGTGCAGCATGGTGATGACATCAAAGATAGTGGCTCCTACTTCAAACCGCCTGATTTCATCTTGAGTTTGGTCAATGGCGGTGCGTTTAAAACTGCGGACCAAGTTTGATGCCCGTCTTAAGTTGGATAGGGTTAGATTTGCCGCTTCTTTGATACTTTCTAGCACCGACACCAAATCGTCTTCATCAACTTCTTCGTGTTCAAGTAATTGAGTAATGGCGTCGGCGTTGTCTTGCAGGGTTGAGGCCGCGCTAACCGCTACCCCAATAGGTGTATTAATTTCATGGGCAAAACCGGCCACCAGCCGCCCTAGTGAGGCCATCTTTTCGCTTTGCACTAATTCATGGTGTAAGCGGTGCAATTTTAAATGGGTTTGAACACGCGCTAACAATTCTTCCCGTTGAAAGGGTTTAGTAATGTAATCTACGCCGCCTAAAGAAAAAGCCTTTACTTTGTCAAACACGTCATCCAACGCACTGATGAAAATAACGGGAATATCGTATGTTCTTTCATCGGCTTTTAATGTTTTACAAACATCGTAGCCATCCATTTCCGGCATAAGGATGTCTAGTAAAATTAAATCTGGCAACGTTGATTGGACAGACATTAGTGCCAATTTGCCATTAATCGCAGGAAATACTTGATAACCCTGTTCAGTAAGCATTTGCGTTAATATCTGTAAATTGGCCGGGGTATCGTCTACAATTAAAATTTTACCTTTTGAGGGTGGTATTTTTATGTCGTTCATGGTTATTATATTTAATTATTTAATATTGTTACAAATCTTGCAACGACCACAGATTTCTTGTCGAAATGACAAAAGCGCAAATTGTGCCTGTGCTGAAGATTTCGACTTTTGTCGAAATGACAAAAGCGCAAATTGTGCCCGTGCTGAAGATTTCGACTTTTGTCGAAATGATAAAAGCGCAATTTCTTTAGGACTTACGCATTGACAAATTAAAACAAATCTGCTCTCACTGGAAATATCACAGGTTTGGGGATATTTTGCTGACGATTAAACTTAAGAAAATGGCCCAAAAACCATCAATCACAAATCAGGGAAACCTTGTATTATAAGCAAGAGCATAAAACATTCAGTCTGTCAATGCGTAAGTCCTATTCTTGTAGAAATGACAAACGCGCAAGTTGTGCCCGTGCTGAGTATAACGAACGAAGCTCGATAACTTCAAACCTTTGAACGAGCGTAAAGGGGGTGACTCATAAAAAAAAGCATATCACGTTCAAGTAATGGTGTGGAATAATTTATGCATCCAGAACGCGTGAGACAAATGCGAATATCGAGCTAAAATTTAACAACGGCTTATGAAATCACTGTCGATAAAGAGTATTTTATAATTACATAACTCAATTTCGCATTTAATTTATTTTAAAATTTTATGACATTGTCAAATTAATTTCAATGTTTTCTGTATGGCAATTGATTAGGATCGGCGGAAATTTAACTTAATGCCAACAACCCTGAAGGGGTTTTCAGGCTAAAGTTTCGCTCCGCGAAACTTTAGCCTGAAAATGTGAATAGCCCCTGGTGAAACCTGGGGTTTGTCTTAAACAAACCCGCGCCACGTTGGTTGAATGTGAAGAGCCACTGGTGAAACCTGGGCTATTTTTGGTCATTTAACAAGGAGACAAAAATGCCAGAAGACGATACACCTTCAACAGTTAATTTAAATTTAATAAATTTAGACTTAGAAGAAAAAGTCTATGCCCTGACTGACGCGTTGAATCATAGCCATTTACGACTTCAGAATGAAATAGCCAAGCGCAAGCAAGCCGAGGAAGCGTTGCGAGAAAGTAACGAAATTCTGGAAAAGATTTTTGCCACCACTCATTTCTTGTTTGTTTACCTAGACAAGGACTTTAACTTCATTCGTGTCAACCGGGCGTATGCAAAGGCGGAGGGCGAAAATTGTGATCAGGCGTTTTTCCAAGGGAAGAATCACTTTGAGCTTTATCCCCACGAAGAAAATGAGGCCATTTTCCGTCGCGTCGTCGAAACGGGCAAACCGTTGACGAGCTATGCCAAACCCTTTGAATATCAGGAACATCCAGAACGGGGAGTCACCTATTGGGACTGGACTCTCCAGCCGATCAAAGAGGCGGATGGGAAAGTGGAAGGGCTAATTTTTATCTTGTTAGACGTTACCGATAGGGTGGGGGCCGAACAAGAAGTCCACAAACTCAATGAAGAACTTGAGCAAAAGGTCATTCTGCGAACCAAAGAACTGACGCGTTCAAACGAGCAACTTCTTAAGGAAATTGCCGAGCGCCAGCGGACGGAGGTGGCATTGCAACAAGCCAAAAAGGCCGCCGATAACGCCAACCAAGCCAAAAGCGTCTTTCTCGCCAACATGAGCCATGAACTGCGTACGCCGCTCAACGGCATCTTGGGCTATGCACAAATCCTTCAACGTAACCAAGAACTCACGACAGCGCAAAAAGAGGGTTTGAATGTTATTCAGCAAAGCGGTAATCATCTGTTGACTCTTATCAACGATATTTTAGATCTGTCTAAAATAGAAGCCCGCAAGCTGGAACTCTACTCAGCCGATATTCATTTGCCGAATTTTCTTCAAGGCATTGCTGGCATTATCCGTATGCGTGCCCAACAGAAAGACGTGCGCTTTGTCTATGAAGCGGACACACACTTGCCCGTTGGGATTAAGGCCGATGAAAAACGCTTGCGACAAGTCTTACTCAATTTATTAGGCAATGCCGTCAAGTTTACGGATGCCGGAAAGGTGACATTGCGGGTAAGCGTTCAAAATTTTGAAAAAGGCAGTGAGGTTCTCTCCTTTGAAAAAGCAGGGTTAGAGGGAATTCGCTTTAGCGTTACAGACACAGGCGTTGGCATCACGCCTGAACAGCGGGACAAGATATTCCAGCCCTTTGAACAGGTGGGCGAAACTGAGCGGCGAGCCGAAGGTACGGGACTGGGTTTGGCAATCAGTCGCCAGTTGGTGGAATTGATGGGCGGCGAAATCCAAGTTGAAAGTGAGCTAGGCAAAGGCAGTTGCTTTTGGTTTGAAATCAAGTTACCCGTGCTGGAGAGGCTGACAGAAGCCGAACCTGCTGAACAGAAGACGGTGATAGGTTATAAAGGCGAGCGCAGGAAAGTCCTCGTTGTGGATGATAAACAGGAGAACCGTTTGGTACTGCTCCACTTGTTGGAACCGTTAGGGTTTGAAGTAACTCTAGCAGAAAACGGCCGAGAATGCGTTGCCAAAACGCGCGAAATACAGCCCGATTTAATCATGATGGATTTAGTCATGCCGGTGATGACTGGTTTTGAGGCCGTGCAAGTGATTCGGCAAATTCCAGAACTCAAGAAGGTACCCATCATCGCTGTCTCGGCCAGTGTTTTTGATATGGATAAAGTCAAGAGTCAAATCGCTGGTTTTGATGCCTTCCTGCCCAAGCCGGTTGAAGCGGAGAAACTGTTTGAACTGATGACTAAGCTTATGGAACTGGCTTATGTGTATGAAACGAGGAACGAGGCCTCGCGCCCAGCAGCGAATGAGGCACGGCCTACACCTATGGTTCCGCCACCGCAAGAAGAATTAGAAGTGTTGTACGAGTTAGCTATGTTGGGTAAAATGTTGCGTATTGAAGAATGGGCCACTCGTCTAGAAACGCTGGAGGCTCAATATATTCCCTTTGCTCGCAAAGTACGGGCACTCGCTGGAGCGATTGACGATGAACAAATCGTGACTCTCGTTCAACAATATTTGAAGTGAAACAGGGTAATGAGTGTGATCTTGATGTGACTGAAAAACTTTAAATATCTATAAAATCAATCAGTTGTATAATCATAGTCCAAAGCTTTAGCTTTGGAAGGCCAGCCAAAGCTTTAGCTTTGGAAGAAAAGTACATCAAATGAACCCTTCTTGCGGCTATAGATTTTCAGATAATTATTTTCAAAGTGAATAGCCCTAGATTTCGTCCGGAGTCCAAGATTTATCTTGGACGTCTATTGAGTCCGGAGTCCAAGATTTATCTTGGACATCTAGTTGAACCGTGGCGGCCGAAAACATGGCCCCAAAAAGGCAAGGCGATTCGACGACAAAGCTGAGCCGTGGCGGCCGAAAACATGGCCCCAAAAAGCAAGGCGATTTGACGACAAAGCTGAGCCGTGGCGACTGAAAACTTGGTACCAAAAAGGCGATTCGACGACAAAGCTGAAGCTTGGTGGCTGAAAACCTAGTGCTGGAGAGCGCATACCATCCTACCAGTAGTAGCGAGGAGTCATGGCTAAAAGCGGTAGGAGGCTAAAGCCGACTGAATTCCAGTACCCTGATACATACTTGAGCTTTTAGACAAAGGCAGTAAATGCTTACGCGATATAACGGCTTTAGCCGTTGACTGAAGTGGTATGGATATTTCCGCTTTACGGCACTCGTGTAGGAGAACGGAAATCCCCATACCACCCGCCAGTAGCGGGGGCTCATGGCTAAAAGCTTCAGTCAGCTAAAGCCGACTGAAGAATTCCAGTTTTTAAGTACCCGTGCATGTCTTAAAACAAAATAAATCTAACAAAAACAGTGAAATTTTTATCCATAAACCTTTCAAACTCTTGCTTATGTTTAGTTAGCTGGCTTTAGCCTGCTTAAGCTTTTAGCCTTAGAATTTATTCTAAGGCGGGATGGTACGAAAACTTCCGCTCTCCTGCACTAGTCTGTTGCACTCGCTCTACTCGACAAAACTATTGGAAGTTCGTGCAGAATAAAAGCTATCATTGAAAGTTGAAAGTAGAACGAAAGAGGGCCTTCATCAAATTTGAAGTCATTCAAATGACAACATGGCCCTCAAAAGTTCTTCGACTCTTATCCATATATAATACATGGTTATTGACAGATTTAAAGTCTAAGTACATCAAATGGAAGCAAACCTATGAAATTTGACTTTGATTGTCGAGAAAAGACTCTCTTAATTATTGATGACGAGCCGGCCAATTTAAAAGTGATGGCCGATTATTTAAAAGCAGATGGCTTTGAAATTATGATGGCACGTAATGGCGAGGATGGCCTAAAAAAAGCGCTGCGTGGTTTACCTGATCTGATCTTACTGGATGTGATGATGCCCGGCATAGATGGCTTTGAAACTTGCCGCCGCTTGAAAGCTGAGGAAATCACCAAAGAAATACCGGTGTTGTTTATGACGGCGCTAACCAATATTGAGGACAAAGTTAAAGGTTTTACTGTTGGTGGAGTGGATTACCTGACTAAACCGGTTCAGGAAGAAGAAGTGCTGGCGCGGGTTAGTGTTCACCTAACGCTGCGGCACTTGCAACAGCGGCTTGAAGCCAAAACGGTGGAATTGTCGAAAGCCAAAGAAGCGGCTGAAACCGCCAACCGGGCAAAAAGTGTTTTTCTTGCCAACATGAGCCATGAACTTCGCACCCCACTCAATGCTGTCCTTGGCTTTGCTCAACTGATGGAACGCGATTCGGCCATCACCGAAACCCAACGGGAAAATCTGGGCATGATCGCCCGCAGCGGCGAACATTTGCTGGAACTGATTAACGATGTGCTGGATATGTCGAAAATCGAAGCTGGACAGACGATCTTAAATAAAACCAACTTTGATTTTTGGCGCACCCTGTTGAGCATTGAAGAAATGGTGCGAGTTCGTGCTGAAAATAAAGGTCTGCAATTTCTCCTAGAACGCACCCCGATTGTTCCCCAATATATTAAGACTGATGAGCGCAAGCTGCGCCAAGTGCTGATTAATTTTATCGGCAATGCCATCAAATTTACTGAACAAGGTGGCGTGGTACTGCGCGTTGGAACGGATGATAGTTCATACACTCTCCTGTTTGAAGTTGAAGATACTGGTGTTGGTATTGCTCCAAACGAGATAGACACGCTTTTTGAGGCTTTTGTGCAGACTCAAAGCGGACAACAGGCGCCGGAAGGCACGGGCTTGGGATTAGCCATTAGCCGCAAATTTGTGCAACTCATGGGCGGCGATGTCAGTGTCAAAAGTGAGGTGGGTAAAGGTTCTATCTTTAAGTTCACTATTCAGGTTGAGTCGGCGGAGATGGCAAAAATCAAAACTGTGTCAAGTATCCGCCGGGTTATCGGGCTGGCACCGGATCAGCCTGCTTATCGTATCCTGATTGTTGACGATAAATTTGAAAACCGTCTGGTTTTGAACAAGTTACTCCAGTCAGTGGGCTTTGAGGTACTCGAAGCGGTCAATGGACAGGAAGCGGTTGAACTCCATAAACAGTGGCAACCGCACCTGATCTGGATGGATGTTCTTATGCCGGTGCTGGATGGTTTGGAAGCTACCCGGCGTATTAAGGCAAGTGAAAAGGGCCGAACTACGCCAGTGATTGCAATAAGCGCCAGTGCTTTTGAGGAAGAGAGGGCGCTGGTATTGGCGGCCGGCTGTAACGATTTTGTCCGAAAACCTTTTAAGGAAATTGAAATTTTCGATGCCATGAGCAAGCATCTGGGTGTCCGCTACATTTACGGTGAGGCTCAAAGCAAAGCCACGAGCCCAGAAAACCAGATAGGGGAGGTACTGACTCCCGACAACTTGGCTGACATATCGGATGAGTTGCTGGTTGAACTAGAACGGGCTGCCATGACTCTTCAGGTGGATTCGATAAATCAGATTATTGAACAAATCAGGGAGAAAAATGTGGCCGTCGGCGAAGCCTTCAAGGTGCTGGCTAACGAATTTAGGTATGACAAAATTTTGAGCGAAATTAATCATGTAAAATAGGCATATCATTTGCTTGGAGTCCAAAGCTTCAGCTTTGGCAAGTCCATGCTTTTCCAAACCTAAAGGTTTGGGCTCCATGTATTGCCGTTGTTCCAAATAGCAATATTTTTTGAGTTGCTTAATGAGTTTAGGAAAATTGAGACTTCTATTATTAAAAAAGTTAAATTAGAGGAATGGTAGAGGGTTAAAAGAGTTTAACAATTGTCTCAAATACAACATCCCATATTTATTAATGAAATATTGCCATCTCCACATACTTTGAGGGTTGTTAAAGTTAATACCGGTATTCGCTCTTGAACACTTTTGTGAATATTTTATATCATATATTGGGCTAAAGAAAATAGGTTAAATGCATAACAAAAAACGTCATGCTTCATGTTTCCAGGGGCGTTGCCCCTGGCTGTATTAATCTCGCCCCGTTGGGGCTTGCTAGGGGCGTTGCCCCTGGCTGTATTAATCATTAATCATTAATCATTAATCATTAATCATTAATCATTAATCATTAATCATTACATAAGCGTTATATGTTGATGCAAAGGAGAAAAGTCTATTATGGAAAAGACCGTTCTAGAAATTGTTAGTTTTACCGATCCCTATTGCACTTGGTGTTGGGGTTCTGAACCGATCCTGCGAAAAATACAGGAAGTCTATGGGGAACAGGTATCCCTCAGTTTTGTAATGGGTGGACTCGTGGAGGATATACGAAAATTCAGTGATCCAGGTGCTGGTATTGGAGGAAATCAGTGGTATAGGCAAGTGGCTGAGCATTGGGCCGATGCGTCCCGTCGTCACAAGATGCCAGTGGATGAGCAAGTCTATTTTGATATTAAGGATGATGTTTTCTCTACTTATCCGGCCTGTATCGCTTTTGAAGCGGCCAAACTTCAGAGTATAGAGATGGGGAACCGTTATTTACGTCGCCTCCGTGAAGCGGCGGCAGCCGAAAGACTGGCAATCCAGCATTCTGATGTTCAAGTGAAATTAGCCGAGGAAATCGGACTGGATCGTCAGGTTTTTTTGGAGACTCTACAAAATGGAACAGCTGAAAGTGCTTTTAGACAAGACATTCAGGAGTGCCAGCTTCGAGGCGTGCGAGGTTTTCCAAGTTTTCTGTTACGAGGTTTTGGAGAGGAAGTCTTCCTGAGAGGATACGCGCCTTATCAGACTTTTGAACGCTGGCTCCAAGAATTATCGGGGAATCAATTGAATCCAAAAAAGCTTATAGCGGGATATCCACAAGTACTTGATTTCATATCCCGAACTGGAAAAGTAGCGCCAATGGAAGTAGCCTGTGTCTATGATATGGATTTTGAAGAAGCTCAGAAGCTGTTGAAACAAATGGCAAAAAAAGGCCTTGTCTCTGAAAAGAAATTTGGAAATGGGGCTTTCTACTCATTACCCCAAAATACGATACAATGTGATTCGGTTAGTGGAAGTCCAGGGGCGTTGCCCCAATGCCATTAAGAGGGCAACCATAAAGGATTGCCCCTACACGACATGACGGTTTGTAGGGGCAATCCCACGTGCAAAGCCCTTAACTTAATGGCATTGGGGCGTTGCCCTGGCTTTAATAATGCATACCGAAGGGGCTAATAGTCGCTTTAGCGACTAATCTACCTAGAAGGCGACAAGGCGACAAGTCCAAAGCTAAAGCTTTGGACTCCAACAGACAGTGTTCTTAAGACGGTGAAATGTTTTACCGTTTTTTTCGCTTCATTTCTTCTTTTCTGATGGCGTTAAGCGTCTTGATTTCTGCTTCTGTGAGTATCCCAACGTTATTTTTCACTGATTTGTCGGCTTCGTACCAGTGAAACTTTGTGAATATACCCCTTAAGTCAGGATTCTTAAACGAGTAACCATGTAGCGCAAACAAATAATTTCTGTATAGCCAGAGTTGGCGGTTGCTTAAACCAGTCAACTCACAGTCGTCTTCACATAAGCGAAAATCCAGAAATTCTTCAGATTCTTCACACTTGTCACACCACTTGTCAGGTAATCCGTGTTTATAAGAAGGGGGGAAATAAAGAAAACCGAAAGCCAGATCATAATCAGGTTTAAACCGTTCTGTTTGAAAACGCAATGTGCCTTTATTTATTTTCACCATCCGAAAAGACTTCTCAACATTGACATAATAGTCATCAACCAAATACGGGCGAGCTTCAACAATACCGGAACCAATGACCTCCCAAGTAATGGGTTGATTGTTTTTCCAAAACGAATGAGGCACAAAGAAATAAACCTTTTCGCCCATGTTGATGTTCATTTCAAAACGAGAAATTTCAGAATTGGCCCACCTTTTTCCGGTTGTCAGCGTATAACGGTAAACTTGGTCTGTGGCATTTTCGATCCCGCCCCGATATGAATACGAGTGTGTTATGATGTTTGTTCCTTTTTCAAATTTAACCTTGAAATAGTAAACAAACTCATTTATCTGGAATTTTCTGTCGATCAACTTAAAGCCGGTTTTCCCAAAGCTCCGTTGAACTTTATACGACAGACTTTCGCCGTTAACGGTTACGTTGAAATCGGTAATCTCAGGATGTTGTTCAGCTTTTTCAAGGTATTCACGCTCTTTTGTCTCACTGTCCCCGTAAAAGGGAGGCGGTGCAACGAAACCGACGATTTCTTCTTTGATGCCAGCCGGGTTATGAAATTCAAAGTAAACCTCAACTTTCATCATATTACCCTGATATCTGGTGAGGTTTAATATCTCTTTTTTTAACGAGATCGTTGTTTCGAGCAGCGGCATTAAGGTTCCGCCCTCAGAATAAAATACGCCATCGTTTGAGTGAGATAACTCACAACCCAATAGCAAAGTGCCGGCAAGTAAGAATTTAATCTTACTGCTCATAAAAAATACCTCCTTATTGTAAGTGGTTGAAACCGTTCGATTAGAGACAGGTTCAGTTGAATGTCAATTGACTTTTAAAAAAGTTGTGGATAAAAGTGAACGATTGGACTTAAAAATTTTACATCACTATTATAGAACTTGAGCCGTTGTTGTCAATACTTTTATGTCAATGTGGTTTGGTAAAAAACGAATGGGTAATTATTGAGGAAGATTTAATGATGATTTATTAATTGCATAAACGCCCGAATAAAACACTCATTGGGTACCGTTCATAATGGTGTCCATAATGGGAAATGGCAAGGATTATTTTGTGGGCTTTGTTACCCACCATCAGACGAAACCAAGAAAATCGTGAGTGGTGGGATCGCTGAGCGGGAACGTTCTTGGAAAAAACTTGGTGCAGCAATGCGATCCCAGCCTACCTCAATGCTAAGCCCCAGGTGAAACCACTAATCTTTACCCACAAGTCGGTATGTTATTGAAAATAATTAAATTTTAACCGTTAAGTGTGAGTGGTTAATGAATGACTCACTTTTCAGTTAAGTGATTGTTTTAATAGAATAATAATTAGCTTATGTCATAATTAATGATTAATGATTAATGATTAATTTTGGACACTTGTGGGTAAAGGTAAGGGTGAAACCTGGGGGGCAAGCGGGGGGCATAAGTCAATGCCATTAAGTTAAGGAAAAGGCCCGTTTGTAGAAGCCTGGGAGGGAAGCCTCAATGCCATATCGTACCGCTTTTCGGTGAGGGCAACCATAAAGGATTGCCCCTACGCGACATGACGGTTTGTAGGGGCAATCCCACGTGCAAAGCCCTTAACTTAATGGCATTGGAGGGAAGCCTGGGGCATCGCCCCAGGTGGGAGCCTTATTCTTTCTTTGCTTTCTCGGATAAGTCGCCAGACTTATGACGCTGTTCTTGCAGACGCTGTTCTTGCATCTGGCGGATATCTTGCAGAGTTCTCCCTATCACGATAATTTGACCGGTCATTATCTGCATCTGTTCGCTCATGGTTACCATAGAGTGTGCCATTTGCTCCATGTAGCGTTGCGTTTCGCCCATCTCTCCCCGCATACTTTCCATAGTACCTACCATCGCATATACCAAAAAAAACAAATAAAGGACTACGAATCCCGTAAAGGTGGCTGCCGTGAATTTGAAAAAAATCCTGGTTTTTGGACCCAAAATACGCTTTTGGGCTTCATGGCCTTGCTGAATTTTCTCCATTGTGGTATTTAAATCACTTAAGGTGTGATTCAATTTATCCAACGTGTTGGCGAGTGCCACTTGGCTATCAGCATTGATGGCATTTTCAGTCATATTACTTTCCTTTCGTCGACTGTGATCAGTCTTGGTTGGTCATTTTAGACTTTACGCGGCTAAAAACAGGACTAAAAATACACCTCTAAATCCCTTTGTTCGGGGACTTGCCGCGCTTTGACAGGAGTCCAAACTTTAGTTTGGCAGGAGAGTCGGCCAACTTTAGTTTGGCAGGAGTCCAATCGGTGCTCCAGAAATCAAGTTATACTCAGCACGGGCACAACTTGCGCTTTTGTCATTTCGACCAATGGGAGAAATCTGTGGCCGTTTTCTGATTTCTCCTTTAGTCGAAATGACAGTTTCGTTTAGTTTGTGGCCTAGTTAAGTATAATCAATTCGCCAACCTGGCCCTCAAAAAAACCGCTTAATGTAGACACCTTAGTTCCTTAGTTTTTTAAGGTAAGCTATTAACAAATGTTTGCCAAATCAATTTGAAACCCGGGCATGAAAAAGAAACCTTACCTTTAAAGCTCAAAGTTTGTAGGATAAGTGGCACACACCCAAAAAAAGTGATACTTGACTGGCTCATATTTAACACCTTAGCTGGAAATCGTGGTGAGACTGACTGGTGCTATAGATATTCAGATAATTATTTAGTCCCCTTTAGGGGACTTAAGCTTTCATCTGTTTTGAAATTATTTATCTGAAAAACTATATCTATCTTTGGAGGGATAGTATCAGTTAACGACCAGTACCTTATGGGGCAGTATTTTTTAATAAACCTTATAGGAGACTAATGATGCGAAAAATACCGTTGTTTCTAACCTTAGCGTCGTTTGCGCTGGTGGTGCAATCCCACGCAACTTATGCAGAAACCTGTTCGGCACAGTGTGTCAGCGAACTTCAAGAGAGAGTGGCTTCGCTGGAGAAGAGATTAGCGGCACTTGAGGCTTGGGTTCATAACCGCTACATTGACAATGGCGATGGCACAGTCACTGATAATCGTACCGGGCTGGTTTGGCTGAAAAACGCGAATTGTTTTGGCAAACAGGATTGGCAAACTGCCATGCAAAGCGCGGCCAAACTCGCTGACGGACAATGCGGCCTCAACGAGGGTTCAAGACGGGGGGTTTGGCGTTTACCTACCCTAGAAGAATTGGAAGCGATGATTGGCACAAAATACTATATGCCGATGCTCTCCAATGCGGCAGGTACTGGTCATTGGACGGAGGGTGATGCGTTCTCGAACGTGCAGTCGGACTCCTATTGGACATCTTCTACCGAGGAAGGCCTGTTCGGCAGTTCCTTTCTAAGCGCCTCATGGAGCCTGAACCTCGAGCAAAGCAGCCGCGCCTTCGGCAGCAAGGAGATACCCGCGTATGTGTGGCCCGTGCGCCGCAAAGTCGATGGCAATGAACCTGTTTGGAGAGCGACTGACTCCAAATAAACTTTTTCACAGATATCATCCCTCAAAGGTATGCTATGATTTTTATACCTATTTACGCTATTTCGGTGGAAAAGTGGGCGGTACTATTTTTCAACTCATTGCGGCTTAGCAGCCCACCCGACGAACGATTTGTGTGCATAGAGTCGCTCAAAGGGATGGTATCCATGAACAGTTATCAGTTATCAGTGATCAGTGATCAGTCGTCCAAACTTGAGTTTGGCAGAAGTCAGTTTGGCTGGCATCCAAAGTTTTTGTTAATGTGCTTTGATCAAAAAATCAAGGTTTTGTCGAACTGGCGGTTTTTTTTGGGAGCCATGTTGTGAAATTTGATTTTATTGATGGCCCTTGATTGAAACTTAAGTAGGACAAGTAGGACACACCTGGGGTGGTGAAATTAACAATTAATGATTAATGATTAATGATTAATGATTAATGATTTTAATGATGTTTTGTCGAACTGGCGGTTTTTTTGGGGGCCATGTTGTGAAATTGATTTGATTGAAGGCCCTTGATTGAAACTTAAGTAGGACAAGTGGGACACACCTGGAGTGGTGAAATTAACAATTAATGATTAATGATTAATGATTAATGATTAATGATTTTAATGATGTTTTGTCGAACTGGCGGTTTTTTTGGGGGCCATGTTGTGAAATTTGTTCACTTGATTTGATTGATGGCCCTTGATTGAAACTTAAGTAGGAGAAGTAGGACACCTGGGGTGGTGAAAATAATTAACAATTAATGATTAATGATTAATGATTAATGATTAATGATTAATGAGTTTAATGAGACAAAAAGTCTCAAACTGTAAGCGCGACAGAGGGCCATAACTTAAATTGAAAACCTATTTTATGGCCCTCAAAATCGAGCGTCCAAATAACCCTAAAAAAATAGGTCAATAACAGGGGCCCGCGTATCACGTATCGCACAAACCCGCGGCGGCTGCCAAACTAAAGTTTGGACTCCTGTCGACTGCCAAACTAAAGTTTGGACTCCTGTCAACTGATCCTAATTTTTCATTTTTCATTTTTCACTTTTCATTTACTATGCCGCTGCCGCACCGCTTCATATAAACAAATCCCGGCCGCTACCGACACATTGAGGCTTTCCACTTTGCCCAGCATGGGAATGTGTACTAACACATCACAAGTTTTTTGCGTCAAGCGGCGTAGCCCCGTTCCTTCAGAACCCAACACGAGTGCTAACGAGCCAGTTAAACGGGTTTCAAAAAGACTGGTTTGACTTTCACAATCAGTGCCGACTAGCCACACGCCTTGCTCTTGTAGCCAGCGCAAAGTTCTGGCGAGATTGGTGACTTGGATTATGGGCACGTTGTCGGCCGCGCCACTGGCAACGGCACGGACTATCGCGGTCAATCTGCAAGCACGATTTTCAGGCACTATCACGGCATGAATACCGGCAGCATCGGCCGTCCGCAAACAGGCGCCTAAATTATGTGGATCTTGCACCTCGTCAAGCACCAATAAAAAGGGTGGATCAGTCAACGAGGCGAGTATATCTTCTAGCGACGTTTGAGTTTTGGTAGGGCGGGCTTTGTAGCGAATGACAATGCCTTGATGATGCCCATTTTCAGTTAATTTTTCCAATGTTTTTTTCGGGACTGGTTGAATGGCAATTCCCTGCTGTTTGGCTTGTTTCAGCAGGGCATTTAATTTAGCAGAAGAAAGTCCTTCTTGCACCCACATTTCTACTACGCGACTGATGTCGTTTTCAAAAACGTGTCGTACAGCGTGTAGGCCATAAGCTTGTTCGTATTTGTTTTTTTTCAATATAATACTCGCCTTTTCAATGAGTTATAAGATTAAATCGTGTTCATCCGGAAAGAGTTTAGTTTACCTCACTGTCCGAAATGACACGAAAATTGAGTTTCCGGATGGGCACTAAGTCTTTTTGGAACCCGATAAAAACCTCGGAGGTTTGACAAACCTCTGAGGTTTATGAATAGTTATTTATGAGAGTTCATTAAATTCGGTGAGGTTTATCGTTATAAAAAACAGATTCTCTTTCCTGTTGAAATTGTTCAGTCCACATTTGAAGTCTTTTTTTAATGTCAATGCTCTCATCTTCTTGAGTCGCTATTTTGTTAGCGAAAAAGTTAAGTAAACGGTATGGCTTGGCGTGATTATGCACCGCCCAAGCAACTTGAGACCGTTCATCAATAGACAGCGGAAAATGACGAAACTTCAACTCAAACAGGATTTCCTCATAAGTGAGTTTGGGTAATCTTTTCTTTTCTAAGTCTAACCATGAACGACGATACGGTTTTTCATTGATAAACACCATTGAATGTTCATGCGGTTGACTCGTGACACAGAGTAAAGACAGCTTGGCTTGATTTCTGATGTTATTTAACTCATTGAAAAACGCGAGATTGAATTGGTTGTCAATCTGTAAATTGTCCAGCAAGTCATCAAAATGATGCAGCACGATGATAATACGCTCATCATTTTTTTCGCCAAGTTTGGTAATTAAGTGCCCCAAGTCAGTTGGTTCTTCGCCTTTTTTTTCAAGCGGTTGCCAGAGTGCCTGAATAAAGCCGTCATAACTTTCCTTGTAGCGCTTCATGTCTACAAGAATAACCTTGGTATCTCTTAAGTTGCTCTTTTCCATGTCTTCTAACAACCGCCTTCTACCTTGCCCATCTTGGGCAATGAGATTAATGGAAGTTCCTTCTTCCAGCGTTTTGATAAGGTTATTGGTAAAAATGGGGCGTAAATAGTTTGAGTAAGCGTCAGTCATCTTATTTTCCTATTCAACGTCCAAGATAAATCTTGGATTCCTTTTTCCTATTCAACGTCCAAGATAAATCTTGGACTCCTTTTTCCTATTCAACGTCCAAGATAAATCTTGGACGGATATTTTCTGTTTTATAGGGAGTGGCTTGAGCCATTCCCTCATGAGCCGTCAATTTAAGATTGACAGAGTAAGTAATAGGTGCTGCTAAGCGTGAGGCTGATCTAAATCTTGTTGCCGTTCCTGCGACAAGTTAAATCCACAGTAGATAGTCACCAGCATACCTTGTATGCCCATAATCGCAAATGTGAGTAGTTGCAATACGATTGAATAGGCGACAGCAAGGCTTTCGTCAACACCGTATAATCCTAAAGCCCATATACAAGCAACTTGATAAATGCCAATATAGCCGGGGGCGGATGGCAAAGAGATACTTAACAATATAAAAACGCCGACTGTCAAGCCGGCTTCAAAGGGCAAATCCCAGCCAAAAGCACCCATAATTTGCCACATCCAAAAGTAATCCAGCATAAAAACAAGGGCAGTGAGTAGCAGAACAATGACTAAATTGCGAGTTTGGCGAAAGGCTTGGACACCTTCTAGGGCATGTAATAACAATTCTTGCAACCGCAGTTGCCATTTGCCTTGTGCCACCCAACGTTGCACACGGGCATGTAAATAGTCAGCAAAAATCATTAATAGGGCTAATACCAAAGTGGCAAAGATAAATACGCCGATAATGCCCATGCCAATGTTGTGGTCAATTCTATGACCATGTATCCAAAGCACTAGCAGCGTAAAAATACCAATGATAATCATATCAAGCATTCTGTCAATCACGGCACTGCTGATGGCGCGTCCTAATACTAGCGGTGCAAAGTGATGAATAGCGACTATTTTTAGCACTTCGCCCGCTCGCGCCGGATAAATCATATTCCCCAAATAGCCAATATTGGCGGCTTGCCAAAAGTGTTTGAATTTTGCCAACGGCATACGCGCTACCAAAGTCCAACGCAGTGAGCGTAAGGCGATAATAAGCATTATGATGCCCCCTCCCAGCAAGATTTGTGGTAAGCGAATGCCGGAAAGGGCGGTAAAAAAGTCTTGCCAATTCAAACGTGAAAGCACGATAACCAGCAGCACGACACTGAGCAAAGTGCCAAAAATAATAAAAAAGTGTTTTGATTTCATCGAGTTATTAAATTCCCGTTTTCTTGACTCCAGGTAGTTACACTGGCTTTAATAATACATACCGAAGGGGCTAATAAAGTTAACAAGTTAGCCCCTTTGGTGCGAGATTAATACAAAAAGGGGCAACGCCCTTGGCTTTGGACTCTGAATGACAAAAGTGCAAATTGCTGAGTCTCGTTAAAATAATTTATTAAGTACACCTTGTCCAGACTTGAAATGAGCTATACTGAAAGTACAACGGATTTGGGGAACGTTCCGTATAGCAGCTTGTGATTCGTAAGCAAATTGAATGGAGTACGCCAATGTCGGCAATTGAGACATACATTTTGTAATGTAATCTGTGACAAATTATTTGAATTCAACATGCCAGTGATGCTGGAAATATGAGACTTAAATAGGGATACAGGATTATTTTAACATTTTTGGTGTAGGAGCAATACGACAAACCAACCTTTTAGGCTAAAGTTTTTGTTTATATAAATGTGAACCGAAGCCCAAAGCTAGGGGCGTTGCCCTTGGCTATTGAGGTTAAAGAAATCCAAAGAAATCCGATTTTTTGGAAAAATAGGATTTCTCAATTCTCAATTAGCCCCTTCGGTATGTATTATTAAAGCCAAGGGCGACGCCCCTGGGATTGAAAGTTCAGGAGATTATTTATGACGAAATCGTTTGGGCTTAGGCTATGCACATTGTTATTGTGTGTGTTTTCTGGGCCGAGTTATTCATTGCAACTCTTTGATGGACAAAGTTTTTTATATGATATAGGCCCTGATGGCGCACTGATGCGGGGCACACGGGAGGCTTATGCCGGCATGTATCATTTGCGGGTGAAAGGGGCCAATTATGTTGGCAACATTCTCCATTTGTCTCCTGATGGGCGGGAAGTGCGCCGTGAAGTCTTTGCTGAGCCGGGGAGCGGCTTAGAAGTGAGGCGAAATTTGTATGTGTCTAAAACACAAAATTTTGCTCGCTTTTCTGAAATCTTGCATAATCCGACGGATGCGCCCATCACGGTGGAGGTGGAAGTGTATGGCAAATTGGGGGCCGGTAGTCGCACTGTCGCGGTGGCCGATCAGGGCAATTTTTTAATGACGGATGATGTCATTGATGACGAGTCTGGCACAATGCCCGTGTTGCTGCATTATCATTCCCAAGTCAATAGTCCTGTCACTGCCACGCACACCTTGCGCGGTAATCAACTCAGTTGGGTTTATTCCAATGTCACGGTTCCGGCGCAGTCACAGGTGCGCTTGATTTATTTTGTGGCACAAACGACGGATGTTGCGGTAGCGCATCAGGTTGCAACATTGGTGTTTAGCAATCCTAGCGCCTTATATGAAGACATGGGGCAAACTGCTCGCGGGCAGTTGCTTAATTTTAAAGCGCCTAACCCCATTCCCCGTGACGATGATGAAGGCGATTTTAGCAATGCGCCGTTTTTGAATTTGGGCGAATTGCGGATGGGTGCGTTAGAGGAAGACGATGCTTGGTCACATCGACGAATGGCAACGCCAGCCGAGGCTTATGCCTTGAATTTGGCCGCTGACGAAACGGTGACTATTCGGATGTCGGCTCCTTTTAATGCGTATTTATATCTGTTTCAGGATGTCAAAGGAGAGACGTTAGTCACGGCTAACGATGACAGCGGGGTGAATACGACTCATGCTGAAATTGTTTTTACGGCCACGGAGAGTGGAACGTATTATATTGAAGCAACGGCCCACAATCGCAATGAGCGCGGACAATATGCGCTCGAAATTCTCGCCGGGGCCCTCAATCGGCCACCTAATGCCTATCCTTTTGAATTTAAACAAGAAAATTTAACCGCCCCGGCTGCCTTCACGTTGACCGATTTTAGCACTGATGCCGACGGTGAAATTGAAGAACGTTGCTGGCAATTTGGCGATGGTACGCCCATCAGTTGCGATGCCAGTGAAACAATAACGCACACTTACCAACAAGCTGGCCGTTACAGCGTTGGCTTAACGGTGCGCGATAATGACGGTGCTTATGCCTATCACAATGAATCAATCTCAATTGGTTCAACACCGACTGGCATCGTGCTGCGCGTCTCAAATACGGTTCCCGGTGAATTGGCTTCCTCGGATACTCGCTCACAAACGCGCACCAACGCGTTTGCAGATCGTTATCGAATTACCTCAGTCACCGTCGGACAAGAATTGGTCATCGACATGATTTCCGACGAGTTTGATAGTTATCTATATTTATATGACGCATTTAATCGGCTTTTACATCAAGACGATAATAGCGGTGGCAGCAGTAGTCATGCCCGTTTGCGTTATACGCCGATGCACAGCGGCGAATTATTGGTAGAAGCGACTTCTTTTCAAGATCACAGCTTGGGCCGATATACGCTCACTTTGGAATTAGCCAATAACAATACCGCCATCAAAGTGCCGATTGAAGTTTCGCCTTCTTTGGACAACCCGTTACAATATCTGTTTATGGGCCGTTTGCCAGACAGTTTCGAGGCCACTTTTTTACGGTGGCATTTTGGCGATAATAGCAAAGAAGTGGGAACGGATGAAGCGGTTGTTTCACACACTTATTCGGAAAGTGGACAGTTTACGGTGACAGTCACCGCTACCAACGCTGATAATCAGCAAGCCACCGGTCACCTCACTTTTACTGTTAACAATCATAAGGTTGCACCTCTAGCCCGGTTTAGGGCCTCTCCGTTGTTTGGAGAAAAACCATTGCGCGTGTTTTTTGAAAACGAATCTACCCCAAGTGGGCTAGGCGATCCGCAAGACACGCAACTGAGCTACTTGTGGCAATTTGGCGACGGCGAAGTGTCTACAGACACTAACCCAGCCCACACCTTTAGCCAAGGCGGCACTTACCATGTCACATTACAAGCCTATTCTAGTCTCACACGACAACGTGCCTCATATAGTCTGCCAATCACGGTGATTGATCGCAACAGTGCTGAAGTGCCAATGATAGGGAAAGTCCGCGAACTGCCACAAGTCCTGATGGCTGGTTTTGATCCAATCTTAGTGGACTTATTGGATACCGATGTCAAAATCTTTGCTATCGTGAGGCCGGGAAAAGCGCCGCTTTCTACCGTGCGCTTTATCGCCAATGGCAGCGATTTTGGGTTAGTGATGCAACATGTGGCAACGTATGCTAACGGCGATCAACGCTATGAAACGGTATTTACCTATCCTCAAGGACTTTTTCCGGTGAGTACCTTGAGCAATCTGTTCGGCGAGCAAACGGGGCAATACCGAATTCAAGCGATAGATCAAGTGGGCCAATTTCACGCCTTTCCCAACTTAGAGATAGGCAACAATCCACCACTTTTTTTTACAACGAAATCGCTGAACATTGAACCGCTACATCAAGCTGGCATTCGCCGCCGCCAACCGCAAGTACTTGCCGCGGGTTTTGATCCTATTTTAGTCCACAAGAGCCATACCACGCCGTCTTTGACGGCTGGCAGTGATGCGGAATTTATGGTAAAAGCCATTGTTAGAGAAGGACTTTTTCCCATTCAACGCATCACCATCGAACAAAATCAGGGTGGACTGAATTTGCCCATGCGTTTACAAGAAACGCTACCCAATGGCGATCAATTATACGCGGTTAACTATACATACCCGGCAGACAGCTTAGAAATGGGCACCTTGGGCAACTTGTTTGGCGTAGCACCGGGACAATTTACCGTGAGAGTGGTTGATAGAGCGTTACAAAGCCACCGATTCCCCGAAGTTAAAATAGGTAACTTTCCGCAACAGTAGTAGACAGGAGTCCAAACTTTAGTTTGGCAGCGGAGTCCAAACTTTAGTTTGGCAGTACTAGAGTACTTAAAGAGTTTGGTAGTGCCAAGTTAAAACTGTCCTCCTGTTACTCGTCAATATTGTCATGTCTCACCCAGCGAGAAATAGTTTTCATTCGTGGCACTCGCAAAATATCGAACAAGCTTGTTTGTAGTAGGAGCAAAAGCGACTTAATCTGGTTTGTAGTAGGAGCAAAAGCGACTTAATCTGGTTTGTAGTAGGAGCAAAAGCGACTTAATCTCATTAAGACGATTACAAGCCTACTACAAACACATTCGTTTATCCCCGTCATTGGTTCTACTTGTGTTAGACTAGTAAATAATAACTGTGATAATAAAAGGAACAAAACAATGGTTTATGACAACATGATTCAACAATTACACGACAAATCTACACGAGGAAAGCCACTTTCCTTAAAAGAGCAATCTTTATTAGAACAATGGTATGCATTTCAAGATACGGCCGAAAACAATACCTTAGTCAATTCTTATGATGAAAATAGACTGAACACTTTACAAACTCAAGTGGATAATGCATTGAGTCAGTTGATGACAGTCACAAAACGAGTCCAAGAATTGACAGCCGAAAATAAGGTATTAAAACGTGAAATCATTGAATTACGTCGCCAACTGATTCAACAATCGACTCTGAGTCTCGCAAAATGACAATCATAGCTAATATTCGAGAACAAGTCCGACAACGTGCACTGATCAGGAGTCCAAACTTTAGTTTGGCAGCGGAGTCCAAACTTTAGTTTGGCAGGAGTCCAAACTATCGAAACCTCCAAGGTTTCTGATACATTGGATGTCTGTTTTTATAAAAACCAAGCCCTATCAATTCCACAACCTGGCCCACTTTATCGAAACTTCCAAGGTTTCTAATACATTGGATGTCTGTTTTTATAAAAACCAAGCCCTATCAATTCCACAACCTGGCCCACTTTATCGAAACCTCCAAGGTTTCTGATACATTGGAGGTCTGTTTTTATAAAAAACCAAGCCCTATCAATTCCACAACCTGGCCCACTTTATCGAAACCTCCAAGGTTTCTAATACATTGGATGTCTGTTTTTATAAAAACCAAGCCCTATCAATTCCACAACCTGGCCCACTTTATCGAAACTTCCAAGGTTTCTAATACATTGGAGGTCTGTTTTTACTCGATGATCACGTTTTTAGTTTGACAATAATAACTACAAGGATTGTATCTAATAAGGGATTTTAGAAACGAGCCTCAAATCACATCAGTCAACTTTTTCTTTGAATAAGCATTTGCTGATTGATTGAATAGCTTTCTTCGGAACGATTTTATTTCATGCCAGAAATCGAATTTGTTCATTCTCTTTCATTAGCGAAGAAATCCTTTTTTATATACAATCCGTGTAAAAAAACGACGAGGCTTAGTATGATATAAAATACCGAGACTATCGAAAGTGCTATCGATTCGGATGCTGAACAAATTTTCCGTTGGCATTGCTGAAACAGATGTTTTGCTCGTTCTAAGACGCAACGGTAAGCCTCAAATTGTGTTGAACGCCTCACATATGACAGTCAAGGCGTTGGCGATTCAATTGAATGAAATAATTAAGGAGTTTGAACAGCAAACCAACTCGACTATTTTGACTTTTGATAAAATCAGACAATCAATAGGCAAAACTGATGACTCCTATCGACTGCCAACCTGTCAACTGACTTGCTTGCGGTTTTGAAATTATTCTATTATTATTAAAATCTATAGCAGAATTGACCATGCCTCGCGGCATTCCTAATTACGCCCTTTCGGGAATCATTAGGTTCATCTTTACCTTGAAAGTTTATAGAGTTTGTTGGCATTGGATGAGTCAACACCAAAACCACTGATAACTGATAACTGATAACTGATAAGCTATACGATGTCTAATTTCTTCTGGGCACCGCCATTTATGTGTGGTAAATTTGTGGCTAAACCATAAATTTGCTAAACTCTTTTTCTTGTTTGAAAGAATAATCTGTTGGCATTAGATGAATCAACACTGAGGCAATTGATAACTGATAACCTCTAGCCCCTTCGATGCGGGGAGCGCGGCAAGTCCCCGAACAAAGGAGATTTTGCAACTATGTTTTTAGTATAACTAATCACTGATAACTGATCACTGTTCACTGATCACTAATCACTGATAACTGATCACTGAACACTGATAACTGATCACTGAACACTGACAACGGATAACGGATACTATGTATAATTTTGCTGCTCTTCTTATGGGTGCTGCCATTGGCAGTGTGACGAGTTTATGGTTTCGCCAGAAATTTGCTGACACAATCGAGATGGCTAAAAAGCAGGGCACCATGTTTTTAACACTGTTCTCCATGTTGGGGATATTAGCAAAAGCAGATGGTGCTGTGACTAAGGCAGAAGTAGACATCGTAGATGATTACATGAAAAATGGGCTTGGGCTGGATCCTGATAACAGACAATTAGCGCATGCTATTTTTCAGGGCGCTAAAAATTCAAATGTGCCATTTGAAAAACATGCCCAGAAATTTTACTCTGCCCTTGAAGAAATCAAACAAGAAGAACTTCTAGGCGTGATTGAATTACTCCTACGAGTAGCCAGTGCCGGTGGTAAGTACTCCGCCAAAAAAGACAAAATGATTTTGTCTGTCGTCAGGATATTTCGTATAGACAGCGACATATACGATGAAATGAAGACACATCATTTTCCAAATTTCATAGATACTGAGAAGCATTATGCTATCTTGAAATGCGAGCCAACCGATTCCATAGCCAAAATCAAAGCAAGATATCGAAGACTGGCTGCGGATTATCATCCGGATAAAATTCAGTCAAAACAGTTGCCAGAGGAATTTATGAAATTTGCCAATCAAAAATTCCAACAAATTCAAGCTGCCTACGAAACGATAAAAAAAGAACGCGGTTTCTAAGAAAAACCTCCGATTCAGTCGTCCAAACTAACGTTTGGCAGTCGTCCGTTTGACAGTCGTCCAAACTAACGTTTGGCAGGAGGCGATAAATCGCCTACTACAAACGGCAAGGCCTCGTCAAAGTCTTTGTTAAGTTATTGGGGCCAGTTAAGAAATCCGATTTTTTAAAAATATCATGATTAACGATGATCAATTTAAGTTACGAGTACCGGAAAAGTTTCAGGCACGGAGTTTTGGTGAAGTGGACAATGATATTAAGGAAAAGGCCCGTTTGTAGTAGGCGATTTTCAAAACATTTCAATAAGCAGGCAGGAGTACAAGGCTTGCCTTGTACCACCCAGTTATTCTAACGGCCGGTTTTCCTCATTAATCGTGCCAGAAATCACCAACGATTTATCTCCACTCCCACCGGGGGCCTTGTTTTGGACCGATGAAGTGATAGTGATGGTAATGGTTGCCGAAGTTGCCGGCGGATATTCTAGACGTATCTGTTCATTTCCCTCTTTATCGGTTTCAGTGGTACGGGAAGGCGGATTACTCGATAAGGTAAACTGAATAGAGGAATTGCCTCGCCCACTACTATCGCCAAAGGTTAAATCTGTTGTTCCTCCCAATAGGCCATTATTGCTTGTGACTTGAAAGCGTGTGCCCGCCACCAAGGCATTGCCATAAATATCACCTATATTCTCAATAGTAAAAGTTTGACTGCCACCATTGGGAATCTTAAAAGAGGTAGGCGTTATTTGAATCAGCGCGGTACCAGCCGAAAATAATATCCGTCCACTGCGCCAAATGGTGGTATTTTTAAATTCACCCCCGGGGCCGTCAAATTGGTTATTGCCATTGTCAAACTGTCTATTGCCATTGACATCAATATATAATTCTCCTTCGTCAAAAGCGTTGTTGTCGTTGCCGTCGATATACGGTTCACTCAAATCCTTAAAAGTTTCGCCAGCATCAAAAAGTCCATTGCCATTTTTATCGACAAAACTTTCACTGCCTGTCGTAAAAGCAACGATAGTGACTAGCCCCGGATTACCGCATAACATTTCGGGGGTGGGATTGTTGACTTCAGCGTAATCGTCGCTACATTTATACCCCCGATTGCGAAGAGTAGGAACGCCGCCCAAATTGGGCGTGGTTGGGGCGGCCGATTGCAAAATCGCTGTCGCTTGCCCAAATTCAGTGGTGGTGGTAAACGCGCCACCACCGATACTTTGGCCGATGGTGCCACCTTCAGTGATAAAGCTGACAGAGGTGCCTTCTGGCACAATATTCCCAAAACGGTCACCGACATAAGCGGTAATTTGGTTCTGTAGTCCAAATGTCACGCCGCCGGCAATATTGTGAAATTCTACCGCTAAAGAAAGATGATCAGCATCAGGAACACTGCCGACAATGGTGACTCGTGCGACGGTGCTGATGGTGTTATTGACGGTGGCAATCACGTCGATATTGCCCGCGACGGCGCCGCTTTTTAGCGTGACACGGACAGAACCATCCAAGGTTGTGCCAATGGCGGTTTTTCCGCTTTTGCCTTCTGTAGAAAGGGTTTCGCCGCCACCTAAGGTGGTTTCGCCAAGGGCAAAATTCACCTCTGTGCCGTCGGCAACGAGGTTGCCCAAACTGTCTTTGACGATAAATTCAATGGTGGCAGTTTGAGTAACGCCGCTGCCAATAATGCCTATCACTTGAGGCTCTATTTTGCTGACTTCAATCGTGCCGGCGTTGCCCGGTTGCACAGTGAGGGTTATGCTGTCGGTAGCGGCACCCGCAGTGGCGGTGATGAAGGCTATGCCAGCTTGCGTGGTGGCACTAAAGGTAGCGGTGGCAGTGCCATTGGTGGTGAGCTCCGATTCGGTTATCGAACCGGCGCCCTCTACGGTAAAGTTGACACGAGTGCCATCTTCGACGAGATTACTTTGGGCATCTTTGACAACTGCCGTAATCGTGGCTTCGCCATTGAGTGATAATGGCTCTGTGCTAGTCGTGCTGAGTGTAAGCTGGCTAGGTTCGCTGGGGCTAAAGGTGAGCGTGGCTTGAACCGTTGGCGTTAGGGTATCGACTTGGGCTTCAATCGTGGCACGGCCAAGGATGTTGCTAGTAACGTTGACGATTGCTTGGCCTTTTTCATTGGTGCTAATACGAAAGTTATCTAATAAAGCTTGTCCGTTTATCACGCGAAAATCGACCGGTATTGCTGAAATACCGCCTCTTTGGGCATCGCTGACAGTGGCGGTTAGCGTGATGGGCGTGGTACCATTGGCAAAGCCATTGGCATCTGTGGGCGAGAGGCTGATATTGGCACCAAAGTATAACGGGATTTCTTGCACAGCGGTGTCGGCCCTAACAGTCACCATGACATTTTCGCCCGTCGTGTCTGACACGGTGGCTTTGACTTCACCTTCGGAGTTGCTGATGCCGGTGACTTTAATTTCACCTGGAGCGTTGCTGGTGTTGAGCGATACTCGTGCGCTACTGTCTCGGCCATCTGTTCTGGCGACAGAAAAAGCGACCGTCTGTCCTTGGATAGGAAAACCATTTTTATCGGTAATACGTGCGGTGAGAGTTGCCGATTGGTTAACGTTTAAAACAGAGGCCGTGCTGTTGACTTCAAGCTGGCGATTTTCGCCAAAGGCTGCTAGAAAGTTAACGGTAGCTTGATCGGTCAGTGTGCCGCTGCTGACATTCACTTCGGCCGTGCCGCCATTTTGTTCTATATCGGTAATGGTGACTTCGGCTATGCCGTCGGCACCGGTGGTGGCGGTGTTGGGTGTCAATGTTTCGTTATTGTCGCCAACAAAGTTAAATTTGACTTGTTGCTCAGCAATCGGTGCCTGATTGCCATCTTTTAATAAAGCGGTTAGGGTGGCCGTTTCGGCGGCATTGGTTGATTTGGGCAACAAGTTCAAAGTCGCGCCAAAATGGAGCTGTAACGTTTGAGTAATAGGCCCACTGGTTACCGTAATAACCGTATTTTTGTTATTGGTGACAGTAAAACGGGCTTGCCCATTGGTGTTGGTGGTTTTTGGGACATTGTGCAATACCGCGCCCCCAGAAGCCACGGCGTTGAAGGGGGTATGAGGTAACAAAATATCCTGTTGAAGTAAGTTATCAAGCACCGGGCCGCTCAGAGTGACGCTGTCAAAAAATTGGCTGAATTTATCAAGCACTTCTTCCAATTCCACTTTTCGGAGTATGGTGATTGTTATGGTGCTGGTGTCATTCGCGGGTAAAACCGCACTGGATGCTCTTAAAACGATTTCTCCAACGGGGGCTGCAAAAGTCACGCTGGCGGAATCCGCCTGCGCACCGCCCGCCTTTGCTGTTACGATAAAAGTTTCAGCGACTGTGCTGGTAACGGTGGTGCTGAAACGACCATTTTTTCCGGTGGTGCCGCTCAGTGCTTCAAAAAGGGCGAAGTCAGAGGTGCTGACTAAGTTAACTTGTACATCAGATAGCGGGGCGTTTTGAGCATTACGGACTATCACAGTGAGGATGATTTGATCACGTCCATTGGCGGGTTGGGAGTTGTTAGTGACAATTAAAGAGACGGTAGAGACTCTAGGATCAACGGTACTGTCCACAAAGGCGACTGTGACGGGTTGTGCTTGCACACCACCAGCGGTGGCGGTGACTTCAACGCTTTCGGCAACACTGTTGGTGACGGTGGTGGTGAAACGGCCATTTTCGCCAGTGGTACCGCTCAGCGCGTCAAAAAAAGCGGTATCAGAGCGACTAACTAAATTAATGGCTACATCTGAAACGGGGGCATTATTAGCATTACGGGCTATAACTGTGAGAGTGATAGCGGCCTCACCATCGGCGCGTTGGAAGTTGTTACTGACTAGCAGTTTGACTTCAGAGACTCTTGGATCAATCGTACTATCTATAAATGTGACTGTCACTGGTTCAGTTTGTACGCCGCCCGCGGTGGCCGTGACTTCAAAGCTTTCGGCAACACTGTTGGTGACGGTGGTGGTGAAGCGACCTTGTTCTGTGGTTGTGCCACTCAGCGCGTCAAAAAAAGCGGTATCAGAGCGACTAACTAAATTAATGGCGACCTCTGAAACGGGGGCATTATTAGCACCACGGGCTATCACGGTAAGAGTGATAGCGGCCTCACCATCGGCGCGTTGGAAGTTGTTACTGACTAGCAGTTTGACTTCAGAGACTCTCGGATCAATTGTACTATCTATAAATGTGACTGTCACCGGTTGCGTTTGTACGCCGCCCGCGGTGGCCGTGACTTCAAAGCTTTCGGCAACACTGTTGGTGACGGTGGTTGTGAAGCGACCTTGTTCTGTGGTTGTGCCACTCAGCGCTTTAATAAAGGCCGTATCTGAGGTGCTGAGTAAGCTGACTGGCACGTTTGCAAGCGGTGCGTTTGCGGCATCACGGGCTACCACGGTGAGCGTGATTTCGTCACGTCCATTGGCGGGTTGTAAGTTGTCACTGACACTCAAATTGGCCTTAGATATCCTTGGATCAACAAGCATTTCTCCAAATATAACGGTGGCTTGTGTTGTCAGTGTGCCACTACTCGCCTGAACGATGGCCGTACCACCCTCTTTGGCTAAATCCGTGATAGTCACTGTAGCTGTCCCATTTTCATGGGTAATAGCGGTGATAGGTGTTAAGGTTTTGTTATTGTTGCCTACAAAGCTAAATTGAATCTCTTGATCCGCTATGGGTGCCTGGTTGCTATCTTTGATTAAGGCTATCAGATTGGCTTCATCAAGCGCATTGATTGAGTCGGGTATTAAGCTTAAAGTGGCACCAAAATAAAGCTTGAGGGTTTGGGTGATAGTGCCGCTGGTGACGGTAACCGTCACCGTTTCGGCGAAGTTGTCAGTAACGGTAAACGTGGCTTGGCCGTTGCTATCGGTGATTGTTGGTACCTGGCCCAGTATCGCCGCGCCTGAAAGCTTCACGTTAAATGGCGCATTGGGTAGCGGTTCTCCACTCAATTCTTTGTGTATCTTCACGGTGACTGTGGTGCTGTCACTAACAGACAATAGTTGTTCTGAGGCACTTAACTCAATCTGATCGACGGGGGCAACAAAAGTGACACTGACGGGTTCTCCTCGTCGGCCGCCAGCAGTCGCGGTGACTTCAAAGGTTTCAGCCACGCTGCTGACAACGCCAGTGGTAAAACGACCATTTTCCTCGGTGACACCACTTGGCGTAAGAAACACTGCAAAATCGGAGGAACTAGCTAAGCTGACTTCCACGCCGGTAAGCGGTGCATTGGTTCTATCACGGGCGATGACAGTGAGGATAATTGCCGATTGAACATTGGCGCGTTGGAAGTTGTCAGTCACAAGCAAAGTCACTTTGGCAACTCTGTCATCGGTTATTTCAGTCATCACATCACTGTCTGAATCACCACTGCCACCGCCACCGCCAAGACATCCGGTGAGCAAGACTGACAGACAAATCAGTGTGAGTCGATGAGTTAAAGTACGAGGTAGCATGTTTTTTTATCTCCTTAATGTTCCAGGGGCGTTGCCCCTGGCTTTAATAATACTTACCGAAGGGGCTAATATAATTATTTATTCTTCTAGGGGCGTTTTCTATAGATGTTCAGAAAAATAATTTCAAAAAAGCCAATAGTGAATAAATAGACGTCCAAGATAAATCTTGGACTCCGGGCGATTTAGACGTCCAAGATAAATCTTGGACTCCGGGCGAAATCTAGGGCTATTCACTTTGAAAATAATTATCTGAAAATCTATAGCCAGGGGCAACGCCCCTGGCTTTGGGCGAGATTAATTATTTTTAGGTTACTTGACAGAAACTTGTGCTGGCAGTTGTACGGTGAAAGTGGTGCCTTCGCCCTGGGTGCTGCAAACGGAAATTTTGCCGCCCATCGCCTTGCAAAAATGTTCACTGATGGCTAAGCCTAAACCGGTGCCACCAAATTCACGGGTACTGGAATTGTCGGCTTGGGTAAAGGCTTCAAAAACCATGTTCAATTTTTCTAAAGGAATGCCCATGCCGGTATCAGCTATTTTAAAAAATAGCCAATCTGATAATTCTTCTTTGCCTTCCTTTTCCAAAGGAGGGGATTGAGTTTCGCTCGTTTTCAAACGGGGAAGCTCCATTTCGTGCTTTTCCAAGTGTGTGTGTTCCGTTTCTCCCTTTGGCAAAGGCTGCTGTTCCGTTTTCCCTTCCCCCCCGTCTACAGGACTCAATTCAGTCGGGGGGATTTTTTGGCGGCGGCGGGTAATGGTAAAAGTAATCGTGCCTTGGTTGGTGAATTTGACCGCGTTATTTAATATGTTGAACAGAACTTGTCTGACTTTGTGATAGTCCGCATACAGCGTTCCTAATTGGTTACCAGATTCGACTTTAAGGCGGTTGCCTTTGATTTTCACTATCGGTTGGATAGTCGTCACAACTTCTTTTATTAAATCGGTGACAGCAAATTCAGTCAGATTGAGTTCTAATTTGTCGGCTTCTATCTTGGAGATGTCTAAAATATTGCTGATAATGTCTAACAATTGCCTACCCGCCATTTGAACCTTATCTAGGTCCGGTATGAGTTCTTCACAGCCTGAATCTAAGGCTTCTTCTTGAATCATATCGCTATAACCCAGAATGGCATTTAACGGGGTGCGTAATTCATGGCTCATCTTTGCCAAGAAAGTGGCCTTGGCACGGTTGGCAGCTTCGGCCATTTTGCGGGCATGTTCGGCAATGGATAACATGTACGAGGTTTGTCGATTGGCCTCTTTAAGTTCTAGGTACAGTTGTAAATTCTCCAGTGCGGTGGCACACTGGTTTGCCATGATGTGAATGATGTCTTGATCGGCCTTTGAGAGGTGCTGGGCACTCTCTAGGTAAACAAAACCCACGGGGTTTTTATGTACCTCAAGTGGAATCATGAGCGCACCGGGCGGCAATTGTTCGTTGGACTGTTTTCCCAGTATGTTGTCTAAACATGTTTTTGTGATCGCCTCTACTTCTGGGTTTTCGTCCACTTTAGCAAAGCGACCGGTGCCTGATTGAACCGCTATTTTGTTATTGTTAGCGGTTATCACGAGGCCGTTGTTGACGGTGGATATAAGGCTGTTTTCGCCCAGATTGCATAGGCCGATGATTTGGGTAAGTACCCCGTTGAAAAATTGGTTGATGGATTGGGGATGGTACAATTCTGGCGCGGCATCGAGAATTTTTCTCAGTCCCTTTCGGTTGGCATCGAGAATACTCAGATCGCGGTAGGATTTTAACGCGGCACGCATGGAGGTATAGAGTTTCTGTGCCGTCAATTCTGTCTTGTCCTTGTAGTCGTCAATATCGTAGCGTTCAATGACTTCTTTTTCGGGGGCCATCCCCGGTTGGCCGGTGCGGATAATAAGCCTGATAAGGGAATATTTGAGTTCATTGCGAATGAAATCGACCAGGCGCAGTCCGGCATCATCGGTTTCCATGACGACATCAATTAAGGCTACCGCCATATTCGGCTCAGCGGCCAAAATTTCCCGCGCCTCAATACCTGACACGGCCTGAAATATCTGTAAAGTTTTGCCAGCAAATTTAAACTTTTGAAGGCTCAAACTGGTCATGGAGTGGACATCGGGTTCGTCATCGACAATGAGTACTTTCCAAGGGGGAAGTTTGAGCTTTGGTTTTTTTATATCAGCGCCGCCGCTCTCTTTTTTCTTTCGGACTAATTTCATCTGTTGTACTATGCTTTTATAGCTTTTATAAATTGGTAATTGGTGATTGATAATTTGACGGTGTTTGTAGTAGGCGATTCATCGCCTTTCCGTTTGTAGTGTTTGTAGTAGGCGATTCATCGCCTTTCCGTTTGTAGTGTTTGTAGTAGGCGATTATCACTGACGCAAATTATGGGCCATATCGCATAATGACTCAAGCAATTTCAACTCATGGCCCTATTGATACCTCTTTTAATCTGGCCGTCAATTGTGGGCCTTGTTGCATAATGGCTCAAGCAATTTCAACTCATGGCCCTATTGATACCTCTTTTAATCTGGCCGTCAATTGTGGGCCTTGTTGCATAATGGCTCAAGCAATTTCAACTCATGGCCCTATTGAGACTTCTTTTAATCTGGCCGTCAATTGTGG
>Ga0190315_1000111_pt1 | contig 48075 bp, 38 predicted proteins | sample 48701101_MG_FD_161673 | JGI IMG/M metagenome (GOLD analysis project Ga0190315, IMG submission 161673) | Hydrothermal vent sediment bacterial communities from Southern Trench, Guaymas Basin, Mexico - 4870-11-0-1_MG | ecosystem: Environmental > Aquatic > Marine > Hydrothermal vents > Sediment ...
TCTTCTCAAATTCTTCTCGACTAATATCGCTGGGGTAAATTTTTCTCATAAGTTATTCCTTAATTATTTCTTATTTTAGTATCTTTTTTGATTTTAACACATATAAAAGATTTTGAACAGGTTCTTAGAATATGAATGGAAAGAACAAGCCTTCGATGTTTTCCAACTCTATCGAGATATTTTTGATGTGATTTTAAAAGCTAAAAAAAATCGTGCTGTGGTACATTTTTTGGTTTATATGCTTGAAGCCTATTACTTTGCCGATGCCAATGCCATCAATTCTGTACTTTCTACCGATTTAAAAGAATATGAAGCTGATCTAGAAACCATCCGGCATTTTAAAGGTGAGTTGAAAAGGCTTTTTAAAGGTTTTGATGAAATTCAGCATGGTGGTCAAATTCGGTCTCTATTGGATGTTGAGCATGTTTTGTCCAATAAGGAAACCTGTGCTTCGTTAAGAACGTTATATCAGTGGTGTTGGGAAAAAATGGGACAAGTGCCCACTAATAAATACCAATTACTCAATGGGAAATTGAGTGAAGTCACACGATCACAATGAGATTAGTTTGTGCTCTTATGGTCATTGACACTTGACTTTGTACTGTTTTTTTTAAACCTACCCACGGTTTCTGCTAATTGACTGCTCTCAATCGCATAACGATATAACAAGTCATGAAGTGCCTGAAAGTCGTATTGAAAGTTTGGCCAATCTGGATGTTGCCATAAGTAATCCATAGTCTGTCCTAAATAATAGGTGTATTCGGGACATATTTTAGCAAATTATGTCCCTTAAGGGCTGTTGGCAAATGATTTTCAGACTATTTCCGGCCATAACAGGGCGAACACGCAAGGGCAGCCCCTACATAAAATCGACAAAATCTTGCGGCCCGATTGGAGTGTGCAAAATTTATTTTGCATAGGCCCGATTTTCGTTCCAAATTTATTTTGCAACAGCCAAAATTGATAATGATTTTTTTTTTGAATGCGCCCATATAACGCTTTGGATGTCAAAGTGAAATAAATTGAAAAAACCGTCTGTATCTTAAACCCCCACAAGGATATCAATAAACAAAAAGAAACTAAACTGAATCAATTAAACTCATGAAAGAACATACAGAAAAACTGATTCTTGATGGCACTAAAATTGGCTGGCATCAAGAGCGTATCGAAGCGTGGAAAAGGGGCGAAAAAATTGCGCCGATTACCATTGATATGGCCTTAACCCGGGCCTGTAACTATGCTTGTCATTTTTGTTATGCCATGTTGCAAGAAAATGATCGCTCTGTCATTACCCAACCCGTGATTTATGATTTTCTCCAAGACTGTGCCGATATAGGTGTCAAGGGGATTAGCCTCGTTTCGGATGGAGAAAGCAGTATTTCGCCCGTTTTTATTGACACCATTGTACGAGGCAGTGAATTGGGTATTTCCATGGCAACCGGTACCAATGGCTTTATTTTGACCAAAAGAAAACTGGACGAAATTTTACCTCACCTGACTTATTTAAGGATCAATATTTCGGCAGGTGAACCTAAACGTTATGCCGAAATCATGGGAGTCAAGGAAAAATGGTTTTATCGCGTCAAACAAAATATTTCCGATATGGTGGAGATCAAAAAACGCTTGAATCTAGATGTCACCATTGGTTTGCAAATGGTGCTGATGCCAGAATATGAAGATCAAATCATGCCCTTAGCTCAACTGGGCAAAGCATTACGGCCTGATTATTTGATCATTAAACACTGTAGTGACAATGAAGAAGGGAATCTGGGGGTGAATTATGAACAATATGAACAGTTGTATAATACATTGCGCGAAGCCGAAAAGCTTTCTGATGATGAATATCAAGTCACCGTAAAATGGTCAAAAATTGAAGCTGAAGGAAAACGCAGCTATCAGCGTTGTTTTGGCCCTCCCTTTATACTTCAAATGTCTGGTTCTGGCTTAGTTGCCCCTTGCGGCATGTTATTTAACGAAAAATATAAAAAGTTTCATATCGGCAATATTGCCGAACAGCGTTTTAAAGATATTTTTAATTCAGATCGTTACTGGGAAGTGATGAACTATCTCGCCTCACCTGAATTTAACGCACAAAAAATGTGTGGTTCTCTCTGTTTACAACATAAAGTCAATGAAGTTTTGGATGCCTATGTCAAAGGGCAAGTTGATTTGAGCCAGCCTCCCCAGGGAAGCGCGCCACAACATATTAATTTTATTTAGGCCGGCGTGCAGAACGATATGAATTCAAAAAAACGCTAGTGTTCAGATTGATGTAGAACTGATTAATATTAATCAGCGTTTCACGCTAAAGTTTCGCTTCGCTTCACTACGCGCGTGAAATCGTGAAAATCATGACAATCAGTACAATCAGCGTTCTATCACGTTTTTCACGCAAAAGTTTTTGCGCGCAAAAACTGTATTTCACGCAAAAGTTGCGCGCAACTTTTGCGTGAAATGTGAAATAGATTTGTTTAAACCCTCATTTTCTGTTTGATCACGACATGAATTCAAAAAAACTCTTCATTATTTTTGGCACGCTGCTCAGTTTTGTATTGCTGGTTGTTGTGTTTTCATACCTAGATTGGGAAGCTTTTTTTACGGCCCTTAAAACGGTTCGTATACCACAACTCTTGTTGGCAGGGGGCATCATTATCATCATTATTGCCTTGCGTTCATTGCGTTGGACTTTGGTAGCCAGTATGCCTTTGACAACATTTAAGCCATTTTGGTATGCGGCCAACATAGGTTATTTAGGCAATATGATTTACCCAGCACGGGCCGGTGAAGTGCTACGCATCATGGCTGTTCATCACTTAGTACCATTAGTATTAGGACGTGCTATCACCAGTTCAGTCATTGACAGAATGTTTGATATGATTGTGGTAGGCGTTTTCACACTGCTAGTGCTTTGGATACATGGCCATAGAATTGATCCCAATCTTGGCAAAGGGGTTATCAGTGTATTTATACTCGCCACCTTAATATTAACGTTGTTTATTATCTTTGCTAATCATTTACATGCGCGTGTGCAACGTTGGAAAACACAAAAAAAATGGCAACACAAACTGCAAGAATGGCTAGTTCATGCCATAGAAGGCATCCAAGTTTTTCGTCAAGCGCGTCATGTCTTGATTGCATTACTGATAACGACGGCCATTTTTGTGATGGATTACTTTTGGATGTGGCAAATAACGGTAGCGTTTGGATGGAATTTACCCTTTGAAGCAGGCTTAACAGTAGGTGTTTTTTTACTATTAAGTATTTCCATACCCTCAGCCCCCGGTTATATTGGCATTTATCAAGTCGCTTGTGTATTCGCTTTAGGATTGTATGGTATTGATCAAACCCTTGCCGTTGCTTATTCAATCGTACTACAATTATTGAGTTTTGCGATTATGGGAATACAGGGTATACTGGCAACGGTTTTGTGTGGTTTTAATTTATCGCGGGAACGGCAACAGGATTTATTTCCAGTTCAAAAATAATTCTGAAAAATACTGTAATCGGAATTTCATATAAAAGTTTTTGCGCGCAAAAACTTTTATATGAAGGTGGCTTTGAAAATCGTGCCATGCTTTTCAGGCAAAAGTTTTGCGCGCAAAACTTTTGCCTGAAAGGCAGTTTCAGTTGCCCAAGTTGCTCAAAAAAGGTGAAATTTGAACAAAACGATAAAGTTGAACAGTCAATGTGAACAAAAGTTTTGAGTTTTACTGGTATTAAATACTCTTTTATTTGCTTATTTACCAGAGTAGTCAAAAAACAAAATCTAGCCAACCCCTTTTTTACACCAAATTAACAGGTCTTAAATAATGATTGAAGTTGTCCCGTTACGTTATGGCGTTATTTTTAAAAAAGTCTTTTCTAAACCACATATCTTTACTGCTTTTGTGAAAGATATCCTTGGTATAGAGATTGAAATTGATAAAGTAGAAACGGAAAAATCTTTTTCGCCAGTGATTGGAAATGTAGATAGTCGTTTTGATTTATTTGCCATCGATAAAAAAAATCGCATCATTGTTGATATTCAACATAAACGCTATAACGATCATTATGATCGTTTTCTTCATTATCACTGTGTGGCCTTATTAGAGCAAATCACCAGTTCTGCTAACTATAAACCACAGATGCAGGTTTACACCATTGTGGTTTTAACCTCTGGTGATAAATACAAAACCGATATATTAATCACTGATTTTAGGCCCCAAAAATTAGATGGCACTCCTATTACGGAAACCCAACATAAAATGGTTTATGTCTGTCCTAAATATGTCAGTGACAAAACGCCCAAACCTTATCAAGAATGGTTAAAAGCCATAGAGGATAGTTTGGATAAACAAATTGAAGAAAGTGATTACCAAAATGAGATTGTTCAAGAAATCTTTTCTTTAATTAAAACAGATAAGGTGAGTCCTCAGGAATATGCCCAGATGAAAGAGGAATATTCCGAGGAAGAATATTTGCAAGAACAAACTCAAAAAGCGAAGGAAGAAGGCATAGAGAAAGGCATAGAGAAAGGCGTTTTAAGAGTGGCTAAAAATATGAAGGAAGCTGATGTCGCTATCAAAACCATTGCTTCGGTGACCGGCTTATCGAAGGAGCAGATAGAGGGTTTGTAGAATTTATACCATAATCATTGTACTGAGTGTTTATCAAATCGCTTGTGTATTGGCTTTAGGATTGTATGGTATTGTTCAAAGCCTCGCTGTTGCTTATTCAATCGTATTACAATTATTGAGTTTTACGATTATGGGCAGGGTATATTGGTAACGGCGCTGTGTTGTTTTAATTTTCAAAGGAACAGCAAGCAAATTTATGATAATTTGGTTAAGCGTTTCAAGTTAAAGGAGTGGTAAATGACTACCTACTACCACATGCCAAAAATGAATCTGATTATTCATATCAATTTGTGTGTTGTGTGTTGTGTGTGTTAATTATAGGTTTGTGGTTAGATATGTGAATTAACACATAAAAATTAATAATTAACAATTATATCAATTATTATTCAATATCAATAGTATTAACGAGGTGTGGTATTATCTAAAATAGAGTTGTATAGTTGCCCAAGGGCGTATTTCTAAAAACAGGCTTATCCATGATCAAGTTAAATCATGGGTAGGAAATAATTGAACAAGATTAATTAATCGCGAACACCTATGAAATATAAACAAACTAAATTAAAATCAACTTGGGCTAGAATTCGATACTTTTTAGCCGTGTTAAAGTGCGTACTATTTAAAACAAATGACATTGTTATTTGTGTACTTGTGGTAAACAATCGTTGTGACTTTGATTGTCCCTATTGCTTTGGTTCTTATCATCAAAGGAAAAATAAAGATTATACAACAGCGGAACTTAAGCAGCTTATTGACGAATTGTACGCTTTGGGAACCCGATATCTTACTCTTCACGGAGGGGAAGCATTATTACGTCGTGATATTGGGGAAATTATTGATTATGTAAAGCAAAAAGGCATGTATTGTTGCTTAATTACTAATGGATCATTGCTCCACAAAAAAATAGATCAAGTCAGGATTGTTGATAATCTAACCATCTCTCTTGATGGCACCAAAGAACACAATGATCTTAATCGAGGTGAAGGAACCTACGATAAAGCATTAAGTGCCATTAAATTGGCTATACAAGAGAAAATACCATTAAGGGTCCAGGCAACAATCACAACATACACAATGAATGATGTTGGTTATTTAGCAAAATTAGCTAAAGAGTTAGGGTTTTCCCTCTATTTTAGCATATTATTTAAAGCGCTTCCCAATGCAAAAGCGTTTGAAATGAACGATGCGGAAACACGAACCGTTTTAAAGGAAATTCGGCACTATAAGAATAAAGGATACCCGATTTTCACCAGTCATCATACTTTAGAAAACGGGATCAATTGGCCGCTGGATCATAATACTGAACATTTTGTTAAACGTGATGAATTTGAAAAAAAAATTCCAATTCATTTTAAAAATAAACACCACATAAAATGTCACTATGGGAAAAATAAGATGACTATAGAGGCTGATGGCAATGTGTATCCCTGTTTTGTAACTGCAGATTGCTTTGAACCTCTTAATTGGAAAGAGGTTGGAATAAAGAAAGCCATCCAACATGTCCAAGAAACTGATGATTGTGTGGCTTGTCCCACATTAACTCAAAATGATCATAATTTATTGTTTAATTTGAAGATCAGTTTTCTTGCAAAAGTGATTTTTAGCCAGATTAAAGAGGTGATACGGCAAAAATAATATAGACAGATAGCGTGGTGCAACAATGAATGTGCTTATTAACTTTATATAATATCTATTCATCTGGAATCACGCTCAATATTGTCATCTTAAGTATAGGCTGGATAAAAAATGACACTCAAAGTGGGTTTGATTATGTGAACGGTTCAAAAATGATTGAACTTATATTTATCCACCATCCAATAAAAATCCGTTTATTCCGCTCATCCGCTGTATTATCAACCCAATGAAAACACACTCAAAAAACACTTTAACAGAAAACGAATATTTCTTCTTTTTTTCTCTGATTATCGGATTTTCACTGTTTTGTCACTTGCTTTCTCTATTTTTATCTAGTAATGGCAGTATTTCTGAACGCGAAGAATTTTACATCTATAGTTTATTCTTTAGTGTCTGTCCAATAGTCACTTACGTATTTTACCGTTTAATGGCCACTCAATTAATAGCGATTAGGCAAGTATTCTTTTTTGTCAACGGTTATTTGATCCTTTTATTTATCATTGCATTATTGATCTTCATCCTTGGTGGTCAAAAAATTAACCCTAATTTTGTTTACTTTTATAGTTTTTTACAAATTTTTTTGTCATCAAGCATTTTTGTTTTTGCCAAATTGATAGCTCGTTGGAATAACAGAACCCTAAATATTGGAAACCAATGGTTTGTTGTAGTCTTTCCGGTTATATTAGTATTTTTCCTGTTATCAGATTATCAAATGCTCCTTATTAAGGCAGCATTTAAGTTTTCATCATTTCAATTTGGATTAGTACTAGGCATCTTTTTGTGTGCATTAATTTTTATATTTCAAAGATTCTCACAACATCCCAATTTTTTCATCAAAAATACATTAAATACGCTGTCAAAAATATTTTTGGTTTTGACTATCATACATATTCCTTTGTTTTTTTTAGAATTGTCTTACTTGGTGCCAGAATTAAGTCTTATTTTTCTGGATCATCATATTCCTTATACTGGGCCAGCTTATTCCATACTTGGGGGCAGAATACCACTCGTAGATGCTTTTTCCCAATATGGCATGTTTATCTTTCTTCCCTATACATTAGCGTTTGCCTTTTTGACCCCTTCTATTCTCACAGCCAGCATTGTCACAGCCCTATTAAATATTTTACAAAACTTAATTTTCTTTTTAATCTTAAATAAAACGGTATCGAATAAATTTCTTGTTTATTTTGGAACGCTATTAGTACTGGTTTTATACTATGTCATTGCTCCCATGAATCAATTGTCTATTCCCAGCACTTACGGAGCAAGATTTTTATGGCCTTTACTTCTCATTTTAGCCATTCTCTATTTACCACGTAATAAATTATTTAGTCTTTGGACAATTTTAGCTGTCTTGTTATGTTCTTTTTTCAGTGCGGAACTCTTTGTGTGGGGAATAGCAACTTATCTGACTTATACTGTTATCTTTTGTTTAACCCATAATAAACACCAAAAATTCTATGATTTACCCAAAAATATTTTTCTAGTACTCATGACTTTTTTGTCAAGTCACATCATCTATTCATTAATTATTTTGGGGGTATATGGCAGTTTACCAAGGTACGACATTTATCTTGAGTTGATAATTTCACATATTTTTAATCAAGACCTCCCTCATTTTAATAACTCAATCGTTAATTGGAATGAAACAATACGCCCGCATTTTCTGTTATGGGGAGGATTTGCAGCCGTATATTTCATGACACTGGTTTATTTTTTTCGATTTTATTCAAATCAAAAGCTAGATTTGATTAAAGTGATTTTACCAGTGAGCATTCTAGGCATTCTTGAGTGTTATTATTATTTAGGCCGATCTTTCGATGTCGTTCTAATGTTTACGGTTTATCCTTTAATGATAGTCAGTATTATCTTAGTGGATAAATTCGTATTGAACAATTTTCAAAGACGTTTTTTTTCACGCCTATCATTTTCGAACGTTTTTTTGCTAACATTTGTTTTTACTACGGCTTATACTACTTGGAAAATAGAATCTTTAGCCAATCATCCCTATTATCGTGTCATTAAAAACATAGGTTCTGCCTATTCTTGTTTAATTTTTGGTAATACATGCCAATCTATTGAGCATGATTTAAGAAATATCACAATGAAAGCGGTTTATGGGCCTCCAATCACAGAAGAACTCTCAGAGCCGGACATTGAAGCTTATAAGATGCTTTTGAAATGGCAATCTTCAGAACAAAAAGTGCTCTTTTTTTATCCAGAACAAAAAGTTGAATTTATATTGATGCATGCTGGAAAATTCCATAAATTACCCATTTCATCTATGCGAAATGATCCTTTTTCACCCAGTTTAGTTGAAAAGATAGTCAATGATGCACGCAAACGGATAAAAAAAGGAGATATTTTGATCCAAAGCAAAGCCGAATTGGAGCTCTCAAAGCCTATTTATGAAGGTGTGCTTTATGCTATCAGAGAAAAATGGACGCTTTGTCTTTTAGAGCAAACAAAGCATGTTGCTGTGTATCAGGTCAGTGATAGTCGTTGTAATGAATATCATTATATATTGAAAAAAAGCCCTGGGATGGCTACTGGCAGTTTGTTTTCTTTTGCGCCAAATTTATTTAATCAAATCACTATTGAACGCCCAAGCATAAACAATGATCTATTTGGCTTGTCAGAAACAAGCAATACCAACAAATTAGAATATAAAGCGCATTATTTTCAAAATGGCTCTAACGGAACAGCAACAAAAAACACATATCTGGAAGGGATAAAAGACGGGGTTTCCTCACTGGTTATATCTCCTTCATCTGAGGGGAACTCCTTTGTCAGGTATACATTCAACCAAATTGAGCAACTGGTGGGTAAAACTATTCGTTTCTCTATATGGGTAAAAAGTGATAATATCACATCTGATGCGGTGCAAGTCGATATCCAAAGTAATGTTCTTAAGAAACCCATTATGCTGGAAAGTTATCAAAATACTCAGAATTGGGAACAGCTTATTGTTGAAAAAACCATAACCGCGCAAGATAAATCAGTTTATTTAACGCTAAATGTTAAAAATAATGCTTCATCAGTCGTTTATTTTGATCATATCGAAATTGAGTTATATGATCTTGACAAGAATAATATCCCTGTTATATCCATTCAGGATAACAATCCAAACCATGTACGGCTGGAGGCTGTCATTCCACAAGATGGATACTTAATCAGAAAAGAGCATTTTCATTCTGGATGGCGTGCAAAAGTTAATCATATTGAAACCCCTATAGAAAAATACGCGGGTGCTTTCCAGGCAGTAAAAGTCAACAAAGGTAAAGTGGTTGTTAATTTTGAGTTAAAACCATAATATCTACTATCTATTATGCCCGCATATTGTTTACAATATGAATACTAAAGCATAAATAAAGTGGGTATTTTTCAATCTGATTGCGTGGCTTGCCCCACATTATCACAAAATGATCATAAGAGAGTGTCTATAGTTATGAATGTACTGATTACCGGCGTGAGCCGTGGTTTAGGATATCATCTCAGTTGTCAATTTTTAGCTGAAGGACATAACGTTATTGGCATATCACGTTCTCGTCTGGATGACACTGTCCCGCTTAACACATTAAAAGCTAATATTAATTTTACTTATTACAAAGTAGATATTACTAAGCAACAAGAAGTTACAAAAACTTTGTCTCATATCTATTCATCTGGAATGACACTTGATATTGTCATTTTAAATGCAGGTGGAATAACAAATGATACGCACAGTGGGCTTGATTATGTGAACTTTTCAAAGATTATTGAACTTAACTTTTTGTCCGCCATGAGGATCATTAGCATTGTATTGCCAAAATTTTTAGAACGTCAAAACGGGGTTTTTGTTGCCATTTCATCTATATCTGCAATAAGAGCCCTCTCTAGTTCAAAAGCCTCAATTGGTTACCCAGCCAGTAAATCAGCGTTAAGTATGGCATTTGAAGGACTGCGAATACAGTACTCAAACCACAATATTCGCTTTATTACCGTTCAACCTGGTTTTCTGGCAGAAAAAAAAGTTTTATTGGGTACTGCCTATCCTAAGGCGGCAACAATAATATATAAGCATATCGCTTCAAAAAGAAAATCTGAGGTCATCAGTTTTCCTCTAAGCATTGTTGTTTTATCACAAATAAGCAAACTATTTTCTGATAAGTTTTTTGGGAAGGTTCTCTCAAAACTATTAAAATTGATGAGAAAAACATGAGGAGTTAAAAATGTTCATACAATACATTTGTTCATCCTGCTATTGGCTTTACTTTGGATGTTTTTCCCTATTTTGACAGGTGAACTTTACTTTATTGGTATGTCAGATCATTTTGCCCATGACTTACCTCATACTAACTTTGTCAATCAGCTTTTTCGGAAGTAAAGCTTTTAGAATCCATCATATATAATGAATTGGAACGATTTTATTGCATCCCCATTCAACCCATTATTTGATCCAATATTATTGACCATTATTTTTAATCAAAAGCTACATTGACACCATATATTTCGCTTCGCCATGAAAATAAAACATATTCTGTTTATCCAAAGAGTGCCTTTTACCTATTCTGGAGTCCTTACACTCTGCGCCATGCTAAAACAACAGGGTAAAGCATGTCACGTGATTGTTACCACACTTGAAAAAAGAAGCTGGATAAAAAATGAAATTAATCGGATTAAACCCGATCTCTTTTGTATATCAGCCTTATCAAATGAGAGAAATTGGGTAAAGACAACAGCTTGTGCCTTAAAAGAGAAATATCCCCAGATTCCTATAGTCTTAGGTGGTACCCATGCTATTTTATATCCCGATGATGCCATCAGTATAAATGGTGTGGATTATGTTTGTTCTGGAGAAGGGGAAGAAGCCTTGCTTGATCTCGTCGAATATTTTGAAATGGGTGAAAATAATACATGCAAGGTGAAAGGCATCTGGTCATGTGATGCCAATAATGAGATTGTCAGAAATGATGTTCCACATCTATCAACTGACATTGCACAATATCAAGAAGATAGAGGCATATATTATGAACGCTATCCAGAATTAAAAAAAGATTCTGTGAGGTTTTTTTATTCTTCCAGGGGCTGTCCTTACAAATGCTCTTTCTGTTATAACCCCCAAATGCAGCAGGTTTTTAAAAATAAAGGAGCGTATATTCGTCATAAAGCTCCCCAAAAACTCATCGAAGAGATAGAGACAGAAATGGCAAATGCCCCTTTCAAATACATCTTCTTTGTTGATGACCTTTTTACCATGAATAAGCAGTGGTTAAAAGACTTTTCAAATCTCTACCGAAAGCGAGTCAATATTCCATATTGTTGCAATATACGGCCAGAATTTGCCAAGGAAGAAATTTTTATCTACCTAAAGGAAAGTGGTTGCGAACGTGTCGCTTTTGGCGTAGAAACAGGTAATGAGGAGCTGAGATTTAAGGTTCTTAACAAAAAACTCAGCAATGATGATCTTAAACGCCTTTCCAAAATGGCAAAAAAACAGGGTATAAAAACCCAGACTTACAATATCTTTGCCCTCCCTACCGAAACAGTAGAAAATGCATTTGAAACTCTCGAACTCAATGCAGAACTCCAGCCGGATGTCATATCCTCATCAATTTATATGCCTTTTCCAGGAACAGGCCTCTGCAATCTAGCCATAAAAAAAGGCGTTTTACCGGCTTCTTTTTCTTTTGAAAATCTTCCTTCTTCTTTCCATAGAAAATCCCTTCTTAAAGCCCCTATGGAAAAACAGCAGTTGGTACATAAGGTTCACTATTTTTGCGTTAAATATCCCAAGACGATACCCTTGTTCAAAAAACTCATTAATAGTGATAATTGGCTTATTAAATTGATCACACCTCCTATTTTTTTGCTTATTTTTTTACTCTCTTTTGCTGTCAGATTTAAAGGAGAAGGGAACAGTTACTGGAAGGCACTCAAATTTTTATTGAAGTTCAGGAAAACCTATTAACTCCTCCACAGTCTGTGGTCAAAAAGCCATTATAGAAAACCCATCATAAGGTTGTGGGGGTTCACAAAACTATTAACAAAAAAAACTAAGGATTTCAAGATGTCTATCTGGGCACAGCTATTAACACAAATATTATTCTTAACTTTTATTTTACTCCCTTTATTTTATCTTGTTTATAAAGTAAGAAATAATAGTCTATTTGACTTGTTTGGGTTTATATTGGTCATAATCGGCTATGTGTTAATTCATCATAAGTTCGTATTTGGGCATCAGTATGCTTTTCATGATACCGCTTGGACATTTCATGTTTTTTTTTCTGTTGTTGATCAATGGATTAGAAATGGATTCTCAATTGGCTGGAATCCGTTTATGAATGGGGGAGAACCATTATATCTCTATTCTAATTATTTTCTATGGGCGGAATTGTTTGTTATTAGCTTTTTAAACAAGTTGATTTTTAACCTGCCATCCGAACAATTGGTTAACCTGTTTTTTACTTATCTATTCCTGAGTTATTTCACCTTTAGTTTTCTCCTTTTTTCGGCTATCTTTAAAAAAAGTGCTATCGTATTTTTTCCCTTTACGGTTCTTGTATTTAGCGGAATAACGCAAACTACCCTTGCCCAACCCGCTTTAATCTATCTTTACCTTACCCCATTAGTACTTTTATCTCTGTATATCTTCTTTAGAAAAAAGGATGTCCATTACCTGTTTTTTTCAGTATTTTTAATTTGTATCTCTGCGAATCACTATCTGCCCCATTATACAGTCATAGCTGCGGTATTTTTTGCGGTATCATGGTATTTGTCTAAGTTTATCGCCTCTAAATTTATTTTAAATAGACCAGTTGATGTCGTTATCCCCCCTAAAATTAATAAACAATACCTCATTCTAATCTTGCTTTCCTGCATAATGGTGGCTTTGCCTGTCTTATATATCTATTCAGAAACCACTGCTTATACTTCTCCAATCAGAGGCGGTAAATTGGGGGAAGTCACAACTTTTACAGAAGAAAACTCTCTTCAGCCAAGCGTATTTCATCCATTACATCGCTACAAATACTTACTTGACATGCCAGTTGATTTTGCTTATTTAAGCAATAGCTTAACACATGGATTAGAGTATCACCATAGTGTTTCCTATATTGGTTCTATAGCTATGTTGTTTTTTTTATTGGCTTTTGTCGTCAGAAAAAAGGGAATGGATAAAATTCTTCTATCTTCATTTATAGTAACACTAGCCATTATCGTTTACTTTTCATTGAAGAATAACTTTCTATGGTTATTGATGACTCATAATATACCATTCTTTCTTCTTCGTCATACTTTCCCTCTTGGTAATATCACTACGCTTTTAATCATTATAATCTCAACATTTGGGTTTATGTATGTTATTAAATCTAAAAAAATGAGATATTCAACAATAGTCATCACATTGGTTTTATCTGCTTATCCGGTGATTAAACATGCACAATATGAAAATGTGCTGCCCATTAACTTGGCCCCATTTGAATATCCTTATGAGCGCTCATTGTACTCACAACAAATCACACCCATTGCATTTGATACAACCCCATTGATCTTAAAACAAGCTGCCGCAACTCACCCGATGGGAGAGTTTATTTTTTTTCGGAAGGATGAATATGAGAACCTATTGAAAACCCAGCCTGGTGAAGCCGTTGGCAATTTGTTTTATTTTGCGCGAAACTTATCTGATCAAGTGACTATTGAACACCCAACTAAAGTGACTATTGAAGGGCCAACTATAAATAATGATCCATTTGGTTTGTCAGAAACAAACAATACTGATAATTTGGAATATCAAGTTCATTATTTTCAAAATGGTTTTAATGGAAAAGCAACAAAAAACACATATCCTGAAGGGATAAAAACAGGGGTTTCCTCACTGGTTATCTCTCCTTCATCTGAGGTGAACTCCTTTGTAAGGTACACATTCAACCAAATTGAACAACTGCTGGGTAAAACTATTCGCTTCTCTATATGGGTAAAAAGTGATAATAAAATACCTGATGCCGTTCAAGTCGATATTCAGAGTAACGCTATTAAAAAACCTATTATGTTGGTAAGTTATCAAAATAGTCAGGATTGGGAACAGCTTGTTGTTGAAAAAAAAATAACCAAAGAAGATGCTTCTGTTTATTTAACGCTGAACGTTAAAAATAATGCCTCATCAGTCGCCTATTTTGATCATATTGAAATTGACTTGTCTCATTTTGAGATTAGCAATATTCCACTTAAATATATTGAGAATAACAACCCGAACCATTTGCGGCTTGAGGGTGTCATTCCACAAGACGGATATTTAATCAGAAAAGAGAATTTTCACGCAGGATGGAGCGCAAAAGTCAATCATATTGAAACACCCATAGAAAAATATGCAAATGTTTTCCAAGCAGTAAAAGTAAACCAAGGTAAAGTGGTTGTTGATTTTGAGTTCAAATCATTATATCCACTATTATTATGGTTGCATATTGTGTTTGTGTTCATCGGTTATTTCATATTTTTTGACTATTTAATTCACCATTCGCCTAAGATGTGTTTTGATTGATTAATTCAGATATCAAAACACTCACACTGATAGTTTTGTTGTACTTGATTCACGAAACCGCTTGTAAGCTATAGATGTTAACATCAGTAAAACTCAAAACTGGCATGAACAGTGTTTCACTTAAGAAGTTTTTGCGCGCAAAACTTTTGCGTGAAATATAGTTTTGTTCAATAAACAGTTCACCAGTTCAGAATTTGTATAGGTTTCAGGCCTTTTTTTGGGCAACTAGGGCAACTAGGGCAACTAGACTGTATTTCACTTAAGAAGTTTTGCGCGCAACTTCTTAAGTGAGCCGAAGGCCAGCTTCGCAAAATGTGAAATGGTGCATGGCACGATTTATCGCTTTCAGAAAAATAATTTCACGACAAAAAGGGCAGACACGATGGCAGACACGCAGGTATGCCCCTACAAACCCCGTAGGGGCTGCCCTTGCGTGTTCGCCCTTGCGTGTCTGCCCTTGAAAAATGATTTACCTGACAAATATATAGATAATACGATAATACGGTATTCGATTAAAGAGGTTTTACCAAAAGATGCGGAGCGAAACTTGAATTCATCATTGGAGCAACTACAAGACAAGCAAATGGAGAAGTTCTCTCAAATCCATACTGAGAACTACTTGGATATTACAGATAAGCTGTTTGCCATTTCCCGTCAGCACTACTACCAGCGTCTCGTCGGCAAATCTGTACTTGACTTGGGAAATGGCGGCATAAGTAAGGATTTTCTTTTTGGTAAGAAGCTAGCAGCGAGTCTTCCTCGTTTTATTACAATGGATCGAAGTGAGGCCATGCTTAAGAGGAACGGTTTATCTTATGAGCAGGTGGTGGGGGATGCTCGCAATATTCCTATGAGGGATGAATCAGTGGACTACGTTGTGTCCAACTACCTTCCTCACCATTTTGGTATGTCAACAGCTTGCCCAAGCACTCAATCTCTTGAAAACTTCTTTAAGGAAACCACTCGTGTGTCCAAAAACGGCTTAATCATTTCAGAAATGATTCTACCACGTCCCCTAGAGATATTACAGAGTATTGTGTTGCGCCTTCTAAGGCGGATGCCTACCTATGTTTTTAGTCGGCATACTCTGCTTGAGGCCGTTACCAATTGTCATTTGCAAGCTTCTGAAATAAGAGAGTATCGTTTCACGGATTTTGTGAAACCCTTTAAATTATTTCCCCCAATTATTGATTTTCCATGGCTAAAGGTTCCTGCCTTTATTATTCCATTTAGGTATGTATACTTTGTGGTTAAAAAACAGAGTGAAAACACAAATTAGTGTTTGTCTCCGCTTGGCTATGTATATGATGAACTGGACTACGGATTGTTCTTAAAATATTAATTTTTCATCAATAAATTATGGAGCAATTACTCACAATTTTTTCCCTCTTACAAACAGAAACCCATTTCCATTTTGTTGTCACCATTTTTATTTTGGCTATTTTAATTAGTTTTTATAGATATTATTCCGTTTTTTTAAAAGCCAGATTTCCAATCCTTGGAAAAACCCTGCTACAAGAAAATTTTGACATTAAAGAAAACCAAATTAACTATAAAACATACATTATAGCAATAGCTATGAGTCTTTTTTTGTTTATAGTCTATTTTTTGACATCCCCCTCAATATATAAGGAAAAACCAAGTGGTGATGCGGTATATTTTACTATGATGGCAGTATATGCAGACACACCGTCTGAGTTGAATATTCCAATTACATCATTGCATGGTAATAGAATCTTAGCGCCTATTCTCGTTCATGCTCTGGTTGGAAGAGAATTAAAACAAGCGATTCATGAATATGAAAAACTCAGTCACCGAAAATTGACGGCTGATATTTTCTATTTCTGGTTAAGAGATGAGGGTGATGAAAATTTAGCGGCTATCCAAGCAGAGCAGGGTATAGATAGCAACGCACGCTTATCAAAGATAAATGAAGATGAGAAAGCGCTATTATTAAAAATCAATAAAGTCGTTTGGAAAGGATTTACGATTGTTAACTTTATTGCATTTCTAGTGCAAATCATTTTTGTATTAGCAATATTGGCCTATTTTAGAATACCTAGTCTTGTTGCCTTATTCATTTGCTTTATCTATTCCACTTTCTTTGTTAATGTGAGGTTGTACGTATATTGGCCATATATGACGGATCCGTTAGCATTGTCATTTCTTTTAGCAGGCTGGTATTTTATGTTAGAGAAAAGACCTATTCTATTTACCAGCCTTTTAATCTTAGGTATTCTTGTTAAAGAACAATTGCTCTTATTATTGGTAGCCTTCTTTTTTTACAATTTATTGAACCGTAAAACGGATGACGCGCCACTGAACACAAGGATAATATTGGCTAGATTGCCGTTGATTCTCTCTTGGAGTCTTATTCCAGTCATTGTCTATGTTTGGTTGAGAATGTCCCCTTATTTTGCAATACAGGGCAATGTTTTGCCCGTTATGGAGCACTATACCAATTATGTGATGTATAACGTAGACAAGCCAGATGATCTTTCAAAGATTTTCAGAGATTATATCTATTTATTCCAATATCACTTTAACAAACTCCTTTCTGTAGAGGGTGTCTTCAAATCTTTATTGATACCTATTAATGTGTTCGGTGTTTTATTCTTTCTGTTGTTAAAACGGATAAAAAATGTCACAAACCTTCTTTATCAAAACAATAACGTTTACATGTTATTTTATGTTTTGCCTTATTTGCTTCTAGGCCTGTTTATGGTAGATAGATATATTTTTTATATTGTTCCCGTTATCTTGATTTTATCAGCATTCATTATATCGGATTTAAGTTCAAAGCATTCTTTGTTCTTTTTTATTGTTTTACTACTGCTTAATTTATTAATGATGCGATTTTTCAGTCAAATTCATCCTCGCTGGCTACAAACAGAGTATTTTAATATTTTGATGATAGGATTAAGTCTTGTGCTAAATCGACTGGCTTGGATATTGTTCAGTATGTCTTTTGCTTTGGAAAAAAAACAGCACTAGAACAAAAATAATATCATCATCCTAAAAAAACAAGAATGATGTGATAATCAGCTTGTCCTTTAGCCTTAATAACCTTAATAAGCTAAGTCATTGATTTTTATGTTCGTTGTCCTTTCGTATTTTCAATTGCTTACGTCCTTGGGAATCAGTGTCTACAGTATTACTAACAGGAATAACAAAGTAGTGAACAATATTAATATTGACTTTCAACTAAAAAAAGGGTGGCAAAGTAGCCGCTTTATCAATATTAAAGTGGCACTGGCCTATCTTCTTCTCATTGTGATGGCCTATTCATCCGTCGTTTTCCTTGGACGTACTCTTCAACCGGTACACTATTACTCAGTTGAACTTGAAGGAATTACAACAGAAGTCGGTTCAGGGAGTTACCAAGGTCGAACACCCATCAACACCTTCAATATCGATCTCGCGACACCGGCTTACTACGAATGGCCCATTAATCGTCTGGTTGGAGACTTATATCGACAAGGCGAAATACCTATCTGGAACCCCTATCAAGCCGCAGGTGACCCACTTGCCGTCCAATACAGTTCGCGAGTCTTTTTTCCCTACCAGATTTTAGAGAACATTAGTCCGACTTGGACAGGGGATTATTTTATCTTGGGACGCTTATGGTTTGCGGGTTTCTTTACCTTTTTATTCCTTATCGCGCTGAGGCTTTCTATTCTACCCGCTTTTTTGGGTGGCCTCTTTTATATGTTCTCTGGAAGCTTGGTGTGGTTCATCAATTTGGAACAGATGGCCAACGTTGCGATGATGTTGCCGTTTATGATGTTTGCCTTGGAAAAACTCGTTGCACAAGGAACGGGAAGCAGTATTGCCCTTGCCGCTATTGCGATGGCCTTGGTTCTTTTAGCAGGCCAACCTGAAGTGGCCTTATATGTTTTAGCACTTGGTGGATTATATTTAGGTATGCGTTCTATTGATTTGTATGGACGCAACCTTGGTCGCCCTTTGTTTGTCTCTGTGATAGCCGGATTACTGGCCTTAGGATTAGCAGCACCACTCTTGTTGCCGTTTTTGGAATATTTGGGAGAGGCTTATCACATGCATCAACCCTCCAGAAATTTATGGCAGGAGGGTTTTACACCATTGCAATGGCTAATTGCTACCCTTATTCCGACATTTTTTGATCTACCCATTCAACATCGGCTGGGCCCTGAAAATGGGATATGGGATTATTTGGGAGGCTATATCGGTATCTTACCCCTATTGCTTATGATGTTCGCTCTTTTCCAAGTCAAATCACCATGGTGGAAGTATCTCATTTTCTTTTTCACTATAGGTAGTTGTATTGTCCTTAAAAATATAGGCATTTTTCCATTCAAATATATTGGCGCTCTTCCTCTATTTGATCAAACTTGGAGTCAGCGTTGGGCTGGCCCAGTATGGACGTTTAGTTTTGCGATTGTGGCAGCCTTAGCAGTAGAAATGCTCTGGAATAAGAAACGACGAAAACCCATTACGTCAATCGTGATAATCACATCAATCTTTCGTGATAATCACGCTGTAGAATCTGAGAGACTGGTTAACAAAATACCTACCCAAATTCTCTGGATAGTACCCAGCATCATTATTGGGGGCTTGTTAATTTTTCTTATCTTTAAATCTGCCATATTAATTCAGTTTGATGACTTAGAGGGTCAAAAATACTTTGCGAGCGCTGTATTCATGGGCTGTGCTGTCGCCTTTTTTACCCTTGTTGGTGCATTGCTTATCCTCAAATATTGGGGTAACTCAAAAAGTGGACTTTACGCGCTGATTGCCTTAGCCTTAAACGAATTATGGTTTGTGATTCCCAAGGGATATTCCCCTGATTTTTTGTACTTGAAACTCATCCCTTTTTTTATAGGCTTAGTTGTCGTTTGGCAATGTGGCAAGCAGAGATGGAAAAAGGCACTGTTCGGTACTTCAATCGTCGTCTTTGCTTACGGTGGAATTGATTATATGGCCCCCCACGGCCTTCCGGATCAAGCCGATCCTTTTAGTCCACCCCCTTATGTTAAATTTCTCCAAGAACAAGAGGGGCATTTTCGAGTTGCTGGAGCGGGTGGCGTGCTTTTTCCAAATTTCGCGAGTGTGCTTAGGCTTTACGATGTACGATTTGTTTCAAGCCTTTCAATCGAAACCTATCATTATTTTAAAGAACACTTTTTGCTCAGATATCCAACCTTCTATGGTTACACACTCTGGTTAACGGGATTATCGAAAAATTATGATCATCAAGTTCATAAGATGCCTCTTGATGTTAAAAAAATGATTCAAGAAACAGAAAAAGATATTCAAGATCAGTTGAAATTTTATTCGGTTTTGGGAGTCAAGTATTTTATTATGCCAAGTGCCAGTCACCTCATAAGAAAGAATATTGGCAGCTCAGACTTTCGTTTAGTCTATGCTCAAGAAGTTAAGATATACGAAAATCTTAAGGTGTTGCCTCGAAGTTTTGTCGTTCATGATATTGAGCGTGCCAACAATTACCAAGAGGCACAAACTCTAACGGGTCATCAAAAGTTCGACTTTAGCAAGCAGGCCGTCGTTGAGGAAAGGATTGCCAATGCAGGAAGCATTGCTGCTCAGGAACCAAGCCAGTCTCACTCAGAAATTGTTCACTATGGTGCCAGAAATGTCGAATTAAAAGTACAAACCTCACGCCCAGGGTTAGCCATCCTAAGTGATGTCTATTACCCAGGCTGGCGAGCAGAAGTGAATGGGCAACCTGCCAAGATTTATCGAGTCAATGGGCTTATACGGGGTGTTTGGCTTCCAGAAGGGGAACATAAAGTCGTTTTTTCTTATTGGCCAGCGAGTTTTCAAATTGGATTTGCACTAGCGGGCCTGTCTAGTCTTATTTGTCTCATTTTGCTGATGCTATCTCTCTTTGCTAGAAAACGATCCATGCACAGTATTTGAAATGGAATAACGGAATAAAAAAGTGAACAAAAACCTATTTCAACTTAATATAAGAGAATGGTTGCACAGTAGTCGGCTTATAAACATTAAGGTGGCACTAGCCTATCTTATTCTCATTATGATGGCCTATTCCTCTGTTGTTTTCCTTGGACGTACTCTTCAACCGGTACACTATTACTCAGTTGAGCTTGAGGGGATTACAACAGAAGTCGGTTCTGGGAGCTACGAAGGTCGAACACCCATCAACACCTTCAATATCGATCTCGCGACACCGGCTTACTACGAATGGCCCATTAATCGTCTGGTTGGAGACTTCTATCGACAAGGCGAAATACCTATCTGGAACCCCTATCAAGCCGCAGGTGATCCACTTGCTGTCCAATACAGTTCGCGGGTCTTTTTTCCCTACCAAATTTTGGAGAACATCAGTCCGACTTGGACGTGGGACTATTTTATCTTGGGACGCTTATGGTTTGCCGGTTTCTTTACCTTTTTATTCCTGATCGCCCTTAGGCTTTCCATTCTACCCGCTTTTTTTGGTGGCATTTTTTATATGTTCTCTGGAAGCTTGGTGTGGTTTATCAATTTGGAACAGATGGCCAACGTTGCGATGATGTTGCCGTTTATGATGTTTGCCTTGGAAAAAATCGTTGCACAAGGAACGGGAACCAGTATTGCCCTTGCGGCTATTGCTATGGCTTTGGTTCTTTTGGCAGGACAACCTGAAGTGGCCTTATATGTTTTAGCACTTGGTGGCTTATATCTAGGTATGCGTTCTATTGATTTGTATGGACGATACATTGGTCGCCCCTTATTTGTTTCTGTGATAGCAGGCTTACTGGCTTTGGGCTTAGCAGCGCCACTCTTCTTGCCATTTATAGAATATATGGAACAAGCTTATCACATGCATTCACCCTCAAGGAATATATGGTTAGAGGGTTTTACACCATTGCAATGGCTAATTGCTACGCTGATTCCGACATTTTTTGATGTGCCGATTCAAGAGCGACTGGGTCCTGAAAATGGTATCTGGGATTTTTTGGGAGGCTATATCGGTATCTTACCCCTATTGCTTATGATCTTCGCCCTTTACCAAGTCAAATCACCTTGGTGGAAGTATCTCATTTTCTTTTTCACTATTGGGAGTTGTATTGTCCTTAAAAATATAGGCATTTTTCCTTTCAAATATATTGGCGCTCTTCCTTTATTTGATCAAACTTGGAGTCAACGTTGGGCTGGCCCAGTATGGACTTTTAGTTTTGCAATTGTGGCAGCATTGGCAGTAGAAATAATCTGGAATAAAAAACGAATAGAATCAATCACATCAGCTATTATTGATAATAATTCAATCAAACCTCATCAGATTTATAACAATAGACAGACTAAAATAGTCTGGATAGTATCAAGCATCGTTATTGGCTTCTTAATATTTTTTGCGATGTTTCATTTTGCGGAGTTTTATTCTAGATTATTATCAGCCCCTCCATTTGATGAGTTAGATGAGCAAAAATTCTTGACGGCTGCTGTATTCATGGGCAGTGCTGTCGCATTTTTAACCCTGGTTGGTGCATTGCTTATCCTCAAATATTGGAGTCACTCAAAAAGTGGACTTTACGGGCTGATTGCCTTAGCTTTAAACGAATTATGGTTTGTGATTCCCAAGGGATATCCTCCTGCATTTTTGTACTTGAAACTCATTCCTTTTTTGATTGGCTTAATTGTGGTTTGGCAATGTGGCAAGCAGAGATGGAAAAAGGCATTGTTCGGTACTTCAATCGTCGTTTTTGCTTACGGCGCAATTGATTATATGGCACCCCGCGGTATTCCGGAGCAAGCGGATCCTTTTAGTCCACCCCCTTATGTTGAATTTCTCCAAGAACAAGAGGGCCTGTTTCGGGTTGCGGGAGGGGGGGGAGTTCTTATGCCCAATTTTGCGAGTGCCGTTGGATTTTACGATGTACGATTTATATCAAGTCTTTCAGTTAAAACGTATCATGATTTTGTGGATCGTTTTTTACGACGCTATCCCCTTCCTTTTATCAACACACTTTGGTTCACTGGATTATCGAAAAGATATGATGGTATGCTGTCTATTGATGTCAATAAATTTACTCAAGAAGCGGAAAAAGATATTCAAGCTCAATTGAGATTTTATTCCGTTTTGGGAGTCAAGTATTTTATTATGCCGAGTTCCAGTAACCTCAAAAGAAAGGATATTGGTGCCTCAGACTTTCGTTTAGTCTATGATCAAGAAGTTAAGATATACGAAAATCTTAAGGTGTTGCCTCGAACTTTTGTCGTTCATGACATTGAGCGTGCTAACAATTATGAAGAGGCACAAACTCTAGCGGGTCATCAAAAGTTCGATTTTAGAAAGCAGGCCGTCGTTGAAGAAAGGATTCCCAATGCAGAAAGCATTACTCATCATAGCGATTCTCACTCAGAAATTGTTCACTATGGTGCCCGACAAGTCGAATTACAGGTACAAACCTCACGCCCAGGCTTGGCTATTCTCACTGATGTCTATTACCCAGGCTGGCGAGCAGAAGTGAATGGGCAACCAACAAAAATTTATCGAGTTAATGGGCTTCTACGGGGAGTTTGGCTCCCAGAAGGGGAACATCAAGTCGTTTTTTCTTATTGGCCAGCGAGTTTTCAAATTGGATTTACACTTGCGGGTATCTCTAGCCTGATTTGTTTGGTTTTGGTGATGATATCTGTTTTTGGGAGAAAACGATATTAAATAAATATCGGGTGGGCTGTTTGCCCGCTAAAAAATAATGGTGGGCAAAAAAAGACTTGCCCACCCTACATAATATAATAATGAAACGGATAGGATATAACCCTTTGACTGCTTCCATATTATTGACTGGTTTACTCTGTTTTGTACTCGCATTAATTGTTCATATTGTCATCTGGCGTATTTGGGCACCTAAAAAACAACTGTTCTGGCTGTTTGCTATTTTTTTATGCCTGCCCTTGTTTGCTCTGATTGCTTGTGCAAACGGGTTTGAATTAACTTTGTTGGACAGCCTTGCCGCAGCATTATTATGGTTAGCCATGGCGGCCGCCTATATTCAAACCTACCCAGCACTAAAAGAAGATATTCCTTCATTTAGACTATTACTTTTGCTTGAAAACAGGCTTGGCATGAGCAAAGAAGACATCATCGCTGTGATGAAACAAAATAATCTGTTTTCTGCTAAGCTGGATGAACTTGAAAATGATCGTCTTGTGGTTGAAAAAAAGGGTAGATTTGAACTTTCTTCCGCAGGTAGGAAACTGGCCGATTTATTTTATTATTACCGTAAAATTTTAGGCTTAAAGCCTGGAGAAGGATAAAAGAGCAAATATGATTCAACAATTCCCTAGTTTGTCAGTCATCATGCCTTGTTTGAATGAGGCGGATAATATTGCTGATGCGATTCAAGAAACACTTAATACGCTTGATCAAATGAGTATTGATGCCGAAATTATGGTCATCAATGATGGGAGTCGTGATGCCACGGCTGAAATCGTTAAACAACTCCAGGCCACAGATGAGCGTATTAAGCTGCTGAGCCATACAAAGCCAGAAGGGGTTGGTGCTTCATTTTGGGATGGCGTGCAAAATGCCAGCCATGATTTTGTGACAATGATACCAGGCGATAATGAAAATGATCCGGAAGATGTGCTCAAGTATTATTATCTCACTCAAGACATTGATATTATCGTTCCCTTTATTATGAACATCGAAATCCGTTCTAAAATACGGCGGATTATTTCTGCCTTGTATCGTTTTATTATCAATGTCTCCTTTGGTATGAATCTGAACTATACGAATGGTACTGTTATTTATAATCGCCAGATATTATTGGATATCAATTTGGGCACCACCGGTTTTTTATACCAGGCGGAAATTTTGATCAAACTGATTAGAATGGGCTATTTCTATGCTGAAACGCCTCATTTGCTCTCAATGCGTGGGAGTGGCAAAACGAAGGCTTTAACATTTACTTCCTTGTTCAATGTCATCAGCAGTTATCTAAAATTATTCTGGGCCGTACATATTAGCCGCAAAGCGGGGCATACAGGGGAACCCTTAAATGAAAAATCGATATCTTATCGACGTTATCAGGATAATCAATAATCTTAAATGAATACCTTGTTTCTCATCTATCTGATACTGTGCATCCTGTTAGCGATTACGGCTCATTTTGGCTATTGTCGTTTCTATGGAAAAAACACCTCTCGTTCGCCTCAAAATAGTCTTTTAGCTATTATTTTGCTTGGCAATATGCCTCTGTTATTCGGCACTGTGATGATTGGCGCAATCAAAAATGTCCCTGTTTTAGAATTGGTTTTCGTCTTTATCTATGCTTTAATCGTTTATAACTGTGTTTTGTATGCCTATTTTCACTTGTTTAATATGAGTGAAACCGCACGCAGAATTCGTATTCTATTACAGCTAAGAGAATCTGGTGGCTTAACCAAACAGGAATTGCGTGATATCTATTCTCCACAAAATATGGTTGAAGCAAGATTGAATAGATTACAAAAAATGGGTGTCATTTGTCGCGATCAACAAGGTGGCTATCAAACCAACAATCGCGTTTGGGTGATGATTGCTCGCCTGTTTCAGTTCATTCGCTGATTTTGCCACGGAAAAACACGGAAAAACACGGAAATATTCCGTGCATTGAAGTGTCATTCCGTGGCTTTTAATGATAACTGATAACTGATAACTGATAACTGATAACTGATAACTGATAACTGATAACTGATAACTGAAAGGAATCAATATATGATCGCTTTGAACAAAATCATAAACCCAGAAAATCTCCCGTATTTTTTATCGTTTATATATCCTCTACTCTTTATATGGCAAGGACTTGACGTTAGCGATACCGGATTTTCTCTTACTCATTATCAATTAATTTTTCAAGAGGGGGAAAATTTTGTTGGTTTTGGGTATGCGCTTTGGTTGACAAACCTGATTGGTGGACTGTGGTGGCACACTTTTGGTTTTCTGGGCGTGATCGGATTCAAACTGCTTTGGGTTTTAATGATTTTAGGCTGTTTTTACTTTTCATATCGCATCCTACGCCCCTATGCTTCAAAGTCTATTCTGGGATGGGCATTATTTATAACAGTATTAGCCGTCAGTAACCATATAGGCAATTGGTTCGATTACAACACCATCACTTCTTTGCTCTATCTAGCAGGTGCTTGGGCCTTGTTGCAAGGATTAGGTTTGCCCTCGCGTTCGTTTTTAATTGCCAGCGGATTTTTGCTAGGGATCAGTGTGTTTGCACGTTTGCCCAATATAGTGGCAATCAGTCTGGCAGCGATCATCGTAATACATGGCATGGTAGTCAATAACCCGTTACGAGTGATTAGAAATAATCTCTTCTTTTTTGGTTTAGGTGTTATCCTGTCATTTACGATAGTTTTCGTCATAATGGAATGGCTAAACCACCGGCAAATGTTTATCCAAGGCGTGCAAAGCTTGTTTTCTCTCGCAACGGATGAAACTGATAGTCATGCCTTGATTCATTTACTGTATTTGTTTGTCACCGATCATGCACTGGCCTTATTGTTTGGAGGGGGGAGTTTGTTAACGATTGTAGGTATTTCTGCACTTGCAAGAAGGTGGCAACCTCGGTTAGGGTGGTTTTTAATTTTTGCATTGATAGCTGGATTAGCGATAATCGCATTGTTGGGCTTATGGTGGATGGCTGCTATTGGTTTAATTGAAAACTTGGCAGTCACGTTATATTTCATTTGGACGGTTTTTTGGAGATGGATGTTCACAGGGATAATCTATATCGTCTTGATAGCCTATGTCTTTGGTTTCATCAAACACGCTATAGAGTATCGAATAGTCGCTCTTGTCGGGCTTGGTATATTGGTTTTAATACCACTGGGTAGCGATATTGGCTTATATCATGCTGTTGTTCATGCGATGTGGTTAGCATTACCGATAGTCTTGTTATTTTTTCTGCAAGGCACCTCATCAGCCATTAAACATTGGAAATGGCATGAACAAACCTTTCATTATGGACGAATACTCATTATCGCCACGCTAGTGTTAGCCTCGGTAGCGCAGGCCACTTTTACTTATCGAGACAGTAAAAATCGTTTAGAGATGACGGCAACCATAGAACATCCCTTATTAAGAGGGGTATTCACAACCAAGGAAAGGGCCTTGGTTATGCAGGAATTACTGGATGAATTGGAAAAGTATGTCAAACCAGGGGATGTGCTATTTGCTTATGAAAACATTTCTCTGATCTATTTTTTAACACAAACTCGTCCTTACCTATATCGTAGTTGGCCTATGGTAGAAGTGTCGTCTACTTTTGAGAGGCTTTTAAAAAAGGCTGAAACGAAGCAACCGTATTATCCCATTGTTGTCCGTGCCAAGGCTTCAACGATTTTAGGCTCAAATACTTGGCCTCATCAATCTACAGAGTTATGTTCCCGCGACTCAATGAGTCACAATCGCAAGTTAGCTGAGGCGTTTCTAAAACGGCATCAATATATCAAGGTTTGGGAAAATTCATTCTTTGAAATCTTACAACCTTTGGCTAAGCACAAATCCTAATCACCTATGAATAATTTGAGGGCGAACACGCAGGTTCGCCCCTACATTGCGTCCGTAGGGGCGAACCTATGTGTTCGCCCAACCTACGTGTTCGCCCAACTACGTGTTCGCCCAATTATCAATCAAGGAATAAAATTGTCAATATTCAAACGATTAGGGTTGCGCTTAAATCCGAGTACAAAGATGGTTCGATTTTTACAAACCAATTTTCTGATCGTCCTCATTTTAAACTCAGGTTATTTCTTTAATTATTTATTCCAACTTATCATTGCTCGCTCACTGCCCGCAGCGGATTATGGTATTTTTAATGCCCTAAATTCCTTTCATCTGCTCGTACTGGCACCTGTTGCTGTGATACCTTTCATTATCACACGTTACACCGTTCGGCTGAGTACAAACCACTTTGAGCAGGTGAAAATGCTGATGTGGAAATTTTTACAAGGCATCTTATTACTTGGCATAGTTCTTCTCATTATCGGTTTGCTAACACTGTCTTGGTTAAAATCCTACTTACATGTCACCTCAAATAGTCCTATATTAATTACCATTATAACTGCGGTAGTCGGCTTATATTTACCCGTATTATCAGCTACGCTACAAGGATTACACAGAATCATTGCTTTTAGTTGGGTTAACAGTGGTTCGATAATAATACGGGTTATACTCGCATTAATCTTAGTCACTTGGCTAGGTTGGGGAGTTAATGGCGCGTTGCTGATTGGCTTGATGACAGTCGTTATAATGCAGGGGGGTTATTTATGGTTATTGCGTGATGTCTTACAACAACCCTCAGCACCCTTACCACCCGGTTTATTTCGAGAAATGGCACGATATGCCGTACCCGTTACTCTCTTTACGCTATTCAACTCGTATGCCAATTATATTGACGTGGTTCTCGTTCAACACTATTTGCCTGAAGACTCTGGATTTTATGCTACCGCGGTGATTTTAGGCAAAATTGCTTTTTTTGTGCCTTCTGTATTAGTCATTGTATTATTCCCCGAAGCCGCTAAAAACCAAGAAGAAGGTGAGGAAAACCCACGATTTTTATGGATAACGCTTTGGGGTACCGCTTTACTCGGCGGCTTTGTAGCTCTTGTTTTTAATCTTTTCCCAGAATGGATTATTACACTGTTATTTGGTCAACAGTATGTTGAAGCAGCCCCCTTACTACAAATCATCAGTATCGCAATGGTGTTACTCGCACTGTCTAATGTGATTTTTACCTACAACCTCGCTCATTTTCGTTATGGTTTCCTGTGGTTTTTAGCGGGAGGCGTTGGCTTGCTGTACTCGCTTATCCATTTTTTTCATGACACGCCACTGATGATTGCTCAGATTTTATTGTTATCTATGGGCCTTATTTTTGTGGGGAGTTTGGGCTGGTATGTTGTGATTAGTCAAGTGACTACAGATTCTAAACCGTAAATTATCTGGAAAATATCATGTCCATACTATCATTTAATAACTGAAGTTACGCACCCAGATTCTTTTTTTGATAAAAAACGGGCCCAAAAGTTAATCAGCGCTGTAGAGACGCGATGCATAGCAAATCAATGCCAGAAACGTGATGCCAGAGACGCGATGCATAGCAAATCAATGCCAGAAACGTGATGCCAGAGACGCGATGCATAGCAAATCAATGCCAGAAACGTGATGCCAGAGACGCGAGCATCGCGTCTCTACAGCGCTGATTTTAATTCATAACTTATTGATTCAAAAAAATAATTTAAAAAATTAAAATCGAAATTAATTTTAAGTGTTTGAATAGACACAGAAGTTGAGTGCGTAACATCAGTTAATAATAAAAATGTAATCCCTACTGGCTTGCCCACCATCCCTCAAAATAGCATAGCGACAATAGGCAAGCACAAGGGGTGGGATTGCCCCTACGACGAAATAGCGGGATTTTTCAACAATCGTCGTGCTTGTGGCGACAACAGTTGTTGCCAAATGCGCGGGAGTGCATACAAAGGATTAATCAACATCGACAACCCTAAATAGGAAAAAGCCGTTATGTATTCTTTTTCAAAAAAATACACCCCAGCTTTTTGGTAAAAAAAACTGCTTGAACTCATGAAACAACGTAAACGTGTTAACCAAGAATGCGGCCGATATTTTTTCAAAAAGGCTTCAAAACTCTGTGCAGGATACCCAGCTAACCGCGCTTGGTGACGAATTTTGAGATATTGACCCACGAACCATTGATTAAAACGGTTTTGAATAGACGTATTTTTAGGATGCAAACGATAAAGTACCAAAGGTTCAGGAATCACCAACAACGGCCCGTGATTAGCGAGTCGATCAATCAGTTCAACATCAGCCACGGTTTCATACTTTGGTAAATAGCCCCCTTCTTTCATAAAAATCTCTTTTTTGACAAACAGTGTCGCTTGGTAGACAATAGGATTTTTACCCTGACGGCGTAAGGTGTCAAATTCTTGTTCCGATACGGGCCCCCAAATTTTGACACTCAAAGTTTGCCCCGTTGAACGCATGAAACAAAAATAACTCCCCCAACCCACAATATGAGGATGAGCTTCAGCCGCTTTAAGTTGTTTTTCCAAACGAGAAGGCACGGCTATATCATCACTATCAGCAAAAGCTAACCAAGGATAACGGGCCGCTTTAACACCCACATTCGTCGCACCGGCCATGCCACTATGGGCAACTTCGATAACACGTATTCGGCTATCTTGTTGAGCATACTGATTGATAATGTCGACTGTCTTGTCGGTAGAACCATCATCAACAATAATCAATTCAAAATCTTTAATGGTTTGATTTAAAATGCTCTCAATAGCCTCCTCAATAAACTTTGAGGTATTATAGGCGGGCATGATAACGCTAATCATAATATTAAAAAGACTCGCTGTTCACTTATTGTCAGTGAACAGTAGTGGAAGTGTAAGGAATGAGCGTTTGAAGCTCGGAATGACGTTTTGCGAACAGAAGATTTGCTCGGCAAAATTAATTTGAGATATAAGAGTCTGAACGACGGATTGAAAATCAATCAAAAAACGCACCGTCTGAAACACAATCCTTGGGATGATTTTCACCCTTTTCAATTCACGTTCAGTATCCATACCGGAAAAGAGATTTTTCAGTTGGTTTAAATGATAGAAAAAATAAGATACTCATTGTGTGTCGTGTTTGATTTGATTAGAATGACTGGCCTCTTCTAAAATTAAATCAATAACTTACATTAAATCAATCTAAACGCTCATATCAAAATGCAGCACGACGCTCAGAAAATTAACCATGACATTCAATAACAATCATACCCAACAGTCAGCCAAACCAATGCACTATTTTTGGGCTGTTGTATTACTCATCATTGGATTATCTATCCTACTCAAATTACCCACCTTGAATTTGCGACATGAAGAGGGCGATGAAGTCCGTTTTTGGTACTTGACTAAAAATTGGATTGCCACCGAGCATTATACGTTGCAAGGCTCCCCTATTTTTAATATACCCACTTTTAAACGCTACGCCCATCGTGAAATGCCCGTGCATCCCCCCTTATTTCCAGCCGTACTTCGCCCCGCAGCCCAGTATGAGAGGATACCCCATCTGGCTGTTATGGCCTCTTGGCTGGGCCATCTTTTCGCGATCTTCGCTGTCGCCTTGATAGGCAGATATTTAATACATTATCATAATTTATCCCTATCCGCACTTTCACCCTTATTTTGGCTACCGTTATTAGGTATCGCCACCGATCCCATTATGACTTGGGTATCGGGCAAACTGTGGATTGATAATTTACACGCCGGCTTAGCCGCAATGTCAGTCGCCTTAGCCCTGATGGCGAATCGTTTTCGCTATGCCCAATTGATATACTTATTATCCGGGATTTGCTTAGGCCTCGCTTTGTTGTCCAAAATCACATCGGCACTGATTATACCCCTCATCATTTACATCATCTTTGTTAACGAAACCGATGCCAAAAAACGAATTCAAGCTTTGCTATGGGGAGCCATACCCACATTATTGTTAAGTTTACCTTGGTATATTCCCCGTTACTTGATTCCCCTACCTGAAGCGCCACCTGTGGATTGGAGTGGTGTAGGAAGATGTGTGTTTTGTGATGTCGTCGCATCTAAACCGTTTTACTATTTTTTCGTACAATTAATCCTCATTTCACCCCTGATTGTTATCGGTTTGAGTTTTTATATCGTCTTTTACTTGACCGATATCAGAAAAACCTTAGGCCTTTTTGAACACTTGCGTTTTTTAATACCCGTCGTATGGTGCCTATTTATCTTAATAGCGGCCACTTACTACGTGGCGAACTATAATACCTTTATCATGCGCCGACTCACCGTCATGCTCCCGAGTTTATATGTGATGTTTTATTTTCTGCTCATTTACTCAGAGAAATTTCAAACGCTGAAAAAATATCAACCCCTATTGCTTTTACTCGGCATGTTGACAATAATCTATGGTGCTATCGGTGGCGGCTATTATGTTTTTCATGGTGATGTTTATCCTGAGTTTACCAGTTTGCCAGAATTGGCGGGTATCGTTGAAATAACCGAGATAAATCCACACAAGTCGTGGTAGCGGAAGGCAATATTCGCCTTCGCAAAATAACAGGCATTTATCTTGATGACCTTTATATAACTACAAGGATTATTTATAAGAAAGGATATAACGACAAGGATTATTTATAAGAAAGGATATAACGACAAGGATTATTTATAAGAAAGGATATAACTACAAGGATTATTTATAAGAAAGGATATAACTACAAGGATTATTTATAAGAAAGGATATAACTATTTTTTCGCTAAAAAGTGCGCTTTACGATGTTTGGCATTGTTTTGAGTTATGAAAGTGTTGATGATCTCAACGAGAATCACGCTCTTATCCTTTCTTATAAATAATCCTTGTAGTTATATCTTGTCGTTATATCTTGTCGTTATATTGTTCATGATTTCAACGAGAATCACGCTCTTATCCTTTCTTATAAATAATCCTTGTCGTTATATCTTGTCGTTATATCTTGTCGTTATATTGTTCATGATTTCAACGAGAATCACGCTCTTATCCTTTCTTATAAATAATCCTTGTAGTTATATCTTGTCGTTATATCTTGTCGTTATATTGTTCATGATTTCAACGAGAATCACGCTCTTATCCTTTCTTATAAATAATCCTTGTAGTTATATCTTGTCGTTATATCTTGTCGTTATATTGTTGATGATCTCAACGAGAATCACGTTCTTATCCTTTCTTATAAATAATCCTTGTAGTTATATATAATGCATAATAAATTAGTTCGTATTGTCAAAGATTATGATTGGCCCGATTTTAAGCGACAAACCCCCAATCAAAGTGGCATTTGGGATGACATCACATTCACATCCGAACCGGTTGATGAATGCGATTATGTTATCGTATTAAATGGTGTCAATGAAACCACTACCGTCAAATGTCCACCAGAACAGATTTGGTCAATCAATCAAGAGCCACCAGTGGAATTTCGTAAACCTTGGCATATCAATCCGCCCTATTCTTTTAGAACGTTTACCACTGATGCCAAACGTTTTGGCTCTCAATATGTGCAGAGTCAACCGGCTTTACCTTGGCATGTCAACCGAGATTACGATTTCCTAATAGATTTTAAGGTGCCAGAAAAAAACCGCTTTATGTCTTGGATTACAAGTGTACTGAGAAGCCTCGAAGGGCATCGGGCGAGGATGCGATTTTTAGACAACATTCGTGGGAAATTAGAATTTGATTTGATTGCAACTTATGAATATCATCTTCGTCAGCCAGAGGCTTCGCGTGACAAAATAAAAGCGGAACAAGCCAAATCTGGTTTTATATGTGTTGAAGAGAAATGGGATGGTTTAGTGCCATATCAATATGTTTTAGCCATTGAGAATTTTAGCAATGAATTTTACTGGAGTGAAAAACTCGCCGATTGTTTTCTCGCATGGTGTATGCCTATCTATTATGGTTGTACGCGAATTACGGACTATTTTCCAGCCGAGGCACTCATCCAGATTGACATCAATGCGCCAGATGTCGTTGAGCAAATCAAATCGGCTGTTTCAAGCCAACCCTGGCAACGCAATTTGGAGGCTATCGCCTATGCACGAGAATTGATTTTAAATCGCTATCAACTCTTCCCTTTTGTCGCGCAGCAAATCCGTCATTTTGAAAGTACTTATGGCTCATTTTCCCCAAAACGGGAAATAACGATTCATCCCCGTGAACACTATCAATTATCAATAAAGTATTCTGGACTAATTCAAGGGCTACGCAATAGAATGCGTGTCTAGTACGAAAGAAACGAATAATGAAAACACACACCTTGCATGGACGAGCTTTACGGATTCTCGTGATACAAGCCGAAAATTTGAATTGGCAACACGCTAAAAATTATCCCTACTGTTTGCATTTAGGTTTTGAAGAAGGGCTACAAGCCAATGGGGTTGAGTATTTAGTATTAACGACCCCTTGGTTTTCTCGCTTACAAGAGATTTGTGGAAAAAGGCAGTTCGATCAAGTTTGGATAAATGATCTCACTCACTTTTGCCATATTGATGCCTCATTGGAAAAAATACTCAACTTAGCCCCTATACGTGTGGGTTTTGTCACTGAATCGGTCGAATATCATCCGGAAGAATATGAAGCTTTTCCTTGGTTGCTGGAAAGACGCGCTAGGATTGATAAACAATTTGAATATGTCACACATATTGCAGCGGTTGACGAACAAGATGTGGTGAATCTCAAGCAGCGATTCGATAAACCCACGATGTGGCTGCCCTGTTCAATGCCAGAACGCTATATTTCTGAACACGTTTCAACGCATGCCAAAAAAATGGCCTTATTCAGTGGTAGCGTTTATGGAAAGCGTGTCAATTATTTGGAAGAAGCCCGCTTGAAAAACTTGATGGCTTACCAAAAATCTCCAAACAGTCATCTGGTTGATTCTACTTTATTTAATATGCTTCCCGGCCATTATTTTTGTCGCTGGGTAAATAACCGCCCATTTCCAGCACATCGCATCTACCCAATCTACCTTGATAGGTTACGCCAACTACGGCGGAAAGCCCATACCTTATGGCTACAAGGTTTACAAAACGGTGCTGCTGTCGTTAATTTACCGCATTTAGTAAAAGGTTATAGCAGTCGGGTTATTGAAGGCTTGGCTTCAGGAAGGCCGGTGATTTCTTGGGAAATTCCAGAACGTCCCCAAAATACAGCGATGTTTGAGGATGAACACGAAATTTTGCTTTATTCAACGCCGGAGCAATTGGCTAATCAAATAGAGCGCGTTTTGTCCGATCCTGCCTTTGGAGAACACATTGCACAGAACGCTCGCAACAAAGTCAGGCGTTTTCATACCACAGAAAAGCGAGTTCAACAGATACTTCATTGGGTTGAGACTGATAAAACACCCGTCTTGCTTTAAGATTAGACGCATTATGAAAACCGAACCGAAAATCTATTTACTCATCGGCTTGTTCCAAGCGAAAACAAGACAAAGAGATGAAGAGTTTAAGCAATGTATTTTAACAAATGTGGCGAATGATAATATCGCAAAAGTCAAACGTAGGGGCGAACCTATGTGTTCGCCCTTATTCATGTGTTCGCCCTTATTCATGTGTTCGCCCTTATTCATGTGTTCGCCCTTATTCATGTGTTCGCCCTTATTCCACCGTCGAACGTAGGGGCGAACCTATGTGTTCGCCCTTATTCATGTGTTCGCCCTTATTCATGTGTTCGCCCTTATTCATGTTTTTTGAGGAAAAAAAATGAATCAAACCAAACCTAGCGTGTTAATTACGGGTAGCAGTGGCTTAATCGGCTCAGAAGCCGTTATTTTTTTTGAACAACAGGGTTGGCAAGTGCAGGGTGTGGATAATAACATGCGTCGGGATTTCTTTGGGCCTGATGGTGACACCAGTCGGAGACTGGCGTATTTAAAAGCGTCAACGCGCCATTTTGTGTCTCATACTTTGGATATCCGCAATCGTCAAGCGATGTGTGATCTGATTAGCCAATATCAACCCAACCTGATCATTCACTGTGCTGCCCAACCTTCACATGATTTAGCCAAAGATCGGCCATTTGATGATTTTGAGGTGAATGCGGTAGGGACGCTTAATTTGCTGGAAGCCGTTCGTCGCTATTGTCCCGAATCGCCCTTTATCTTCATGAGTACCAACAAAGTTTACGGTGATGTGCCTAACGAAAAGTCGCTCGTTGAGCTAGAAACACGCTATGATTATGCCGAAGCGGCAGATTATGAGGGCATTGATGAAACCTGTCGTGTCGATGGGTGTTTGCACAGCCTCTTTGGTGCGTCCAAATTATCCGCCGATATCATGGTGCAAGAATATGGTCGCTATTTTGAAATGCCCACGGTTTGTTTTCGGGGCGGCTGTTTGACAGCTTCCCATCACGCCGGAGCCGAATTCGAATTGCATGGCTTCTTAGCTTATCTGGCTCGTGCTGTACATGAAGAACGAACCTATCGAATCTATGGCTACCAAGGAAAACAAGTACGTGATAATATTCATGCCTTTGATGTCTGTACCGCTTTTCTAGCATTTTATAACCATCCACGCATTGCCGCCGTGTATAATTTAGGAGGTGGACGCACGAACAGCGTTTCCATGTTAGAAGCCATGACTCGTTTTGAGGCCTTGATTGGAAAGACATTACAAACAGAATATGTCGATCAACCACGGCGCGGCGATCATATCTGTTATATTAGCAATCTGCATCGGTTTAAATCCGATTACCCAAATTGGGAAATCAGTCGCTCGTTGGATGATATTTTTATTGAATTGGCTAATAAAGGTTAAGTTAATCCCATTAGTTTAAGGGCAAACACATCGGTTTGCCCCTACAATAGGTTTACCCTTACAATATTAATGAAAAAAATGTGTCTTATTAAAATTTAGAGATCAATAAAAATGTAGGGTGGGTAGGAACGAAGTGGAAACCCACCATTTTTCAACATTACGGTGGGTTTTGCTATCGCTCTACCCACCCTACATTAAGAAATTACCACCTTTTTCAACATTACGGTGGGTTTCGCTATCGCTCTACCCACCCTACATTAAGAAATTACCACAAAAATTTTAATAGGATACAAATATGAATATAACCAATTCTCTATCTATCTCTCTTGTCAAAAAATTCAAAGCTTGATGGGCGTATCATTGTTTTATTGTTCTTAATCACTTATTTTTCAATGATATACATTTCTAGTTTGGTAATGTCTTATGTTCAATTTTGGGCTTATTTAGGTGTGCCATCTATGTCACCCTCATTTGCCGATCTGCGTGATATCACATCAGCACTAGACTGTTATAGACAAGGTTTTGATCCGCTGATTCATAATCCTTGTGATCCTTGGAATCGGCCGATGAATTATCCTCGCATTTGGCTTGGATTATCGTCACTGGGTTTAGATCAGAGTCATACTTTTCTTTTAGGCATAGTGCAAGCCCTTCTATTTTATGCTTGTATTTTTATGATTATAATCAAACGTTTAAATGTTGGCGAAGGCTTGTTCTATGGTCTGATTTTATGTTCTCCCGCAGTCATGTTAGCTGTAGAGAGGGGAAATAATGATCTCATGATATTTGTTTTTTTATCTTTTGCCATTTTTTTGATGCCAAAAAGACGCATTTTGCCATACCTTTTCATCTTGATGGCCTCCATTCTAAAATTATACCCTATCATTAGTATTATAAGTGCCCTGAGAGAAGACAAAAAACGCGCTATTATTATCATGTTAATGGTTGGCACGCTATTTATGATATACCTGATATATACTTGGCAAGATGTCATACTCATTGGTACAACAGTACCTCGATCAGCCAACATTTCTTATGGTAGTCGAGTCCTATTTGACGGGCTGAATCCTATTTTTCAAAGCATAAGTGGCTTGGGCATACCAGAGCATTTTAGAACACTATTCTCTTTCACGGCTGTCTTGTTTATTTTAGTCGCCTCTTATTTAGCGACTCGGCTGGGTTTCATTCAAACCCATACCCTAAATCAGTTGATCACCACCCAATACATTGACAGCTTTCGCATAGGCGCCATTATTTATATCAGTACTTTTATCATTGGGAATAATTGGGATTATCGGCTCATTTTTCTTATTTTGACTCTACCACAACTATTAGCTTGGATAAAAATCCAAAACCCATTGAGCCAGTGTGCCGTTTTTTTATTAATAGCCATTCTTTTTACAATGTGGTCTTCATTCTTTGCAATATGGTTTTCAGGGTTGGTTTCATTGGTTTTTTCATTGGAAAAAACGGGAAACCACTTAGTTTTTCTTATTGAAGAAATCATCAATTGGTTAATATTCGGCTGTTTGATAGCTATTCTATTATCAACATTACCCGATTGGTTGAAAACCCTATTGCGGATCGAAACGCCACGATAATGATGTGTTTTCGTAGAGACGCGATGCATCGCGTCTCGGTTTCTAGACGAACCATTGTAGAGACGCACGGCCGTGCGTCTCTACTTTTGACAAACAATTTATTTTGGATGATCTCCCCCACACTTTTAATCGCACCCAGTCACACACGCTTCGTTGGATTCACAACTCACAATTTGTTTATTGTCCAATTTCAGCCAATTTATCAATCAAGTTTGAACTGATTCGACTAAAATAGCTTCCTAGCTGCATTCTAGCAATCGCTTCGCTTGATTCTCCTGTTAAGGCTAAACTCAGTATATTAGCCGCTTCTTTATGAAACTCACTATGTACTTCAACCAGTTCTAAGTAATTAGGTAAAATGATCCCTTCAGCAGAATAAAGCCATTTTCCAAAGGAACAGAGAAGATGATTTTTAGCGTCTTCAACAATAATATGGCTTTGGCCGGTTGCTATAGCCTGTTTCAGATCGAATTTCCAGCGATTGTGCATGACAATCGCTTCGCCCATTTTTGGGTTCATCATCGCTAATTTATCAATTAACTGTGAGCTCCGTTGACTAAATAGACTGCCTAATTGCATTTTAGTTATGGCTTGACTGGGTTGTCCTGTTAAGGCTAAATGAAGTATTTTGCCTGCTTCATGATGAAATATTTCATGTAATTCAAGTAGTTGAGAATAATCACTTAAGCTTTTACCCTCTACAGTATCAAGCCATTTCCCAAGTACACAGAAATGGGGATTTTGAATATCATTCACTGTGAAAGCACTTTGTCCTGTTTCTATCGCATTTTTAAGATCAAACTTCCAGTGATTATGCATCACAATAGCTTCACTAATTTTTTTGTTCATATTAGATTCCTTCATGCTATCTCAATGAGCACCGATCACATCACTTATCATCAGATTTTCCAATGTCAGCTAATTTATTAACTAATTTTGCTGTAAGGTGACTAAATTCACTGCCTAATTGTACTTTGCTTGCCGCGTCCTCTTTTTGTGCAGTCAATGCTAAACTCAGGATATGAGCGGCTTCTTGATGAAAATTTTGATGTAATTCAACGATTTCAGAATAGTGAGATAAGGTTTTGCCCTCTTTTGAATCAAGCCATTGTCCAAATGCACAAGCATGGGGGTTTTGCACCGTTTCCACGGTGAAATCACTTTGGCCTGTTTCTATCGCCTGTTTCAGGTGTACTTTCCAACGACTATGTGCCCAAATAGCCTGATCAATTTTGTCGTTCATATTACCACCGCTTTTCAGTTATCCGTTTGATATTGTTATCATGTTATCATGAATAGAAGGCGTTCTGACTATAAAAGTCATCATTCTTCTGTAGAACGCAGCGTGTTATGATCGAGCTGATTGAATGCCGTATCAATTTACCAGTCTTGATCATCATAATAATAGTCTCCTTCTTTGTCATCTAATGCAGCCCCTTCGTTTTCGGTAAAGAAACTGCTAAAAACTTTGTCTAAAGCTTGTTCGGCACGCAAAGATTTTTCAGCCCGAAATTTTTCGTTTTCAATTACGCGTTTTTCTTCTTCAACCACACGTTTTTCTTTCTTAAGTGCATATAATTGAGTTTCCATACTTTCAACGTTTTGAATACTCTCATGTAATTGAGCTTGCATCGTATCAAGTGCATGTAATAATTTCCCTGATTCAGTACCATCACAATTTATCCGCTCACTGACATTACCTATTGCCACGGCATCGGCAATCTCAAGAGCGACTTTAATGGTTTGGGCAATATTGTTGGAAATGATAAGCGCAAATCCGCCACCAAAAATGATAGCCAAGATCATAAAAGCACATATCCATAAAGACTGGATGAGATAAGAATAGGTTCTCTTTAGAAATTCAGCCGTTTTTTGATCTATAAAATCGGTTAACTGCTGCAAAGCTTTTTTTAATTTAACAAGCTGTTGAGCAGCCTTGCCTGTTAAAAAAATGGCTTTATCCACATTGCCCTTTTTATACGAGGCGATAATTTCATTAATAATAGATTGCCATTGCTCAAATAATCTGATGACTTTGTCAAAGTAGCGTTTATCTTCAAAAAAGTGTTTTTCAATCGTTTCAAAATCTTGAGATATCTGTTTTTCAGAAGACTTGCTCGTTTGTTCAAAAACTTTTAAATCGGCAATGTATTTGATGACCGTTATTTCTTTGATACTATCTTGCATCTTGACGAGATTAATATTAATATCACGCACTGCATTATTGACAATGACAGGCGGGTTGTCCAACTGCATCTTAAGTTTGATCAAGGTATAGGTTTGAAAGCCGGCAAATAAAGCCACTAAGATTGTAAAAATGACAATAATCCCAAAACTGAGGGATAATCTGACACTGATTTTCATATTTGAAAACATGACTGATTCCTTATTTTTTTATCTTTCGATAGGGGAGACACGCAGTTCTGCCCCTACGGTATTTAGGTGAAATAATGTAGGGGCTGCCCGATCGTGTTCGCCCTCTTCGTTATTTTTAAAGATTTCGATAATAACATTATTCAATTTTTGAACAAAGGCATTGAGAAACGATTAACAATGAATTATACGTCGTACTCAATGGCTATAGGCGCTAAAAAATCCATCATCTTGCCCAAATCAACAGCTAATTCATCATAAATTTCCGTCTCATCAGTAGGCAATTTATATAAGTGTCTTTCAATCTCGTTGAGTTGGGATAGCACTTGCTTTGCCTCATTATTGCTTTCTTGTCGCGCAGAAAAGACAGCGTGTAACTGAGCTAAAATTTCCCTTTGCTCATCCCAAAATGTGTTAGGCATCTCACCCTTAAATTGAGACACTGTCCATAATAAAACGACCCAACGGCCTAATTCAAAATCAGGGGCCCATTCCGTTTTTAACCAACTGTCTTTAGGGGCGGGGGGCAAAAATAATGTAGGCAATGTGACTTCGCTATAGCCTAACAAACCCTCTCTAGCCGTCAACAAAGCGGCACAAAAGGCTTTTGCCGATTCTGACGGCTCAATGGCCGAACTGAATCCATGCTCATTAGCAGAAGATCGTTCCCAACAAAATACCAATTGACGCAATGCCGTTTCTATATTATTCATTCTATAATTTGTTCGATAATCGGTTGCCTTTAGACATTATCATAGATTTTCAGCTAAATAAGGCAATTCCAAAAAAATAAAATACCCAAAACAACCACACTACTCTATGCATACAAATCATTTGTAACAAACGGTCTGCTCACGCAGAGCCGCAGAGCCGCAGAGAATGAAAGAAGATTGATTAAAGGTGTGGGTATTTTAATTTTTTGGAGTAAACAACTGTTACCTAAGTACCTGTCCACATATTTTTCAAAAGTGAATAAAACGTAGAGGGCGAACCTTTGTTATCGCCCTTATTGCTGAAATTATTTTTCTGAACATCTATAAATCTAAAGTATATCAAGTTATTGAAAACGGATTATTGAGTATTAATCATTAATCATTGATATTAATGTGCTTGTCCACTATACAATTTAGCGTATAACCCATTTTCACGAATCAAGTTATCATGATGCCCTTCTTCAATAATGCGGCCGTCTTCAAAAACAAACACACGATCAGCTTGTTTAACCGCACTCAGTCTGTGGGCGATAATGATAGTGGTTTTGTTTTTCAGAAATTCATTAAGAGCAGTATGGAGTTTGCTCTCTGTTTCAGTATCCAAGGCCGAAGTGGCTTCATCTAAAATCACCACTTTAGGATTCGCCAATATCATGCGTGCCACAGCCACTCGTTGTCGTTGGCCCCCAGAAAGGCGTACACCACGTTGTCCCAGTAGCGTATCTAGGCCCTCTGTCATCGTGTTCATAACATCAGAAAGTTGTGCTATTTCAATGGCTTGTCTTATGTTGTCATCCGAAATATCGCGGCCTAAGGTGAGATTCATACGCAACGTATCATTGAACAAAGCCGGGTGTTGTAGCACCGTGACAACATGCTCGCGCACGACATCCATGCCAATTTGAGTGACGGGCACCTGATTAAAATAAACCGTACCCGCTTGAGGCGCGTATAAGCCAAGCAAGACTTGGACTAAAGTCGTTTTACCGCCACCACTGGCACCAACAAAGGCCACTTTTTCACCCGCTTTGATCTCTAAGGAGACTTGATCCAATACCCAATCTTGGTGATTGTAAGAAAAACGGATATTTTCCAAACGCACATCAGTTGTGATGTTATTTTCAAACGGATTGTACTCGTGTGGATAATGAGGTTCTTCTGAGAGATTAAACAATTTATTAACGCGCTGCAAGGCCGCTTGGGCACTATGAAAACTGTATTGGATATTGATGACTTCCTGCATAGGCACCATCATAAACCACAAATAACTAAATACAGCAAACATTTGGCCTATCGTCAAATCAGAAAAGACAACCATTAACATGCTGATAGCGCGAAACATTTCAAAACCAAATACAAAAACGTTAAAAGATAAACGCCCCGCTGCATCGCTTTTCCAAGCGTAAGCAATCGCATGGTTTTTAATTTCATTAGCACTTTCAGTGACACGCCCTAAGTAATATTGTTCACGATTAGCCGCACGGATTTGTTGGATCCCTTCCAAGGTTTCAGTCAAGGTTTGTTGAAAAACGGCATAAGCGTTATTTTCACTGCGTTTTAATTCCTTGACATGACGACCGAAGATAATCGTCATGTAAACCACTATGGGATTGATCAATAGCACTAATAAAGCGAGTTGCCAGTGCATCCAGAATAATATGATAGCGACACCGATCATGGTTAAAACGGCAATCAAAAGTTTACTAATGCTATTACCAATAAATTGATCAAGGGTGTCTAAATCGGTAACGAAATGGGAAATGATTTGTCCACTGCCCAAGGTTTCATATTCGGCCATCGACACACGCTGAAGGCGACCGATTAAGTGCTGCCGAATACGAAACACGACCTCTTTGGCAATAATTGTAAATTGGCGCATTTGCCACACGCTAAGCACTAAAGCCTGAAAACGCAATAAGATACTCAAGCCTGCGATAGCGCAAACCGTCAAAATAGGCCCTTGCCAATTGACAGGAAAGAGCCAATTGACCGCATTCACCAAGGTAGCGGGTTGATCAAGTAATACTTCATCAACCAATAAAGGCATGAGTAAAGGAATGGGCACGCTAATGAGCGTAGCAACGATGGCGATAAGATGCGCTAAGATCAGTTCTCGTTTATGGCGCAAAGCAATATCAAGGATCCGTTGCCAAGTGTAAGCCGCGTTATCAGAGGAATTTGTTGATTTGGACGAAATAGGTGTTAACATTTTTAATGATGCCGTTTTGTGTGATTTTTAACAGCATACAATCATAGATAGGATATCGTCAACAAGTCGATAAGCAAACTCAAGTTGAAACGTAGAGCAGACGCTTTTCAACACACACTTCGTCCACAGAGTGCCAGAGAGAATATAGTCTTTAAAACTTCGGCTTAGCTTCGATAATGACGGGCAGATAAACGAATAAATAATAATATCAATGAATTATAGCGTTTCCCGATTGAATGAACCGAAGGTCAGCGAAGCTAAGTACAAATCATTATCGTTCCAAATTTATTTTGCTGCCTTCTTGGAGTGCAAAATTTATTTTGCGGCCGGATTGATTTTCGTTCCAAATTTATTTTGCGGCTTGATTTTCTTAATATAACTGTACTTTATTTATTCAATCGGGAAACTCTATATTAGTTAAAGGATAATAAATTGGGTCTTTTGATATTCTAATCCTTTCTTATAAATAATCCTTGTAGTTATATCTGATAGGTGGTAAGAACGATGAGGGCTCCGCCTAGGGCAAATAAGCCAAAGGGTGTTATAATATTATGCATAAAAAAGTCTACACTGGTAAAGGAGAACTGTCATGACTGATTTAATGGAAATCGAAGCAGAGGAGTATCAAGATGTGGGATCATTAAACCATAGTATTGTACAAACCAGAATGGCAGGATTTTTACTCAATGATGACAGGTTCACGGCCATGGTTGAATTAAGTTTGGATGTCAGCCAGATCGATTTAAGTCAATTTGGAGTGAAGGCAAAAGAGGAACTGAAACCTGATATCTGTCTTTATCCTAATAGCGTTGGGCTGAGAAGGCGTGATGTTTTAAGAATGCCAGAAATGCCCTTGTTAGCCATTGAAGTCGTTTCACCAAAACAAGGTATTGATGACATTTTAGCTCAATTTGATGCCTACTTTGCGCTTGAAGTGAAGTCCTGTTGGTTGATAACGCCGACGCTTCAAATCGTAACGGTTTATTCTCAGCCAGATAACTTCAAAACGTTTGACAAGATGGCCACCGAAGTCATTGATGATATCCTAGATATTCGCGTACCACTTCAAAAGATTTTCAATTAGCCTGTAAGCGATAAAGGGCAACCACAAGGGATTGCCCCTACCACATCCAATGGTTTGTAGGGGCTATTCTATCAAACAGAAGTCACACCCAGGATTGCCAGATAAAGGGCAACCACAAGGGATTGCCAGATAAAGGGCAACCACAAGGGATTGCCAGATAAAGGGCAACCACAAGGGATTGCCAGATAAAGGGCAACCACAAGGGATTGCCAGATAAAGGGCAACCACAAGGGATTGCCCCTACTCCGTACCTTCCTTAATCAAATAATCCCCAAACAATGTCCGTTTTCGGTAATAACCTGGCGGAATATCGTCATCTTCAATCACATAAGGTACAGCACGATAAACCCCGTCTGCGATTTTTTCAGGTTGCGGAGGCGCGATAACCGCTTGCCCTTCAGCAACGGCCTTTGCAATTCTCTCGGCTATCTCAGATTTTGGACTGGGTGCTTCCAAACTCACACGCGCCTGCAACGACAATTCAAGCAACTTCTCAGATTCAGGGCAACGCAGAAAAACGGAACGAGTGGCAATGCGTGCCACAACACAAGCCTTCACCTTATCCCCTTCACCAACCGACAAACTTTCATTATCTAAAACAAAATGCGCTGTTTTTTGCTTACCGATAATGCTCAAACCTTCCAAATAAAGATCATTCCCCAAAACGCTGAAGGGCAACATGCACAAGGCTAAAAAAAACAATTGTTTTAAAGACATTTTTCAAACCTCCAATAATGTAGGGTGGGTAAGCTTGCCCACCAATCAATAAAAAAGCCGGCAATACATTGCCGGCTTGATACGAGCGTAATGATTGTAGGGGCAATCCCTTGTGGTTGCCCCTGTTTGCTTCTATTAAAACGACCTGAAAATTTAGGGTTCAGTACTTAAGGATATTCAGGGCATGATGCACAAATTTCTAAACCCGGAAAAGTGTGACTATCCCCAACTTGATCAATCACTTCCACAACATGTTCATTCAAAGGATCCTGGTTACCAAACAAATCACGAAATGAACCAGCTGCTAAAGCGCCCGGTTCAAAGCTATAAGTCGCACTATACATGATATCCCCATTGCCAATATCCCCTTCGGGATACAGCGTATAATTAAAACCCCCATCACCTCTTTTCAGTACAACATGCTGAATCGGGGCACTGCCTTCACGAACAACCGCTTTGATCTTGAAATGATCATCCCCAAAGTTCAGCAAAATCGGATCAAATCCCACCATAATCACTTGAGGCGAGTAACGGCGAATACCCCTTGTTGTATAAGGCCGTGCTTTTGTGATCTCATAAACAAACACATCTGGATTATTGCCAATCGTCAAATCCGGAAACGTATGCATGCCCCAAGTTTCATCTATCGCAACAATGCGATACTCTCCCTGACGACTACCAAACACATTCGACAACGGCTTGCCAAATTCAAAAGCGTCTGAACCACTGATATCATACGTCAGAGAATACACTTTATCCCCATTTTTCAACTGGCCTTCCAACTGCATCGTCATCCCACCATTAAACATGTCCGCTGCATTATCTATTCACGATCACATGTTTAATAGGCAAACCGCCTTCTCGTACCACAGCCAACACTTTAAAAGTGGTTTCGCCTCCCCCGTAATTCACCAACATCGGATCAAAACCTGCCATGATCACCTGCGGCTGTTTTTTAACCCGTTTTGTAGGCGGACATTGACAATTACTGGGATCAAGCGTCGGACAAATCGGCCGCCTGTTTTCTGGACAAACTAAAGGTGATTCAACAATCACTGTCACGGCATCCGTCGCAATAGCCCCATCCGTATCCGTTGCCACCGCTTCAAGCAGATTTTGCCCCAACACCAAATTAACTGGAGCCGTAAAGTTACCCGTACTTAAATTCACATAATTGGCAGGTTGATTCGTGGTTTTATTCGTCACAGTCACATTATCAATATCAACCAAACGAGCCGCACGAAACAGGGGGATTAATTGCGTTGCCTGATTCGTTTGAAACAGTTGTCCCCCCCCGTTTTGTGCAATCGGTTGATTCGCAGTACAATTTCTCGAACTGCCAGAGAACAAACAAATGACATGAACCATATAGCCCTGTCCAAAGGCTTCGCCTGCCCTTAATTCGGGTTGAGAATTTTCCGTTTCCCCCCATCAGTGAAAACCAAAATGATTTTAGCCGTATTTCCCCGTCCTTTTGCATCTAATTCCTGCCGAGCTAATCGAATACCTTCACCAATTGCTGTAGAACCCCCAGGATTTTGATGCTTTAACAGCGCATCATTGATAGCTGAACTCACATTACTCTAACCGTTTCACGGAGACAGTCAAGGTTAATTGTTCACCAATAGCCGTGTTGACACTGAATCCGTCTACGGGTGATGCGCCATTAACAAAAGAAGATGCCCCACTGATTGTCAACTTGGATGCCAGCGACTCCAAGGATGAAGGGGACATTGTCAAGTATAAATGGTCAGTTATTTGCCCAGATGATCACACTGAGATTTGTCCAGCAGTCCAAAAAGGGACAGATGAACAGGCTACGGTGGCTTTTGAAATCTGTGGGACTTACGAGATTACCCTGAGTGTCACAGACGATATGGGTGTTACGAGTGAGACGACACAAGAGACTATCGAAGTCAATTGTTTACCCGTCGCGGCCTTCACGCATCATGTTCTGTTTAGCAACCTACCGCTTATAGTGGAAATGAATGCAGGTGATTCTGAAGATAATGATGGCAATATCACCAAATATGAATGGTTAGTTGAGGATGATCAACATCAGGTTCAAGAGCTTTCAGGGCAAGCCACGACGGTCAATGTAGACGAAGGCCTCCACACAATCACCCTAACGATCACCGATGACAATGGGGCAACGAATACCATACAAAAAAAGGTAGAAATTTCCGGGCCCTATAACAATACAGCGCGTATTGATCCGCAAATCATAGCGGCCGGTGTCACCCCGACTAAATTAGATCAGGAAGATAATCAATTTGATATTGTGGCTTTAGTGAGGCCAGGGCGCGAACCGATAAAAAGCGTTTCAGTCAAATCAACGGCTGAAGGGCATTTGCGATTAGAAATGACACTAGCTGGTGTACTCCCTAATGGTGATGAAATCTATAAAGCCACCTACAGTTATGAAGCTGGCAGTATTGAGGGGACGTTGTCAACCGTTTGGGGCCCCAAACAGGGACAATATAACATTATTGCGCTTGATCAATACAGTAATCTCTCCCATACTTATCCTTACCTGATGATAGGCAATTTTCCTGAACAAGCGGCAGCGACAAAACAGGCTGCCTCTATCAGTTATGACAATAAGGCACGACAGGCACCTCAGGTGATCATGGCTGGTTATAGCCCTGCCAAACTGCATGTAGGCGATAACCAGTTTGATGTGATTGCGATTGTGAGGAGAGGAAAATTGCCGATTAGAAATGTGATTCTAAAACAAAATGACGAACTTTTTCGTCAGACAATGCGCTTTATTGGTGAATTGGAAAACGGGGATGAAGTGTATAAGTTGACTTACACTTACAAGAGAGGCTATTTAGGAACGCCCCCAGCCGGTGGTGTTGTTGAACATAAAGCACTTTGGGGCCCAGATGCACATCAATTTGGTATTGAAGTGATTGACGAAAGTGGAGTAGCGAGCCACAAGTTCCCTGATATTGAATTTGGGTATTATCCAGAGTTGAAGCCTGAATAATCTGGGTGAGCAGTTTAACCGCATTTTGAAATGTCTTGCGGGGTAGCCGCTTCGACGTAATCCACCATTTTTACCTACCGCTTCGAGCTTCGATGTATTGCGATTCGCAAAGTGGTTGGATTATGTCGTTATCGCGGCTAGTACATTGTCAAGGATATATTGAGGGGTAAAGTCTTCTGAGTTTGATTCGAGCATCTTCGGTGGTAAAACGCCAGTCCATTTCAGTTGCCAAATCATTGCGTTGATCGACCCAAGCTGTCACTTCTTTCTTCAAAGTTTCTTGG